>Ga0126373_10003638_pt1 | contig 11613 bp, 16 predicted proteins | sample PanSoiMetPlot_11_FD_92545 | JGI IMG/M metagenome (GOLD analysis project Ga0126373, IMG submission 92545) | Tropical forest soil microbial communities from Panama - MetaG Plot_11 | ecosystem: Environmental > Terrestrial > Soil > Tropical forest > Bulk soil | place: Panama | collected 2016-02-17
CCGAACGTCAGCTCTGTCGCCAGCGCGGCATCGGCCGGCGCGATGTCGCCCTGCAAGCGCGCGTGCAACAAATCACCCGCAAACGCGCCTTCCGCTTCCACTCGATGGAGAATTTCGTACACAATCCGGCGGGCAAGCGAAACGCTCATGCGTAGAAATCAAAGCACAGACGCGCACCAACGGGCAAATTAAGGATGCGAGCGCCAAGGGGAGAAAACGCAAAATTACGGCGAGCCGCAACCACCAAGAGGCGTCAGCGGGGTCCCCCGTTCTTCGCGCGTCTTCTGCTCGAAGTGTGGGTCTCTGAGATCATTCGGCAGCGTAGCATTGTAAAAATAGGTGAGCGCCGCGCCTAGAGCGATGCTACGCTCGCCTTCGCCGCCGTCGGCACAAACTTCTCTTCGATCTGCAGCAGGGCCTGCTGGACGCTATTGAGCGCCTGCATCAGGATGTCCGCGTGGCGCGGATCCTTCACATCACAAATCAAGTCGGTCAAATATGCTTCCACAACGCCCAGCCGGCGCAACTCCGCCATGCGGTCCATAGGACACGATCCTTTGCCCGGTTCCGGCCTGCCGCGAAATCACTCGACCGATGGGATTCGTCGGCACCCGTGCGCGCCGACAGTTCTGCGGTTGAGCAATACCGGCCGCGCGACTCCGCGGCCAGCCAGGCAGCTTGACCTGCTACAAAACCTACTGCTCGACTTCGAAACTTCTGACCTCAGCCTGGTGAAACTTCTTGAGCCTTATGAAATCCGCATCCTGTTTCAGTCAACAGGCCTCATGGAAAGGGCGAGGAGGTGCCGCTCCCACCCGTTGAGTTCGCGCTTGGGCTTGGTGTCTCCAGATTTGGCACGATTCAGAACGGTCGCTAGATGGCAGCATGCTTCTTTCACGATGGCTTCCACTTCTTCCTCGCTGGGGTACGTTTCCGAGTAGCGCCTCACCACTTCAGCGTGAAAGTGCTCCTCGTTGCGCAGCCCCGCCACCGCGAGGCAGGAAAAAGCCCACCAGAACTGAGCTTCCAGAATGTCTCGTTCGGTTTCCTTCTCCTTCATCGTTCCTCCCAATGCAGGCGACAGCGGCCCGCTGCCGGCATGCGGGAAAACCGGCGGGTAATTGGCCAACGGCCCAGGCATCCGGCGATTAGCGGATGAGCGGATGAGCGGATGAGCGAGTGAGCGGATGCCAACGAATCAGACGGTGAAAAGGGACGCCGGAACAGTAACGGAGGAAACTACGTTCGCTGTACGCAGAGAAGTTGAATGAGTTGGTCCGAGGCGTGTGGATGCAGCGCCACTACAACTTCTGTTTCTGGAACATCGGGGACCCAGCCTCGATGGTGCAGCGGGGGTGAATCCACGCTGGCCACCGCTTGCTTCTGTTTCTGGAGGGCCGGCGCGCTAATCTCCTGAGGAGAATGTAGAATCGTGAAGTCGTTCGAGGAATCGTCTGTGAGCTTCATCAACTCAGGGATCTCCAGCGAGCCAAGCGAGCAGAATAGTAGCCCTACGATGAGGGCCAAGCTAACTCGCGATCGCATGAACTTTTCTCGCAATGGAGTCTCTCTTATACAGTATGGATTTCCTCGTTGCAACGGCCAAATGGAACTAGCACTACCTCGTAACCATTTCGAGTAGGTTCCCTGATCTATACGCTGCCAAGCCTGATGTTGGATGGATTCGTCTTGGCGCTGCTAGGAAAATCGCTCTATCGTCTGGACAATCGCCAATCGTCGCATCGCGCGCGTCCGCGCAAATTCACCGGCGCCGGCCGAGTTGCATCCCCCCTCCAGACAAGCGGTCGGCGCCGGGCCCTTGCAGGCGCTACCACAGCTCTTCTGCCCCGCTACGCGGCGAAGCTCGTCCTCCCGTCGAGGGTCGTCAGGGCGCCTTGCACCGCTACCAGTGCTTCGGCCACCGTGTTCACCTCGTCCGCCGTCTCCGCGTTGCACAGCAATTCGCTTAAATAGCACTCAATTGTTCGTAACAGCCGAGCGTCCGTCTGCGTTTGCAGGTCCATATGCCGGTCCTTTCATTGCCGCGGGGCCGCTCGTCAGTTGGGGCAAGCGCGCGATAGCTGCCGGGCGGGCCGCGGCCGGCTAAAAACATCGGTTTCGTTCACTCGCGGTCTGGAAATGGAAAAACACCCACACCGAGCGCGAGCAGGAACAAACCGAAACAACTAGGGTCTATGTGCGCAGAATGCAGAGCCGATGGAGCAGTTCGGGGGCTGGAACCGAAAACAGCGTCGCCACATACAACGGCGCCTCGAAATGGTTGAGCGAGAATTGCACCGTCGCCGGCGGGATGCGCACCGGCGGGTGCTGCGCGGGCGTTGCGACCTCATGGTGCCGCCCGGCGCGAATTGTGAAATCGTTCGTAGTGTCGTCCGCCAGCTGCACCAACTCCGACACTTCGCGGCACGCCATGCTGAATAGCAACACGCCCGCTATCAACACGAGGCAGAGCCGCAAGCCGTTGCTGCGCGCCAATCGAGTCACAGTCCGTCCTAGATAACACACGCAGCGAGCGATTTCAACGCAAACTGCAGGCTGCCAGCCCCGGCTTCATTGGCCGAGGCGGTCCTCGGGCGTAAGACGTGCGCCGGCCGCGAATTCCTGGGCCGTTACACGCTTTCGCCCTTCCGCTTGGACGGACTCAACTCGCAAAGCGGTTGCCTCGCCGCACGAAACAAAAATTTCGCCGCCGCTCACCCAGATCATACCGGCTACCCTCCACGCGCTGCCCGCCGCCGCGCCAGAGGCCTCCGCCGTCGTGGCGGGCTTGCCCCACACGCCGCACGTCTTCTTGCGAAATGTCGTATAGGCGCCCGGCCACGGCTGAAACGCCCTCATCCGGTTGTAAATGGTCGTCGCTGACGCGGTCCAATCGATCCGGCCGTCTTCCTTCTTCAGCAGCCGTGCCACCGTTGCCTTTGAATGGTCCTGCGGCTGCGGCGCAATCTCGCCGCTTGCAAGGCCCCGGAGGCTTTCCGCCACCAGCGGCGCGCCCGCTTCCGCCATCCGCGCGCTCAGCTCCGGCGACGTCTCTTGCGCCCCAATTTCCATCTCCATCGTCATGAGCGTCGGACCCGTGTCCAGCCCCGCATCAACCTGCATCGTCGTCAGGCCTGTCCGCGTCTCGCCATTCGCGATGGCCCAGTGAATCGGCGACGCGCCGCGGTACTTCGGCAGCAGCGACCCATGCAAATTGATCCATCCGAACCGCGGAATATCGATCAGCCGCTGCGGAATGATCTGCCCGTACGCGATTATCACCACCGCGTCCGGCTTCAGCCGCGTGAAATATTCGAACGCCGAATCAGATTTGATTTTTTCTGGCTGGTAAACCGCGATGCCCGCCGCCAGCGCAGTGTCCTTCACGGGCGAGCTCGACGTTTCCTGCCCCCGCCCCCGCGGCCGGTCCGGCTGTGTCACGACGCTTTCGACCAGAAAATCCGGCTGCGCAATCATGTGCCGCAGCGACGGCACCGCAAACGCGGGCGTCCCGCAGAACACCAGGCGCAGCGCCACGTCTGTCCTACCACTCGCCGGCTTTTTTCAGTTTTTTGATTTTCCGCTTGATCATGTCGCGCTTCAGCATGCTCAGGTGATTCAAGAAGAGAATTCCATTCAGATGATCGATCTCATGGCAGAACGCGCGTGCCAGCAGCCCCTCGCCCCGCATCTCGAATTCTTTTCCCGTCGCGTCCTGCGCCCGAATCGTTACGTACTGCGGCCGCTCGACGTAGCCGCGAAACCCCGGCACCGAAAGGCAGCCTTCCTCCTCGCGCTGCGTTCCTTCCGCATGAATGATCTCGGGGTTCGCGCACACAATCTTCGCTTCGGGATTTTTACCGCCGCTCACGTCGATCACTGTCAGCCGCAGGCTCAAGCCGATCTGCGGCGCCGCCAGTCCCACGCCCTGCGCCGCGTACATCGACTCGAACATCTCCGCGACGAGCGCCTGCAGCTCCTCGTCGAACTTTTCCACGGGTTGTCCCGGCTTCTCGAGCACCGGATCCCCGTACTTCACAATCGCCCGAATCATCTGCGCGTCGTTTCCTCTGTCTTGCTTAAGCTCCTGCTCTTTTCCTTCTTTCAGTCTCGTTCAGCCTGTGCCTAGCGCGCGTTTTTTCCCTGGCCGTGGTTCTTTTGCTTTTATCTGTGTTCATCCGTGGTCTTAAGCCGGTTTTCAGAACTGTTCCAATTGCCTCGCATACCCCTCGAAATTCCGCCGCGTCTCCTTCATCGAATCCCCGCCAAACTTCTCCACAAACGCTCCTCCCAGCCCTAGCGCCACCATCGCCTCGCCCGCCACTCCGCCTGCGGGCACCACGCACACATCGCTCCGCTCGTACGCCGCCTTCACGGCTTCCTTGGTTTTTAGATCCGCTGTCAACAACGGCCGCCGGAGCGTCGAAATCGGCTTCAAATAACCGCGCAAAACCACGTCCTGCCCGTTCGTAATTCCGCCTTCGAGCCCGCCCGCTCGGTTCGATGACCGCGCGAATCTTTTCGCGCCCGCGTCATACCGGATCTCGTCTTGCACCTCACTCCCATAGCTCGCGGCGTTCGCTACGCCCGCGCCCAACTCCACGGCTTTCACGGCCTGAATCGACATCACCGCGCGCGCCAGCCGGGCATCCAGCTTTTCGTCCCACTGCGCGTGACTTCCCAGCCCTGGCGGCACTCCGTGCGCTACCACTTCAAAAACTCCGCCTACCGAATCGCCCGTCCGCAGCGCGCGGTCCACTTCCGCCTTCATCTTCGCTTCGGCGTCCGAATCCACGCAACGCAGCGGCGACTCCAGATTGTCGCAAATGGCCACAATCTCATCCCACGTCGCCTCGCGCTCCAGTCGCGCGTGGCCGACCCCAACCGTGTGGCTCAGCACGCGCACGCCGAATTCGCGCAGCAACAGCTTCGCTAGCGAGCCCGCCGCCACGCGCGCGGCCGTCTCCCGTGCGCTCGCGCGCTCCAACACATACCTTGCATCGTGGAAGTTGAATTTCAGCGCGCCCGCCAGGTCCGCATGGCCCGGCCGCGGTGCCGTCAACGGCCGCTGGGCATCCTCCGCGCCCTCCGTGTCTTCCACCGGCAGCGCCTTCTCCCAATTCGCCCAGTCGCGATTTTCAATCCGGACCGCAATCGGCGCCCCGATCGTGTGTCCGTGCCTGACGCCGGCTAGAAAATCGGCGGCGTCCTTCTCGATCCGCTGACGCCCGCCGCGCCCGTATCCCAGTTGCCGCCGGTGCAGTTCCCGTTGCACAAAGTCCAAATCCACCGGCACGCCTGCCGGCAGCCCGGAAATCCAGGCAACGAGCGCCTGCCCGTGCGATTCCCCGGCCGTAACAAATCGCAGCATTTGTTGGTTGTGCGCGCCGGCGCAATTCTCAGGCGAGCAAGCGCAAGATTTTACCGGACACCATCATGCCCGTAAAGCACACGCAACGCACGCGAACGCACGCGGCTACGTGCATGCTCGCTGAGGCCGCTCCCTGCGGACCAGTCACAGCCGCCCCAAAAAGGTCGGGATACTTCGCCTTCAGCGAGGTCACCAGCAGCTCAAACGGCTCGTACCCGCGCAGTCCTTCCGGCCACGGATCTCTCAAGAAGAACGGCCAGCACGCAAATCCCGTGTCCACGCTGCGCTCCAACCACTCAAACGCGGCGTCCCGCCGTCCCAGCAGTGCCTGAATGCACGCAATCTGATAGTACGTGTGATGCGCATGCCCGAATGATTTTGGATTCGCGCACGCGCGATTCATACACCGCAGCGCCGTCTCTGTCTTCCCGGCTCAGCGCGCTGATCACGCCTCGCATACGGAAGATCAATGGCTCCTCCGGCATTATGCCGTCCGCCTCCGCCAGCAGGCTCTTCGCTTCGGTCCATTCTTCCGTGGACACCGCCGCGTAAATCGCAAAATATAGCGCGTACTTGTCGGTCGGGCTTTCTCCGCGCCATCCTGCCATTTCTCCCGTCAGCGGTTCATGCGCGCCGTTCTCGCGGGCAATCCGATGGCATCTTCGGGCGACTACACCATCCACTTCAAAATGCCCGCCGGCTACAAAATCGCGCCGCACTGGCACCCTCAGCGCGAGAACTTCACCGTTATCTCCGGCACCTTCAAAGTCGGTAGAACTGCTTCACGACGTCCATGCCGGATGTGACCTCGCCGAAAGGCGCGAAGCCCATGCCGTCGATGCGCGATCACTTTGACGAGTCCGCTATAGGCAGCTTCCCGGCAGGCAGCTTCGCCTATCTCGACCCGAGCGTGCACCACTACGCCATGGCCGCCACTGACGGCGTTGTCCAGATCCACGGCACCGCGCCCGTGCAAATTCAACTACGTCAACCCGAACGACGACCCGAGCAAAAAGTAGCCGTATAGGGCGTGAGGGCCCCGCTTCGGCCGTTGTGGACGCGGGGCCCGTATCAGGCGACTTTTTTCACGCTGCTCTTCAGTAGGCCCAACCGCACCAGGCTTGCGCCCGTCGCTGCGATCGCATCCTCATTCGATCTTGGGCTCCACCCCAGCACGCGCCGCGCTTTTTCGCCGGTTGCGTTTTTCCGCTTCCCAAGTTCCGGCAGAATCTGCTTCACGGACGGATCGCGCAGTGCCGCGAGCCGCACGAGCCAGTCCGGCAGTTGCCGCGTCGGCACTTTTCTCGCCTCTGCGCCCAGCCGCTTTTTCAACGCGAGCGCGATCTCTCGGATCGACATGAAGTCGCCCGTCACGGCTAGGAATCGCTCGCCCTTGGCCGCTGGATGCGCCAACGCTCGAATGTGGAGGTCCGCCACGTCCCGCACGTCCACCACCCCGAAATAGAGTTGCGGGCAGCCCGGCATCGCGCCATCCATCAGCTTCTGCACCATCAGAATCGACGTCGCATAGTCCGGTCCCAAAACCGGCCCGAACACTCCGACCGGGTTTACCGCCGCCAGTTCCAGTTTCCCGCCTTCCTTCGCGATGAAATCCCACGCCGCGCGCTCGGCCAGCGTCTTCGACTTTGTGTAAGGCAGCACGTCGCTGCCATTTACGTCCGTCCAACTCGTCTCGTCATACGGTGCCGACTGCACCGCATGCCCATATCCGATCGCCGCAAACGACGACGTCATCACCACGCGCTTCACGCCCGCGTCGCGCGACGCCCGCAGCACTCGGAGCGCCCCTTCGCGCGCCGGCACAATCAACTCGTCCTCATTCTTCGGCACGTTCGCCGGAAATGGCGATGCCACGTGCAGCACATATTCGCAGCCGGCCGTTGCGCCCGCCCATCCTGCGTCGTGCTCCAAATCGGCCGCCACGAACGATAGCTGGTCGAGGGCCTCCCTGCCACCCCGCTTCAGCATTGCCCTCACATCGCTCTCGCGCCCAAGATTCCTCACCGTCGTCCGCACCTGGTGCCCGGCCGCCAAAAGCTGCAAGATGCAATGACTCGCGATAAACCCCGACCCGCCTGTTACCAAAACTCTGCTCATCAGAAACCCCCGACGAAAGATTCACTCTTAGAAGAAACTCGGCGCCAAACGCCATTTTTTGAGGGCGTACTTCATTCGATGTGCGTACCCCAAGAAGGTTGGCGACATTCGCGAATTCCCCGCATGTTTGCTTGACGCCGCGCGCTGCCCAACGTTACGCTTTCCCGGCGCGTGGCTGATGCGTGGCGGCCGCGCCCGCGACGATGACGGAAGTCACAGACATCCCCTCTCTACCCTCACTCTTTGGAAATGCGCTGAAGCGGCAAATCGCCGCCATCCAGGATTACACCCTCCTCGTCCTGCAATCCTTTCTGAACTTATTCACTCCCCCGCAGTATTGGCAGGACACGCTCGATCAGATGGACTTCATCGGCGTCGGCTCGCTGCCGATTGTCGTCATCTCCTCCTTTTTCATTGGCGGCGTGCTGGTACTAAACACCGCGTCGCAATTCCAGCGATTCGGCGAAACGGCGCTCACCGGCGACGCAGTGGCGCTCGCGCTTGTTCGCGAACTCGGTCCTACGATCACAGCGCTGCTCGTCGCAGGCCGCAACGCGTCGGGCATGGCGTCCGAACTTGGCTCGATGGTGGTCACCGAGCAAGTGGACGCGATGCGCGCGCTCGGCACCGACCCCATTCGCAAGCTGATGACGCCTCGCGTTCTCGCCACGGCGCTCATGCTTCCGCTGCTCGTCGCCGTCGCGGACTTCGTTGGCCTGGTCGGTGGATACGTCGTGGCGCACATCACTCTCGGCCTCAGCGCGGTGCAATTCTGGACCCGCGCAATCGACGCGCTCGAATTCGGCGATCTTGTCCAAGGCGGTTCGAAGCCGATCATCTTTGGCATCATCATCGCCACCATTGGCTGCTACCAGGGCCTGCGAGTCCGCGGCGGCACGCAGGGCGTTGGCCGTGCGACCACGACCGCCGTCGTGATTTCTTCTGTGCTCGTCCTCGTCACAGACTTGTTCCTCGCGCGCATCTTGCTCTTCATTTTTCAGAAATAAGAGCGGCTGCCAGCCGCCATTCAGTTGTCAGCTTCGCCAACACCGATTCGGCAAATCCCGGCGGCGCATTCATCTGCATTTGCATTTATAATTCCCAATATGACGCGCTCCCACGCGTTCTGCTCGCGGTGCGCCCTATGAAGGAGCTTGTCCCGGGCGAGCCGCTGGTTGCCTTCCACAACGTCTCCATCGGATTCGACGAAGGCGACGTCCTCAAGGGGATTTCCTTCGATCTCTGGCCCAGCGAAACGATCGTCCTTCTCGGCGTCAGTGGCTCCGGCAAGACTCTGATCTTGAAATTGGCGGCGGGTTTGATCCGCCCCGGTGCTGGCCGCGTTTTCGTCATGGGCCAAAATGTCGGCACGATGTACGAAAGAAACCTCCTCGACTTCCGCCGCAATATCGGCTTCGTTTTTCAGGAAGGCGCGCTCTTTGACTCGATGAGCGTCGAGGAAAACGTCGCGTTCCGTATGCGCGAAGAGCACACCGCGGAAGGTGAAATCGAAAAGCGCGTCCGCCAAGCCCTTGCCTTCGTGGAGATGGAACACGCGATCGATCAATTTCCCGCCGAGCTTTCTGGCGGCATGCGCCGTCGCGTGTCCATCGCGCGGGCCCTGGTTAATCAGCCGCGGCTGGTCTTCTATGATTCGCCTACTGCGGGTCTCGATCCGATCACGTCGCAGACGATCATCAATTTGATTATGCGCGGCCGCGACACGCAGGGAGTCAGCTCGCTGCTCGCCACGCACCGCGTACAGGACGCGTTTGGCCTTGCGCATTTTCGTTTCGACAAAGCAACCGGCAAGGTGTTGCCGCTCTCGACAAACGGCGCGAAACCAGTAGCACGAGCGCCGGCACCAACAGATTCGGTGCGCGGCACGAACGGATCAACGCAAACTAAAATCGTTGTTCTACGCGACGGGAGAATTTACTTCCAAGGAAGCACGGACGAAGTGCTGCATTCGTCCGACGAGTACCTGAAAGAATTTCTAGCATCAGCGGAATAGGAACAGGAGGGAACGCAATGGCACAACAGAGGCAACTGACGTGGACCGAGCTTCGAGTGGGATTGTTCGTCCTGGTGGGCCTGACTCTGATCGCCGTAGGGATTTTCTATGTCACGGGCGCCGGAATCCTCGGCCCGAAATACCGCTTGGTGACGTATCTCTCCGAAGTCGAGGGCCTGCAGTCGGGAGCACCCGTGCGCCTCGATGGTGTGCCTGTCGGCAGCGTTCAATCGATTTCGCTCACCAAACAGCCCTCCGACAGCTCCCATAACATTACGCTGGTGCTCCGCATCGATAAAAAATTCCAGGACAACATTCGCACGGACTCGACCGCAAGCCTAATCACTGAAGGGTTGCTCGGCAACCGCTACGTCACCGTCACCCGCGGCATCACCGGCACTCCGATTCCAAACAACGGAGTCATACCGAGCAAAGAGGAAGCCGCCATGAAGGAAATCGTCGCTCGCGGAGCGGACTTAGTGCAGAACCTCGGGGCGCTTTCCAAGGACGTTGGCGAGATCGTTGAGAAAGTTAAGGAGGGTCAAGGCACCATCGGCAAGCTGATTTCGGACACCTCGCTTTACAACCATCTGAACGACACCGCGGCAAGGTTGAACGCCGTAGCGGCGCAGATTCAGGGAGGGCAGGGCACGCTCGGCAAGTTCGTCTCTTCCGACGAGCTGTACAACAAGGCGAACGCAACCATCGACAGCGTTCAGGACGTTGTCACGGCGGTAAAAGAACAAAAGGGGACAGTCGGCAAGCTCGTTTACGATCCTGCCGTCTATCAACAGGCGAAGGACCTTGTCGCAAACGGCAACCAGATGCTGGCGGATGTTCGCGCCGGTAAAGGAACCGCGGGCAAGCTCGTCACCGACGACGCACTCTACAATAATCTCCGCGATGCCTCTGCCAACGTCCGCGATGTTTCAGCGAAGCTGAATTCGACGCAGGGCACCATGGGCAAATTCTTCACCGATCCCAACTTCTACGACAACTTGACCGGCGCCACCGGCGACATGCGCCTGCTCATCAGCGATTTCCGCCAGAACCCGAAGAAATTCCTCCACGTAAAACTGGCGGTGTTCTAGGAGGCCGATGCGATCAAGCTCCGGTGTCAGCGAACGGTTCCGCCGCCACTTGGAACTCGTCTTGGTAAACGATGTAACCGGGCTTGCGCGTCATGAGGATGTCGATCGGCAAGCCGTTGCGTTCGAGAATCGAGGCCATTTCGCGGGCATTTGCGATGTGTTCTTTTGCGGAATCCCTGAACCACGAGAGGGCGCGGCTCGACCGTCGATAGTAAGGCGGTTTGGAATTGGTGAATCGGGTCGGGCGTGCGAGATTCTCCGCGAACCACATGCGCAAGTCCCAGAGGTGGTCGTCGTCATAGGTGGGCAGCCGCCATTCCTCGACCCACGCGGCTGCCTGAAAAATTCCAGCGCGCCGCGCGGATTCGCGATGGACATAGTCGCAGATAAAACGGACGTACATAGAGAAACCACTAAACCACTTCAGAGCTTCCTTTCGAATCGCGGGGCACGCGCATCCTGCCGCAGTTGAGCGGATGCATCGCGCCCCGCAATTTCCTAAGCAAGTGGAATCCGCTCCAGCGCGCGGATGTACTCGACGACCGCCTCACTCCAGCCGTCGATGTGCGTCCATGCGCCGTAGCCGACGCCGTTGCGGTTGCTGGCGACGTTGATCACGTATCCGCGCCCGCGAGGGCCCGGCACGCGATCGTGGGCCTGTTCGTCCGTGATTACGATGATCCGGTCGTACGGCTCCCGGATGTTCTCCAGCGCGCGCCCGAGGTACGTTCCGTTGTGCGGCTGGCTCGCGTCGAGCGCGTCGCGCAGCGCGAACCCGCGTCGCGGTGGCACCTCCACGAGATTGTCGGAGAAGGTGTAAACCGCAACCTTCCCGCAGATCTCGCGGAGCAGGATGGCGAGTCCGTACGCCGCGTCGGTCCGCAACATTTCAGACCGTCGCGACAGGGCATACGTCATGCTGCCCGACACGTCCACCAGCAGCGCCGTGCGGCCGGGAAGGTGCTCGTGCTCATCGAGCGCGCCGAGCATCGCCCGCTCGAGCGCCTCTTCCCACGCCG
>Ga0126373_10003639_pt1 | contig 11612 bp, 9 predicted proteins | sample PanSoiMetPlot_11_FD_92545 | JGI IMG/M metagenome (GOLD analysis project Ga0126373, IMG submission 92545) | Tropical forest soil microbial communities from Panama - MetaG Plot_11 | ecosystem: Environmental > Terrestrial > Soil > Tropical forest > Bulk soil | place: Panama | collected 2016-02-17
CCGCCAATAACGTCGCTGCAGACTAATCGGAAGGAATCCCATAAAGGGGAGTCGACTATGAGACTCAACCGGGAAATACGGGTTGGGAATCTGCCCGGCGAGGATCCCACCCGGCTTTAGCACACGGCAGATCTCGTCCAACGATTGCTGTCGGGCATCCGGAGTGATGTGCTCGAAGACATTCGCCAGGATGACCGCGTCAAAATGTGCATCGGGATAGGGAATTTCATCGGCCCGGCCGGGGCCAATCGGCGCACCCTTCTCGGTAAATGAGGTCTCCTCAAGGATCGGGTCGATTCCTTCCCAGCTCAGCTGCGTCTCCTCGGTAACCTGGTCGATGAGCCCACCTCGCTGACAGCCGATGTCGAGGCCACGCCTATCTGACACGCACAGCCCGGGTAGATTTTCGCGAATCAGGGCAGCCAGGCTTCCTGCAAGCACGTGACCACGAACGGCCCACTCCACCTGAGACTGCAACAACCCAGTTCCCGCTAGGGGATCGTTCCGTCTTTGCACCTTTGCTCCAGCTGAAGTGACGGGCATCGGAACCGGCTGCTCCGGCTGCTCGCGGACCGCAACCAGTCCCACGAGTGAGTTGGATGTTTCAAGACCTGCCATCGCGCTGCGAAGTAGCAAGGCGAATGCGAGCACGGCCGCCGTGGCCATAACCAGGCGCACCGCGAGCCACACGGGTGAGGCCGGCAGTATCCCCAGCGCCAAGATGACAGCGACCGCAGCAGCGATAAGGCCGCGGAGCAGGCCCGAGGCACCCGGGACCTGGAGACCGGAACTTACCGGCGGCCGGGTCAGCCGGGCACACAGAGCGTAAGAGAGCACCGTCGCGATAGCCGAGCCGGTGATGCCGAGGAACGGAACCATCACAACGTTCAGGGCTATGTTCACTGCCGCTGCGATCAGCGTTGCCACCGCCGCCCGGCCAGTCTTTCCCTCGCTCATCAGCGCTCGCAGGTTGGCTACGAACTGCCCGAAGGGGAACGTGCAGATAGCGACGATCGCGACAATGAGCGTCAGCTCAGCTGGGTGGAACGATTTCGGAACCCACACCTCCAGAACCAGTGGGGCTGCGGCAGCGAGGCCGCAGACCACGGGAATCAAGAGCAGGTTCATCAGGTCGCGGCTGCTGGCCAGGAGCCGAGATCGTGCCTCTCTGTCCGCGACGGCGTAGATGCGCGGCATCCACGCCTGATTGACGAGTACAAGCAGGATGAAGCCGAGATTGCCCAGGTTATAGGCCACTGAGTAGCGCCCAACGGCTGCCGACCCGAGGACGTGGCGAATCACTACCCGGTCGCCGAGGCCGAGAATGAAGCCACTGAGCTGCTGCGGCACCATGGGCAGGCCGAAAAGGAATGTCCCGCCGTAATGCCGGATCGCTGCCAGTGCCGACCACTCGGGAGTCAGGGCTAGCGACCCGACAAGAGCCGCCGCGCCTTGTCCGATGATCAGGCCGCAAAGGTAACTGGTGACAGTAGGCGCCCACCAGAACAGCAGAAGTACACCGGCCGCCTGCGCTCCCAGCGACTGCAGCGCAGCTACGAAGATCGCCATCCGCAGTTTCTCTTCGGACCGGAGCAGAGCGAGTGCCGTCAATGTCACCGCAAAGCAGGCCGCCCACCATGCGGCCAAGCGCGCGTCCAGTACTCGGTCCAGGCCCACGGCTCTGCCCCACGCCGGTGCGGCTAGTACGGCGATAAGCGAGGCGGCGACCGCAACGGCGGCGGAGATGGCGAGTACTCCGCGAGACCGATGATCACCGTCCTCGCCCGCGAACACCTTCTGCGCCGCGAAGGGCAGACCGAGACTAAAGGTCAGCCCCAGCAGCTGCGCCACCAGGATGGCAAGCGTCAACTGCCCGAACTGGGACACGCCGACGCGCCGCGTCAGGATGGGTGTCATCAGAGCGACGAGGACCACCTGGAGCGCAGACACTCCGACGTAGAGGAAGTCCCGGGTGAACATGGCACGCAGGGCACCCGTGGATGCTCGGTAATCGCCCGATGCCGTCGGCGCAACGTCGCCATGGGGATGGCGTCCGCCGTCTCCAGGACTAGGGCATGTTGGTCGGCGGAGCCCCCGGACGTGGCCCCTAATGTGACCGGCGTGCTGTCCCAAAAGGTTCCTCACTCTTGACAAACCACACGCCGACGGAGAGGTGGGGTCAGCTCTGTTCGCCAAGCGTGGCGTCGCGCCTGACCGCTTCTTGATCGCCTAGCCGCGCCGCCAGGTCGTGCCTGCGACGGCCATCGCGCCGCTGACGGCCGTACGAGCCGGCCAGGAGAAGCGCCGTAACCGCGCCTAGCAGCAATCCGAGGGAGGCCGGGCCCAGCCGGATGCCGCTGACGTTCAGAACCAGCGACGCGCCGATGGCGAGCACGAGCGAAAGCGGCACGGCCACGGACATGGATCGCGGACCGGTAGCCTGCTCCAGCAGACGAAGGAGCGCATAACCCGGGGCCAGCAGGAGGGCCGGCAGGATAACCAGCCGCGAGAGTCCCGGCAGGAGCGGGGCGCATGGGAGCAGGACGGCTCCGACGAAGGCCAGGAGTCCCGGGTCTCGCGTCGCGCGCAGGCGCCGTGACCAGTGCACGTTAATGACCCGAGGCATGCGAGCGGTACCACGAGAAGTACGAGCTGTAATTGATCTCGTACAGGCGATAATGCTGCGACGAATAGATGAGTCGCAGCCACGGCCAGTGCGCCAGGCGGCTGATGTTCTGCAGTGGTACCCGCTTCGGCTCGCCCTTGTAGAACAGCGGCGGTCCTGTCGCGGCGTACTGCGCGTCCCGAACATCTACGGCCAGGAAGACATCTCCCTGACGCGCCATGGCTCTCAGAAGAGCCGGCCCCGGAGGGACAGAGTTATACCATATATTGCCAATTGCTAGGTAATGTGTTTGGAGAGGGGTAAAGGCCGCGGCATGGGCCGTGAGTGCCAGGGCGGTGAAGCGATCTGTCACCACAGGCGCCCCGGCACCTAGATGCACCCGGACCCAGGTCGCAAAGCTGAGGGTCTCTGGCGTGACGCTGCGCGTGTCAGATCCGAACTCGTAAGGCCCAGGGAACCGACTATCGGGCGCTGCATCCGCTGCGACATTCCCGACGAGCAGGACGGCGAATGCGGCAGCCCCAACCGCAGCGGTTATGCGCTTCGATCGCTGCCCCCGCTTGTCCAATCCGAACAAGACGACGAGTGCAGCCGGCAGCAAGGCAACCCCGACGAACGTCGATGCCCACGTGCGGTGCGATCCCTGAGCACCCTGGCTGGTCAGCGTCACTGGAACAGTCACCAGGTAGGCCGCGGTGAGCACGAACGTCCACAGAAAGTTCGACCGCAGCGCAGGCCGCCGTAGCCAGCGAAATCCCGTAAACAGGAGTGCGACCGCGATCATGAGAGGCGTAATGATCGCGGCGGCTCGTTCATAGATAGGAGCGGTGGAATGGCCAAAGATCGCTCGCCCTGCGCCGCTACCCCCGGAGCCAATGACCAGGGACACTAGCTGTGATCCAGTGCGTGACACGAAGGGCGAGAGGTAGGGCACAGTGCTTGGCGCGACGAGCCCGACCCACAACACGAAACACGCTGCCAGCGTCAGCACCGGAATCCACCTGATGAATATGCGACGCCAATCACCGTTGTGGTCGGCGAGTCCGCTCATCGGCTTGAGAAAGAGCGCGCCCGCCACCAGCAGGGCGAGGCCGGTGAGGCTGGTGAGATGATGCGTCACCACAAGGCCGAAGGAGATGACCGCTATCAGCAGCGCCGATGACGCGCTCTGTCTCCACGTAGCGCTGCCAGAACGCTCGACCGCCAAGGCCTCCACGTAGAGGCGGACGATCGTCAGCATCAGCAGGATCGCCAGGGTTTCGTAAGCGAACTGGATGTCAAAGAAGACGAAACTTGGATTGGCGGCGTAGACAAGGGCGGCCACCGCCGCCCACCGATGCGGAACTGGCAGGGCTCGCGCTAGGTAGTAAACCTGTACTGCGAACAAGGAGTGCACTACGGCAATGAGGGTCAGAGCCGAGTCCCACAAGGAAAGGCCCGTCAGCCAGTGCGTCGCCGCGGCAGCGCTCTCCAACCCCGGGTAGTAAGTCGCGATCGGCAGCAACGGCGTGCGCTGGAAGAGCCGGCCTCCTGAGACAACGTGCCGCAGCAAGGCGAAATGAGCATTCTCGTCAAAGGAGATCGGGCCACCAGCGCTCATCCAGAATGCCGGCACCAAGGTAAAGAGCCCGAGGAAGGCAAGCCACAACACCGCATGGCGTCCAGATATCACCCGCCACCCGACCGCCAAATAGGCGAGCAGCATTCCTGCCCAGAAGATGGGATCGTAAGACTGGATCCCGGCGGTCGGTGCTATGCGATACGCCCAGATCACCAGGACGACGCCGACGGCGACTATTACGGCCGCTGCCAGGTCCGCGAGTGGCCCGCTCGGGACCCAACTGCTCCCCCATGAGCTGTCTTCGCGGACAGTCGGGGCGCTATCCCAGGGTGCGGAAACCTGACTTCGGGGCGAACCCATCCGTAGGCAGCTTTACCGATGCCCAGTTGGGATTGAGGTCTGCCGCTTAGAGATTGCCGGCATCGAGGTTCGAACCCTCATCGCGGGCATCCGTCAACGTGTGCAGCAAGCGGTCCCCCCAGGTAGCGGCAGTTCATGTGTCACGAACAGTAACAGCCCCGCTGCAGACCGTAAGCACCCGGGTTGAACGGTTGCTGGGCACTCGCCGCATTCCCGGGCCAGAGCCGTCCCACACGCCGCTGATGCCCCGGGCTCCTTCAGCGCCCGGGCTGGAATTATTGTTGGCCCGGCTGGGATGCGGCGCACGACTTCCGGGCATCGCGGTACCTGTTGGAGGCACGTGTGAGGAACGGCTGGCAGAGTTCTCCAGACCGGTTGGTGGTCATCGGTTCGGGCTGGCGCTTTGCGTCCGGGATCAGCCACTACACCTACCGGCTCTCCTGCGCTCTTGCCGAGGTGTATCCGGTCGGCACGTTGCTCATGCGCCGTCTCCTCCCCCGGCGGCTTTACCCGGGCCGGAACCGGGTGGGGGCGCAGGTGTTGAGTGCGCGGTACCCGACCGATATACCGGTTTATGACGGAGTCGACTGGTACTGGGGACCTTCACTCTCCAGGGCGCTCCGGTACCTTGACCGCCAGCGACCTACCGTGGTCGTTCTTGAGTGGTGGACCGGCGCCGTCCTGCATACCTACATCCGGTTGGCCAGATATGCGGCTCGGCATGGCGCAAGAGTCATCCTCGAGTGGCACGAGGGACAAGACACGGGGGAAGCGACGTTGCCGGCTGCGCGGCGCTACGTCCAGACACTGATGCCGCGGCTGCTGTCGGCGGTGGACGCGCACGTCGTGCACTCCGACTTCGACCTGCGCCAGATTCAAGCCGCTTTCACGTTCGGCGATGCGCCGGTGCGGGTGATACCGCATGGGCCGTATGACCACCTGACCGGGCCAGCAGCATCGTTGAAATCCCAGTCGGCGCGCCCTGGATCGCAATCCGCGCCTGGCCCCGACGGCTCCCCATTCAGGCTTCTCTACCTTGGCGTGGTCCGGCCGTTCAAGGGCGTCGAGGACCTGGTGACAGCCTTCAGCGGGCTAAGCCGTGATGAGGCGATCCGCTTCCGCCTGTGCGTGGTGGGCGAGACCTGGGAGAGTTGGACGGCTCCGGCAGAGGCGATCGCCCGAAGCCCGCACTCCGACTTGATCGAGCGGGTTGACCGCTACGTGACCGACGCTGAAGTAACCGAGTTCTTCGGCCAAGCCGACGCCGTGGTGCTGCCATACCACCGGTCCTCGGCATCAGGGCCGCTGCAAATCGCCATGAGCGCCGGGCTGCCCGTTATAACGACCGCAGTCGGGGGCCTGGTTGAGGCGGTCGAGCAGTATCCCGGCGCGATCCTGGTGCCGCCACGCGATCCAGCGGCGCTGCGACAGGCGTTGATGCAGCTCCTGGACCGCCGCGGGCAGCGCTACCCCGACCCGCACTCGTGGGCCCGCACCGCGGCCGCCTATCAGTCATTGATAAGCGAACTGAATAAGGCCGGATTAACGGAAGCGCGAACTACCGCAATCACCCCTTCACCCGGCGAACTGGCCGCTGCGCAGTCCACGGTGGCCGGCTTAGATGGAACGTGTTCTAGCACGACATCTGAAGGGGCGGCAGTCGGTGGCCGAGGCTTACATCGTCGACGCGGTGCGTACACCCGTAGGTAGGCGCGGCGGTGAGCTGGCCGATGCGCATCCGGCGGACCTCGGCGCGCACGTCATCACCGGGCTGCTGGCCCGGACCGGCCTTGACCCGCTCGCCGTGGATGACGTCGTCTTCGGCTGCGTCGACACGATCGGCCCGCAGGCCGGCGACATCGCGCGGACCGCGTGGCTGGCCGCCGGGCTGCCCGAAGAGGTTCCAGGTGTGACCGTGGACCGCCAGTGCGGCTCGTCTCAGCAGGCGGTGCACTTCGCCGCGCAGGCGGTGCTGAGCGGGACGTCGCACGCAGTGGTCGCGGGCGGCGTGCAGAACATGAGTCAGATTCCTATCGCTGCTGCGATGCTCGCCGGCCAGCAGTTCGGCTTCGCCGATCCGTTCACCGGATCGTCCGGCTGGCTGGCGCGCTACGGCGACCAGGAGATCTCACAGTTCCGCAGCGCCGACATGATCGCGCGGAAGTGGGGCATCGGCCGCGCGGAAATGGAGAGCTACGCTCTCGCCAGCCACCAGCGTGCCGTCGCGGCAATCGACGGCGGGTTGTTCACGGCGGAGATCACGCCGTACGGCGACGCAACGACCGACGAGTGCCCGCGGCGTGACACGTCGCTAGAGAAGATGGCAGGGCTCAAGCCGCTGCGGCCGGACGGGCTCATCACCGCGGCGCTGTCCAGCCAGATCGCGGATGCCGCCGCCGCAGTCCTGGTCGTCTCCGAGCAAGCACTCGCGGAGCATCACCTGACGCCGCGCGCGCGGATCCACCACGTCAGTGCCCGCGGCGCCGACCCAGTGCTGATGCTCACCGCGCCGATTCCAGCCACTGCGCATGCGCTCAAGCTGACCGGGCTGAGCATCGATCAGATTGACCTGATCGAGATCAACGAGGCGTTTGCCAGCGTGGTCCTGGCCTGGCAGCACGAGACTGGCGCCGACCTGAATCGAGTCAACGTCTGCGGCGGCGCGATTGCGCTCGGTCACCCTCTCGGCGCCACGGGGGCGAGGCTGCTGACCACGCTGCTTTCCTCCCTCGAGCGGACCCGTGGCCGTTACGGCCTGCTGACCATGTGCGAAGGCGGCGGCCAGGCGAACGTCACGATCATCGAACGCCTGTAACGGGGTGATGCGGGCTTCAGCGAACGGTCAGGACGTCCGCGTCACCCTTCAACCGGCGGTACTTGCCAGGTGAGATGCCGAACTCCCGCTTGAAAGCCTTGGACAGGGCGGCGTTGCTGCTGTAGCCGGTCCGGGTCGCTATGGACTCGATGCTCAGATCCGACGTAGCCAGGTAGTCAGCGGCCTGCGTCAGCCGAACCGAGGCCAGGTGGCGCATTGGGCTCTGGCCGGTCACGGCGCGGAACCGCTCGGCAAGCAGGCTGCGGGATATGCCGACAGTGCGCGCCAGGGACTGTAGCGTCCAGGGCTGACCAGGCTGCTCCATCATCAGCTGGGCCGCCTGCTCCACCAGCGTGTCTGCCGGTTGCGCGGCGGCGAGCAGGCCAACGTGCTCCGCCCCGATCAGGTAAGTCCGCAGCGCCTGCGTCAAGAAGACGTCGGCAAGTTTCGCAAAGACGGCCTCCGCTCCCGGCGCGGCATGCTCGGCCTCCTGCTGCGCCAGCGCGAGCACGGGCTCGATCCAGGACCTGATCCCGGCGGTTGCCGCGTCGAGCCGCAGAACGGCGGGCAGGCAGGTGGCCAGCGCTGTCGGCTCCTCGAGCCGGAACCCACCGCAAAGCAGCCTGGTCAGGGCGCCAGCACCGCCGCAGCGGAGCCGGCCGCTCGCGTCGAGCGGATGGTCGGCGATCAGCGAGTCGAGACCACGCACGACCGAGCCGGGCGCATCCCGCAAGACATGACTGCCGCCACCTGGAAGGATCACAAGGTCGCCGGCCTCGACACGGATGGCCTCGTGACCCGGTACTTCAAGCCAGGCGGTGCCGTCGAGCACGAGGTGAAACTTGGCCACGTTCGCGCCGTCGACCCGGAACCCCCACGGGGCCATGAGCTCAGACAGGCAGTAGACGCTGCTGCGAACCCTGACGGCCGCTAACGTTGCTGCTATCGCATCGGTGTGCGTGGGGGTGAGCAGGTCCATCTGTCGCTCCGGATCATCGGACAACTTCATCGGCCTAACGAACATTGCCAGCGGGTGCGTCCCCGGGCAATCCTGCGAGAGCGACCGAAACCGCACGTCAGTCGCACACAACTATCAACCGGTCCAGGGGTGAAGACAGCGATGACGAAGTTCCTTATCACGTATGAGGGCGGGATGGAGATGCCGGCGACGCCGGAGGCCCGCGACCAGATGATGTCGACGTTCATGGCGTGGGCTGGCGAGGTCGGCGACCACATGGTCGATCCAGGCGCGCCACTCGGCGCTTCCCGGGCCGTGACCAGCGCCGGGGCTACCGAGGCGCCGAGCGGCATCGGCGGGTACACCATCGTCGACGCGGGCACGCTGGACGAAGCCGTCGGTCTGGTCCGTAGCCACCCCTTCCTCACGCGAGGCGGGACGCTGCACGTCAGCGAGACCGTGGCGCCCTAGCCGATCCGCCGACGGCAGCGGCGCGGGCAAAGTCGAGCGCCTCGGTGGCCAGCGACTCCCAGCCCAACCCAGAATCGGGTGCCAGGCTGAACCACTCCCGCATCGCGGTGCCCTTGTTGGCGTCGAAGGCAGCGCCTTCGCCTGCGCCGATCAAGGCCGTCACGCGCGCTGCGGGCAGCTTGACGACCAGGCTGCCGCGAACCAGCATCGCGAAGATCTTGCCGCGGTACTTCAGGGATCCACGGCCGAACCCGCTGCCTCCCGGCGGCGGCGTCACACCGTCAACACTCAAGAGGTCATCGACGAGGTCGAGGTAGCGCGCCAGCACCGGATCCGATGTTGCGTCTTGTGCCACGCAACAAGGCTAGAACGCGCTACTGACAAAACCTGCGGGCCGCCGTGCTAGGTGTCGACGGCCCGCAGGGGTCAAGGGAGATGTCCGCGCGGAGCACGTTACTGACGAAGCCGTGCCGCAGCGTCACGTAGCGCGGCATCCATGGGCGTCGGCTCAAGTCCGAATGCGTCCGTGGTCGCGGTGGAGTCGATCACGAAGGGCCTAGTGAACTGGTACCGCGTGGTCCGTAGTTCCTTGATCATCGGCGAGAACACGCCCGCTGCCCACATCACGGAGTACGGGATCGCGGTCAGCTTGGCCTTCGGGGCACCGTTGGCCTCCGCGAACCTGGTTGCCAGCTCCCGTATGGTCAGCGCCGGGTTGGTCGGCACAAGCCACGCCTGGCCGTATGCCCGCTCCTCGGCCGCAACTGCAGCCAGCGTCCGGGCGCAGTCGGCGATTGACGTCCAGCTGTGCGGGACGTTCAGCGGTCCGGGCGCATAGGCACGCGAGCCGGCCAGCAACGGCTTTCCGATCGCAGTGGAGATCAGCGAATTCGCCTCGATGTAGTCACTGGCCCGCACTTCGGTTATCCGAATCCGGCCGCTGTTGTGCGCGGCGAGGGCTTCTTTCCACATCTCCGCCCGCAGGCGAAGCTTGGGGTGCGTCGCCGCGAGCGGTGTCTGCGCGGTGATGGCACCGTCGACCGCGCCGTAGCCGTACAGGTTGCTCATCACGGTCAGGACCGCGCCACTGCGCTCGGCCGCGCTCAGCAATGCCGATGCCAGCGGCGGCCAGTCGGTGAACCACTGGTGGTATTGAGGGCTGGCGCAGTTGTAGAGGGCCACGGCGCCCGCGGCGAGCTTGCTCAGCCGCTCCGCGTCTGCCGCATCAGCGGCCACTGCCTCGATCGCGGGATGCTCCGGTCCGGTCCCGCGTCGGCTGATGAGGCGGACGTGCTCGCCGCGTTCGGCGAGCAGCAGAGCAGTGGCGGATCCAACTGCGCCGGCGCCGACGATGACGTGCTCGGACATGTTCTTTCCTCTTCCCTGATGGCGCCAGCCCATAAGCGGGCGCCGGCGATCTTCCCGAGAGCAGTGCTCTCGCTTGTAAGCATGAGTCTGCCACGGGAATCAAGTCGTGGCAAGAGCACTGCTCTCAATTGTGTGCAACAATCTCTTCATGCCAGCGAGATCGATAAGGGCCCGCGTCCGGGCGGAGATGATGGCCGAGATCAAGGCCGTAGCGCGAACGCATCTGGCGACAGAAGGCGCGAACCTGTCGTTGCGCGCAGTCGCTCGCGACATGGGCATGGTGTCCTCGGCGCTGTACCGCTACTACCCCAGCCGCGACGACTTGCTGACGGCGCTGATCATTGACGCCTACAACGACCTCGGCGAAACCGTCGAAGCCGCAGAGGCAGCTATCGCCGACCGGACCCAGTTGCGCGAACGCTGGATGGCAGCGACTCGCGCGGTGCGCGGGTGGGCACTCGCCAACCCAGCAGAGTACGCACTGATCTATGGCAGCCCCGTCCCGGGCTACGCTGCGCCGACGGACACCATCGCAGCCGCCGCGCGGACACCGGTCGTGCTAGCCCGCATCCTCGCTGATGGCTTCGGCTCAGGTCAGCTGACTAAGCCGGGCTTCACGCCGTCGATACCGCCAGCCGATGGAGTGCACGCGGACATGGTCCGTGCGCGCGGCGACATCGCGCCCGAGATAACTGATGAGCTGATGCTGGCTGGGATCTCGGGCTGGATACACCTCTTCGGCGCCGTCAGCCTGGAGCTATTCGGCCAGTTCAACAACGTGATCGACGCACGCTACGAGTTCTTCGATGGACAAATGGAGTTCATGGCTGACCTCATAGGCCTCTGACGTTCTGTTCCGGCAGACTGCTGTCGACGCGGAGGAGCGCACATGACATCGCAATGGCGAGATCGGCTCGGCCAGTTCGGGATATGGCGTCCAGCCACGCTGGCGACCCCTGAGCTAGCGCAGCACCTGGAGCAACTCGGCTTCGGCGCCCTGTGGCTCGGCAGCTCGCCGGCCGGGGAACTCGCCATCGTCGATGAGCTACTCGGTGCCACGACCTCGCTCATCGTCGGCACCAGCATCGTGAACATCTGGAAGGACAATGCGGCTACGGTCGCGGCGTCCTACCAGCGCATCGAAGCCGCTTACCCAGGCCGGTTCGTGCTGGGCGCCGGGGCAGGTCATCCCGAGGCGACGGCTGAGTATGCGAGTCCGTACGAGAAACTCGCCGGATACGTCGCAATGCTGATCGAACACCATGTTCCCGCCGACGGGATCGTGCTCGCCGCCCTCGGCCCGCGGGTACTGCGGCTCGCCGCCGATCGCACCGGCGGCGCGATCCCCTACCTCGTGCCGGCCGAGCATACGCACGACGCACGCGAGCTCCTCGGCCCCGATCGGCTGCTCGCACCCGAGCATAAGGTCGTGCTCGACCCTGATCCGGAGCGA
>Ga0126373_10003641_pt1 | contig 11609 bp, 8 predicted proteins | sample PanSoiMetPlot_11_FD_92545 | JGI IMG/M metagenome (GOLD analysis project Ga0126373, IMG submission 92545) | Tropical forest soil microbial communities from Panama - MetaG Plot_11 | ecosystem: Environmental > Terrestrial > Soil > Tropical forest > Bulk soil | place: Panama | collected 2016-02-17
AGTCGTCGCGCTAACCGCAAGGAGGCAGACGCCCAAGGTATGACTCATGATTGGGGTGAAGTCGTAACAAGGTAGCCGTAGGAGAACCTGCGGCTGGATCACCTCCTTTCTAAAGATAACGCTGGCGGAACCCGCTAAGGTGTGCGGGGGATGCCGGCCACCTCGGTTTGCCCGTAGGTTTGCCTGCTTGCCGCAGGCAGGCCGAAGGGACGATCGGGGAACGCATACAAGGTCTCACGGCCTTGTTTGCACGCTCGGAATTACCCACTTACCCTTCTTTGGCTTCGGCTGAAGTCGCGGAAGATTCGGCAGATTCTGGCAGATCGCGATCGGTTGGCATAAGAGCAAAAAAAAATTGAGGCAAAAGGCCGCTGAGAAATCAGCGGCCTTTTTTTGTCCCTGCCGAGCAGATCGAGGGTGAAACTCCTCTGACGGCTGATGGGGGCGAGCGAAGCGCAGGGGATCACCGAGAGCACGGGCCTGAAAGAGGCGCGAAACCGAATGGGGCCGCTCCAGACCCCTGCCGAGTCTGCTCGGAATATGATCGCCCGAGATCATCTGTAGCGAGGGTTTCTTGGCCGTCAAGGTCATCCGCTGTTACAATGCAACTCAGAATATGGCTGATTGGAAACAGATTACTGCGCGCATCCGCCGCGCGCGTGCCGGCAAGGATCCTGCGGGACAGCTCGCGAATCTCTACGAAAAAACCAGTGACGCCATGGTGGCGTTCGAGCTCGCGAAGCTATTTGAAAACTCCGGGCAGAACACTGATGCCGCCAAGTGGTATTCGACCGCCGCGGCACGATTCCGGCGCGCCGAGTGGAAAACCAAAGCGCAGGAAGCCGCCGTACGTCTTGGTGGGAGTCCTGGAGAGATTGCCGAGGAAGCAGTCGCGCAATCCGACGAGCAATTTCACTTGACGCCACCGGCATCAGACTCAGAGGAGAAACAGCTGCCGTTTGAGCAAAATACGGAAGCCCTGGAGTCGGCCGTAGCTGTCAGCAGCGAAATTCAAGAGGCGACAGAGCGCGACGCAAGCGCGGCGCCGGAAACGGGGAAAAAGCATCGTCGTCGGGGACGCCGCGGCGGAAAAAACCGTCGAAAAACGCAAGCGGCAAAAGGGGCTGCGGCCCTGGTCTCAAGTTACCCCGCCAGGGCACAAGAAGGACTTGAAACGGCCGCTGCCGGAATTCACCCACAAGCGCCGGAGGCCGCCGCGGCGCCGCGAATGGCGCCCAGCCACGCGATTCCCGTCTTGCCCATGGAACCGCTGGGAGAAACCGGGGGGCCGAGCCTCAAAGGCCGCTACGGAGATCCCGGACTCTCCTCCCGACTTTCCTTACTCGAAATGCAATTCCGGCGCTTGCTTGCCTGCCCTCCCGCGAAGCTAACCGAGGCCGACCGCGCTCCTGCGGGGCCAGGCGTGATCGTCCTCACCGATTCCGACCTGACGACCTACTACTATGTGGAGGTTTGTCAGACATTGCGGATTGCCGTCGGCAGCCTGCTGCGGGGCGGCAACCGTCGCGGTGCTGACTCCCTCAAGCGCCGGCTCGCGGAGCACCTAGGAATCCCGGAAGCGCGAGTGGCGAAATATCTGACCGACCATTGCGTGGTGCGCTGGCTGCAGCTTGATGAAGGAGCCTCCAATTTCGCTCACTTCGCCATCGCCGTCCTACGTCCCATCCTGAATGAGTAGCGATTCACCTGTCCAAATTCCACGCATGTGACTACCCTCGGAGAGAGAAACTGGCCCGATTTGGCCCAGGCACAGGCCCTTTGGGGAGGTAGGGAAAATGACCGTTAAGCGGCTCCTGAATACCATTTAACCCCCAATTCCGACCGTTCGGCGCAACCTGCTAGCCTCCTTCCCCGATAATAGGCAAGCTATAGGTGTCCAAAGACTTATTGGACGCACGTGGTACCTTTTTCAAGCACGCAACCGTGAGCCCGGGGGCAGTCGTTTGGGTTGAAGTTCGAACGATTGAGTGGGCTCGAAATTCCCAGGCCTATTTTCGAAAGAGAGGATGGAGGTTTATGCCGAATCGAGTAGGCACGCAGTTACTGAGGACTCTTGATTGGGCCGTCTGCAAGGCAGCAGGCGTGACCTTCGACGCCGTGCAGTTCTTCAACAAGTACAGCCCGAATCCGTCTTTCACTCCGAAGTGGTCGGACAAGCCGCTCTTGAAGTCTTGGGAAAAAACGAAACCAACCCTTGGCTGGCCGCGGCAGACCGACTCGCTGTGTCCGGATTGCGTCAAGGAAGCCCGCGAATCCATCATCCATGGCAACAAAGATTGGCGCGACCTGATGCACGAAAAGGTCGGCGAGATCAAAGCGCAGATTATCGAGCGCGACGGCCAAATTTGGATGATTAAAGACTGCCCGCTTCACGGCCATTACGAAGATATGATGGCTGTGGACTCCAAGTTCCTTCAATGGATTGAGGCGCAGTTTCCCGGCCGCGATATTCCCGCCCACAACGACGAGGACCTCCACAAACACGGCTCCTCGACGGTACGCTATGGCCGCGGATCGGTGTTGACCGTGGACCTAACCAACCGCTGCAACATGATGTGTGACCCGTGCTTCATGGACGCCAACCAGGTTGGCTACGTTCACGAATTGGGCTGGGATGAGATTAAGGAAATCCTGGACAACGCCCTGAAGATCAAGCCGCGTCGGCAAATGTCGGTGCAGTTCTCGGGCGGCGAGCCCACCATGAGCCCGTACTTCCTGGACGCCGTGGCCTACGCCCGCAAGGTCGGCTACAACAGCGTGCAGGCGGCCACCAACGGCATCGAGTTCGCAAAGAGCAAGGAGTTCTGCAAAAAAACGTTCGAGGCGGGCATGCGTTATGCCTACCTGCAGTTTGACGGCATTGGTAACGACGCGAACAGTCACCGCCAGGTCGGCAACCTCTTTGACGTGAAGCTGCGCGCCATCGAGAACATGCACGAGGCCGGCATCGAGATCGTGCTGGTCGTGACTATCGTCAACAACGTGAACAACGACCAGGTCGGCACGGTCGTGAAGTTCGCGATGGAAAACCCCAAGAAAATCGCCTTCGTGAGCTTCCAGCCGGTCTCCTTTACTGGGCGCGACGAAGACATCACGCCCGAGCGCCGGCACCGCCAGCGCTACACACTTTCGCACTTGGCGAAGGACGTCAGCCAGCAGGTAGGCAAGATCGAGCCGACACGCGACTGGTTCCCGATTTCCTTCATCAGCACATTCGCGGGTTTCTCGGACCTAGTGCACGGGCCGGAATCCCAATGGGGCGCGCTCTCCTGCGGCTGTCACCCGAACTGCGGCATAGGCACGGCGCTGATGGTCAACAAGGAAACCAAAGAGTGGGCGCCCGTGCCGCGGTTCATCGACGGGCCGCAGCTCGTGAAGGACGTCACGGCTATCACGGACGCGGCACGCGGAATAGGCTTCTCGAACTTCATGATGGCCCTGGCGCTCCTTAAGAACTATAGGCCTTTCCAGGGGCCCAAGGGCTTGACCCTGTATGACCTCTTCAAGAAATTCGACAAGACCTGGGCTCTCACTAAAAAGTCCACGACCAAGTATGGCCGCACTTCGCCGGACCGCACCTATGAAGACGCCATGAGGCGCCGCCACGATCCGTGGAACTTCCTGTTCATTGCCGGAATGTGGTTCCAGGATCTGTTCAACTACGACTTCCGCCGCACCGAGATGTGCATCATCCCATACGCCACGCAGCAAGGTGAAATCTCCTTCTGCGCCTACAACACCGGCATCGGCTGGCGCAAGATCATCGAGAATATGCACAAGAACGCGACCGTGGCCGAGTGGTATCGCACTCACGGCAAACATGAAATCTACGCCAAGGGGAAGAAGGTGGACCTCGCTTCCTACGAGCACTCGCTCAAGATCGACGCCGAAGACGCGGCTCGCGTGCGCCATCTCGAGCACGACGTTCCGCTTACCGCGGCCGAGGAAGACCGCCTCCGGCGCAAGAAGGCCTACGAGGAGCAGGCCAAAGTCCGCGCCATCTACGAAGATTTGGTACTCAAGAAGCCTCAACCGGCCGTGGTGCAAATCGGCACCGTCGAGGACATCGCCAAGGCCGTTCCGGCAGATTTTGCCAACGGGGGCAAACCCGTCACCAGCGCTCCGGCCGGCAATGGCCATTCGAATGGCAACGGAAACGGCGCTGCGAAATCGCCGGAGACGGAAAAGGCAAGAGAAGCCGTTGCTGGCGACTAAGCCGCATCCTCCGACCTCCGCAGATTCGAACGGCCCTGGCTGGTTTTCAGCCAGGGCCGTTGTGCTGCTGCTGTGATCACTCCGTCACCCTGAAAGGCGACGGCTCGCGGCACGCATGAGACGAGATCCTCTACGTTATGCCGCGAACGCCCGATCCAGGCGCTAGCGAGATTATACAAAGGGCTTGGTCCAAGGCAAACAAAAAGCGAAGATGCTAATAATGCAAAAAAGCCGCATTCCCCCTTTCGCCTGACGGCGAGAGTCCCCTGCGGTAGAATCTATGGAACGGATCAGATCGGGGTCTGTGATGCCAATTTATGAATACATTTGTGAGGATTGCCAGGCGCACTTCGAGAAGATTGTACTGAACAAGCAGCAGGAGATTAGCTGCCCGAAATGCGCGAGCAAACGCAACGCGATGCAACTCTCCGTTTTCAGTGCGGGAAATGGCTCCGCGAACGGAGCATCGGCAAAGTCATCCGCTGGGTTCTCGGGGGGAGGCGGGGGCTGTTGCGGGGGCAGTTGCGCGTGCCATTGACCTTGGGGAAGCGCCAGCAATTTGTGGCGCCTGGTCTGTAGCGTAGGGCGGCCCTGCTATGGTTTTTGCTGAGCGCGGCGACCTAACCGACCGAAAAGTGGTAGCGCCGCGCGCGATGGCAGGCTCATCTAAGCTCTTTTTCGTCCGTCTATTTAGCACTTTGAGGGTGGGCGATGCTGATCAGCCATTCTTCTCTCCTGCTGTTTGTTGCCGGCGCCGCCGTTCTCCTCGTGATTCCCGGTCCGGCAGTAACTTACGTGGTCAGCCGGAGCATTGGACACGGGCGGGCCGCTGGTCTGGTTTCCGTCCTGGGCATCGTGGCAGGAACTCTGTGCCACGTCGTCGCCGCTGCCTTGGGAATCTCTGCGCTGCTTGCTTCTTCCGCGCTGGCCTTTCAATTTGTGAAGTACCTGGGAGCGGGCTATCTGATTTACTTGGGCATCAAGACTCTGCGGACCACCGATCAGCAGTCGCTCGAGGCTCCCGCCGCCGATGGCTTAGCGCGAATGTTTGGTCAAGGCTTCCTGGTCAACTTGCTCAATCCCAAAACTGCCCTCTTTTTCCTGGCGTTTTTGCCGCAATTTGTCGATCCGGCGCGGGATCACGTCCCGCTCCAAATCCTGCAACTCGGAATGCTGTTCGCATTGATGGGCTGGTGCAGCGATTCGACCTATGCACTGATTGCCGGGACCGTAGCCGAGCGCATTCGCGGGAGCCTGCGCCTGCGGCGCATCCAGCGCCAGGTCTCGGGCGGCGGCTTAATCGCCCTTGGCGTGGCGGCCGCATTTTCTGGGGCGAGATCGAAGTAGGACAAGGGAAGGAGTCCGATGTCCATCACTAGCCCGGGACAGTTCGAAAAGCTACGGGCGTGCGGGATGATCGTTGGCAAAGCCTTGCGCGCGATGGCCGCGGTGGTGCGTCCCGGCGTAACAACCGCGGAGCTCGCTAGGATTGGCTCATGCGTGCTCGCGAAACACGGCGCGCGCTCGTCGCCGCCAATGGTTTACGGGTTTCCGGGTGATGTTTGCATCAGCATCAACGACGAAGTGGTGCATGGCATCCCCAGCGGGCGCGTGCTCCAGCCCGGAGATCTGGTCAAGCTCGATCTCACGGCTGAGCTAGACGGCTACCATACGGACTCGGCAGTGAGCGTCGAAGTGCCGCCGGCACGAGGCCAAGCGCATGAACTGGCACGTTGTGCCGAACGCGCGTTCCGGCAGGCGCTCGGCGCGGCGCGGCCGGGGAATCGCACGAAAGACATTGGGCGCGCCGTCGAGCGCGAAGTGCGGCGCCGCGGATTTCACGTCATCAAAGAACTCGGCGGCCACGGCATAGGGCGCACGATCCATGAGCCGCCCGCGGTGCCCAATTACGCGGATTTTTCGGCTCAGCACATATTGACCGAGGGGCTGGTCATCACCATTGAGCCGATCATTGCCGCGGGCACGAGCGAGGTCGCGCTCGACGAAGACCGCTGGACCTATCGAACCATAGATGGCAGCCTTTCCGCGCACTACGAGCACACCCTCGTGATTGCGCGCGGCGAACCGATCCTGCTCACAGCGGCATGAAGTTGGTCCTCGAAGTAGAACCCCTGCTCTAGAAAAGCGGCTTGCTTGGGAATCCTGATTGCGCCCGAGCACTGCATATTGACTTATCTGCTTTGGTTTCGACAGGTTACGCACCAAAACCAGCTTTGGCGTGCGAGGGCGAGTCGAGTCATTGCGGTCGGGAATAGTGCTGGATGTTGGCGGGAGCAGCCAATCGAGGATTGCCGCGCGGGTCCGCGACAGGCGGTTCGGCAATCCATTTCATCGGGATGACCCCCGTCCACCCCGGCGCGGCGTAGTCCTTGTCTTCGTTCACGGCGAAGCCCTTGCGGACTTTGGCGGAAGCCTCGACGAGCGGGACGGCCAGCACCATCGTGCCTTTCAGTTCTTGTTCCGTGGGCGGAAGTACTGTGGCCCAACGGCCGCGGATCACATACTCCACGAAGTCACGCATGGCCGCGAGCTTCGCGGCTTCTCCCGCCACAATTTCCGCCTTGGCCATCACCACCACGGAGCGGTAATTGACGGAGTGCCCGGTCGCGCTCGGCGCACAGACGATGCCGTCGAGCAGTGTGACGCTCAGGCAGAACGGCGCACCGCCCGCGAGCGTCTTCATTAGCCGACTGGCGGTCGACCCGTGCAAGAACAGTTTGTCGCCCACGCGGACATAGTTGGTCGGCACGACAAAGGGCAGGCCGTGGTCGATGAACGCGAGCTGGCAAACGAAAGCTTCGTCCAGGATGCTGTAGATGAGCTCGCGATCGTAGCTGCCGCGCTCGGGCTTGCGTCGGACCTTGGTTTTTTCCGTCGGCGTAAAATTGCTTGTTGTTGACTCGCTCATCTACCGAGACTACCCGGCGCGCGGGCGTCGCGGCAAGTGCCAATCTGGATGATGCCCCCGTTATGCGTCGACCAGCGATGAATTGACCCCGGCTTGCAATGGTGTAGGCTGTGGTGCGCCGCTGCATTGCGGATCGAAGGACGCAAGCTCACATGGCGAAGCCCACACCCCTTTTCACGCTCGAGACATTCCGGTTCTTCCGGGAACTCGGCCGCAATAACCACAAAGCTTGGATGGACGAGAATCGCGGGCGGTATAAATCCTTGGTCGTTCGGCCGTTGCGTCGCTTATTGGAGGAATTGTCCCCCGCCATGTTGCAACTCGACTCACAGTTCGAGGTTGCCGGCCGGACGGGGTCGAATTTTTCGCGCATCAACCGCGACATTCGCTTTGCAAAAGACAAGACGCCTTACAAGACGCAGATGTATCTGAAATTCTCCGTGCCCGCTCCCGGTAACGGAGAAACCGGGCAGCTCTATGTCGGACTGTCTACAAATACGGTTACCGCCGGCTTTCGCATTTATTCGGGAGGAAAACGCAAAGGATCCGTCCTGGCCACGATTGGTCAAGCACGCGTCGAGGCCGAGCCCGGTTGGGTCGCCAAACAGAGAAAGCGCCTGGGCCGGCGGTATGAAAGCTACTGGTACGCGACACAAAAAGGACAGTGGACAAAGCATTCCGGCTGGCCGGTCGCCCGCGAAAACTGGGACAAGATTTTGGCGTGGATTGTAAGGCGCAAAATGAGCCCGGCCGCCGCGACGCGAGCTGCTTTTGCCCGCGAGCTCGAAAAAGTTTTCCGCCAACTCTATCCGCTCCTGCGCTACACTTCGCTGCCGGATTAGCCGACGGAGACAGCCCATGGATCCCCTGCCACAACGAGCTAGAACGCGAAGGAAATTCCTTAGGATGCTTGGCGCCAGCCCGCTGATCGGCGGCTCGAGCATGCTGGCTGGAAGTCTGGCAGATCTTCTCCGAGCCGAGCCGCTCAAAGAAGAACACTTGTTGGGCTGGCTCGAGAATTTGCAGCAACAAAGCGACTCTGTGATTTCGTCCCCCGACCAAGCCCTCGATGTCATGGATTTTGAGGCCGCGGCCCGAAAGGCGATTCCCCCGGCGCATTGGGGGTATCTCTCGACCGGCGTGGACGACGATTCGACGGTGCGCGCGAATCGCGACGGCTATCTGCACATCCAGATTCGTTCACGGCGCCTGGTGGACGTTACGAACATCGACATGTCAAGAACCATCTTGGGGGTGAAGTGGGATTCTCCGATCGTGCTCTCGCCCGTGGGCTCACAAAAAGCGTTTCATCCCGATGGCGAGCTGGGCGTGGCCCGTGCAGCAAAGACCAAGGGCCACTTGATGATGCTTTCTACCGTTGCCACGGTTTCCATCGAAGACGCTATTGCGGCGCGCGGCGGTCCGGTGTGGCAGCAGCTTTATCCGACGAATGTCTGGGAGATCACACGCGCCATTATCAAGCGCGCCGAAACCGCAGGATCGCCCGCGATTGTCCTGACCGTCGATCTCCACGACGGCAGCAATCGTGAAACTCTTTTCCGTTCCCAGCGCGTGGACAACCGCCAATGTTCGATGTGCCATGGTGGCGGGTCCTCTCCTTTCGCCCGAGGAAACCCGGGGACCAGCGCGTCGAAGAGAGGCTTCGCCGACTACGCCGCCCGCAGACCGATGTTCGACGGGGTGGACGTTTCGCAGGTGACGCAATTGCTTCCCACGGCCTTGAACTGGGATCTGGTGAAGCGGCTGCGCGATACCGTAACGGTCAAATTCCTGATCAAAGGCATCGTCACGCGCGAAGATGCCGAGCTTGCGGTCGAGCACGGCGTGGATGGTTTGATGGTTTCCAATCACGGAGGCCGTGCGGAAGAAACGTTGCGCCCGACCATTGAGAGTCTTCCGGAGGTGGTCGAGGCCGTTGCTGGCAAGGTGCCCGTCATCGTCGACGGCGGCGTGCGGCGCGGCACGGACATATTCAAAGCGCTAGCGATGGGTGCCACGGCGGTAGGCTTCGGGAGACCGCACTCCTGGGGACTGGGGGCTTTCGGCCAGGCGGGCGTCGAGGCTGTGCTGGAAATTTATCGGCGCGAGTTGCGCACCATCATGCGCCAGGCGGGGACAACGTCGCTCGACAAAATCACGCGCGAGCACATCGTCCCGCGTCCATCCTGATGGCCATGCTTCACGGAGCCCAGAGGCGCAAGCCGATCAGATGCCATGCGGAAAAGAATAACAGCACCACGCAGCACGCGATGGAGACCAGCAGGGAATGGATGCGCGCCCAATTGTGAATCTCTTTGCGCGGCACGATGATCGCCAGGGCGAGGCCCGCGAGCGATAGCAGCAGGAACGCGATGGTCCCCACAAAAGCCAGAAAGGACCAAAAGCTGAATACGCCAATCTCGTTCATGGCTTTGCTGAACGCGAACACTACAACCGCCAGACTTAGCACGGCAAAGAGCGGGACCGCTCGCACGCGCACGTGCTTCATTCGTTTCATTTTCTTAATCAAGCTCGCCAAGAGCAGCCACAATCCCCAGAAAAGCGCATACGGCAGCGCGCTTGCCATCACCACCGCCGACGCGGTCAGAAGCAGCAACCGCGTGAAAAACCAGATCGGGAAAATTCTTTCTCCGTAGGGCTCGCCATTTTCACCCGAGCGGACATAAATCATCCTACCGTTGGCGTCGGGGAAGAACACGGCAGTGGCTTCCGGTTCTTTCTCTCCGCGAAAAAGGTTTTTGCTCACGGGCAGCAGCGGCTCGTGGCCCTTTGCGAAGGGCGCCGAGGACTCCAACTTGCCATCGGACACGCGAATCCATGTGCCTCCCGTCAATTGTTCCATGAACGCAACCAACTGATTCCTGGGGGCGCGTGGCGCGTAATAACCGGAAAATTTCTTGAGCTCTTTCGCGTTAAGGGAAATCACCGGCTGCTGCAGCTGAGGGAAGTCCTTGGACAAAAAATCAATCGCCAGATGATTCAAATCCGCCAAAGCTTTTCCCGAGACCGTGCTATTCAGCAGGACCACATAGCCCCAGTTCTGCTCCGGCATGTAGCGATAAGAGGAAATGAAGCCGTCGATTCCTCCGTCATGTCCGTGGGTAATGACGCCGCCTTCACTCTCGGTGTAGTTCGCGAGGCCGTAGCCGAGGCGAAGGCCGTGCATCGCGGAAGAAACCGTTTCGGGGTATTCCATTCGCGCGATGTCCTCCGGCTTCACCAGTTGGACGTCCCCCGCCCTGCCGCGCCGCAGAAAGAATTGCACCAGCTTGGCCAATTCCCCGGGAGAAGCCTTCATATCGCCCGCAGGACGCAGATAGATGTTCTTGTAAGGAACAGCGCGCGGCGGATTGTCTTCGTAGCCTTGCGCCAGCGCGGCGCGATTCGCGTCGGTCAGCCGAAAATCGCCGACGGTGATCCCCAGGGGCGCAAGAATGTTTTGCTGGATGTAGACGTCGAAGGGCTGGCCCGTAACCCTCTCGATCGCGTACCCTGCGATACCGTAACCGGGATTTGAATAAGCAAATCGCGTGCCCGGAGGCCACCGCACGTTCTGCGGTTTCTGAAAGCGCTTGAAAACCTCGAGCAAGGGATAATCCGCGCGGTCATGGCGATTGTAGACTTCGGCGAGCTCCATGTCGTCGAACCCCGCGCTGTGCTCCAGAAGATTCACAATGCGCACGGGATTCCTGTTTCCCCAGCGGTTTGTCATCGGTATGTCCGGAGCAACATCTTGCAACCGCGCGTAAAGGTTGATTCTTCCTCCTTCCTCCAATTTCAGCAGTGCCAGCGCCACCAACGTTTTGCTGATGGAGCCGACGCGAAATTCGGTGTCGCACGCAACATCCTTGTTCCCGGCCAGGTCCGCTTTGCCAATGCCGCCACACCATAGCAGTCGCCCGTTCGAAACCAGCGCCACGCCGGCTCCGGTTACGTGGTTTTTCTCCACCACGTCTTTCATGGCTTTTTGCAATTCTTCAAGCGTTTTGGGATGCGGCAACTCTTCCGTCTTTTGCTCGGCTTGGGGTGCTGCGGAGGCGGCGACGCCCGAAGCAAGAAAACAGACAATGACCGCTGGCCAAGAAATTCGCCCCATGGGGCCGCTCCTTAGATAGTTTTTTCCCGTTGGCGGCATTTTATCCGCGAACTCTCCTAGGTCCAAAAAGATTTGCCCTGCGGCTCGGGGTGTAGGCGGGTCGCCAATTGACGCTGCTCGAAGTCTCGCATACGATGCCGCACGTCGCCTTTTGCCTTACGCGGGCGAGATGGGGGAACTGGTGCCACAATGAAGCGTGTCCTGTCCATTCTGGTCTGGCTGGTCGTAGCGGTTACCGGTGCCGGGGCTCTCGGAGCCATCGCCATCCACCGCGGCGAACCGCTTAACGCCATGTGGTTCGTCATCGCCGCGCTTTGCTGTTATCTC
>Ga0126373_10003642_pt1 | contig 11609 bp, 9 predicted proteins | sample PanSoiMetPlot_11_FD_92545 | JGI IMG/M metagenome (GOLD analysis project Ga0126373, IMG submission 92545) | Tropical forest soil microbial communities from Panama - MetaG Plot_11 | ecosystem: Environmental > Terrestrial > Soil > Tropical forest > Bulk soil | place: Panama | collected 2016-02-17
CGATCGAACAGCGACACCGGGAGGAAGACCGAATCAAGTTCGTGATAGCCGTCAGCGCGGCGCCCTGTTATACGCAGGAAGAGGTTGATTTTGGCGGGCGTCAGCAGTTCCAAGCGTTTGATCATCGGCGTGCGGTATCTGATTGCGGAATCTTGCGTCCAGGGCGTCGCGTGCCTCACGGCGAATCGTGCCGATGAACGCCATCAGTGAAACCATCATGCCCAGCGCAAACAGGATACATCCGGTGAGGTATACCGCGTGATAGAAATCCATCTGCGCGGCGGCATAGGAGACTGTCCTTTCATCCTGCGTTAACGGAGCGAGCACCGCGCCGTCGGTGCGCGCGTCCAACTCGTCGAAATTGCGGTAAAGGTCCGCGTTGGGCGAAGTCGCAACCACCAGGCGGCGATACTGAACGATACCGTTGAGCCCGACCAGCCAGTTCCCTGTGCCGAGCAGGATCAGAACCACGCCGGCCACGATACGCCAGTCGCTGTAAAGCTCCAGCGGTTTCATATCAGCAATCAGAATACGGACGCGGGGGATCAAAAACAACGCCGCTATCCGGCGCGAGCGCGGCACCTTATCCAAAAGCGACGCAATTACCAGTGCTCGACCGGGATGCGAGTGCGACGGCGCGCCCTCTGGTACACTTAGATTACTGATTCAGATAACCTTGGTGCTTGATGAGCGACGCGACCAATAACCGGCTGGAGCAACTGCTCAGCCGTTTTGCGCAAGGCGACCGGCTGGCGCTGGCCCGCCTGATTACGCTGGTGGAAAATCGCAGCGCCGACGTTGCCACTGTGATGGAGCGGCTTTACAGCCGCGCGGGCCAGGCCCATGTCGTTGGCATCACGGGGCCGCCGGGCGCCGGTAAATCCACCCTCATCGATCGTCTGGTGACCAAGCTGCGGGCGCGCAAGCAGCAGGTCGCCGTGCTGGCGATCGATCCGTCAAGCCCCTTTTCGGGCGGCGCCGTGCTCGGCGACCGCGTCAGGATGGGCGACCATTACAGCGACCCCGGGGTTTATATCCGCAGCTTGTCAACGCGTGGCAGCCACGGCGGTCTGAGCCGGGCTGCGCGCCAAATCGTAACGCTGCTCGAGGCGTTCAAGTTCGACGCTATTATTGTCGAGACCGCGGGAGTGGGGCAGACCGAACTCGACATCATGGATCTGGCTCACACCACGGTCGTGGTAACCGTGCCGGAAGGCGGAGACGGTATCCAGATCATGAAGGCGGGCTTGAATGAAATCGCGGACATCTTCGTGGTCAACAAGGCCGACCGCGACGGCGCCGACCGGGTCAAGGCCGAACTGGAACTAAACGTTCATCTGCGCGGCGGCGACGGATGGCGGCCTCCGGTGTTGTTGACGGAGGCGGCTAACGACCGCGGAATCGAACCCCTGATGCAGCAATTGGACCGTCATTTGGAATACTTGCGCACCCACACCGACCCGCAAGCCGAGCGCCAGCATCGGGCACATGAGTTCGTTGAGATACTTACCGGCCAACTCGAAGAACGGGCAAAAAACGCTTTGGGCAACGGCAGCGCGCGCGAGCTGGTGGAGTCGGTGCGCGCTGGCCGCCTCAATCCTTACACGGCTGCGCGCATGCTGCTGGACGACCAAACAGCGATTGGTGCATTGCTCGGTAAAACAGTGCTAGACTGCTAGATAATGGCTTGGAGAAAGGACGCGCGCGTTTTCGCCATTGGTGACATTCACGGTTGTCCACAGGAATTGGACAGTCTGCTGAGGGCGGTTGATGCCCGCCCGGACGACACCGTGATTTTCGTCGGTGACTACGTTGACCGCGGTCCTTCGGCCCGGGACGTAATCGAGATTTTGATTGACTATAAGCAGCGCAATCCCGCGACCGTTTTCCTCAAGGGAAACCATGAGGACATGATGCTGCATTTCCTGGGGATGCCGGGGCATTACGGCGAATCGTTTCTTTTCAACGGCGGCTTCTCCACCATGGCGAGCTACGACATCGACGAAATGCATCTCGAGGAGGCGGCCCAGTTGCTGCCGGCGGAGCATCTCGATTTCCTGCAAAAGCTGGAAACCAGCTATTTGCGCCCGCCCTATCTATTTGTCCACGCCGGAGTTCATCCGCTGCGCTCGCTCGAGGATCAGGACGCCGAGGACATGTTGTGGATTCGCCAGGAATTTATCGCGAATCCGCATGACCTGGGGCATACGGTGATCTTCGGCCATACTCCGATGCGCGACGTGATGCTGGACCTGCCGTACAAGGTGGGACTCGATACCGGACTAGTGTACGGGGGAAAACTGAGCTGCGTGGAATTTACCGAGGCGCGATGCTTCCAGGTCAACCGCGGCAGCCGAAAGGTGAGCAGCCATCGCCTGAAATCCCTGCGCCACTAGCAGGCAAGCCCCCTTTCGTCCCTCGGCGTCCCCAGCTAATCTGTCCAATTCAGTGGCGGCGTAGCTCAGTTGGTTAGAGCACGCGGCTCATATCCGCGGAGTCGTAGGTTCAAGTCCTACCGCCGCCACCACTTAAGCTTCCGTCAGTAAGCTTCTTCACCAACGATTCTCGCGAAGCGCGCCGCCGCACACTTCGCGATGATTGCAACGATGTTTAGAAAGTCGTGAAAAGCGCGTGGAGCCGTCGATGGCGACGCCTCCCCGCATCCGATACCTTTACGCGTCCAGACTGTAGCAGCGCTTGCCGGTCCCCAGGGATCGACGCCGTAGCTGAATGAAGGTATGAAAAATAGTGAGATCGTAGCTGCAATCAACTTCCCGTTCGCCCGTCTTGGGGGAGCTTCCAGTCCGCCCCATCTCGCGATCCGTCCGCGCTTCAAATGAACCATCTGCCGGTGGAAGTCCAGCCAGTCGACTCGAATCGCGAGGATCTCCGAAGGGCGCCAACCAACCCGGAACCAGATGTAGTAGAGATCTCGATACCACTCCGGCACGGCAGAACAAATTCCTCGACCTCCGCGACTGTCAGCGGGTCTGAGTTTGATTGCGCGACTCGCGCAGCCTTCCTCCGGGCCCACTGCGGCACCGGATTCGCTGTGAGCAGTTCGTCCTCGACAGCATCGGCCATTCGCCTTAGGCAGAACGCCGAACACGTTTCGTGCTGTCTTTCCTGAGCGCCCTTATCCGGTAACGCCTTGCGCAGCGTCTTGCAGTGCGTCGCCTTTAGGGAGCTCGCGATTGCGGGGTAGAACTCGCCTGTTGGATGGTGAGTGTACTGCTTTACACGTAAGTAAATCCTTGCCTTTTCAGAGCAAGTAATATTAGGTTGAAGGTGGAACAATCATAGGGATTAGAAGGAAATTCAGAATAAAAACGAACAAGCAAAAACAATGAGTTCTCGGGAGGATCCAACAATGGTGCTGCATAGATTGGACAGCTCGGCAAGAACGGCTCTCATTGCATCGGTCGTCGTGGCGATCGGGCTTTCTGTCGCGGGCAGAGCAGCCGCGCAAGGCTGCGGTGGTTTCTGCTCGGCCCTCCAAACCGCGTACGGGAATGGAGCCCTCAGCGGCAACGGCGGCGCGGAGAACACCGCGGTTGGAATCAGCGCGCTCAGGAGTAACACCGGTTTCGACAACACGGCCGTCGGAGTGTTCGCCCTCGATAACAGTAACAGCGGCAGCAACAATACCGCGGTTGGCGTGGACGCCCTGGAGTTCAACACGACCGGTGCCAACAACACCGCCGTTGGCTTCCTGGCGCTCATATCCAACACCACCGGCGGCAGCAACACCGCGGTTGGGGCGAACGCACTCGAAAACTGCACGACCTGCTTCAAAGACACCGCCCACGGAATCAACGCGCTCGCTTCCAACACGACCGGTAGCTTCAACACCGCCTTAGGGGACGCCGCACTCTTCAGCAACACTTCCGGCGGCAACAACACAGCTGTTGGAAGTGGCGCGCTTTTTCACAACATCAGCGGCGACAACACCGCGGTCGGTTTTAATGCGCTTCAGGAAAACACCACCGGCTTTTTCAACGTCGCTGTGGGAGAAAATGCTCTGCAAAAGAACACTACCGGCAACGATAATACGGCTACCGGGGTTAACGCGCTGGTGTTTAATACCACGGGCTTCAACAATACCGCGGCCGGATTCGAAGCACTGAAACAAAACACCATAGGGATCAGCAATACCGGCACGGGAGAGAATGCCCTCAGAGAAAATAAAACCGGCAACAGCAATACGGCAACAGGCTCCAACGCCCTGGTGTTTAATACCGGCGGATCCAGCGACACCGCGACCGGCGTCAACGCTTTGAGGAACAACAACGCCGACAACAATACCGCAACCGGGGTGAGCGCACTGCAGCAGAACACGGCCGGCACCCAGAATACCGCTACCGGAGTGGGCGCTCTCCTGGCCAACACTACCGGTTCCTTCAACACTGCGACCGGGTTGAGCGCACTTAAAAGCAACACCACAGGGAGCAACAATACCGCCACCGGGATCAATACCCTTCTGTTCGCTACCACCTCCAACAACACCGCCGACGGGGCGAATGCCCTACAGCAAACGACCACCGGCGCCAATAATACGGCAACTGGATTTGGCGCCCTGCAAAACAACAAAACCGGCTCGAACAACACTGCGATGGGATTGAACGCTCTGCGCGCCAATACTACGGGACTGGACAACACAGCGACCGGGCGCACTGCTCTATTCGCCAACACCACCGGCAGCCTCAATGTCGCCTTGGGGCGTTTGGCGCTCGCCAACAACACCACCGGCCAGAGCAACATCGCAGTCGGACCGGCAGGCGGCTTTAACCTGACCACCGGAAGCAACAATATCGATATCGGAAACCTGGGAGCAGCCGCCGAGTCCAAAACGATTCGCATTGGAACACAAGGGACTCAAACCAGGGCCTTTATCGCCGGCATCAGCGGCACTCTGGTGGGCGGCAGCGCCGTAGTGGTAAACGGCACTGGACAGCTGGGCATCGTAGTGTCCTCGGCACGCTATAAGCGCGACATCCACGACATGGATAGCGCAAGCGACAATCTGATGAAGCTGCGTCCGGTGACTTTCCGCTACAAGCAGGACGCGCACGGCGAGCGTCAGTACGGACTCATTGCGGAGGAAGTGGCGCGCATCTATCCCGAGTTGGTCAGTTACGACGCGGATGGCAAATTGGTTAGCGTACGTTACCACGAGCTAATCCCGATGCTGCTGAACGAGTTGCAGCAGCAGGACGACCTGTTGCAGCAGCACGACGAACGGCTGCAGAAGCAAATCCAAGACAACCGGCGTCAGGCAGAGCAGATTCGGCAGTTAACCGTGCGCCTCGAGCATCAGTCTAACCAGGTCGCGCAGTTGAAGAGCATGTTTGAGCACGCTGTGTCCGCTCAGAGGACGTACCCGGCGGCTGTGGCAGCGTTCAACAGCGACTAGGGACGATAACCCTGGAACAGGAGTGCTTTGATCGCCGCGCTATTAGCTGGCGCAACCCGCTTACATGGCCGTTCGATGGCGAGGGAGCCACGGCAGTAGCAGTGCGATGATTTTCGATGTGGTCCGCTACTTCACGGCGCGTGTCGCTGTAAACGAAAGGGGCCCGAGTATATCAGATGGACGGCTCGGCAGTTTTCAGTCCATCACGGGGATGCCCAGCTCCGAGTGAACCTGATCACTCCTTCGCACTGCCTCGTGCTGGAAGCGGAGGAGATTGACACCCAGCAGGGTCGCGACGTCCGCAGCCGTTGGGAGAACGCTTGAGCCAATTCGACCTATCGTAAAGTAGATTTTCCCTGCTCGTAGGTCAGATAGCTGAGTTGCGGTAACAGTTCTGCCCGCGTCCGCCGAGTGTTGCAGCAGTGATCGACGCGACCCAGGCGAACAAAATCCATTGTCAGCGGAGACATGGTTCTGAAGACCGTCGCGAACAGCTCGCAGGAAGCCGCAGCGGTCAGGATCATCCACCAGGGCAGACGCCATGGGCGTGCAACGTCCTACACGCCCGGTTGCCTCATCGAAACTGTTGGATCGTGATCGGTGACTCATCGGCGAGCTGGTAGATGCCGCCGATTGACGGCTTGATACACGCCGCTGCTGTCGCGTCGAGGAAATCCCGGATTTGAATAACAATGATACCATGTGGGTTTACGCCACATTGCCAGCAATCTTCGCTGCGCCAGCCATCGCGCGGCCTCGATCATCAGGATGCCTGGCCCGTACACTGTAGCCGAACGCAGGACGACGGGAGCCGTGTTGGTTCCGTGTGTTGTTTCGAATAGCAGGCGCTCCTGCTCAAGCCGCGTACGCGCATGAACCGAAATTGGCACACGGTCTAACCGATCGGTGCTCGGATGCTCCGGAATGGTTGGTCTCTCAACATTTGGAAAGGAGATCAGAATTACCCGGCCAACGCCGGCCGCCATAGCAGCTCGAAGCAAATTGGAAAAATATCGAGTGTTGGTTTCGAGAAGAAATCTGGCTGGCTGCGGCCTGAAAAGGACTCCCGCGAAATGAACTACACAGTCTACCCCTTAAGTGCGGTGTCTAGTCTATTCGGCTGGGCCAGGTGAGCGCGGACAAGATCGTTCATCGCGTTGTCAACTAAATTGCCGGGCAACGGCGTGCAATGCATGATCAGGCGCAGCTTAACCGGCTCACACGACAGCCGGCGCGGAAGGCGGCTGCAAGGTTTCCCGATGCTCCGGTGATTAGGACGGTAGATACCGAGTGTGCCTCAATAATCAAGGTGGAAGAAGACCATGAAGTCCCTTAAACGCGTTTCGACTGCAGCACCTTTGCGCACTATTCGGATATGGCGACGTGTAGAAACGTCGTATGCCACCACGCACGAAACCAAGGCGTACCATCGCGCTCGCCATAGACAACTCCCGTCGCATGTATGCCGTCAGGCTCGATTGTACATTGCAGATCTGTAACTTCATCGACCGCGAAGGTTGACGTGCCCCACCATATCGGCGCCGCGGAATCGCTCAATTCATCGAAATGCAAATAGCCGCGCATCTTGGCGTAACTGCGCCCGTCTGTTGAGACCAGGTTCAGGCGTCCGCTGCTATTGATGATACGCCTGCCCTCAACGCCCGCTTCGGTGAAGGTCGCCCGAAAGGGACCGTTGCCGACGCGGCGATAGCACAGCCTATAGGTCTTCCGCATCCACACACCCAAATGAGAAGCGCTGGGTAGCCGCTGCATCTGATCCACCTCTTCGACTACAGCGCGCCAGCAACCGCGAAAGACCGCAGGCAGTGCTGGTTCGGGCTGCGGAGTCGCCGCCTGGGGTAGTTCCGCCACGGGCTGCGCGGCGCTCGAAGTCGGGGGAGGAGGCGATCGGACAGCAGGAATGGTCTGCACATTATTAGCGGGCGGGGTCAGCGGTAGAGCTGTCGGATCGGTCTGCTTGCGCAATAACCGAGTTGACTGGGTCTTCGGCATCGGCACCTCCAGCGCTTGCTGCGCCAAAGCCCCGCCGGCGCCGAATACGATTAGAGTTAATGCCAGCCCCCACAAACATATCCCCCATGCATGGGTGCGACGAAAATTAGCCAATTTCACCCACCTCGCCTTCCAGCCCCACTCCGGGCAGCAGGATCCTCAGTAGCTTCGGCCGGCCAGCCCTTGGCGCGGGCTTCGGCCTCGATTACCTCGATGTTGGTGCGCACAGGGATGTCCGGTGTTATTTCGGATGACGGAAGTCGGACGTTGACGACGCATGCGTTCATGCGACTGCCCCTCTTGGAAAGCCTGCAGAACAGGTGACTCCCGGCCCCAACCAGCGCCGCCACGTCTTCGCCGTGCGCATCCAGCACGCCATGGCGAGTGACCCAACGTTGAGTTGATTCCTTGGCCCCTGCCTTTCCCACAATCAGACAACCCTCCGCGTCGATTCGAGCTACTACGTCGATAGCTCAAGCAGCGGATTCTTCCGCCGATAATCGAGTGGTACACCCACGCCGGCTGCCTCCCCGCGCACTTTGGCGATCCCCTCGTCGCCAAGTTCGGGCCGTTAACAACTGGAAGATTACTAAAAAGGCTGCATGTATAGTTAGCGTCGCCGGGCGCGCACTATGGGGTTGGCGCATTCTTTTCCACAACGGGCCGTGCGACAACTACCGTCCAACCCACCCTGGCACCCTCACGGACAAGTTCGTCGACGCTTTTCCCCGAGCCGGCACCGCGTAGGTCTTTGCCATTATGAACTCCGCGCTTCGAACGAAACCGAAATGCCGGAGAACGACGACGGGAAAGCGATAGAGCGCATGGACTGAACGAGGGTCAACAAGGTAGGCTTTCGATAATGCTGATGATGGGTCACACCGGCTATTTGACTCGCTGATTGGTACCCGGACCATTTTGGATTACCGGTAACGGGGGCGTTCCCGAGTTTCCATTCGGCGGGAAGCATGATTGTGAGGCTTCAGATTGGGACTCGTCGCTCTCCGCTGGCACTTCAGCTCCAACCTTTGTCTCCCGAACGGGTTTGGGGCCTTGGCCTCAGGCAGCGGCCGACCCCCACGAAGTGTTCGCGGCCATCCTCGCTGATGGTGGCCGCCAGGCCGATCTCTTACTGTTCCGGTCGCCCTGCTGTTTTTCCCCAACAAGATTCTAAGTCCGGCCCTAATTCTGGTTAAGCTTGCGATCAACACCGGGGTGGTGAGCGAACAAAATACTTCAGCCGGTCACAGCCGGCACCTTCCGCGCGGATGTTTTAATACATCCTGAGCCTGATGATATCGTGAGGCGATTCATGTCGCCGCTTCATCATGCGGCCGCGCGGGACGGGTGAATCTCACCGGTATATGTTTGATCAGTTCCAGACACGCCAGGTTGGCGCCGAGGCAGAAATGCTCGCCGTGGCCGAGGGCGACGTGCTCGTTGGGAGAACGCTTGACGTCGAACCAATCGGGTTCGGGAAATTGAGCCTCATCACGGTTCTCCGATTTTTCATCATCAGACGTCCCGTCGTTACCTTCTGGTGTGGGTTCAAGTCCTACCGCCGCCACCACCTAAGCTTCCGTCAATAAGCTTCTTCACCAACGAATCTCGCGAAGCGCGCCGCCGCACACTTCGCGATGATTGCAACGATGTTTACCGAGTCGAGAAGAGCGCGGGGAGCCGTCGAAGGCGACGCCTCCCCGCATGCGATACGCTTACGCGTCCAGATTGTAGCAGCGCTTGACGTTGTCCAGGATGATCTTGTTCCTGGTCGCCGCGGGCACGCCGGCGAAATCCTTATCAATTGCTCCGCGCGAGCGCGGCCAGGTCGAGACGCCGTGCGGACAGTCTGACGCCCACATGTAATTGTCGGCGCCAAAGCGTTGCAGGGATTCCGCGCCGAACGGCTCGTCCTCAAACGTGCCGAAGAGTTGTCGCTTCAGGTAGTGGCTCGGCATTTCCTTCAGCTTGATGCCGGAGAGTGCACCATAGTGCCGATACGCATGGTCAAGCCGCCACACCAGATGCGGAAGCCAGCCGATGTCGTTTTCGGCCGACACGATCTTGAGCCCCGGGTAACGCTCCAGGACGCCGTTAAGGGTCAGCGCGGTAATGGCCTGCTGAATCGGGTGAATAGCGTTGGTGAAACCTTCCATGCGCGAGGTTAAGGGATTGCCGCCAGGCCGCCGGGGCATCACGCTGGTCCCCACATGCAGCGAGACCGGCATGTTGAGGTCCTGCGCTGCCTGCCAGAAGGGATCGTACATCGGATTCGAATAAGGCTTGTCGTCCGGCGCATTACCCCATATTTCGGCCCCGCGCAGACCAGCTTTGGCGCAGCGCGTCAGTTCCTTGACGGCGGATGGGATGTCCCACATCGGAACCAGCGCCAATCCAATCAGCCGCTTCGGATTGCTTGAGCAGAATTCTCCCAACCAGGTGTTGTACGCGCCGAAGCACGCCCCCTGCAATTCCTGGTCGGTGATCTGAAACAGCGGCATCCCCAGCGATGTGTACAGGACCTCGGCGCTCACCCCGTCGAGTTCCTGGTCCTTGATTCTTTCCACCGGGTCCCATGCGCCAGGGCGGGCCTGCTCGTAACCGGCCGAGGAGGTGACGAATTTTTTGAAGTCGTCGCTGGCCTCGCGCAGCAATTCGCCCGACCGATTCACGTTCTGGCCGGCGGCGAACAACTCCGCCAGGATCGGAAGATCAAACAATCCAGGGATGCGAAATGCGTAGGTGGGGCCCTCCTTGGTTTCCTTAACGATCACGCGCGGCGCCTGGTCCTCATATTTCTTGTCCAGGCGCTTTACCCAAAAGTCGGCGGGCTCGACGACGTGCGAATCCGCCGAGATGTACTTGAGTGCTTCCATCGATTCACCTCTCTTATTCGCCTCCCGCCGGAGAACGGCTTCGGCGTGATTTCAAATCGTTGCGATGCGCCCGGTTCTGGCGTCTTGCCCATGCCCATTTGCTTGCGGAGCAGCAAACAAGGGCGGTACCACAGTCCTTTGTACAGTACGAAGCTACGCTCTTCCCAGCCTAACCGTCAAATGGCAAGGCTTCAATTAATCCAAAGAAAAAGATCGGCACGAAGAGCGGGTGCCGGCGATTTCTCCACGATCTCGCAGGCACAGATATTTTTTGCAATCACACAAAAGAGCAGGCTGCTGCGCGAATATCGCTGCATCTTGAGTCCTTATGTCTAAATGCCTAGAACTAACCTGGGGCGTGCGTCGCAGGTCCGGTTCCAGCCGCGGTTAGAACACCGGGCAGAATCAAAAGGGGGATGGGAACGCGTTCACCGCATTGGTTTGCTCGACTTAAGCAGCTTCTCTTCGCTGGCGGCGCTGATGATGGCAGGATAGCGCTGGGCGCCAAGGGCGAGCGGCTTGCGGTGCGCCGCCTGCGGCGCGAAGGCTACCGGGTCGTGGCGCGCAACTTTCGCGCCGGCGGCGCCGAGATCGACGCTATCGCGTGGGACGGTGATACGCTGGTTTTCGTCGAGGTGAAGACCCGCGCGAGCTTTGGAGCCGGGACGCCCGAGGAGTCGGTGCATGGCCTCAAGCAGTACCGTATCCGGCGGGCTGCCGCACTATACGTGCGCGCTCGTGCGATGGACGAGCGGCCGATGAGATTTGACGTGGTGGCGGTATCACGCATCCAGGGCCGGTGGCGGCTGGAGATTATCAAGGACGCATTTTGATGCTGGACATCAGGCTTATTCTCGAAGAACCCGACCGCATCAAGACGGAGTTGAGGAAGGTCGGATTTCCAGCCGAGGACGTTGACCGGTTGCTGGCCGCTGACGCGCGCCGCCGCAAGCTCCAGCACGAGTTGGACGAGATGCGCGCGCGCCGCACCCGCGAGTCCAAGGAACTGGGCAAGATGGCCCCGGCGGAGCGCGAGTCGCGACGCGCCGAGATGCGCGCGCTGGGGGAGCAAATCGGGCAGGGCGAGCGTGAACTGGCGGAAGTCGAGGCTGAATTCACCCGGCAAATGTTACTGGTCCCCAACCTGCCGCGGCCGTGGGTGCCGGAAGGCGAGGGCGAAAGCGCCAACGCCGTCGTGCGCAGCGAAGGTGAGCCGCGCCGCCTGGACTTCACCCCGCTGCCGCACTGGGAGCTGGGCGAGAAGCTAGGCATTATCGACTTCGAGCGCGGCGTGAAACTTGCCGGCA
>Ga0126373_10003643_pt1 | contig 11608 bp, 11 predicted proteins | sample PanSoiMetPlot_11_FD_92545 | JGI IMG/M metagenome (GOLD analysis project Ga0126373, IMG submission 92545) | Tropical forest soil microbial communities from Panama - MetaG Plot_11 | ecosystem: Environmental > Terrestrial > Soil > Tropical forest > Bulk soil | place: Panama | collected 2016-02-17
CGGGTGATCATTCCTCTCTTGATCTCCAAGCTGTACTATGTGATATAGTACACGCGTGATTGCCTTTCGAGTAACGCTGCGGCCAGGGGTGCCGGTCTATCAACAGGTGGTTTACGCAGCCAAGAGGGCCATCATCGCGGGCCAGATGCTCGCTGGCTACCGCTTCCCGTCGGTGCGCACCATCAGCCAGGAACTGAAGATCAACCCCAACACTGCCCATAAGGTAGTTACGCAGCTCATCGCGGAAGGATTGCTGGAGGTCCATCCTGGCCTGGGAACCGTGGTCGCGAAGTTACCCGCCTCCACCGCTCGCGAGCGGGCCCTGCTCCTCAAAGGAGAGCTCGAGGCGCTGGTTGTGGAAGCCAAGAAACTGCAAATGACTCCCGAGGAGGTAGAAACCGCCTTACGCGAGCACTGGGATCGCCTCAGATCAGATGCGGGAGAGCGCTCCCTAAGGAGCGGGAAAGGGGAGAAGGTGTGAGCGCAGTCATTGAGACAACTCAACTCACGAAGAAGTTCGGGTCCGCGGAGGCGGTCGACGGGCTGACGTTTCAGGTGCCGGAAGGCTCGATCTTCGCTTACCTGGGCCCGAACGGCGCCGGCAAGACAACCACCATCAAGACCTTCATGAACATCTTCGAGCCATCGTCAGGCTCGGCTACCGTGCTCGGACTGGACTCGCGCCAGCTGAGTCCCGCAAGGCTCGAACAGATCGGATATGTCTCGGAAAACCAGGAACTGCCGCTGTGGATGACGCTCAATTACTTTCTCGGGTATTGCCGGAGGTTTTATCCGAGCTGGGACCCCGGGTTGTGCGAAGACCTGCTGCGGCGATTGGAGTTGCCGCTCGGAAAGAAATTGAAGCACCTGTCCCGCGGCATGCGGATGAAGGCGGCGCTGCTCGCCAGCATCGCGTATCGGCCCAAATTGCTGGTCCTGGACGAGCCCTTCTCCGGATTGGATCCCCTCGTGCGGGATGAGCTGGTGGAAGCAATTCTGGGCATTACCGCCGACCACAACTGGACTGTTTTCGTCAGCTCTCATGACCTTGCGGAAATTGAAAATCTGGCCACCCACGTCGCGTATCTGGACCGCGGACGGCTCCAGTTTTCGGAGGAACTGACTTCTCTGCAGGCAAGGTTTCGGGAACTCGAGATCACCTGCGATCAGCCGCCCCCAATGCCATCCTCGTGGCCGAGCGCGTGGCTGCACCCGGAGGTTTCGAGCACCATGCTGCGCTTCGTGGCCAGCGACTACTCCGAAGATGAAACGCCCGAGCGGGTGAAAGCTCTGTTTCCAACCTGCCGAGACATCGCCACAAGGCCGCTGGCATTACGTTCCATCTTCACAAATCTGGCAAGGTCGTTTCGCTGATTCGACCGGGGGAGGCGCTATGAGACAGATGGTTCACGTTTTCGAGAAGGACTGCCGTCATTTGTGGCCGACCATCTGCGCCGTGCTACTGCTGATAGCACTCCACGCATACGCCGACGTTACTGAGGTGGGTTCGGAGGCGATAGCCATCGGGTGGTCGCCATTTACGCTGTTTTATCTTCTGGTGGGACTCAGCGGGGTGCTGCTCCCCTTTGCGCTCCTGCTCCTGGTTGCCTCGGTTGTGCACGAAGAGGCGGCGGTAGGCACAGAGCAGTTCTGGCTCACGCGCCCGTATGATCGGGTCGGCCTGGTCATCGAGAAGCTTGTGTTCGTGGCCCTGTTCGCAAGTCTTCCCTTACTGCTACATGACATCGCGGTCCTCGCCTACCTGCACTTGCCGTTGCGGGCTGCCGGTTCCTTGTTGTTGTGGAAGCAGGCCCAGCTCTGGGTCTTCCTCTTGATTGCTGTAACTCTGGCGGCGCTGACCCGAACCCTGGCTCAGTTTGCGCTGGCCTCAATCGGCACCGTGGTGTTGGGAATGTTGCTGCTGTACGTCTCGGCCGCAAGTGGCCAAAACCCTTTCTTCATGGGGCCTTGGTCGACGGTTTACCTGGGGTTAACTTTGCTGTTGCTGTTCGGAGTTGCCGGCATCATCCTGATCCCTCACCAGTATCTCCGCCGCCGAACCGGGCTCAGCACAGCTATAGCAATCGGGTTCCTTTTTGCAGGTTCGATGATTGTTGCCTTCTGGCCGGAGAGGCTCACCGTATATCTGGAGCGCCGAAACGCTTCGGCCGAGTTAAGCAACGTACGCCTGAGGCCCGATCCACAGCTACAGCCCAGCGGGCTTTCGCTACCCGCGCTCCCTGACGCCGGCGACGAGAAGCCACGGTCGCGTCTTATTCTCTTCCCGTTCGAAGCGACAGGCCTTCCAAACGATGTCGGTGTGGAGCTGACAACATCTTCGGCCGAGTTTCAATCTCCGGCGCACCCGCCCGTTCAGTTTTCATCGCCCAACAATGTGCGCTTTCAATCCTCGAGTAACGCGGATAGCTTCTTTCCCCGAACTGGTCCGAACCAATTCATTTCCTTCCTGGCCGAGAACCGTCGAGGCCACGAGGTCGTTCGAGATACGGAAGGGTTGCTGAAAGGACAGCTGTTTCTCTATGGATATCGAACCTATCGGTTGTCACTTGCGCTAAACCCGGACCCCGTCGGCGAGCAAGCGTTCAACATCGGACCGGACCACTGTGTGCTTGCTTCTTCGGTCCGGAGTCGGAAAGTCGATGTCACAGTGCGGTGTCTAGGTCTCGAACCAGGTCGGGTTTCGGGTTTGACGGCGATGCTTACCCCACTGCCTAATGGCTCGGGAAAGGGCCAAACGCAGGTTGGCGGGCCCGACACCTGGCCAGCCTTCTTTACGCCGGTAAATCGGATCAGTGCCAGTTTTCAATTTGACTATGTTCCAGCCTATTCTCCGAGTTGGGCCCATCCCAATAGCGAAACACTCGAGCCGTCCGGTGTTGCGCCGAATCGTCGACTCGATATTTACCTGGAGGAGGCAGTCGGCAGAGTCGTCCGGGACTTTCGGATTGAGCATCTTCGTCCCGCAGACTACGATATCCCAGCCTGGAAACAACGCGGCGTTCCGTTCGCCTCTGACCCGACATCGACCGTTGGTCAGAAGCATTAATTACATCTTTTGATAGCTGCTTGTCGATCAGGATCGAGCGGCGGTGGCGAAACCATCGAACGCGGCGGCGCCAGTTGCGCGCGAACCGCACTTCCGCTTTGGCGTATATTGTTTTAGCTCACAAAGGATTCGCCCATGAGAGTATTGACTTTTTTTCTGCTGTCGCTCGCAGCCATCGCACAGCAGGCTGCGGCGCCAACCGCGCCTCCACCGACTGGCTTCCCCGGACTCGACCACTATCGCGCCTCGCGGATCGGCATCTATTCGGACGACTATGGTCAACTGGCGCGCTACCGCGAGGCCAATGCGAGTCTCGAGCCGCCTGCTCCGGGCGAGAACCGCGTCGTGTTCTTCGGCGACTCGATCACCGACATCTGGCATCTCGATCGATCGTTTCCCGGCAAACCGTATGTCAATCGCGGGATCGGCGGGCAGACTACCTCGCAAATGCTCGTCCGTTTCCGCCAGGATGTCGTCGATCTAGAGCCCAAAGTGGTTGTGATCCTTGCCGGAACCAATGACATCGCCGGCAACACCGGCAAAATCGCGAACGAAGATATAGAGGCAAATTTCGCCACCATGGCGGAACTCGCGCACCAGCACCACATCCGAGTGGTCTTTTCCTCGATTCTCCCGGTTTATAACTACACGCCCCAGTCGCAGGAGTTTTTTAATTCTCGTCCGATGTCGAGGATTGTTGCCCTCAACCAGTGGCTGAAGGGCTACTGCGCCGCAGGCAGTTCCGTCTACCTCGACTATTTCGATTCCATGCTCGACGACAAGGGCATGCTGAAACGTGATTTGGCCGATGACGGGCTGCATCCCAATGAAGCGGGGTTTGCGGTCATGGCTCCGTTGGCCGAGAAGGCGATTCGGACGGCCCTGGCTCGAAACGGCATCGAGCGCTGAGAATTCACCCCCCTAGATCGAACCGATTGCTGCGTCGCATGCTCTCGTCCAAGCATCTATAATTGCATTGAGTTTCCGACTGCCGCGGGCCACGGGTATACCCGGTTTGCGGCGGCGAGGGAAAGTCGGCGCGGGCGAAGAGGCCCACTCGACAGTTCCCGAGGGTGCCGGTGGAAACGCTGGTGCCTCCCGCTTTCATGAGGAAAGCATTGGAAAGGAAACGCCTGTCGGGCAAGCCTGCCGTTTTCCTTCCCAAAGCTATCCGCGAAGATTAGGAGCTCCGAAACTGGTCCTTACCGACAAATTCGGCCGCGGCATTACCGACCTGCGGATTTCCGTTACCGACCGATGCAACTACCGTTGTGTCTACTGCCGCACCGGCAACGAAGGCGCTCTCTTTGGGGAACTGGACTTTGCCGAATATCTCCGCATGGCACGGGTTCTGGTGTCGCTCGGCATCAGGAAAGTTCGCCTCACCGGAGGCGAGCCTCTTCTGCGCAAAGGCATTGTGGATTTCGTCCGCGAACTGGCACAGCTCCGCGATATTGATGGAAATCCCCTGGACCTCGCCATCACGACCAACGGCCATCTCCTCGCTAACCTGGTCGAGCCACTCAAACGAGCCGGCCTGAACCGCATCACGGTCAGCATGGATGCAGTCGACCCCGACCGTTTTACCCGGATCACGCGCGTCCCGGGCGGTTTTGACCATGTCCTTACCGGCGTCCGCACTGCCCGCCGTGCCGGGCTCTGGCCGGTGAAGGTGAATTGCGTGCTCATGCGCGGCTTCAACGAAGACCAGATCATCCCGTTTGGGATGTTTGCCCGCGAAGAAGGCGTGATTGTGCGGTTTATCGAGTTCATGCCGCTTGAGGAAGATCGCGTGTGGTCGCCGGAAACGGTCGTAACCCTTGACGAGATTCTCACCCGGATGGCGGAATACCGGCCGCTGATTGAAATCCCACATGGGCCGAGCGAGACCGCACGCCGTTACCGTTTCGACGACGGCACCGGCGAGATCGGCATCATTGCGCCGGTGTCGCATCCCTTCTGCGGCCATTGCAGCCGCATCCGCATCACCTCGGACGGGAAGATTCGCACCTGCCTGTTCTCCGTGTGGGACCATGATCTCCACGAACTGATGCGGCGGGGGGCTTCCGATGACGAACTCGTCGAATTTATTCGCGCCGTGGTCCAGAGAAAAGAAGAACGCCACCATATCGGCGAGCCGGATTTTGTGCCAGCGTCGAGAACCATGGTCCACATCGGAGGTTAGGTAGCCCCTCCGTCATCCTCGTAACGTGAGATGATTCCTTGGTGAGCCTCCGGGTGCTTTGTAGTTTATTCGCTCTCTCGTCGGGATTAGCCGCTGCCGACAACGCGTTCCTGGGCTTCGACCGCAACGACTACCCCGGTGACGCGAACCTCAAGATTCTTCGTCAGACCTTCTCTTATGCCGGATACTGGCTCAACAATCCTCCCGGAGCGAAGAGCAATACCTGGACTGGCAAGCGTGCGGTCCTCGAATCCGCGGGCTTCGGCTTTCTCGTCCTTTTCAATGGCCGGCTGGAAAAGCAGCTGAAGCAAAATCCCGTTGCCTTGGCACAAGCAGACGCACAAACCGCGATTACAGCCGCCCATCGCGAGGGGTTTCCCGCCCAGACCATCATTTTTCTGGACATCGAAGAAGGCGGGCGCATGCTGCCCGAGCAGAAGAGCTACATCTATACCTGGGCCGATGCGGTCGCCGCCGCCGGCTTCCGCCCTGGGGTTTATTGCTCGGGCATTCCAGCCAAAGAGGGCAATACGACGATTGTGACTGCCAACGACATTCGCGAAAACGCGCAGGGGAGAAAGCTCGCCTATTGGGTCACGGAGGATTCCTGTCCGCCATCTCCCGGTTGCGTCTTTCCCAAACCACCGCCCACTCCGGCCGATAGCGGCACGCCATCTGCCGACGTGTGGCAGTTTGCCCAATCTCCGCGCCGACGGGATTTCGCCGCTATGTGTCACAACTACAACTTCGACGGTAACTGCTACCCGCCGGGCATCGATCCGTCGAGCCACTTGCACGTCGATCTGAACACCGCGACCAGGCCTGATCCCTCGGCTGGCAGATAGCCGCCCCTTGTTCTAGATGCCTGGCTCGTAGACGAATGTTCGAGCGCTGGCGTCAAACTTGCGCTCTGCCGCGCCAACGGTGCACAATATCCAAGGTGCTCAAGGATTTGCGGCCCGCAAAAGATAGCGCCACTTTCCCGTGCCGCCGAGCATCCTATAAGTTGTAGAAAGAAATTCGGCTTCAACATCCCCGCGGACTGGGCCCTTTTGGGGCAGCGAGCCCGCTGGAGCCGAAGGCAAATGCTTTCAACATCCCCGTTTCGGAGCTAGGTCAGGGTTTCGCGGGTATGCGTATCCGCGCCGCACGGCTTCGAAGCTGAAGGCGAGACAAAATGGCTACCTCTGAAATTTGCAGTCTGGAAAATTATCTTGTTCTCCCCGACCGCAGTATGGACGAGCGAATTCGCGCGGCCAAAGAAGCTCTGGGCAGCGAGCTGGTCGTGCTGGGTCATCATTATCAGCGCGATGAAGTGATTCGCTTCGCCGATTTTCGCGGCGATTCCTACAAGCTCTCCCAGCAAGCCGCAAACGCGCACGGAAAATACATCGTCTTCTGCGGCGTGCATTTTATGGCCGAGTCCGCCGATATCCTGGCTCGCCCCGGCCAAGTCACCATCCTTCCTGATTTGAACGCCGGCTGCTCCATGGCGGATATGGCCGAGATCACACAAGTCGAGGATTGCTGGGAAACGCTGGTTCGTGCGGGCCTCACCAATGATGCCGGGGAGGGAATCACACCTCTTACCTACATGAACTCAACCGCCGCCATCAAGGCCTTCTGCGGGGAGCGCGGCGGAGTGGTTTGCACATCCTCCAACGCGGCAGGCGCGTTCGAGTGGGGATTTCGGAAGAACCCCAAGCTGCTTTTCCTGCCCGACCAGCACCTCGGCCGCAACACGGGTTCGAAGCTCGGCATTCCGCTCGATGAAATGGTCGTCTGGAATCCATACCTGTTGAACGGCGGCCTCGATCCCCAGCAGCTGAAGCAAGCCCGGGTGATCCTCTGGAAGGGCCACTGCTCAGTCCATCAGCGCTTCTTGCCCGAGCATGTCGACAATGTGCGAGCCAAATACCCGGGCATTCGCGTCATCGTTCATCCTGAATGCCGCTGGGAAGTCTGCCAGAAGGCTGACGGCATCGGCTCGACCGAAGGCTTGCTGAAGATGATCCGCCAGGCGCCCTCGGGCGCAATGTTCGCGGTCGGCACAGAGATTCACCTGGTCAACCGCATGGGCAGGGAGTTCGCGGCGGAAGGGAAAAAGGTCATCACGCTCGATGATTCCGGCTGCCTGTGCACAACCATGTTCCGCATCTCGCCGCAGCACCTGTGCTGGGCGCTGGAGAATCTGGTCGAAGGCGAAGTCGTCAATCGCATCCAGGTCCAGGAGGACGTGAAGCACTGGGCGCGAGTGGCTCTCGATCGGATGCTCGAGATCCACTAAATGGTGGCAGGGGCGCTCTCACCCCCGGAGCTGCTTTGGCGTCGGCCATGGGTGACTATCCTCGTTCGGCGCGGATTTCCATGCTGGGGGAGTCCGAGTGGTCGGGGGCTTTTGTCGAGGCCGGCGATTTCGCTCGATCCTCAGAGTAGAATAAAGCTGTATACCCATGTCTTCGCGTACGTTCACCCTCGAGGAAGCCCAAAATCTGCTGCCCGTGCTCGAATCGCTTCTGCGGGCGGCCATCGATGGCAAGAAGCTGATTGAGTCCATCGAAAGCGAGCGGCAGGCCCTCGCGCACCGAATTTTCCTGAATGGGGGCATGTCGCTGAATATCGTCTACCTGGCGCGGCGCAAAGCGGAGCGGGACAAGGCCATTCAAAAAGTTAAAGACGCCATGGACGAGATTGACGCGATGGGCGTTCAAGTGAAGGATTTGGACATCGGCCTGCTCGACTTCCCCTGCGAGGTCGATGGGCGGACGGTTCTGCTCTGCTGGAAATTAGGCGAGAAGGATATCACCCACTGGCACGGCGTAAGCGAAGGCTTTGCCGGACGCAAGCCCATCGATGAGCGCATCAGCAAGGCCAAAAGGCCAAACTGACAGGTTCGTCCAGGGACCGGCGTCCCCCACCCGGCTCCGCTCAGGGCAAGCTGGGAGCGCCCGCCCCCGGATTTTTCGCGCAAGTCGACCCGCCAACCTCGTTCTCCCCCCAAGTAGGGCTGTGTCACACGTTGGTACAGGTACCAATGGCAGGCAGATTCCGTCTGCTACAATTTTTTAAGCTGAGCTGGTCGAGAGAAAAAGCCTTCGTTGAGGGGTTTTGGCATCATGTCGAATTTCACGCGGAATGTACTGTGCGCGGCAGCTGTTTCGGTCTTGGCGCTCGCATCGGGCTGTACGGGATTTTTCGTTAATCCCACGCTGAGCTCGCTCGAGATCGGACCGCAGAACCAGACCATTACGGTCAATCCACCGCAGACCATACAGATGGCGGCGACCGGCACTTTCAGCGACGGATCGCAGCAGGACTTGACTGCGAAGGTTTTGTGGAGTTCGGGCACGACCACCTGCGCGACCATCAATAAGTCTGGTTTAGTCACGCCTGCCGCGAGTGTCTCGGGAGGAGTCTGTGATACGACGATCAGCGCCAGTTCGGGAACCGTCGCTGCTGCAACCACGACGGTTACGGTTTCCGAGGGCACGCCGACGACGATCAACCTTACCGTCGTCCCGACGATCAACCCGGCGGTAGGGAGCTCGGTTACGTTTACGGCGGAAGCGACGTTCCCCAATGTCAACGGTCCGCAGGACATCACATCGTCAGTAACTTGGATAAACTCCAACACGACGGATTTGACATTAACCCAGGGAAGCGGGGCTGGAGTGATTTCGGCTGGTGCAACGGCGGGGACCGTGATCACCGTACAGGCGAGCTTCGACAACGTGGTCAGCAACACGATCACGTTGACGCTTGCCCCATAGGCTGGGTAATTTCCTGGTACGCGGATGCAGGGACGGCAAAAGTCCCGTAAAATCGAAGCTATGCACACAAATCTGTTTGCGCTTTACGCTGGCCCCGACCAGGTGATGACGGTCACCTCCGGGATTGCCAGCATTGTTGGCGTGCTCCTGATCTTCTGGCATAAAGTTGTGGCGGCGGTTTCGAAAACGATGAACAAACTTCGTGGCGTACCCGAATCCACGCCTGCCGCCCACGAAGAAACTCCTCCCCACGGTTCCTAGTTCATTTGCCAAAGAAAGCGATTGTCATTGGACTCGACGGACTTGAGCCCACCATCGTCGAGCGAATGCTCGAGCGCGGCGAACTTCCGAACCTCGCCCGCATTCGCCAATCCGGCTGCTACTCGCGCCTGAGGACAACTTATCCCGCCCAGACCCCGGTGGCATGGTCCTCGTTTGCGACCGGAACCAATCCCGGAGGGCATGGAATTTTCGACTTTATCGCTCGCGACCCCGCGACCTATTTCCCTGACGCCGCCCTCAGCCGCTTCGAGCGCCCTAAGAGCGCTTTCGCCGCGCCGCAGGTGGTGAATCAACGCAAGGGAGTACCGCTCTGGCAGACGCTCTCCGAAGCCGGTGTACCGAGCGTGGTTCTGCGGTGCCCCTGTACCTTTCCTCCGGACCAGTTCCATGGCCGCATTTTGGCCGGGGTTGGCGTGCCCGATCTGCGCGGAGCCCAGAACAAAGGCACGTTTTACACCCAAAGACCAGACGTCCAGGCGCACGAGAGCGAGCAGGTTGTGACCCTTCCGGCCGGATCGGATTTCAAAACCTCCGTGATTGGCCCGCGCCAGACCAAGCAGTCGCCGCCATCCGACACCAAAGCAGAAATTCGAGTTCAGGTGAAACTGGATGGCCGTGCACTAGTGATCGAAACCGGCGGTTTTCCTGGGCATATTGAAGTCCCTGAGAATTCCTGGAGCGAATGGGTACGCTTCAAATTCAAGCTCTCCCTGCTGCAGTCGATCTCGGGAATCGCGCGCTTTTATGTCCGCGGGATCCGACCGCAAGTCGAGTTCTACGTTTCCGCCGTGAATTTCGATCCCGCGGCTCCCATGTTTCCCGTGTCCTCTCCGGGAACTTACGCCAAAGATCTCTCCAGCCAGATTGGGTTGTTTTCGACGCTGGGGATGGCGGAAGATCACAACGGGCTCAACAATGGCCGGTTTGATGAGCGCGCTTATCTTGCCCAGTGCGAACTGGTGATCGCGGAACGCGAGCGCCTGATGCGCTTCGAACTGGATCGTTTCCAGGAAGGTTTTTTCTTCCTGCTCTATGACACCCCCGACCGGGTGCAGCACATGCTCTGGCGTTTTCGCGATTCGGAGCATCCCGGCTACGAACCCGATCTGGCCCGGGAATATTCCACCCAGATCGAGCAGCACTATGCGCGATGCGACCAGTTGCTCGCGCCAATCCTCGATAAAATGGATGAGGACACGCTGCTCGTGGTGCTATCCGATCACGGCTTCAACACTTTTCGCCGCGCCTTCGATACCAATAGCTGGCTATGGCAGAACGGCTTGCTGGCGCTCGAGAACGGTCGCAAGCCGGGAGAAGACTTAGGGGATGGCTTGCGGGCGGTGGATTGGTCGCGCACCTACGCCTACGCCGTCGGACTCGGCGGAATCTATTTGAACTTCAAGGGTCGTGAGCGCGAAGGCGTTTTGGAAGAGGGCACCGAAGCGGAGCGGGTACGTCGGGTGATTGCGAGCGGGCTTTCGGGAATCGTGGACCAAAGCAATGGGCGAACCGCAATTCGCAACGTAATGCGCCGCGAGGAACTCTACTCCGGACCTTACGCTTCCCGTGCTCCCGATCTGCTGGTCAACTTTTGTCCGGGATATCGTGTCTCCTGGCAGAGCGCGGTCGGGGGTTTCGAGAATGCGCTCATCGAGGACAACACTCGCCGTTGGAGCGGAGATCACATTATCGATCCTGATGCGGTGCCGGGAATTCTGTTCATGAATCGTAGTGGCAACTCCCGAAGTTCAGAGCGGTACCTTCCCCACATCGTTGACCTGGCGCCCACAATCCTGAATCATTTAGGCGTGCCGGTTCCCAAAACCATGGAAGGTACGGCTTTATTCTGAAATGAAAATCTGCGTTCTTGGACTCGATTGTGCCGCGCCGGAAGTCATCTTTGGCGACGAACGCCTGGTAAATCTCCGCCGTCTCATGGAAGCCGGCGTCTACGGCCGCCTCGAAAGCGTTATTCCGCCCATTACGGTTCCCGCGTGGATGTCGATGTCCACCAGCCAAGACCCCGGCTCGCTCGGAGTGTACGGATTCCGCAACCGGGTGGACCATTCCTACGACAAGCTCGGCTTCGCGAATTCCGCTTCCATCAAGGCTCTTGCCATCTGGGACCAGCTGGCGCGGGAAGGGAAGCGCTCGATCATCGTCGGCGTTCCCCCCAACTATCCACCGCGCCGCATTAACGGCATCAGCATCGGATGTTTTCTCACGCCGGACACCACCAAAAACGAATTTACCCATCCCGCATCCTTCAAGACGAAAATCAACGAGCTGGTGGGCGAGTATCCC
>Ga0126373_10003645_pt1 | contig 11605 bp, 6 predicted proteins | sample PanSoiMetPlot_11_FD_92545 | JGI IMG/M metagenome (GOLD analysis project Ga0126373, IMG submission 92545) | Tropical forest soil microbial communities from Panama - MetaG Plot_11 | ecosystem: Environmental > Terrestrial > Soil > Tropical forest > Bulk soil | place: Panama | collected 2016-02-17
CCTTTGATTTGCTGCTCCGCCCACATGTTATCCAACGCCGCGCGCGCGTCATTGCTGAGTTCCCGGTTCTCTCGCTCATTGCTGGTAAGAATCAGCGCGTTGAGAACCGATTCCGTTCCGCGAGACTCGACCGCCTTGTACGCGCCCCATTCCGAGTCGCTATAGAAGGGCGAGACTTCCTTCCAAAGCCTAACCCGCTTCGTGACGTTGTCCAGGAGTCGGCGTTCGTTCACCGACGGCGCTTCTTCTGCAAGTGCCTTTCGAAGGGCAGGCCGCGAAAGCGCGTATGGCACTGCCGTATGACACGACACGCAAAAGGTTTCGTGATCGCGACCGGCCCTCGGCCATGCCATCCACCAGCTTAGTCTTTGATCGAGGTAACCGGCTGCCGCCCTCTGATCCCAGGAACTCACGATCTTCGTTTCAGGCTGATCGGCATGAGTCGTCACGGCTTTCGGATCTCTGGCGCCACCGGCTGTTGTTTCCGAGTGCCAACCGATCGCAATGATTCCCGCTACGAGGAATGCCCCTAGAGAGCCTATTCGCCGCACGATCGGATTCATTGAGATCGCCTCCCTTCACGTCCCAGTCGAAAGCGGATCTCGCCCTCCGAGCGAGGAGGCAGAGAACCATTTATCGAGCGTAAAGAGGTTACCACGAACGCCGCGTAAAGCACGTTGGGACGCGCCGGCGTTTTGGCCGGGCATTCCACGGGCCATAGCGACCCGAACAGACTGGCTAAGTTCCGATGGGCGTGCAAACGTGCCTCAGCTGGTGTCCTAACACGCCGTCCTTAGCCCGACGACCTGGCAAAAACGGAAACTTGCGCGGGAAGAAGACCGATCGTCGACTAGCGGCAGATCATGGTAAATTCACCTCCCAAGCACAAGGCTTGACGAACGCAGCACAAGAAGCGGATGAATACGAACCCAATCTTGAAGGGCGCCTACCTTCTTCTGACGGCGGCCGTATCGATGCCAGGAATGCAGGCGCAAACCGCAGCAGGAAACAAAACCAAATTTGAAGTAACAGAGACCACCATCGCGGAAACACGCAAAGCGCTTCGCTCCGGAAAAGTGACGTGCCGCCAGTTGGTGGAGGCTTATATCGAGCGCATCCGCAAGTATGACCAATCGGCGCGGCTGAATGCCATTATCGTGATCAATCCCGAGGCACTCGCGGACGCGGACAAGCTCGATCAGGAATATGCTCGCACGCACAAGCTGCGACCACTGCACGGGATCGCCGTGATCGTAAAAGACAACTACGATACGAAGGGTTTGCAGACCACCGGCGGTTCGCTAGCGATGAAAGGCTTTGTGCCGGTGAAGGATGCGTTCATGGTGAAGAGGCTGCGCGAGGCGGGAGCGATCGTATTGGCGAAATCCAACATGGCGGAATGGGCGTTCAGTCCGTACGTCACCATGAGTTCCATCGGCGGAATCACGCGCAATCCCTATGACCTCGAGCGGGTGCCTGCGGGATCCAGCGGCGGAACTGCCGCCGCAGTGGCGGCCAGCCTCGGCGAAGTGGGGTTGGGAACGGACACCGGCAATTCGATTCGAGGGCCGTCATCACACAACGGCCTCGTCGGGATCCGGCCCACGATGGGACTAACCAGCCGGGATGGCATCATTCCGCTGTTTCTTGGGAATGACATCGGCGGACCGATGGCGCGGACGGTTGCGGATGCCGCCGCGGTTTTGGGAGTTGTGGCGGGTTACGACTCTGACGATCCGATTACAACACTCTCGGAGGGTAAAGTAGAAAAGGACTACACGAAATTTCTCGACGCCAAGGGCTTGCAGGGAGCGCGCATCGGCGTATTTCGAAAATATATCGAGGATGCGAAGACTGATGCGCAGGTCAAGACCTTGACAGAAGAAGCGATCAAAGATTTGAAAACGCAAGGAGCAGAGATCGTCGACCCTTTTGAAATCCCCGATTTCGAGAAGCTCACCGAAAACATCTGGTGCGGCAATTTTCAGGCTGATCTGGACCATTATTTGGACACCCATGGGAAGAATGCGCCGTACCATAGCCTGGCGGAAATCGTGCAGTCTGGGCTGTACCTGCCGTATATCGAAGAGGAGATGAAAGGGGCGGTAAATCCCAAACCTGCAGAGGGAGAGCGAAGATCGCCTTGCCTGGACATCTACCACGATCAGCCGAAGATCGCGTTTCGAGAGGCGGTTCTAAGGGCGATGGACAAAGGCAAGCTAGACGCGCTGATCTATCCCACATGGAGCAATCCGCCGCGCAAGGTGGGAGATCTGAAAAGCCCTGCGGGCGATAACAGTCAAATCCTTTCCCCGCAGACGGGCTTTCCGGCGATCACTGTGCCAATGGGCTTTACGTATGGCTTGCTCCCGGCAGGATTGACGATTCTCGGCAGAGCGTTCAGCGAACCGATGCTAATCAGATTTGCTTACGCATACGAGCAGGCCACCAAACACAGACACGCGCCGCAGCGGTTCGGGCCTCTTCGCTGAAACGAAATCGTACCCGATACGGCAAGGACTCGAAATCCAGAGTGGCTGGTGGCCCGGCTTAGCGGAAATGTCACTACTAGAGCGCGCCTAACCTTGAGTTCCGGCTCACCCGAGGCCTTTGGCCATATCTATGTCCGCTGGCATCAGTGAATCTGAATCTAAGGCACGCGACCCCTCTGTGCTTGTCAAATGGAAATAACTTACTTCCTTGTCTCCTGCGGCCTACATTTGCAGGCGTGTGCCCAGTCTCCGGTCCAAATTGAAAGCAGCGCTGATCAACGCCAGATGGGTAAATGCCTGCGGAAAATTGCCAAGCGCTTCGCCTTGCGGTCCGGTTTGCTCTGCGTAAAGTCCGAGATGGTTCGCATAACCCAGCATGCGCTCAAAAAGGAGCATGGCTTGCTCAAGTTTCGCAGGATTAGCCTGACTTGCGCGTGTCAGCGCCTCCACAAGCCAGAAGGAGCACATGTTGAACGTCCCTTCCTCGCCTGGAAGGCCATCAATCCGGGGGTCTGGAGGGTAGCGGTATACGAGACCGTCGGTGACGAGACCACTCTCGCTTGGCCTTTTTAGAATGGCGTCGATCGTGCTGAGCATCCGCGGATCGTTCGGAGCCATAAAGAACACCAGGGGCATAATCAGAACCGAAGCATCCAGGTCCTCGCTCCCGTAGAATTGAGTAAACGCGCGACGCTTCTCGTTCCAGCCGCGGGTCATTACTTCCTCATAGATGCGATCCCGCTCCTCTAGCCACCTGGCTCGATTTGCTGGCAAAGCGCGCTTGTCGGCCAAGCGCACACCGCGATCCAGGGCAACCCAGTTCATTACTTTTGAGAAAACGAAATGCTCTTCACGATTGCGCATCTCCCAGAGTCCTGCATCGGGACGCTGCCAGTTGTCGCAAATCCAATCCAGCCGACTGCGAATCCTTACCCACGGATCGTATGCAATGGGGCTGACATATTTGTTGAATAGATAAAACGCATCCATAAGCTCCCCATAGACGTCAAACTGGAACTGCGACACGGCAGCATTGCCGATGCGTACTGGGCGAGACCCACGATATCCTTCCCAGCCATCCAAGGCCTGTTCGGAAATCTGGCAGTCACCGTAGATTGTGAAGAGCACCGGAACAGGCTCATTCGGACGCGAATTCTTAGAGGCATAGGTCTCGACCCAATTCATGAACGCTGCGGCCTCCTTTCTGAAACCGATGCGGAGGAATCCGTAGACTGTAAAGGCCGCGTCCCTTACCCACGTGTAACGGTAATCCCAGTTCCGAGTACCACCAATAACCTCGGGCAAGCTGGTGGTTGGGGCGGCGATAATCGCTCCGGTGGGTTCGAACGTGAGAAGTTTCAAAGCCAATGCTGATCTTTCCACTTGCTCTCGCCATCTCCCTTGATAGGTGCAGGAAGAGAGCCAGTTGCGCCAGAACTTCAAAGTTGTCTGGATGAGCTCCTCGGCTTCCATCTCAGGCGGAGGACAAAGAACGCAGCTATCCGCCCTGAGAATAAAGACCTGTGATTTCCCTTCCTCAAGCACGAACTCGGCGGTCACACCACCATGCCCGTCATGCTTCAGGGGCACAGCCGTGGAAAGAGTGAGGGTCGAGCTCGCTAAATTGAAGCTCGCGCCGTTGACGTCTAACCGCGTCTCATGGCTCTCACGTCCGTAGCCAAAGGCGGGGCGGCAAAGGACCAAGACGCGCACTGCCCCTTTGACGCAATGGATGCGTCGGCAAAGATGCCCATTCCAGGGCGACTCGGCAGGAAGCCCTACGGGCATGAAATCTTCCAGTTCAGCAATTCCATCCGGAAGCAAGAATCGCGTCACGAGGATGTTGGTGGAAGGCCAATAGAACTGTTTGTTCCGCACGTGATTGCCAACCGGGCAAACTTGAAAGTGACCTCCTTTGTTGTGATCCAAAATTGCCCCAAAAACGCTTGGTGAGTCAAAATGCGGATAACAATACCAATCGATTGACCCGTTCATGCCGACGAGGGCCGCGGTACGCATATTGCCTATGATCCCGTAGTTCTCGATGGGTTGATAAGACATCGGGTTATCCTTGTTTGACAACAGGTCTCTAGTTTCCTTACCTCTTTCCCGCCGGGTCCCAAGCTTGTGCGGCAAAGGCAGTTGCTCAATGCGATCTACATGGCCTATCCGACTACGAAAGCCACAGGATGGTATCTGACTGTTGTGGTCGATTGGAAGAGGTATGCCATGGGAATAAACGCCGACATATCGACGCCAACGTAGAAATGCGCTTGATCTGTTCGCAAGAAGCGCGCCAGGCGCGATTTCGGCGGGAGCGACGCCGCTTCCAGGGAATGTACGTACGATTCCCCGGGCTTATGACCGGTGTGAGGCGTCAAGTCCTGAGACGGGATCAACCGCCGAAGACAAAAGACTTTACGCAGCGTCGACTATTTACATACCCGGTGGTGCTCGGAAGACGCATGAGACCGAAAGCGAGATTGCTCTGAGTCAGCGACAGCGTGCTTCGGCAAGATTAGGATCTCCGTAAGGAAGGAAATCGAACGGGGACGCCGTTCGGCGACAGAATCGCGTTCGATTGATAAAGCCCCGGGTGGCGAGTGGTCCTGGGGCTTTTTTGTGTGCGAATTGCAGCTAGCATTTTGATAGCACGACAACGCTTCAGCATGCTAAAACACTCTCTCTGCGGAGCGATCCTTGCACACACCCTCACTCGCCTGCGCCCATGATCGCCGGCGTTGTCAGTCTGCATTCTTTGAAGAGCTGCTCGGCTTAGTTCGTCTGGCGCGGCGGCATCGGCCGGTCCGCAGAGCGAATACCCGATGTCAACTCCGTGGTCTTCCGCCAGTTCACCTGTGCTTCATCCACCGAACCTTCGGTGCCGTTCAACGCGCGGTAGTTAATAACCCCTCCGTCGATCCGGTACTTGGTCACTTCCAGCACTTGGTTTGATGTCAGCACCAGCGCCGTCACTCGTCCTGCTGGTTCATTCGTTGGATCCGTCGTGTGCAGTTCCAGAGCCGTGTTTACAAGCGTCCCTTTCGTATCAGGCGCCGGCTGTTCTCCCGCAGTGGCAGGCTGAATAGACTGCGAAGGCGGCACACCCAAGAGGCTCGTCGGTCTCGTCGAAGATGACGCGTACGGTGGCCGGTCCGGATGGTCGAACTGCGTGGCGACTGCCCGCGGCACCACGATGTCATCCATCAGCCGCAACTGCAGCAGTTCTTCTCCGGTCAGCGTTGGCCGTGGCCCTCGGGCCGGCAACGTGAGAACTTTCCATGGCCAGAGTGGTGGGATCATCCACTCGACCACGTCGCGCGTGGCGTGCCCTTTGCCCTTGATGTCTCCTTGCCTGTCGACCTTGAACCCCTTTGCTGCGATGACCTTTGCCGGCAACGGCAGATCGCCTGTCGGCACGATCACCCGGTCGAAAGTGAGCTTCAGATAGCCCTTCCCGACAAAGTGCCCGGGTTCCTTATCTGCCTCCAGATGACCGGCCAGCAGGCTTCCTCGCGGAAACACGGTTCGGCCGAACTCTTGAAAGCTCTTCAGGTGGCATAACACCGGATCCCCCACCGACGCTGTCGCCGAGGAGAATCTCGGTTCGTTCAACGTGCACTGCAGCAGTGTACCGGCCGGCACCAGCAGATCCTGTGCTCGGATCTGGGTTGCCGAGACCAGTAGCCCCGCTGCACTCACTAGGGTAACGATGAGTCGCTTCATGGCTGCCTCCAGATTGTCGTCTTTGTCCGAACGGCTTGCGGAGGGTGCCGTTTTACCGGCGCGGAACACCCGGCGTACTCGCTTTGCCAGCGCGCTTGGCGGTCCTTACCAGGTTCAGTGCAAAACCCTGCTCTCTTCAAAAAGTCGCGCCCGAATCTCAACTTTTTTTGGCTTTTTTGCACACCCCTAGTTCTAGAACTCTTAGAAGGAACCTCCGCAGTCGACGCGATAAGCGGATGAGCGACCTCTCGGGTCAGAAGAGTACGAGCAAATACTGATGAGGGGCGCCAAGCCTAAACGGGCGCTGAATTGCATTCGAGTACGACTAGTTGCGGGATGGGTGCCGAGTCGACACGCGCCACGAATATTGTGGCGGCCGGAATTCGATCGTGACGTCCTGCTGAGCTTGGACCGGCCGATTGTCCAACAGAGTGGGGCTGTAACGCCATTGGCGAATGGCTCGCATTGTGGCTGGAAGAAGAGAGGTCGAGCCGCTCAAAAGCTTTACGTCCAGCACTTCGCCTCGCTGCCCGATGGTGGCTCGGACCCTTATTGTTTCAGCCAATCCATGTCGACGCACCGGCTTTGGATAACGAGGCCAAACGAAGGAGACAAGCTCGCCAGCTTCCAATCGGGCCGGTCGATCAGCGGCCGGCCCGGGCTCCGGAGAAACGAGAACAGAAAGCTGCGAGGTCATCGCGAAGGAAGATGTGGCGGCGATCGCTTTTTCCGGGAACCGGAACGGTTGGCTTCCCCGGCTTGGGACGGTGACAAGGATCGCGGAAGGTCTTGGCAGATGCGGCGCTACTCCTATCGTAGGGGTTGGCCTGTATGTGGCGGGACTCCTCGGCGCACTACCTATCGGACCGACAGCCTTGGGTGAATGTGCGCGCTCGGAACTTGCCGGAGGCGACACGTTTGGTTCAATAAACCCGGTCGCGCCACTGTGTTCAGAATTGACTTCCGGCTTGGCGGATGGTTTAGATTCTGTTGTCCGAGGTGAATCTGAATCGCTGGGGCGCACTTCCGCGGAATATTCTGAGCCCCGGGTGCTCTCCTTGGGCTTTTCTCCGGAGGGCGCAGCGTCGTCGAGTCCATTGGAGCCCGCCCGGGCATCCGAAGTTGGGACCGGCGGAGTGGGAGTTCGCGAAGTCGATTCGTTCGCTCGATCAGGCAGTGTCGGTGACTTGGCATCAATAGCGACAATTGATTTCGGTGCCGCTCGGGGGCGTTTCCCGTGCGGGCCGCGTCCTACTGTGAGCCCGACCGCGAAAGCGATCACCGCGAATAAGAACGGTAATCCGAATACAGCGACCTGAAATGCGGATATTTTGAGAGCAGGAAAGCGCCAGGACGGGCTCTCGATGCGATCTGCGGACCACGCGCCCGCTCGAACGGGCGCCGGAAGACCGGTAAAGGCAGGGGAGTGATGCCCTACTAGATGAGCGTATTCGTCGAGCGATGCAGAATCCGCATCCACAATCTCAGAGGTCTCGCCCGTTCGAACGGGCGCCGGAAGACCGGTAAGTGCAGGGGAGTGATGCCCTACTAGGTGAGCATATTCGTCGAGCGATGCAGAATCCGCATTCACAACCTCAGAGGTCTCGCTCGTTCGAACGGGCGCCGGAAGACCGGTAAGCGCAGGGGAGTGATGCCCTACTAGGTGAGCATATTCGTCGAGCGATGCGGAATCCGCATCCACAATCTCAGAGGTCCCGAACTCAAATTGTTGAGACGCAGTGTGTGCCATCCGTTCTGCCAAGGAGGCTTGGTCTTGCTCCGGGAAAACATCTCTAATCGACACGGCCGGGAACTCGTCGGCGTCTGTCGAACGCACTGCGGCATCCTGATCCCGAACAGACGGGTTAATGTCACCAAGGACCCGTCCGAACTCGCGGGAACTGAGTCCCACGGACTGTTCGTCGTGGTTCATTGCGCGTTCGGCTTCCGGCACACCCTCGTCCCCTTGTGCCTGGGCGGCGGTTGCGTGCTTCGCCTTATTCCGCTTCGCGAACTCGATGAGCGACGCAAACCTGCCGCCAGCAGTTGAAAGAGCGTCAAAAACATACGCAACGTTCTTCGAGTTGAACTGAAGCTGCCGGGCAGTAAGAGACAGCCTGAGGCTGTCGTCAATTTCGCTTCGCTGGCTTTCCGAGAGATGGTCTCGTAGTTCAAAATAGCGTGCGCCGTTCTCGTAGTTCTCTCTCCATTCATGAATGGCCTGAAGACGACGATTGGTGTCCTTCTCCAATTCCTGTTCCTGGGGTTCCTCGCCTTCGGTGAACACTTCTCCTTCGCCATGGGGCAATGCCATGGTGATTTCTCGTAGTCCACCGCGCAGTTCCTGGACCCTGTTGGACGGCAAAGATGTTTTTCGACACACCCACTCTCCGCGCTTCTTGTCGAAATCAATCGTGGCGCGATACTCCACTGTTTCATACTTGAATATTGGCAACGGCTTGAGGGGTGGCCACGTACCGGCCAGGATTGCTTTCATCTCGGACTGTTGCCGTGGAGAGGTGAGCCCAGCAGTGTTGGCCTTACTCAATCTCATGGTTCGGCCCAAAAAGCGCTACCCGTCACGACCGGTCGGTTCCGACCATCCTGTACTGTAATCCCCAACACCGTCCCAAGAAACTAGTTTCTCTGCCCGCCCGCGAAACCTCTTTCGGCCCTCTTCAGGATCCGGTTCCTGTGGTCTTGCCGGCCGACGACTGCATCTTTGCCATAACTACCGCGGGAGGCGAAGCCGTGGTTCTGGCCCCTTCAAGCCTTGCCTTTTGAGCTACATACAGAGGAGGCGAAACGCGGCTACTAGTGACAAAAGCACCAATCAGCCATCTAGGTACTAGTAGGACTGCCCCGGCAAACGCTGGGAATCTTAAAACCTATTGGCGAGGTATACCCGCCAAAGGGATCTACGACTTGTGACACGGTAACGTTTGCAATAAGGGCCTAAATTAAACGGGATTGCCGAAAAAATAGCCCCCATTCCGGATCTAGACGATCGAGTGGTCTTCGGTCACTCCTCTACGAACCGGTAGCTTGCGTGACAGTCGTAATCAATGCCGTGCTTCTTCTTTAGTTCTTGAATGTAATGGAGGGTCGTTTGAGTGTGTGGCCCGACGCCCTCGTTCGTATGCAGTATCATCTCCTCGAGACAGCTGCTCAGGCTCATGCGTTTGTGCTTTGCCAAATCCTGGAGGAGAGCAGCAAGTCGTTTTTCTAAGCGTACTGGTACGTCCACGCGTTCGATCCTGACCGGCGGCCCTGCATTGCACAGGTGATGGCCAAACGAAAGATGGTATCCATTCAAGTCGCGCACGACGTAGTCTCGGATTCCGTATTCCCTGTCGCCGATCTCCCGCGCCACTTCGACGCCGTTAGCACGATGAAATTCGTAGAGCACGTCCGCTTCGCCAACAACGAAGTACACACAGCATCCCTTCGGATCTGGCTTTCCCTTCTGCAGAAACATCTGCACGTTGCCAAAATTCACGCCTGCAAAGGTCGGGGGATCACCCCACGTGAAAGCTAGTTCGAAGCCCAGCTGCTTCGTGTAGAAGTCAATGGCTGCGGGAATGTTGCTGACTGCCAGGCCAGCATGGATTTGCTCACATTCAACGAAGGGAGGGGGCGAAGTCATGGTTTTTCTCCTCTTGGTGGTCGAAGAGCAAGTTGTCTGTTTTGGCACTCAAAAACGGTAAGCATTTTACGCCGGTTTCGTTAGCTGTCGGTGAAAGTGGGAACCTGTGCCTGGTCAGCAAGGGATAATCGGAAATCTGCGCAATACCCCGAACCTTACCAGTAATCCGACTTGCAGTATGAGGCGCTAGCTCATTGCCACGGCTCATTGCTTTGACTACGATCTTCATATCTACATGCACTTTCGCATCACAGAAACTTCCATACCATCAGAGGTATCAACATGCTCTTGAAAACGGCCGATCATCCTCTCCGGCGTCTGATCCTGTTCGCGATCTCCATGAGTTTCAGTGCATACATGGCCGCTCGACCGGAGGAAGCGGGTTCACCACACGCGATCACTTCCGCTGACTACGCGCATGCGGAGAGATTCATGGGGTATAACACGAACCCACTCGTGTACCACGCGGTGCATCCTCAGTGGACTGCCGACGAGCGCCTGTGGTACCGCGATGCTGGTCCCGAGGGAGACAAGTTCGTGCTCTTCGATCATGTGAAACTCACCAAGGAGCCGGCGTTCGACCACGCCAAGCTCGCCTCCGCTCTTTCCCTGGCCGCCGGGAAAGCCTATGAGGCCAACACGCTTCCGTTTCGGGAAATCGAACTGTCGAAGGACGGGCAGTTCGTTTCCTTTAGGATCGGCAAGCGGCAGTTTCAGTGTGACCGAGGTGGCAGTAAGGTCGTGGTGCTAAGCGGGGGCGTGGAGAACAGCGTGGCCTCCCCCAACAATAAGAAGCTCGCCTTTGTCCGGGATTACAACGTATGGGTGCGTGACGTGGCGAGCGGCCAAGAGACGCAGCTCACGACTGACGGCGTCAAAAACTACTCATATGCGCTACACAATGCCGGTTGGATCAAGAGCGACAATCCCATTCTGTTATGGTCGCCGGATTCCAAGCGAATCGCGACCTTTAAGCAAGACCAGCGCAACGTGGGCGAGATGTACCTGGTGGATACGAGAGTTGGCCACCCAGTGTTGCAAGCCTGGAAGTATCCGCTGCCGGGGGACGACGTGGTGTCGATGATCGAGAGAGTGATCATCGATGTGGACGCGCCAAAGTTGATTCGGCTGCAAATGGCGCCCGACCAGCATCGCTCGACGCTGTGCGACCACGTCGTTTGTCGCGGGAGAAAATGGGAGGACGTCGAATGGAGCCCAGATTCGAGCACGTTGGCGTTTGTCTCCACGTCGAGAGACCACAAACTGGAAACGCTGCGCATCGCGGATGCTGCGACCGGAGCCGTGCGCGACGCGATGGAAGAACGCGTGCCCACGCAGTACGAATCGGGTCAGGGCTTAGTGAACTGGCGCTATCTTCCCGAGTCGAACGAATTCATTTGGTATTCCGAGCGCGATAATTGGGGGCACGTCTATCTCTATGACCTGCGAACAGGAAAGCTAAAAAATCAAATCACCAAAGGGGAATTTGTGGTGACGGAGTTGTTGCGTGTTGATGAGAAGGCGCGGACGCTTTATTTTTTGGCCGATGGGAGAGAAAAGGGCAATCCCTACTTCACGCATCTTTACAGCATCGGTTTTGACGGCAGCGGGCTGAAGCTGCTAACGCCCGAGGATGCCAACCACGACGTGACGCTGTCGGTTTCGGGGCGATATTTTGTGGACAATTATTCGAAGCCCGATGCGCCGCCGGTGAGCGTGCTGCGTGATTCGAATGGGAAGA
>Ga0126373_10003646_pt1 | contig 11602 bp, 12 predicted proteins | sample PanSoiMetPlot_11_FD_92545 | JGI IMG/M metagenome (GOLD analysis project Ga0126373, IMG submission 92545) | Tropical forest soil microbial communities from Panama - MetaG Plot_11 | ecosystem: Environmental > Terrestrial > Soil > Tropical forest > Bulk soil | place: Panama | collected 2016-02-17
AGCCAAATACGTTGAGCTTCCGGGCGATGACCATTTGCTCCAGGCGTTCGATCAGGAGGTGCTCGATCTCCTCATCGACGAGATCGAGGAATTCATCACCGGCGCGCGACATCGCCCGGAGCCGGATCGGATGCTTGCCACCGTGATGTTCACTGATATCGTGGGCTCGACCGAGCGCGCCGCCAAACTCGGCGACCGCCAATGGCGGGAGTTGCTCACACAGTACTACCAAGCGGTGCGCAAGGAACTCGCCACCTTCCGCGGCCGCGAGGTGAACACCGAGGGCGACGGCCTCCTTGCTACTTTCGACGGCCCAGCCAGGGCCATACGCTGTGCCTGTGCGATACGCGAACGAGTGGGGTCGCTTGGGCTTCAGGTTCATAGCGGGCTGCACACCGGCGAATGCGAACTGATCGGCGACGACATCGGTGGGATTGCTGTGCACATCGGAGCACGGGTGGCGGCCACCGCAAATCCAGACGAGGTGCTGGTTTCAAGTACTGTCAAAGATCTCGTGGCCGGTTCAGGCATCAAATTCTCTGATCGCGGAACTCACAGCCTCAAAGGAGTCCCCGATGAATGGCACCTTTTCGTAGTGCAACAATAGCGAGATTTAGAAAGCAGACTGGCGGAATGCCGCTATTAAAGCGGACTCTGGTAACTGCAAACGATCTCGCCGATGTGCCTACTGAAAATTCCCAGAGGTGTGGAAAGTCTGGCGATTTAATCCGGCGCCGGTAGTGTTGCCGGATGCTCCACTAATCTCGACATTCTTCGTGCCCGGTTCGCCCACTGCGAATCGAAGTGAATGTAGGCGCTGACCCAGAAGAATTGATGGCAAGGTAACTCAATGCCGGTGATTCAGCTCTTGCTTCGTGATGCCGAGAAAGCCTCGGGGCGAAAGGTGTGGCGTTACTTGAGCGTGAGGGGTGCGATCCTCTTGGCGTTGATTCGTTGCTCGGATTGCGATCAAATTGCGACAGCGTCCCGAACTCACCAAGGTCCAGCCAGTTCGCCTTCTTGCTCATCCAGATGTGACTTCCAGGACGCGCGGGAATGTCTCCGTCCACCACTCCAGTCGCGACTGCAACAACGGGGTTTCCGGGGAAACCCGCTGGGTCCGATCAGCAGATTGTCAATACCGGGGCCCAGTGAGTCGGATAGAAGTTGCGGGACTGGGATCGATTGGGGGCCGACATTTCGCGCTCTAGCGCCATGCTCGCAACGCCTCAAGCGGCAGTGACGGTTTGGGGTCGTGAAGGGAACGACTTCCGGATATCGTCCGGCACGCGATCGCGCAACTCTTCGAATGACTCGAGAACCATCGCTTTCATGCGGTCGAGGTCCGGCACCATACGGGCGTTGGCTATCATCGAAAAGACCAGGTTTTGATTGTAGCTCACAATTGGTACACCATAACCCAGGTTTCCGCCGAGAGGGAGCAAGCCTATGCAGTCAGTTACCTCATACCCTCCGAGATACCAAGGGGTCTGCGGGCCTGGAACGTTAGTGGCGATGAAGTTGATGCCGATCGCCGTAGCCGCCGATCCCGCCGGAGTGGGTTGCCAGCGGGAAACCCCGATGAGCTCCGCCAGCGCTTCCATCTGTCGAGTGTTCGTGTAGCTGGCTGCGGCAATCACCGCGGGTGGTATCACGTCGCCGGCGTTGTTCAACCGTTCCATAGCATAGGGCGCGCCCGACTCCTTGATCCGTCTAGTCTCATCGGTGATTAGTTGGAGACGCTCGACCAGGTCCATCGGACGGGCCGGCATCATCGGCATCATCATGGATACCCGGTTCTCCAATGTTATCTGTTCGTCAGCACGCCTAACGTTGACCGGACATCCAATCCGAAAGTTACCTTCCGTCGACCAGCCGTGATGTTTCAGATAACGCGCTGCGCCCTCCGTCAGGACCGTGAGCACCACATCGTTGATGGTCCCACCGAAGGCGGCACGGATCGCTCGGTACTCAGCCAGGGGAGTCTTAAGCCAGTCGAGGCTGCGCTCACCGACCGCCAGACCGGCATTCCAGGGGGTCATGACGATCGGCGCGCGGATCTGCTCGTTCAGCTGGCGAGCAGACTCCGCGAGCAAGCGTGCCTGCTCGATTGCGCGGGTCGGGTCGCGTAGAAATTCTCGTGCGCTGCGTGCGGCGGCTTCGAGTTGACCTACTATCAGATCACGTACCGCGTTGATGTACGCCTCGCTTGGGCTCGGAAGACTGGCGGGCGCCCACGGTACCTCTGGCGGTGCGATCGGAGCCGGGTTAGGCGTAAAATCCATCAACTTGTCGAGCAAATCGACGGCCGAAACCCCGTCGATGACAGCGTGATGCATTGCAAAAACGACGAGCGATCTTCCGGGAAGTCCCTCGTATAGCGTGAAGTCCCAGAGCGGCCGCGAACGATCCATTACTCGGCCGAAGTGAAGCTGTAGAATTTCCTTGATCGCGCCTTCGTCACTACTCCCCTTGGCGAGCTGATGCCGCTTTATGTGATTTTCGAGTTTGAAGTCCGGATCGTCCTCTATGGTCGCGCGAGCGATATTGAAGGGAGGAAAGACGAGGCGTTGGCGAAAGCGGGGCGATATGTGAAGGCGCTCCTCTACATGATGGAACAGGCTGTCGAACGGCATTTCGCCTTTCAGAACAAAGATGGTTCCGACATGGGTCGGATTGGCGGCGGATTCCATGTAGAGGAAAGACGCATCGAGCAGACTCAGGCGGCGTGTTTTGCCGCTAGCGGCGCCGTTCGACATGGTCATTCACCTCGGGGGGACGATCGTACCTGAGTGGAAAATGCGCCACTTGTCACGAAACCGTCAAGTGCGCGTTGGACCAAGGGCCTGTCCGAAATCTAAGGAGCACAAGCGATGTGCTGGCCTGGATGGGCAGCAAACGGTTGGTATTTCCGCGGTGTTGCGGTAAGAATCAACTTTCGGAACGTAATATTGGGAGGACCACTTTCGTGGAGACTCCGGCTGATTTCCTCGCCCGCTATCCTAAAGAGATACGCTCGACTGACGGCAAGACGTTTACGATTCGGCTGATGGAACCCAGCGAGGCTGATAAATCTGCAGTGCTGAAGTTCGCCCAGCAACTTAGCGAAGATGACTTGCTCTATCTTCGCACCGACATCACCGACGCCGGGGTGGTAGCGCAGTGGGCCGAGAACCTGAAATCGGGACATACGACCACCATTCTCGCCGAATTAATGGGCGAGGTCGTCGGATATGCCAGTGTGCATCGAGAACCGGCGCGCTGGACGCGCGATGTCGGTGAACTGCGGGTCAACGCGCGCCGCGAGTATCGGGGTATTGGGGTTGGTCGTGCGCTGGTCGCCGAAGCATATAGCCTTGGACAAGCGCTCGGTCTGCGCAAACTTTGCGGTATGTTAACGCTCGACCAGACTGGGGCCCGAAGCGCCTTTGAGCGGCTGGGCTTTCGCGCGGAGGCGCTGCTCCAGGGTTGGGTTCGCGATCGCTCCGGCAAGACTCGCGATATACTGGTGATGACTTATGAACTGGACGGCTTCACCGATCAAGTCTAAGCAGAACCACGCGGTCAAAAGAGAATCAGCGGCCGGCCGTACCTCAAATGATTCAAGAATTTTCAGCTCCAGCAGAATTGGCGAGGCTTCTGTTCGACCCCGTTTTCCAGGGAGACAACGTGCCGCGCGGCGACGGCAAAATCGTCATGGTAATACCTGGACTTTTTGGCAACGATCTATATCTTGAGCCGTTACGGTACTGGCTGCGTCGGATCGGATATTCACCGGCATCTACTTCTCTGTGGGTGAATGCAGGTTGCATGCACCGACTGGAGCGGGAGATTCTAGCTCATATCACGCGTCGCACGAATGGCAGGAAGGATCCGATTGCGCTCATTGGCCACAGTCGCGGAGGAATTCTGGCACGAGCGATCGCTGGCGAATTGCGCGAACGAGTCTCGCATGTGGTGACACTGGGAGCACCAATTGCGGCGTTTAGGCAAGCCGTCCAGACTCATGAGATCTACAGGTTTTCGACGGGAGAACTGCGGACGATGATTGTAAGGGCGAGTGCGTTGGCCCGCCGCGTGCTTGATCCTGGCTGTCGGTTTCCCAGTTGCGAATGCGAATTTCTCCGTAATGTCGCGGACCCGCTTCACTCGTCTACGGCCTTTCTTTCTATTTTCAGCAATGACGACGTGATAGCTCCTCCGGATTCCATCACAGCGGCGGAGGGCGAGAGTCGAGAGGTGAAGGGGGGTCATACCTCGCTAGTTTACAATGCTTCAGTGTATCGAATCATCGGCGACTTTCTTGGTGCAGCCGGGGAAAATTGACGATCGGAGCGCGTGTGCTTGAGACAACAAAATGTGAATCGGCGGATCAAAAAACTCAGCTGCGGGCAGCAACGAAGCTGAATACATTCGAAGGGAAGGAGCAAACCTATGCCGGACGATATGTTTGGGATAAGTGACGCGATTCAAAAATCTGGTGAGGCTTTCGCCAGCGCAATTTCAGCGGTTGGCAAAGCTCTTCGCGACGCTTCGAACTTGCCGGGTGGTCCCGATCGCGATCGACTGCTCGAGAATTGGATGCGAGTTGCGCGACTAGGCAAGGAAGGTGTCGTCACCGCCATCGAGCAGGGGTTCGAGCTTTGGGAGGGTCAGGTTCGAAGGATGGCTGCCCGCGGGATGGACGCTCAGGACCGACCTAAAGATCCCTTCGAAGCATGGACCGAGAACTGGCGCAAGGCGATCGAAGCGTTCAGCACTGGCAACTGGGGCGATGAAGTTCGCCGGCAAGCGGAGGCCGTTCAAAAAACCATTGGAGATAACATTCGAGCTTGGCAGCGCTTGTGGGGACCGCCAACCAAGTGAAGCGTACGCGGTCAATCTGAGCTTTTGAGCCCAAGCCTGAAGCATTGAGGTTTAATCCGTTTGCTCGGGCAGGATGTGTACTTTGATTGAACCGGTATTCTTGTCGACCGCGGTCCTGAATGCCTCGTTGACAGCCACGAGAGGAAATCGATGGGTCACGAGGGAGGTTATTCTATCCACTGCTCTACCGAGAAGGTCCACTGCGATGGCAAAGTCGGTTCGTGAACCACTTCTGCTGTAGCAGTTCGACCCGACCAGGGTTATTTCCTTGGTCGAGTAGTCTAAACCAGGAATCCGGGTCTCGCCGTCGAAGACGCCCAGCATCAGAACGATCCCTCCTGGACGCACAACCCGGGCCGCCTCGATAAGCGTCAAGGAGTGTCCGCCGACTGTTTCAATTACGCAATCAACTGGTGCATTGCCAATTCCCTTCAGAAGCGCATCGACATCGGCGAATACCGCATCAGCTCCCATTGTTTGCGCAGCTCGCTGCTGATGCGGGTGGCGTGCGGTAACGAAAATCTCGGTCGCCCCGGCCGTTCTTGAGGTCAGAATACTCATCAGACCAATCGTCCCCGCGCCGAGGATCGCTACCCGCTCGCCGGGCTGAATACAGCCAAGACGAGTCCCATGGACGCATACGGCGAGCGGTTCGACCAGCGCGCCAGCGCTCGCATCGACGTCTCTTGGCAGCGGGTAGAGCGTGTACGCGGGAACAGTGGCCATTTCGGCGCAGCCGCCTCGTCCAGTGACACCGAGCAAGACCCGTTTGGCGCATCGATTGTAGTTTCCGGTGCGGCACTGGTAACAATCACCGCAGATCGTCTGCGGCTCGACGGCGACTGGGGTGCCAACGTCCAGCTCAACGCCGTTGCCAACAGTGTCAACGACGCCGCCGATCTCGTGGCCAGGCAACAAGCCCTTAGGCGAGGGGAACGAGCCTCGATAGAAGTGAAGATCGGTGCCGCAGATTCCAACCGATGCAACTCGAATTCGAACTTGTCCGGGCTTGGGGTCTGCTGTCGGCCGTTCAACGATATCTAGGCTTCCCTTGTCGTTCCAAACGGCTGCCTTCATGGTTCGCCTCTCGCTCAGCAGTTTACATCAAAACTGGCACGGCGCTATCATCCCCGGGTAGCAACTGGAGGTCGGCGTTATGTCCACTTACATCATGTTCAGCACTCTGACAGATGAGGGACGCAAAACGCTAAAGGAGCGTCCTGAGAGGCTGCGCGAGGTCAATCAGGAAATCGAGAAAATGGGCGCCCGCGTTGTAAACCAGTTCGCGGTTCTGGGTGTGTACGACTTCGTCAACATAATCGAGGCACCGAGCAACGAAGTAATCGCCCGCATATCAGTCGAACTGGGTTCTCGTGGAACTGTCCAGTTGACCACGCTGCCCGCAATCGCAATCGATACGTTCACATCGATGGTGAAGGACAGCAAGAAGGCATGATTGATACATCGCCAGTCAACGCGAGCTGTCTCGCCAGGGAGGTAACTGTCTAATGCCTACCTACCTGATGCTCAGTCGGCTGACCCCCGAGGGGGTGCGAATAGTAAACCAGGATCCGGATCGCATTTACGCTGTACGCAAGGAAATCGAGGCGCTCGACGCAAAGGTTGTCCAGCAGTATGCGCTCACAGGGCCTTGGGATTTTGTTACGGTATTGGAGGCTCCTCATAATCTGGCTGCGTTTCGCGTCGCCATGGAGCGAGAGAGCACCGGGCGCGTACATACCGACATCTTCCCGGCGATCGACCTGAATCTTTTTTCACGACTACTCGACCAAACCACTGAAACAACCGGCCCATTTCCATGGCAAACAAGCCTATGGGCTCGGGCCGCCCGGCGAGTTCTCCGCTATCACACGCTAACGCGGATGGTTCATATCAACTGCAAGCCGATGGAGGTCGAGGGACAAGAGAACCTCCAACATTTGGACAATCCTGCCATCTTCATCGGAAATCACTCAAGTCATATGGACGCACCGGTTCTCTTCTATGCCCTTCCCGAGCGTTTCAAACGACGAGTTGCATTCGGCGGTGCCGCTGACCGTTGGTTTTTACGGGGTCGTAAGGGCGTCCGGAATCAGCCGTGGTATTTCGCTCTCAGCATGAACGCGTTTCCGATTCAGAGAGGTGGGGGGCGAAATGCACTTAGCTACGCTGAGACTCTGCTCGACAAGCGCTGGTCGCTCGTAATCTTCCCAGAAGGAACCCGCTCCACCACCGGGAAGATAGCCAGTTTCCGGCATGGAGTGTCGCTTCTCGCCCTCGCAAAAAGGGTCCCGGTCGTCCCTATCTGGCTGGAAGGTTTGCGAGCGATGCGACCGAAGGGCACTAAGGCGATAACGCCAGGACCTGCGCTTGCTCGAATTGGAAAGCCAATTCACTTTACGCCCGGAACACCGGTGGCGGAAGCGACACACATACTCTATCGGACGATGGAGAATTTGCGCGAAGAAATCGGTCGTTCAAAACGAAACCACACGCCGTCCAGATCGGCGCCGTCATCCCCGGTCTCGATCATCGGGCAGACAGGTCTGAGCTGATCCACCGGTTCACATCTGAGCGGAAGGAACGCACGGAGCTCTGTCCCGCGAGCTACCCGGACAAACCAAACCGTTGCCAGCCAGATTTCGGTGCGCCAGCGCCTTTCTAGTTATCTGCCCGGCTGAGGCAAGTCTCCGGTCCTGAGCAGGGCTTCAATTGCAAGCGCGACGCCATCCTCGTCATTGCTCGCTGTGGTCGTGGTCGCGAAAGATTTGACAGCCTCGCTTGCCTGGCCCATTGCCACAGATGCGCCGGACAGTTTGAACATCTCAATATCTGCCTCGGCATCCCCAAATGAAATGACGTCTGCACTCGATAGACCCATATCTTTGCAGGCCAGAGACAGCGCTGTTCCCTTGTTCGCTTCTTTTGCTGTGAGCGTCAACATGCTTTTTCGGCGACTGGAGAACGATTCGACAAAGCGCACCTGGGCATTCCAGGTCGCTTTGAGCTTTGCGCTTACCTCGGCGTTTGCTTCCCTCCCTTGAATCAAGACGATACGAGGAGGGCTATTAGCCGCTCCCGAAAGCATGCGCACGAACGTAGCCTCGGTTGGAAGAAGAGACGGATCGGGCTCTCCGTCCATCTTGACCAGCACCGCTTCGTCTAGTGCTACACTGGCGATGCAGCGTCGTTGATTAAGGATCGCGTAGAGGTGATCAGCGAATCCACGCGGCAGTCTCACATCAAGCAGATCGTGGCGGTCGGATTGGCGCCAAACTTGGGCGCCGGCGCATGCAATGATTGGTTCTTTGGTGCTGATTTCGCGCGCCACACGTTCGGCCAGCTGACGCCATCTGGCAGTCGCAATTATAATCCGCAGACCCTCGGCTTCGGCTGCTTTGAGGGCATTGAGATTGCGCTGCGTCACGCTCTCGTTTGAGTGGAGCAGAGTGCCGTCCAGATCCACCGCAAGAGCTCTATACGTCATCGCTCTAACTTGCGCTCCAGGAAGGAAACCAAGCGCGCGTTCCGCTTGAGAGAACTGAGTTGTGTCAGATTGCCGTCGCGTGACGTTGCGTCGATTGTGCCTCAAGCGATGCCGAGAAATTACTCTCGAAATCTAGTGATCCCGAGCGCTTCCATCTGGGAGTGGAACTTCGCAACATCGTGGGCCATGATTACCAGGTCGTGTTTGATGCCTTCGCGATCTTTGACATGATCGCGCAAAAGAGCCTCTGGTCGAAAACCCAACCCTAGAAAGACGTCGATCGCCCCCTTCTGATCCGCGGTCATCTGCGCCACCATCTTTTCGATACCCATTCCGAGTGCAATTGCGAATGCTTCCTGCGTCAAAAGCTGTCCTAACCCTTTACCTCGAACCTCGGGCGATACCATCACTCTGAGTTCCGCGACGTGAGGAGACCAAGAGAGCTCACCGAGGTCCACTGTTGCATAGCCCACGACAGCGCCGGCGCTTTCCGCGAGGATGCTAACGATCCGCCCTCGATCAATCGCGTTCAGCCAGAAGTCAATCACCTCGGGCTGTGTTATGTCGCGCCGCAAAAAGAGCAAGTCATGCCTCGGCAACGCTCGGGCGAACGATAGCGCGGCATCGCGATCGGCACGGGCCATGTGCCGCAGCTTGAATACACTATCCTGCAATTGGACCTCGCGCGGATACTCGCGATTTACCTCCGGCTGCCTGTTTCGATTCATGTCGATCGCTCGCCGAGCCAGCGATCCAGTGCTGGCCACATTCTCTTGCTGGCGTTGGGACCAGCCAGCACGCTTACATGGCCGCCCTTGAGGATCATATCCTGTTTGTCCCTGCTCCCGATCAACTGATTGATATCCTTGGTAGCTTCAAATGGCGCGATGTCGTCATGTTGGGCGATGATGTTAAGGCAAGATGCCGTAATGAGACGCAAATCAACAAGTCGGTCGTCTAGGACGAGCTCGTTCTTATAGAGCTTGTTTTCCCACATCAGTTCTTTCGTGTTTTGACGGAAACATTCGCCCGGAAAAGGTATTTGATCATTTCCCCATCTTTCCAGCAGCCGATACGACTTGACGAACTCGTCATTCCACATGTTGTCCCACAAGCGAATCTGGGAAATGACGCGCGTCGCGGGCCGCAGCATTTGAAAACTGTTGTACATCATTTCGGCGGGAACGTTTCCAAGAGTATCCACAATTCGGTCAACATCGAAGTGCTTGCGGTCGCTCCAAAGGCGGAACATACCCATGCCTTCGTAGTTGACAGGAGTCGTGAGGCAGATAAGGTTCTTGAGCCCGTATTCCGGAAACAGCGCGGCGTAGATCAGGGCCAAAGTCCCGCCCATACAATATCCGAGCAACGAAAAATCCTTTTCGCCACTGCGGTCAGCCATGCGTTTGGCGCAATCTGGAATGAAGTCGAGGCAATAGTCCTCGAGTCTGAGTCGACTATCTTCAGGGCGCGGCACTCCCCAGTCGATCATGTACACGTCGTAGCCGCGGTTGAGCAGGAACTCGATCAGGCTCTGCCCCGGACCGAGGTCGAAAATATAGGGTTTGCTCACCAGTGACATCACCAACATCAGCGGTACGCGATAAATTTCATCGGCGACCGGTCGATAGTGGCAGAGTTCGAGCGTCCCTCGTTTGTAAATTATGTCCCTCGGTGTTTGAGCAACAGGTGGATCGCCGATTCGTAGGTACTCAAGCCCTTTGATACTTCTTTGGATCGCGCGTTCGATTTCCCGACTGACGATCTCGCCGATTGATGGTCCACTGGAGGGCTCAGCTTGGCTCATTACGATCATGCTCCGGATGCAGGCCGTCTGGTGCGAGGAGGTCGTGGGGTCTCGGAGGATTCACTTCTCGTCGTATTACTAGTAGCGGAGGTGCCTTCGAGTGCCTTGACCCGCTGTTCCAATGCCGCCAGCCTCTCCGACAGCGCGGCCAGTTCATCGCGAGTAGGTAGATTCATCCAATTGGTCGAGCGCGCAAGCATTTCTCCCATAGCCTTCTGGGAATCAAGGACGACGCGATTTATTCCCCCCGCGAAGCGCTGGTACGTATCAGTCGACATCTGCTGATTCAAAAACGCATTCAACTGCCGCTCAAATTGCGACAGCCAATCGCGCCATGCGTTGAAGGGATCGAAGTTCGAAGGCGTTTGCTCAGCCACAGGCGCAGCCTCCTCGCGCAATTGCTAACTCCCGTCCAGTGCAATGTCAAATGATTGCGCGGGACGTTGGCTGATTGCGTGCAGCCCGGGGCGAGAATTGACCTAAGACCGGCACTAGGCAATGTCGGATCGACGAGTTGGGTCACCGCGGGCGACGCAGATTGTCGAAAATTTCGTGGTCTGCAGCGCGTTGCACGAGACCGCGATGATTGTCGCTGAACGGTTCGTCAGACATTAGCGTGCGAAGGGCTGGCGAGGGGTCGATCCCAGGGGATCCTCCCCTCGCACCATCGAGCTGCATGTAATGGGAGCTGGGCTGAAAATGAAAACGACGCAAGCCGTTCGGACAGCCGGAAGACTGTAATCGCCGACCGGCAAACGTGCGTGCCAGGTCGAGAAGCGTGGCTCCTCGAACTGCCAAGAGAGCTGCACTTGTTCAGAGAGGCCGAGCGATTCTGGGGCGACTCCAGCATTGGCATCTAGTGCTAACACTCTTGCGATTCACCGGGGATTCGATCTCCAGAACGAGTCCAGAGTCGGTGCCGGCGTGTCGAACCTCCGCAGCCTGTTCCGATGCAAGCAGAAATGCGGCACGTCCTCCGGGACGCAGCACTCTTGCGATTTCACGGATCGAAGCGAGGAGAACCCCGAGCGCACTCGCATCGTAGGGTGGTTCGCTTGCCACCATGTCGATGGACGCAGAGGCAAGTGGCAGTGATGACGCATCACCCACAATGTGCCAGTTAGAGAATTGCGCGAGTCCGAAGCGCAGCGCCGGGTCGAGGTCGAGGCTGACGGTGGTGAAGCCGCGAGCTTTCGCAGCGATAATGACGCCGCCGGCTCCGGCGAATGGATCGAGCAGCAGCCGCGTGTCTGGTGCCGCTACCAAATTTACCAAGAGACGCGCGTCTTCGACTGGGAGTGCGCGATGCGCAAGCGCTCCTCTGCTGCCCCGGTAGCCGCGAATTGCGCGAACCAAACCGTCGGCGCATTCGAGCAAGAATGTGCGCCGGTCGGGGGCGCTCGCCCTCACGCTTTCATCCGGTTCTTCGTACACGCGTGTGA
>Ga0126373_10003648_pt1 | contig 11601 bp, 12 predicted proteins | sample PanSoiMetPlot_11_FD_92545 | JGI IMG/M metagenome (GOLD analysis project Ga0126373, IMG submission 92545) | Tropical forest soil microbial communities from Panama - MetaG Plot_11 | ecosystem: Environmental > Terrestrial > Soil > Tropical forest > Bulk soil | place: Panama | collected 2016-02-17
GGACTGCAGCGCCGCTTCGATGTGCCGGTCGGGGACGCCGCGGGCGCGGAGTTCGCGGGCGATGCGGAAGCGTCCCTGGCGGCGCGACTGCGCGTGGGTGCGGGCGAAGTCGCGGGCGTAGCGGGCGTCGTCGAGGTAAGCCTGCTCGCGCAGGCGGGCGATCACCGGCGGGACGTGAGACGTTTCCTCGGCGCGCCTTTCGAGATACTCGCGCATTTCGTGGATCGAGTGGGCGCGGCGCATCAGCGCGCGCAAGGCGCAGGCGTAGAGATCGGATTCCGAAGAGAATTGGCGAGGGGCGCGCTGCCACATGGGAAGGATTTAACCACGAGTGAGGAGCAAAACAGGGTCGAAATGAGGGAGAATCGGCGCGCGTTTGATCCTATATGCGGAGGCGCAAATGAAAGTTCGTGTGGTTGGCACGGTGGTGGTGTTGATGATGATGGCTGGAGCTATCTGCTTGGCGGCAGCGGACTCCGATCGGAAACATATCAATTTGCCGCGGCCGGCGGGGTTCAGCAATTTGCCGTTCAGCGACGCCGTGCTGGTGGGCAACACGCTTTACATCGCGGGGCACATTGGGCTCGATGCGAAGACGGGGCAGCCACCGGCGACGGCAGAGGAGGAAGCGAAGCTGGCATTGGACGACATCAAGCGCACACTGGAAGTGGCAGGGATGACGATGGACGATCTCGTTTCGGTGCAGGTGTTTTGCTCAGACCTCGCGTTGTACAACGCGTTCAATGACGTGTATCGCGGCTATTTTCACGGCGAGTTTCCGGCGCGGGCGTTTTTAGGATCGGGCAAGCTGCTGCGAGGTGGGAGATTCGAGTTGCTGGGAGTGGCGGTGAAAAGGGCGACATAGGGTCTAAGCGTGACTCTTAGGGTCATGTGGGAGAAGTGTGCTCGTTTTCAACGTGGGCAGGACGTTTCGACGAGCGCCTGGAACAGCCACATCGATAGGACGAAGAAGCCGACAGTCAGAAGGTGCGTATGCCGCGATCGCTATTTCGGCTCCGGTATCGAGCGAACTGCGCTGTCCGGCTCCGTCGAGCTGGAAAAGAATATTGCCGATGCTGACGAGGCCAAGAAGGACCGAGAGCACACCGAGGAAGACGTCGACGATTCGCCTCAAACAAGCCCCCCGACCGTACTTCAGTCAGTCAGCGCGTCACGAACCGACAAGAACCGGCGACGAGATTAGCGGTGGCCGAGGCGCTCGAACTCGCTCATCGCGCGTTCCATTTCCTCGCGGGCGGCGTCGGCGGAGGAGCGGATGCCCTGGACGCGGAGGCGGAAATCGTCCGGGTTGGATGCGCGCGTGAGGGCTTCTTCGAGAGTGATGAGGTTGCGCGAGTAGAGATCGAAGAGCGACTGATCGAAGGTCTGCATGCCGTACTGCGAAGTGCCAGCGGCGATGGCGTCGCGGATCATGCGCGTCTTATCGGGATTGATAATGCAATCGCGAATGTAGCCCGTGGTGATCATCACTTCGACGGCGGGGACGCGGCCGCCTTCGGATTTGCGGACGAGGCGCTGGCTGATAACCGCCTTTAAGGTGGAGGCAAGCTGCAAACGAATTTGCTTCTGTTCGGGCGGCGGGAAAACGGCGATGATGCGCTGAATGGTTTCGGTGGCGTCGAGAGTGTGCAGCGTGGAGAGCACCAAGTGGCCCGTTTCCGCCGCAAGAAGCGCGGTGGAAATGGTTTCGAGGTCGCGCATTTCGCCGACGAGGATGACGTCCGGGTCTTGACGCAAGGCAGCGCGCAAGGCCGTCGAGAAGGATGCGGTATCGACTTCCACTTCGCGCTGGTTAATGAATCCCTTTTTGTCGCGGTGTAGATATTCGATGGGGTCTTCGATGGTGATGATGTGCTCGGGGCGGAGCGAGTTGACGCGGTCGATCATGGCCGCCAGTGACGTGGACTTGCCTGAACCGGTGGTGCCGGTGCAGAGGATCAGGCCGCGCTGCTCCTCACAAACCTGCGCGATGATGCGCGGCAGCTCGAGCTCCTCAATTGTACGAATCTTGGTTGGAATCACGCGCAGAACCATGCCGACGTTGCCGCGTTGCTGGAAAACGTTGACGCGGAAGCGCCCGAGGCCCGCGACGCCGTATGCCATATCGAGCTCGGCGGTTTCCTTGAATTTTTGCTTTTGCCGGTTGGTCATCATGCTGAAGGCCATCGACAGCATTTCTTCCGGCGTGATGCGGGGAACATCGGCCAGAGCGGTGATCAGGCCATCGACGCGCAGATAGGGGTGGTTGCCGACCTTGAGGTGAAGGTCGGAAGCCTTGCTTTCGACAGCGCGGCGCAAGAGATCGTCAATACTGGTGGCCATCAACGAAGCTCCGAGTGAGTCGCTTCTATCGAAGCTAGCATCCGCATTTTGGAGTGGCAAGGATGCACGGGCGCGGCGTTTCTAGGACGGCAACGGACAGACGGTCGAGGCAAGGAGGCAGAGAAGCAGGGAGGCAAGGAAAAAGAAGGCCGACGAATTTCTTTTGGTCGAAAGACTTCGAATGCGACCTGTGGCTAAGACGCGGGCTGGTTCCCCAAGTAGAGCTTGTCGTAGAGAACGCCTGCGACCACGCCGCCGAACAGAGGCCCCACCCAGTAAACGAGGTGGTTGGCCCAGTGCTGAGCGGCGAGAGCCGGACCGAACGCGCGCGCGGGGTTCATCGCGGCGCCCGTGAAGGGACCAGCGAAGAGCGCGTCCATGGTGATGGTGAGGCCGATGGCGAAGCCGGCGATTTTGTTGAAGGCGCCTCTGGCGTCGGCGGCGGTGGCGAAGACGACGAAGACAAGGAAGAACGTTGTGATGGCTTCGAGCGCCATACCGTGCATGCGAGTGAAATCGGCGGTGAGGTCGGGTGTGCCGAGGCCGACAGGACGCCAGACGGTATCCGGCACGATCGCAACGATCAAGTAGGCGGCGGACGCGGCACCGAGGAGTTGGGCGATCCAGTAAACGAGGGCGTCGAGCGTGCTGATGCGTTTTGTGACCCAGAAGCCGATGGTGACAGCCGGATTCAGATGGCCGCCAGAAATGTGGCCGATAGCGGTGACCATGATGCCGATGGCGAGGCCGTGGGCTACGGCGATGCCGAGGAGGCCGAGGTTGCCCCCGGTGGTGGCGTGAATGTATTGGTCGGCGCAGATGGAACCAACGCCCATGAAGATCAGCGCGAAGGTGCCGACGAACTCCGCTACCAGCTTTTGAGTCAGGTTGTACAAGGATGCCTCCGAAGGAGGGTTGGTGTCGCCTTGCTGGATAATGGACCTTCAAAACCGGGCGGATTCTACTGAATTCGGACGCAGAGAGTCAAAAGGGAAGGAAGGTGGCAATGCGATTTGAAGCTCGAGAGCTGAAGGAGTACGCCGAACCGGTAACGCCGGCGACGCTGCGCGAGGGTGAAGTGTATTTTTCCGTGCAGTTCCATGACGACAAGATGCTGGTGCCGATCATGGAGACATTCGCGTACGTGGGTCGGAACCTCGATCCGGACATAGACGAAGACGTCGAGGCAGACGGCGTCGGCGTCGAACCTTTCGACTTTCAGGATCGGGAGTCCTACGATGACGGGAAGCCGTGGGATGCGGAAGACCCAGACGTAGTTCTGTATGTCGAACCGATAGACCAGCTGAATCACATTTTCGAATACGAGAAAGCTCTCGAAGCGCTGATGAAGTCCTCACTGAGGCGGAAACGAGCCGGGAAATAGCGCCGTTCACTCGAAAGAGAGCCGCGATGCCGGTCAACAAGAACGTACAAGACGATCGATAGCGCGGCGGGTAGCATCTGTCGTTTCCCGCGCACGGGGGCGACGGGATCGTTCGACCGGCGAGGAGGCTTGATGCGACGAACTATGTACGGGCTGGCCGTCGGCGCAGCGATGATTGCAGTTGGGCTGGGCGGGCGCGTGAACATGAGCTCGGCGGCCGGCGAGAAGGCAAAAGCTGGCACCCATGCGGAATACCCGCTGGACTCGTTGACCGGGCTACGGGCGGTGAACGCGAAGGCGGACATTGCGATGCATCAGGGACGGCGCGCCCTGCACCTGCTGCAATCGCTTGGTGGAGCAACGCTCGATGCGTCGGGCGAATCGATGGCGATCCTGACGGGCGTCGAGTTCAAGGACGGTACGATCGAGGTGGACATTGCGGGCCAGCCGCAAGCGGGAGCGACGCCGGACATTCGCGGGTTTATCGGGATTGCGTTCCGGGTGCGAGACAAAGGCGAGCGATTCGAGTGTTTCTACCTACGAATGACGAATGGGCGCGCGGACGAGCAACTGCGGCGCAACCATTCCGTTCAATACATTTCAGCGCCCGACTTTCCGTGGCAGCGACTGCGTAAGGAGAATCCCGGCGAGTACGAATCGTACGTGGATCTCGAACCGGGGGCGTGGACGAAGATGAAAATTGCGGTGGCCGGAACGAAGGCGAGGCTGTACGTAAACGGAGCGGAGCAGCCTTGCCTGGTGGTGAACGACTTGAAACTGGGCGAGACCAGCGGGCAGGTAGCGGTGTGGATCGGCGACCAGACCGAGGGGTACTTCTCCAACCTGCGAATGAATTGAAAAAACTGAATCGATCAGCGGGCGCCGACGCCGGCGGGCGTGTGTACGTTGACCGGCGTGAGCCAGCCGTGGCGGTCTGGCTTTGCACCGCTGGTTAGGGCGAAGAATTCGTCCTGGATCTTCTTGGTGATTGGGCCGCGGGAGCCGCTGCCGATTTGCACGCGGTCGATGGAGCGAATCGGAGTGATTTCGACGGCGGTGCCGCAGAAGAAGACTTCGTTTGCGATGTAAAGCATTTCGCGGGGGATGATCTGCTCGGCGACGGGGATGTTCAGGTCGCGGCAAATAGTGAGCAGGCTGTGGCGCGTAATGCCGGGCAAGGCGGAATTCGAAAGTGGCGGGGTGATGACGGTGCCGTCCACGACGACGAAAATGTTTTCGCCGGAGCCTTCGCTGACATTGCCGTAAACATCGAGCGCGATACCCTCGACGTAGCCGTTGGCGGTAGCTTCCATGCGGATGAGCTGCGAATTCATGTAGTTCGCGGCGGCCTTGGCCATTTGCGGCAGCGTGTCGGGTGCGGGACGGCGCCAGGAACTGACGCCAACGTCCACGCCATTGCGCTGCGCTTCTTCACCGAGGTACTTGCCCCATTCCCAGCACGCGAGGTACACCTCAATCGGGCAGCCGACAGGGTTCACGCCAGCCGAGCCGTAACCACGCAAGACCAGCGGGCGAATGTAGCAGGCGTTGATCTTATTGATGCGGATGAGATCGAGATTTGCCTGGCAGATTTCGTCCTGCGTGAAAGGAATTTCCATGCGGTAGATGTGGGCGGAATTGAAGAGGCGCTGAATGTGTTCACGGAGGCGGAAGATAGCCGGGCCGTTGCCGGTGTTGTAGCAGCGCTGGCCTTCGAAGACGGAGGATCCGTAGCTGACGACGTGAGAGAGAACGTGGATGTTGGCGTCCTCCCAATTAATGAACTTTCCGTTGTGCCAAATTTTTTCGGTTTTTGGGAAGGTCACGAGATCTCTCCGTACGTCGTAAGAAGGATTCCTCATAGCTCTACAGCCCAAAATATAAGACGCGAAATTCGGCCGCAATGATACAGAGGCATGCTGCGCGGCGCCAGCGAAGACAAATTGGCTTTGTTGATTTTCAGCAAAGTAGGCGCGGCGCGGCTCATAAGAGATTTATTTCTACAGCGCGGTGAGGAAATCGAGCACCGCACGATTGAATTTTTCGGGCTGTTCCATGTTGACGATGTGGCCGGAATTTTCGATGAGCACTTCCTTGACGCCTGGAATGCGGGCGTAGAGCAGGCCGCAGATTTCGTGGATGTCGGCGACGTCGCGATTGCCAACGATGACGAGCGTCGGCGTTTTGATTTTTGGGAGGCGTTCGATGGCGGGCGGGTTCGCGATACGCTCGAGAGAAGGGTTGTCTAGCCACTGGTGCGCATCTTCGGTGGCGAGCTGGCGAAGGCGTGACGCGATTTTCGGATTCTCCATTGCGGGCGCCATGTAACCGGTATGAAGCCACAAGTCGGCGACTTTGGCCCAATCGCCCGCTTGAGCGGCGCGCCAGCTATCGAGCATGGCAGGGTCGTCCGTGAAGTGGAAGCCGCTGAGGCCGGGAGCGACGGCGATGATGCCGGCGGTCATCTCGGGATGGGCGAGAGCAAAATCGATGGCCACGCGGCCGCCGAGCGAAAGGCCGAGGATATAGGCCTTCTGGACGCCGAGGAATTTGAGGAGCGCGGCGAGGTCGTCCTCGCCGGCAAAGGGCGCGGTGGCGGCCGGCGATTTGCCGAAGCCGCGAAAGTCGTAACGGATGACGCGGTAGGATTTGGAGAAGAGCGCGAATTGCTCGTCCCACATGCGGGAATCCATCTGGCCGCCGTGGATGAGGACGAGCGCGTGCCCCGTGCCGGCGGATTCGTAGTAGAGCTTGCCGTTACCTTCGACGGGAGCAAAGCCGGATTGCTGAGCGGATTGTGCAGGGAGGCTGCTGGCTAAGAGAAGAACGAAAAGGGTGACCGGCAAGAGTCGGGTCATCAATCCCTCTGGCCGGGATTATAGGACGGATGGGACGAAAGGGTAGGCGAAAAGTAGATCGCAGGACGGGAAGGGATGATGCTCGACGGGGCGGGTGCGGGTGACGTAGATTCGGGACTCGGCGGCCACGATTCATGGCGCGTGGCGAGGATAACGGCTTGGTTTCGGCGATTATACCGGCGCGGAATGAGGAGAGAGGGATCGCGAGGGTGGTGGAGTCTGTGGCGGCACAACCGGAAGTGGACGAAGTGATTGTGGTGGACGACGAATCGACGGACGGCACGGGCGACATCCTAATCGATCTTGCGGAAGAAGTCCCCAAACTGAAGATCATATTGAACGTGGGCCTGCCGGCGGGCTGGACGGGAAAAAACCATGCGGCATCGGTGGGAGCGAAAGAGGCGCACGGAGAGTGGCTGCTGTTTACGGACGCGGACACGTATCACTATTTGGGCGCGGCGCGGCGTGCGTTGAATGATGCGGCAGAACGGGAAGCGGTGCTGGTGTCGTATTCGCCGGAGCAGCAGGTAGAGACGTTCTGGGAGAAGGCGCTCATCCCGTTCGTGTACTGCCGGCTGAACGCGCGGTACTCGTACGGGCGAGTGAACAATCCCGCGTTGCAGGACGCGGCGGCGAACGGGCAATTCATTTTGATTTTGCGCGAAGTGTATGAAGCGGTGGGCGGGCACGCGGCGGTGAAGAACCAAGTGTTAGAGGACGTGGCGCTGGCGCGGCGCGTGAAGGAGGCGGGGTACAAGATCTATTTTACGGCGCCGATGGGAGTGGTCCGGACCCGGATGTATACGTCGCTCGGCGCGATGTGGGAGGGATGGACGAAGAATCTGTACCAGATACTCCGCGGGAGCGGGGCGAGTGTCGTGGGAGAGATGGTGCGGGTACTGGCACAGCCGTTGCTAGCGGCGGTGCTGCTGGTATGGGGCTCAACGCGCGGTGCCGGCGCCCCTTCGTGGGTGTACTGGGGTCTCGCCACTGCGGTGGTGGTGCTGTGGCACGCGGTGTATGCGATGGAGCTCGAAAAGAATCTCTTTCCCGTTCGGTACATCGTATATATGGCGGTGGGCGTGTGCTTGTACGTGGCGGCGCTGGCAGCATCGTGGTGGAAGAACACCCGGGGAACGGTGACGTGGAAGGGGCGGGAGTACCGGGCGAGGGCGTAACGGCCGAAGCGGGGAACTGATGGTGCGGATTACACGCAAGGTGGAGTTTTCGGCGGCGCATTTCTACCACAATCCGTCGATGAGCGCGGAAGAGAACCGGCGCGTGTTTGGGAAGTGCAACAACCCACGCGGGCACGGTCACAACTACGTGCTGGAAGTGACGGTAGCGGGTGAGCCTGATCCGACGACGGGGATGCTGCTGGATTTGAAGGAGCTGAAGGATATTTTGCAGAAGGAAATCGTCGAGCGGATGGATCACCGTCATCTGAATTATGAAGTGCCGGAGCTGGCGGGAAAGATTCCGACGTGCGAGAACATCGCGGCGGTGATCTGGGATCTGCTGAAGCCGCGAATCACGAAGGGGCGGCTAGATCGCGTGCGGCTGTACGAGAGCGACGATCTGTTTGCGGAGTGCACGGCGTGAGCGGATCGAGTGGATTGGGCGAAACCAACGGCCGGAAGATTTCGCTGACACGGCGCTACCGGTTTGCGGCATCGCATCGGTTGCATAGTTCTTCGCTGAGCGAAGCGGAAAACGAGCGCGCGTATGGGAAATGCAACAATCCGTATGGGCACGGCCACAACTATTTTGTGGAAGTCACGGTGACCGGCCCGGTCGATCCGGCAAGCGGAATGATTGCGAACTTGGGGGATTTGGATCCGTTTGTGATGCGCGAGGTGATTGAGCCGTTCGATCAGCGGTATTTGAATGAGGAGATTCCGGAATTTCGCGAGAACGTGCCGACGACGGAGAATCTCTGCAAAGAGATTTACCGGCGGCTGGCGAAGTTTCCGAAGGCGCGGTTGGAGCGGGTGAAGATTCAGGAGACGAGCAATAATAGTTGTGAATATGCGGGCGACTGACTAGCGGGGGATATATGACGATGAGTGAGACGAGCGAGATCGTGGTGGCGCCCGGGACGGGCGAGGAAACGATTACAGATCTGGTGCGGAGGATGCTGGTGTTGATCGGCGAAGATCCAAACCGCGAGGGGTTGCGGCGTACGCCGGAACGATTTGAGAAGGCGCTGCGATATTTGACGAGCGGGTATCGGCAGGACCCGGAGAAGCTGCTGAACGGGGCGATGTTCACAGTGTGCTACGACAATATGGTGGTGGTGAAGGACATCGAGCTGTACAGCTTGTGCGAGCACCACCTGCTACCGTTTTTCGGGAAATGCCACGTTGCATACATTCCTGGCAAAAAAGTAGTCGGGCTCAGCAAAATCGCGCGGCTGGTGAACATGTATGCGCGACGACTGCAGATCCAGGAGCGGATGACGAGCCAGATCGCGAGGGCGATTCAGGAGAAGCTGAGTCCGCAGGGAGTGGGCGTGATTATCGAGGCGCGCCATTTGTGCATGGTAATGCGCGGCGTGGAGAAGCAGCACTCGGCGGCGATGACGAGCGCGATGCTGGGAGTCTTCCGGGAGAACAAGCAGACGCGGGATGAGTTTTTGTCGCTGGTGGGGAAATAGGCGAGCGCAGCGGGCCTGGGCCCGATTCACTCCAAAAAATTCAGGAAATGAAGTAACCTCGCGCGGGGCAAATCCGACTGAGAGGATTCGACGTGCGCAAATGGATGGGGGTGGGTTTCGGTGTTCTGGCGACGGCTGTGGCTGTGGCCGCGATGAATGGCAGCGCCGATGAGGTGCGTGCGAGCAGCCCGGCCAGCGCGGCACTTGGAAGGTCCACGACGGCGTTTTTGGCGCCGGCGAATGAGGTGGAGGCGGCCTGGGACAAACTCGCGGACGAATTTTTCGATCAAGCGTATTTCAAATTTGGGCCTTCCGCGGCGACGCTGGCAGGGGTGCACGAGCACGACGCTGAGCTGGAGGATTATTCGCGTGCCGGGATCGAAGCACGAGACGCAGCGCTGCACAAGTTCGAGAAACGTGTGGCGGCGGTGAGCGCGAAGGGGTTGGGCGAGACGCGCGCTGCGGACCGGGACCTGGTGCTGTCAACGATTCGCGGCGCTTTGCTGGAAAGTGAGGTTATTCGTCCGTGGGAAAAGAACCCGGACACGTACTCGAGCGGGATTACGAACAGCGTGTACGTGATCATGAGCCGGAAGTTTGCGCCGCCGGACGACCGGTTGCGCAGCGTGATTTCGCGAGAAAAGAAGGTCTTGGAAGTCTTCGCAGCAGCAAGGGCCAACCTGAAGAATCCGCCAAAGGTATTCACGGAAATTGCGATCGAGCAACTGCCTGGGAGCATCCGTTTTTTCGAAAATGATGTGCCGGCGGCGTTCACGGATACGTCGGATGCGGTGAAAGCGGAGTTTGCAAAGTCGAATGCGGCGGTAATCGACGAGCTGAAGAAATACGAGGAGTGGCTGAAGACGAGTGTGCTGCCGCATTCGAACGGCGATTTCCGGATCGGAGCGCAGACGTTTTCGAAGAAGCTGCTCTACGACGAAATGGTGGACACGCCGCTGGACAAACTGCTGGAAATCGACCGCGCGAACATGAAACGGAATCAAGATGAGTTTGCACGGATCTCGAAGGAGTTGGAGCCCAATAGGACCGCGCTCGAGGTGCTGGCGGAACTAGCGGCTCAACATCCGGCGCCGGACAATTTGCTGCAGTCGTTCCGAGACACGTTCGACGGGTTGATCGGATTCATCCAGGCAAAGCACATCATCACGATTCCGTCGGATGTACGCCCAACGCTGCAGGAGACGCCGCCATTCATGCGGGCGACGACATTCGCGTCGATGGATACACCGGGGCCGATGGAGAAAGTGGCGAAGGAGGCGTATTTCAATGTGACGCTGCCGGACCCGAAGGATACGAAGGAGCAGATTGAAGGTCACATGGCGGAATTTAACGTGGGGACGATCGTGAGCACTTCGGTGCATGAAGCGTATCCGGGGCACTACGTGCAGTTTTTGTGGGTGAACCATGCGCCGTCGAAAGTACGAATGCTGCTCGGCGCGAATACGAATGCCGCAGGCTGGGCGCACTACTGCGAGCAGATGATGCTGGACGAAGGCTTCGGTCAAGTGGGGACCGGCGCGAAAGATGAGCGCGAAGCGAAGTTCATCCGGCTGGGCCAGTTGCAGGATGCGCTGCTGCGGAACGCGCGGTTTGTGGTGGGGATCGAGATGCATCGCGGGAAGATGACGTTCGACCAAGCCGTAGAGTTCTTTGTGAGGGAGGGATACCAATCGAAAGAAGCGGCGGTTGTGGAGACGAAACGCGGCACGGGCGACCCGACGTATCTGTACTACACGCTTGGAAAACTGGAGATCATGAAGCTGCGCGAGGACTTGAAGGAGAAGGAAGGCGCGGCGTTTTTGCTGGAAAAATTCCACAATGATTTCATGCGGCAGGGGTTTCCGCCGATACGGATTGTCCGGAAGGCCCTGTTGGGCGACAGTTCGGAGGTGATGTAGCGAGGCGTGGCGCGTGAACCTGGTCATGTTACGGCGATCAAGACCTTTGGAAACGACAGATGAACACGGATAAAGACAGAAGCAAAAGTAAGGGGAGAGAACCCGGTCGCCGCTCCTTTTGCCGCGGTGCCTTTCCGAGGGTGACAAAGGCAGGATGTCATGCTGCGGCCTTCGCTCGGCCCGAAACCCGACGTCACTTCTTACAGGAAATACTAGAGCAAACTACAGGAAACATGGTATGGGACGCGCGCGGCAAAATTCCGGCGGGCCGGAACAGCAAAATCTTTTGTTGGCATGGGATTAGGCGTGTGCTAGCATTTTGAACGTCGAAGAGAGGCAAAGGATAAAGAGCGACAACGGGTTGGCGTTTCAGACTGGGGGGAAAGTTGATGGAACTCAAAGCAGAAGTGATCGAGCAATTCCGGACGCACCCGAGAGATA
>Ga0126373_10003649_pt1 | contig 11599 bp, 10 predicted proteins | sample PanSoiMetPlot_11_FD_92545 | JGI IMG/M metagenome (GOLD analysis project Ga0126373, IMG submission 92545) | Tropical forest soil microbial communities from Panama - MetaG Plot_11 | ecosystem: Environmental > Terrestrial > Soil > Tropical forest > Bulk soil | place: Panama | collected 2016-02-17
CATTGATGCCGACGATGCCGCCAGCCTTGGCCCGCGCGGCGAGCCGGCGCAGCACGGCGTCGGCGCCTTCGGAATTAAACCCAAGCCGGTTGATCACGGCTTGATCGGCGTCGAGTCGAAACAGGCGCGGACGCGGGTTGCCCGGTTGCGGCAGCGGGGTGACGGTGCCGACCTCGACAAAGCCGAAGCCGGCGCGAAGGAGCGCGTCCGTAATCTCGGCATGTTTGTCGAATCCGGCGGCAACGCCGATCGGGTTGGGAAAATTCAGGCCGAACACGCGGCTCGCCAATCGGCTGTCATCCGGACCCGCCGGCGACAGCGGCGCGATTTGCAGCATCCTGATCGCAAGCCGATGGGCGTCTTCGGGATCGAGCGCATAAAGAAGCGGCCGCGCCAACCGATCGAGAAATCCGATCACGGTGCGAGCTCCGGCAATGCTCGCCGCCCGCCAACTTCATCCGCGACAGCTTTTGTCCAGCGTACCGCGGTGAGCGGCAGCGCGGCGTAGAGATGGGGAAACAACTCGCCGCCGCGCGAGGGTTCCCATTTCAAGCCGGACCCCAATGCGTCGGCGTCAACCGCAACCAGCAACAGCTCACGCTGCCCGCTAAAGTGTTTTGCCATGGTTCCAGCAAGCTGTGCCGCGGTCGAAAAATGAATGAAGCCGTCGCGGGCATCGACCTGCGAGCCCCGATACGTTCCGGCTTGCTCGGCGAGCCGCCAAGCCGACCGCTCGCAGATTTTGTAGATCGTCGTCACGGATAATCACGCGGATCGTGCCAGCGCGCCGTCGATCATGGCGATGGTGTTGGCGATACCATAGGCGGCGACAAAGGAACCGAACCGCGGCCCTTTTTCCTGTCCGAGCAGTACCTGATACAGCATGTTGAACCAGTCGAGCGAAACGCCCGGCTTGCCGTCTTTGGTTTTGATCTTGCCGCTCTTGTCCAGAAACGGCTCGCGGCGGCCGACCTCATAAACGACCTCTTGGATGGCCTCCGCCGTGGGCCGCTCCTCCAATTGCGCCAGCGCATCGCGCAGACCCAGAAGCGCGGCGCGTTCGGCGGCGCTCGGCGCCCGGAACTTTTTCGCCGGCGCGACGAAGTCGCGATAGTAATTGATGGCGTAATTTACCAACGCGGCAAGCGGTGGATGCGTGGTCGCCGTCACGCCGGGCCGATAGCGTGTGATAAAGCCCCACAGCGTCTCGGCATTGGCGGCGTTTGAGGCCGTCACCAGCGAGAGCAGCATCGCAAACGGCACAGGATTGTCGGCGGGCGGCGGCGCGCCGTTGTGGATGTGCCAGACCGGATTGCCAAGTTTCTCCTTCGGCGCTTGGCGCGGGTAAGCATCGAGGAATTGCAGATAATCGTCGACGTGCCGTGGGATCACGTCGAAATAAAGCCGTTTAGCGGCTTTCGGCTCGCGATACATGAACAGCGACAGACTCTCGGGACTGGCATAGCGCAGCCATTCCTCGATGGTCAGGCCATTGCCTTTCGACTTTGAGATTTTCTGTCCGTTCTCGTCGAGAAACAGCTCGTAGTTGAAGCCTTCCGGCGGCGCACCACCGAGCGTGCGGCAGATTTCCCCTGAAAGCTTCACCGAATCGATCAGGTCCTTACCGGCCATTTCGTAGTCGACACCGAGCGCCACCCAGCGCAGCGCCCAATCCGGCTTCCATTGCAGCTTGCAGCGGCCGCCGGTGACCGGCGTCGTGACGCGCCCGCCGCGATCAGGATGCTCGTAGGTAATGGTACCGGCCTTGGCGTCATGTTCCACAACCGGCACCTGGAGCACGATTCCGCTCTGCGGATCGATCGGCAAAAACGGCGAATAGGTCTGCGCCCGTTCTTCGCGCAGCGACGGCAGCATCACTTCCATCACCTGCTCGAAATGATGCAACAGTTTGAGCAATGCCTCGTCAAAACGTCCCGAGGTGTAGCAGGCGGTCGAGGACATGAATTCGTAATCGAAGCCGAACTGGTCGAGGAAAGCGCGCAGCCGCGCATTATTGTGTTCGGCAAAGCTGTTGTGGGTGCCGAACGGGTCTGGCACCCGGGTGAGCGGCTTGCCGAGATGCTGCGCGACCAGCTCCTTGTTTGGAATGTTGTCGGGAACCTTGCGCAGCCCGTCCATGTCGTCGGAAAACGCGATCAGGCGGGTTTTGAGTTTGTCGTCGGTAAGGACGCGAAAAGCATGGCGCACCATCGAAGTGCGGGCGACTTCGCCGAATGTGCCGATATGCGGCAGGCCTGAGGGACCGTAGCCGGTTTCGAAAATGACTTCGTCTTTGGGCCTGCGCTTGAGCCGGGCGACGATCTTGCGTGCTTCCTCGAACGGCCAGGCGTGGGACAGTTCGGCCAGTTCGCGAAGCGAAGCAGTGGGGGCGTCAATCGCCGTCATGGGTTCTTGATCGATTTCGCAGTAATTGGGCGCTGAGCCCGACACTACTGCCGCGAACGCGAAGTTCGCACAAGTGTCCGCGGCCCCCTAATGCGAACTTCGGACGCGATCAAAACGGGCTGATCGGAAAATAGCGCAGCCACAGATCCGTGAAGCCGCCCTTCTCCCAGTCCCGAAATAGCGCCCAGTTCAAAGTCTGCCGCAACAGCTCATTGCCACGTTTGACCGCGATGCCCACACCCTCGCCAAAATACCGGCTTTCCAGAAACGGGCCGCCACGGAACACACAGCAGCCGGCGGAATCGGAGCCATTGAGCCAGAACGCCAATGCGACGCCGTCGCCGAACAGCAGATCGACGTCCTTGTTGCGGAGCGCTTCGCGCGCCGCTTCATTATTGGCGTAGGACCGCACCTCGGCTGCTGTGAACATTTCCTTGAGAAAGGCTTCATGCGCGGTACCGGCGACGACGGCGATTTTCTTCCCCTCGACAAGTTCCGGCAGCACGTCGCCGATTGGGCTGTCGGCGCGAGCGACGAACCGCGCCGGCGTGCGATAATAAGGATCGGTAAAATCCGCGCGCCGCCGCGTGACCGGCGTGATCGCGATCGAAGCGATCACCGCGTCGCCGCGATTGTCGTCAAGCGCATCGAGCAACAGTTCAAAGCGTCGCGCCTGGATGGTGCAGGTGGCTTTGATCTCGTCGCAGAGCTGGCGCGCAAGATCGACGTTGAAGCCGACTGGATTGCCGTCAGGACCCGCATAATTGAACGGCGGGTAGTCGAGTTCGGTCAAAAAGCGGATCGACTGGATGCGTGAAAGATCTGGCCGCTCCGGCCGCCGCCGCGGGTCCCAAAATCCCGGAACCCCGGCGCCCGACGGCAGCGTTACCCCCTCCTGCGCTTGGCCCGGCGATGCCGCGGCAAAGACGGCGGCGAGCGCGCCGAGTAGCGCCGCGAGCAGGTTTGCGCGCAGCGCCCGAACAGGAGGCCGTCTCAGTTGGGTCACAGCCATCAGAAGTAGCGCCGCAGATCGGCTGCTTCCTGCTCAGGAGTCCGGCTGACATTGAACGGCGCAACAAAATGCCCGTCCTTGTCCATGAGGTAGACCACCGCGGTGTGATCCATGGTATAGTCGCCGTTATCAAGCGGCACTTTCTTGGCATAGACGCGATAGGCGCGCAGCGCCGCATTGATCGAGGCCTGATCGCCGGTCAGGCCATGCAAGTGCGGATCGAAATTCGACAAGTAATCTTTGATGACCCCCGGCGTGTCGCGCTCGGGATCGACCGTGATGAACAATGCCCCGGTGCGATCGGCGTCAGGCCCGAGCGTATGCAGGACCTGCGAGATTTCGAACAGCGTGGCCGGGCAGATATCCGGGCAATGGGTAAAGCCGAAAAACACCAGGAACGGGCGTCCCTTCATATTCTGATCGGTGAACGGCTTGCCGTTCTGATCTTCCAGATGGAAGGGACCGCCGACCGCAGCAATGGCTTGGCCGACCGGCGACGGCGCGCGGCCCGTGACAAAGAGGATGGCGCCAAAAAACAGAAACAGCCCGCCGAGAAAAGCAGCGAGCAGCAGCATGACGCGAGATGTATTCGCCTTCACGAGCGGTTCCCGTTAGCCAAAGCAGGCGGTAAAGCCGGCGCGGATCGTTTCGAAGAACACGGCGGTGCCGTAATGGGCCCACAGCAAGCCGGTGCCGACAAGCGCGAGAGCGACCAGCGCGCTGGCGACGAACAGGGACCCAGAAACCCGCGGTCGTGCGAGGATTTGCGGCATGGCGAACATCCGATCTGGTTTAGATAGGCCGGAATCGGCCTTCCGACAACGGCGAAAAGCACCGCAGCCGCCGCGGTGCCCTGCCGCTCTATTGCGAACCGATTACTGGCAGATCGGATACAGCGAACTCAATTCACGGCCGCGCATCACGATCATCTGCGGCCGCAACCCGCCATGGCGATTGATCCAAGCGCGGATTTCCGGCGGATAGAGCCGCATGACCAGTGCGCTGCCCTGGCGCGTCGGCACCAGCGAGCGTGAGGCGTCGTTGTAATACGAAGCCGCGTGGAAGCCCAAAGCGGCGCGCCGCGTGATGCAAACGCGGTCTCGCGGCACAATGCCGGTAAACAGGGTGCAGGCCGACAGGCACGGCCCGTCAATCACAACCCGCTCGCCGGAATTGCGGATCTCATTGAATTTTTGCACGTAGGAGGAGACTTCCCCTCCTGGATCCCCGACGATTCGCACGTCCGCGTATGCCGCGCACGTCATTAGGGCCGACGCCAGCGCGCCGGCCAAGGCTGCTTGCCATTTCATGGAGTACCCTCTCCCCACTCAATCGCGCGGAGTATTCACCCTGCATTGTGGCAAGAGTTCGGGGATTCCCGGCCTTTATGCGGAAATGACGGCCTACCTTGCCGCACCATCCACAGCAAAGGTGCTATAAGGCAGCGGCAATTCAAACCGGTTTCCTCCCGTTTAAGGCAAAGATTTGGTGAGTGCTCAAATGGACACGTCGGTTGCGCGCAAGACCAATGTTCCCGATTTCGCCACGGCCTATTACCTGCTCGAAGGCCTAAAGGAGATCGGCGTCGACTACCTGTTCTGCAATTTCGGCACCGACCACGCCCCGATCATCGACGAGATGGCGCATCGCCGCCGGCGCGGCGAGCCGATGCCGACGATCGTGCGCTGCCCGCACGAGAATACGGCGGCCCATATGGCCGCAGGCTATGCGCTCGTCACCGGTCGCGGCCAGGGCGTGCTGGTGCATGTCGATGTCGGTACCGCCAATACCGCAAACGGCATGCACAATCTGTTTCGCAGTCGGCTCCCGGTGCTGTTGATGGCCGGCAAGGCGCCATACACCGTCAACGACGAACTGGTCGGCTCGCGCGACACTTATGTCCACTTCGTGCAGGAGCCGTTCGACCAGGCGAGCCTGGTGCGGCCCTACCTCAAATGGGAGTGGACGTTGCCGTCGGGCGTGGTGGTCAAGGAAGCGTTGCGCCGCGCAGTCTCGATCATGCAGAGCGAACCCCGCGGGCCGGTCTATCTGATGATGCAGCGGGAGACGCTCACTCAGCATTGGCGCGCCGACGAAATTCGCCGCTATGCCGGCGAGCAGTTTGCCGCCACGTCGGCCGGCGGCGCCGACCCGCAACTGGTCGCCACGCTCGCCGAGAGAATTCTCGAGGCGGAGAATCCAATCCTCATCACCGGCTATGCCGGGCGGCACGAGCATAGCTCCCGCGCCATCGACGGATTGGCACAATTTGCCGGCATCGCCGTCTACGAAGCCAATATGACCAACAACATCTCGCACGACAGTCCGTGCTTCGTCGGCTTCACCGCCGACAAGGCGGTGCTCGAGGCAGATGTCGGACTGTTGGTCGATGTCGACGTGCCGTGGTTTCCGAGCGATGTGCAGCCCAAGGACAAGGCGTTCTGGGCGCATATCGATATCGACACGCTCAAGCCTGGCTCGCCGATGTGGACGTTCCCGGGCAACATGCGCATGCAGGGCGACAGCGGCCGCATTCTCGATCAGGTGCTCGAAGCACTGAAGGCAAAAGCAACGCCTCGGTTCAAAGAGGTCGTGGCGGCACGGCTTAAGCGCATCAAGGCGGCGCGCGACGAGCGCATCGCGCGCGCGGCCAAGCTCGCCGCCGACAAAGGCCGCCCCGGCGCGATCAATCCGCATTATCTCGCCGCCGAACTCGCCAAACTGCTCGACGATCAGGACATGATCTTTAACGAAGGCGTCACCAATGCGCCTGCGGTGCTGATGCAGATTCCGCGGCGCGTTGCCAACACGACCGTTCGCGCCGGCGGCGGCGGGCTGGGCTGGTCCGGCGGCACCGCACTCGGCGCCAAGCTCGCGGCGCCCGATCGGCTCACCGTGCAGATCTGCGGCGATGGCGGTTTTTATTTCGGCAATCCGAGCTCGGTGTTCGCGGTGGCGCAGCAATATAAATTGCCGATCCTCACGCTTGTTATGGACAATACCGGCTGGAACGCCGTGAAGCAGTCGGTGCTGCGCGTCTACCCGGAAGGCGAGGCGAAATCGGCCAACGGCTTCGAGGCGGAGCTAGCGCCCGATGTGCACTTCACCAAGGTGGCCGAGGCGTTTGGCGCTTACGGCGAGGAAGTGAGCGATCCAGCCGATGTGCCCGCCGCGCTGGCGCGCTGCGTCAAGGAAGTTCGCGATGGCCGCGCCGCGCTCCTGCACGCACGGGTGACGCGGCTCTAGACGTCAGCACGCCCACCGCGCTGAGCGCCTGTCGGTGACGCGACACCCGCGTCACGGACTGGCGTGATTGATGAATTTCTCCGGCGGCGCCTCGCCCCATTGCGACACCAGCGCCTCCTCGGCGGGCACGAGGTTCGACCCGTTGGCAAGATTGAGGCGGTCGCTGTCGGCCCAGTGCTCGTGGACGTGTCCCCATGGGTCCGCCCAGTAATCGTAGACCTGACTGCCGAGCACGTGTCGGCCGATGCCCCACATATGCTCGTATTTGCCGACCTGCTTGAGATAATCGTGGCCCATGCAGACATCGTCGATGTCGGAAACTTCGAATGAGAGATGATTGAGCCCGGTTTTCTCGTGCGCCAGGCAAAAGAAAACGTGGTGATCGACGAAGCGATCGCCGCGATCGCAGCGATTGAACGAGCCGATGACGTTGTCCTTGTCTTCGACGTAGACGTCGTCCGAGCAGATAAATCCGAGCGTTTCACGGAACCAGCCGACGGTCTCGCGGAAGCGTGGCGTCATCAGTACGCCGTGGCCAATGCGTTTGACGTGCGCCGGACCTCGCGGCAGCCGCATCAATTCGCCGGCGCGCGATAGCGGCGCCTCGCCGGAATTGAGCTTCTGCCGCCGCACCGGGATTTCCGGCACCGGCGCGATGCCGCAGACCACCTCGACCTGATAGCCGTTCGGTTCCCGCAGCCGCACCCGCTTGCCGCCGCCGGGCTCGTCGGTAGTCTCGACGCCCGTGGCACCGGGCGCCTTGGTCAGTCGCTTCAGATCGTCTTCGCTCTCGACATAATAGGCCAGCCCGACAAATTTCGGATCGCCCTTCTCGGCGACGTGGATATGGTGGTTGGGATCGGTGCCGCGCATGTAAAGCGCGTTGGCGGTCCGTTCGCTGCGGCGCAAGCCGAAGCGCGTGAGAAATTCCTCCATCACGTCGAGATCGGGAACCCTCAGGCGCCCGTAGGCGATGTCCGTCACCTTGACCCAAGCCATAAGATTTTCTCCCTCGCCTCAACTCGGCACTATGCGTGCACGTGCGCGACCGCGCGCCTGCGCAATGTGCCATGATCAATGAAGCCTCGGCAACGCGGGGCGTCTAAGCGCAATAATCCGCTGCCACCGTCGCGTCACTCTGCCTGCCGCCGAGCGCATTGAACACCGGCGTCAAGACGATCGTCACGACGAGATTGAGAATGACCGTATAGAGCGCCGTGTAACCCGGGAAAGTATGGCCGCCGATCGCCAGCGGATAATTCGGCGTGAGATTCGCCGCGACAAACATCCACGTGCCGGCGGCGGTGCCGACGGCCCAGCCGAGGAGCAGCGCCCAATCGTTGAACCAGCGCGTATAGACGCCAAGCAGTACCGAAGGTAGGGTCTGAATGATCAAGATGCCGCCGAGGAGCTGCATATAGATCGCATATTGCGACGGCACGAATACGATGAAGACGAGCGCGCCGAATTTGACGATCAGCGATACCCACTTCGCCATCTGCGCTTCCTGCTTGTCAGTCGGATTTTTATTGATGAACTCGCGATGGATGTTGCGGGTGTAAAGGCTAGCCGCGGCGATCGACATGATGGCCGCCGGCACCAATGCACCGATGCCGATGGCGGCGAAGGCGATGCCGACGAACCAGGCCGGGAAGCTGTGCAGGTACAAGGCCGGCACGGCGAAATTGTTGCCGAATTGTTTGAACCCGCCAGCAAATTCCGGGAGGCTGCCGACACCCGCGGCAAGGGCGAAGAAGCCGACCAGCGCCAAAAGTCCGAGCATGAACGAGTAGCCTGGCAGCATCGCCGCGTTGCGGCGGATGGCATGGCCGCTCGACGCGCTGAGGATCCCGGTCAGCGAATGCGGATAGAGGAACAGCGCCAAGGCCGAGCCCAGCGCCAAGGTGGCGTAGATTCCGTAGGCGCCGGTGCTGTTGGCGGGTGGCGCAGCCAAAAGCAATTTGGCCGGCGGTACCGCGGCGAAGATCTTACCGAAGCCGCCCAACTGGATCGGCACGACGATCACTGCGGCAAAGGCGGTGATGTAGATCAAGATATCCTTGACGATCGCAATCGACGCCGGCGCCCGCAAGCCGCTCGAATAGGTGAACGCGGCAAGGATGATGAAAGCGATGACCAGCGGCAGATCGCCGGTATAGCCGGAGCCGGATACGCCCATCGCGCCGATGACCACCTGCAGGCCAACCAATTGCAGGGCGATATACGGCATCGTCGCCACGATGCCGGTGATCGTCACCGCAAGCGCCAGCCAGCGGTTGCCGAAGCGGCCGCGCACAAAATCCGCTGCGGTGATGTATTGATGTTTGTGGCAGACGTACCAAAGCCGCGGGAACGCCAGAAACAGGATCGGATAAATCACAATCGTGTACGGCACCGCGAAAAACGCGATCGCGCCGGCCCCGAAGGCAAGCGCCGGTACGGCGATAAATGTATAGGCCGTGTAGAGGTCGCCGCCCACCAGGAACCAGGTAACGATGGTGCCGAACCGGCGGCCGCCAAGACCCCATTCGTGCAGCAGATCGAGATCGCCTTTGCGCCAATGCGCCGCCGCGAAACCAAGCCAAGTAATGAACCCAAACAGCGCGATGAAAATGATCAGAGCGGTCCAATTGACGTCAGCCACGGCATTCCCTCTCCAGTCTCGTTCTTTTGCGCGCTATTTCGGATTCCAATATGGCGAGTGTCCGCTAATCGTCAGTCGCGAAATAAACGATCGCGGTCAGGATCGCCCCGATGATCACCCAGAGGAGCTGGTACCAGTAGAAGAACGGCATGCCGGCCCACGATGGCTCGACCGAATTGTAGAAGGGCGGCCACAGCACAGCGACAAACTGAATCAGAAAAAGCAGATACCACCAGCTCCATTTGGAGTGTTGGCGTTCGCGACCCCTGCTTTGTTGACTCATGGAAGGCCTCGGATGTTCCCTAGTCCCGTGGAGCTGTAACGCACTCGCTAAACTCAACAATAGCCGGTGGCGGCGGCTAATCAACCGATTTAGATACCGCACTGCAATGCGGGGCACATCACGCTCGACACTTTGACAAATCACGCGGCAAAGTCGTTCGGCGCACAAAGACTGGCGCAATGCCGGGGCGTCGAATGCTGCTATAGTTGCACTTGTCTCGCTCAGCAAAACCGTTGCATCGATATTGGGGGAAGGAATTGGATCAGCCGGCTTCAGTCGAAATAGCCAAACATACGCTGATGTCCGGCGGGCTAATCTTGGCGGTGGGCACGGTCGCCGGACTATTCGCGCAAAAGACAAAAATTCCCGACGTCGCGGTTTTTCTGGTCGCGGGAATGATGATCGGACCGCAGGCCTTGGGCCTGATCGACATCAAAGCCGATTCCGCGCTTTATCAGATTCTCTTGTTGTTCGGCGCCAGCTACATCCTGTTCGACGGCGGCGCGTCGCTGCGTTTCCACGTGATGAAGCAGGTCTGGATAACGATCATCATCATCGCAACCGTCGGCGTGCTGATTACCGCAATCATCACCAGCACCGCCGCGCATTTTGTGCTCGGCGTACCCTGGATCGTGGCGGCGCTGCTCGGCGCCACGCTTGCCTCCACGGATCCGGCGACTTTGGTTCCGATTTTCCGCCAAGTTCACGTTCGCGACCGCGTGGCGCAAACCGTCATGTGCGAGTCCGCTTTCAATGACGCCACCGGCGCGATCGTCACCTTCGGCGTGTTGACGGTGGCGATGGGGACCGGCGAGTTTTCGCTGTCGTCGTCTTTGCTCGATCTGCTCACGCAGGCGGCGCTCGGCATCGCGGCCGGCGCCATACTCGGCTATCTCGCTGCGCTCCTGATCGCGCACGAACGCTGGGCGTTTTTCATGGAATATGCCCCGGTGGTGACAATCATGGCGGTGATCGGCGCCTATTTCGCCGCCGACGGCATGCGCGCCAGCGGCTTCATGGCGGTATTCGTGTTCGGCATCATGCTCGGCAATAAGGATTCGTTCGGATTCAAAATGGGCAGGACGGAGTCGCAGCGGCTCGAGCAATATGTCGAGACGACGGCATTCATCATGCGCTTGTTCATTTTCATCCTGCTCGGCAGCCAGGTCGATTTCGGATTGATGCATCGCTATCTGCTCGGCGGCCTTGCCGTCGTTGCGATCTTTATGCTAGTGGCCCGCCCGGTCACGGTATTTGCTTGCACACTGCCCGACCGGCGGGCGCGGTGGAGTCTCAATGAGATGCTGTTCATGTGTTGGACGCGCGAGACCGGCGTCATTCCGGCCGCACTCGCCGGCATCTTGCTAGGGATGAAGGCGCCGGGAGCGCAGATGATCGCCTCCGTCACCTTTATCGCCATTCTGATGACCATCCTCATCCAAGCGCCGACGACGCGATGGCTGGGAGGCAAGCTCGCGCTGCTAGAAGAAAAGAAAAAGGGCTGATCGCGGCGGCGCCGACTTTGCCTGCGACTTAGCGGCACAGCATTGCAGAAAGCCGCGCTGCAGCCGCAAGCGAAGCCCCCAATTCGGCCTGTTACCGCTTTTCGCCTTCGCGGAAGGTCCCTAAAATGGATCAACGCCTGCCAGCAGGCCAACGCGGCGTCGCGAACGGCTCCGCTAGGAGGGGAGACTCCCATATGAAACGTCGTCAATTCTTGAAGACCGCCGGTATCGGTGTTGCCGGCGCTGCGATCGCCGCACCTGCCATCGCGCAATCCAGTCCGGAACTGCGTTGGCGTCTGGCCGCGAGCTGGCCGAAATCGCTCGATACTCTGTTCGGCTCCTGTTTGACCCTTGCGAAATACGTTTCCGAGGCGACCGATGGCAAATTCCAGATTCAGACTTTCGCCGCCGGCGAGATCGTGCCGGGACTGCAAGTGCTCGACGCCGTGCAGAACGGCACCGTCGAGATGGGTCACAGCGCCCAGTATTATTACATCGGTAAG
>Ga0126373_10003650_pt1 | contig 11598 bp, 6 predicted proteins | sample PanSoiMetPlot_11_FD_92545 | JGI IMG/M metagenome (GOLD analysis project Ga0126373, IMG submission 92545) | Tropical forest soil microbial communities from Panama - MetaG Plot_11 | ecosystem: Environmental > Terrestrial > Soil > Tropical forest > Bulk soil | place: Panama | collected 2016-02-17
GTCGGCATCGGCTCCCTGGGGGACGCCTGCATCTACGCCACCCAGCTGCGCCACGCGGATAACGGCTGCTACCGCGAGGCCCTGGAACGGACCGGCGCGCTGGCACGCTTCGGCCTGGTCATCGAGACCGTGGGTGGTCTCGGGACCTACGCACAAGGTCTCTACGCCGGCAGCGAGATGTTCGGCGACGGCCTCATGCACCTCTACCAGACCGGGATCCTGAAGCGCCGGGTTTACGACCACGCGGGCCTCCAGGCACTCCTGAACGAAGGCGGTATTTCCGAGAGCGTGGGTCCCGAAACCCTCACCGCGCTCCGCGACGCGCACATCATCGAAGCGAAATTCAGCCCCGAAGACCTGGAGTTCCTGAAGCACTACGGCATCCTCCATCCCGACGTGCACCTGGACGGCGGCCGGCTGGCACTTCCGGATGGCGCGCGCGTGGCGCCGGACCTGGACGACGCGGCGACGTTCAAGGCACTGGTAAAGACCGGGCTAGGAGAGCGGCTCGGACGCGGCGTACTGGTGCATGCGGCTTTCTTCCTGGGCAGCCAGTGGTTCTACGACGCCCTGCATAAAATGCCGGAGTCTGAGCGCCGGCTCTTCGCCATGGAAGCGGTGTCGACCGTGAACGAGCTGTTCAGCGACCTCGCGCTGGAGCAGCTCCAGCACCGTCACGCCCGCTTCCTCAATATCTGCATGAAGATGACGCTGCTGGGCTCCGCCGTCTCCGATTCGCTGGACGACGGCCGGGTTGTGAGCGGCGTGGGCGGTCAGTACAACTTCGTGGCCATGGCCCACGCGCTGAAGCAGGCGCGCTCCATCCTGATGCTACGCAGCACCCACAAGAGCCATGGCCGGCTCGAATCCAACATCGTCTGGGAATACGCCCACAGTACCATCCCGCGCCACCTGCGAGACGTGGTGGTCACCGAATACGGCGTCGCCGACTTGCGCGGCAAGTCCGACCGGGAGGTGATCGCGGCGCTGCTCAACGTGGCCGATTCGCGTTTCCAGCCGGAACTCCTGGCCGCGGCCAAGCGGGCCCGCAAGCTACCCGCCGATTACGTCATCCCCGCGGCCCACCGCGAGAACACCCCCGAACAGTTGGCGGCTGGTCTCGCGCCATTCCGCCAGTCGGACCTCTTTCCCGACTTCCCCTTCGGACACGAATTCACGCCGGAGGAACTGCAACTCGGGCGGGCGCTGAAATACCTGCAGGCGAAAAGCGCCAGCCTCGCGGGCAAGCTCGGGCTCGCGGCGGCGCTGCTGCGCGCCCCGCCCAGTGCAGCGACCCCCTGCCTGCAGCGCATGGGGCTCGCCAAGCCCAAAAACCTCGTGGAATGGATTTACGCGCGCCTCGTGGGCGCCGCGCTCAAGGACAGCGGCGCGCTCTAGCCCTGCGCCGCGCTGCCTCAGGTTGAACGCATCCCGATCCGCCGCCGCAGCCACAGGATCGGCAGCAGCAGAGGAAGCAGCAGCAGGCCGAAGCTGCCCAGGAAGCCGTGTCCGCCGCTGCTCTGGCCAAGGGTGTTGGTAGCGACAGTAATTTTGACTGTCGCGAGCCCGGAAAGCTTGATCCCGTCGGACACCTGAAACTGAAAGCTGTCCAAGCCCGTCGTACCCTGGTTCGCCTGATATTGGAAGGAACCGTCGTTGCTGTAAGAAAGATTCCCTTTGGCGGGCTGAGTCACCACGCCGTATGTTAAGGCATCGCCGTCGGCATCCGTGGCGGTCATGGACTGGTCCAGCGCCTGCGCCCCATCCTGGATGAAAAGGTTGCTGCCGAGCGCCACCGGCGCTTGATCCTTTGTGATCACGCCGGTCGTCTCCAACAATATGTTGAGTGTGTCGCTGACGCCGTTAACGACGGCCACGTCTGGCTGCCCATCGCCGTTGAAATCGACAATCGCCAGGGCCCGTGGATCCAATTCACCCAGATAGTTTGTACCGATAAACCCGGCATTGCCGTTACCCAGCATGACGGAAATCGCGCTGCTGCCGGAACACGTGAGCACCACGTCTGGGTTGCCGTCGGCGTTCATGTCGGCCACCGCCAGATTGTTGGGGTTGGCGCAAGTGGGGAAATCCAGGGGCGTGGTGCTGAAATAGCCCGCACCGGTGCCCTGGAGCACCACCAGCTGGCTGTTGCTGTAGTCCGCGATGAGAATGTCCAGCCGGCCGTTGTTCTCAATGTCCGCCAACAGCACCTTCGCGCCGATGGCAGCATAGCGGTCGGCGCTTAATCCGTTCTTATCGATCACCGGCTCGATGAGCCCGCCATGACCATCGTTCTTGAGCACTGCCACGTTACTGCCGACGACCACCACGTCGGGGAAGCCGTCGCCGTTCACATCCCCCACGGCAATGGCGTCGACCGAGGCACTCGCCGCATAAAACATCGGGGTCTGGAAACTGCCGTCGCCGTTGCCGCGTAGGATGCCGACGGTATTGACCACTGAGTTGCCGACGACTAGGTCCAGCTTACCGTCCTGGTCCATGTCCGCCACGGCGAAATCCACCAAGTCAGGGCCAGCGGGATAAGCGGCCATGGGCTGGAAGCTGCCATCGCCGTTGCCGAGCATCACGCCGATGGTGTCGTCCCCGAAGTTACCTATCAGGAGATCGAGCTTGCCGTCACCGTTCACGTCCGCGAGCTTGAGCACCTGGGGGTGGCTGCCCACGGTGTAGGTATGCGCCAAGGTGAACGTGCCGTCGCCCTTGCCGAGCAGCACTTCCACAGTGCCATCTTCGGAATTCGCCTCGACGAGGTCCTGCTTGCCGTCGCCGTTCAAGTCGGCGCTCACCACCGCCGCGGGCGTGCGGCCAAGGCTCATAGTGAGCGGCGGGTGGAAATTGCCGGTGCCGTCGTTCAGCAGCACCTGGATGAATTTACCGCGGGGATTGACCGCCACGATGTCCGGTTTGCCGTCACCATTCACGTCGGCGACGGCGAAGGGCTGGAGTTCCGTCGCCGCTGTGATCCCCTGGGCGGGATAACTGACGGGCGGGGAAAACGTATAGTTGCCGTTGCCGTGCAGCACGCTGATGGTGCCGTCGGCAAAGCTGCCGGCCACGATGTCCAACTTGCCGTCGCCGTCCACGTCGGCAAGTGCCAAGTAGCGGTTCTGCAGCGTGGAGGAGATGGACTGTGGCGACCCGAATGTGCCGTCACCGTTGCCGGGGAATACCAACAATGCCGAACTGCTGGAGTCCGTGAGGGTGGTGACCACGTCGATCTTGCCGTTGTTGGTCAGGTCGCCCACGGCAATCATCTGCAAGGTTGCGGTAACGATGGAAGCATTCACCCGCGTCGTCTGTATTGCCTTGAACGTGCCGTCACCATTGCCCAGCAACACGCCTAAGGTGCCGTCGAGGGAATTGGAAACCAGGATGTCCAGCTTGCCGTCTCCGTTCAAGTCCGCAACGGCGATGCAGTCCGGGCCGCGGCCTACTGCGAGGGTGGTCTGGGGCCTGAATGTGCCGTCGCCCCTGCCCAGGAGCACGCTGATGGTGCCGTCGTTGTAATTCGCCACCAGGATGTCGGGATTGCCGTCGCCGTTGACGTCCGCCACCGCGATGTAGATCGGGTTGTTCCCCACGGCGTAATGAGGCGTGGCGGTTCCTGTGCCCGCCGTGTGTTCGGCAATGGTCTGGGCCCGGAAGGTGCCGTCGCCGTTGCCGAGCAACACCGAGACGTCCCCCGAGGAGATATTCGCGACGATGATATCCGGCTTGCCGTCGTGATTGACGTCGGCTACGGCCAGGGACGTGGGTCCTTGATCGCCCGCGTAGTATTGCGAAGGCGACTGGAATGTGCCGTCGCCATTGCCTAGGTAGACCGTTACGGAACCGTCGTCGCCCAGCACCACCGCATCTGGCTTACCGTCACCGTTGACGTCGGCTATCACCACGGCATCGGGGCCGGCGAGCGCGTGGAATTGGTTGTTGACGCTGAACAGGCCGGCGGCGGGCGCCAGACTGCAATACGCGAGAGCCGCCAGGCCCACGGCGCAGCGGGGCAGGATGGATCTGAAATGCATGCGTTTCCTCAAAACACCGGGCGCTCCTGCAAGGATTCGGTGCCCGGTGTGGATAGCGGCCGTCTGACTAGGGGGCGCCATTATACCCTCGAGGCTTCGGCCTCAAGGACCCGGTTTCGCTTCCGGATCCGGAAATAAGCGCGCCTGCGCGCGTTGGGATGACCGGCTCAGCCCCCCGGCGCCGGCCAGAAGGCGCCCGCGGGGCCGGGGAATTCCACCGGGCTCTCGAAGCCGTCCGCGGAGACGCTGGAAACACCGAAGAAATAGTCGTCGATGCTCACATCCTGGAGAACGTAGTGCTGCACGGATCCCACGAAGCGCGCCTGGCTCCAGTGGGGGTCGTCCGTGAGGCGCCAATGGACGCGGTAAGCGGCGGCTCCGGAGACCGGCTTCCAGTCGAACACCGTATCCACGCCTCCCGATAACCCCGGTTCCGGGTCCGCGGCGATGCTCACGTCCATGGGCGGGGCCGGTGCCCAGGCCATGGCGGCCAGGGTAATGGCGTTCGTGGCCGTGACTTTGGCAAGGTAAGGGAAGTCCACGCCGGAGAGCACGTCGCCGTAGTGCACGCCCTTCTCCACGCGTACGTCCTGGTGCTGGTGGGTGAAATCCTCGTGGGATTCGGTGACCCGCAAAGCCGGGAAACCGAGCGCATTGAATGCGACATGATCCCCGCCACGGCCGTAACGGTCGGTGCGGTATACCGGCATCACGTGCCAGTTGGGAACGTACTGGTCGCCCAAGGCTTTCATGTAGCGCGCCAGGTTGCGCGAAGCCGAGTCGATCTCCCCGCCGTGGTAGCGCCGCTCCGCCGCCTCCTTGGGAGACTCCAAGGCACGGGTGCCCTCGGAAAACACCCTCATCATGCTGTTGTCCGTAAGGCCGTCCTGGCCTTTGGGGTTGCCCACGATGTCGTTGTTGAGGTCCGCCTCCACCCGCCAGTGATGGTCGGTGGCGTAGTCGGCGATGAGTTTGCCGCCGAAGAGGCCCTGCTCCTCGCCGCTGTCCACGGAATACACCACGCTCGCCGCGAACTTGTACTTGGAGAGCACCCGCGCCGCCTCGATCACCGCCGCCACACCTGAACCGTCGTCGTCCGCGCCGGGCGCGTCGGATTTCGCGTCCATCACGTCGCTCACCCGCGAGTCCAGATGCGCGGTCATGACCACGTAGCGGTCAGGATCGGTGGTGCCCTTCTGGATGGCCACCACGTCCATCACCTCCGCCCCCTGCTTGGGCATGCGTTCGCCGGTGAAGGTCTGGAAGGGAGTGATGACCTGCAGGCAGCCGCCGCAGCCCTCGGAAATCTGCTGGAAGCGCGCCTGCACCCAGCGCCGCGCGGCGCCGATGCCGCGCCGGTCGGAATCGGTGTCGGAAAGGGTGTGGCGGGTGCCGAAACCCACCAGTTTCGTGAGGGTCGCCTGCAGCTCCGTTGCGTCCACGGCGGCGGCGATTTCGTGGAGCTTGGGTTGCTCCACGGGCGGCGGTAGCGTCTGGACCTGTGGTTCAGATCCTTCCGCCAGGACGGCGGTGGCGGTGAAGGCCAAAAGACAAACGAAGGCGCGCGTCAGCATGGTTCGCTCCTGAAATATCGGCTGCCGCTCTTGAGACCGCAGTGCTTGGATCATGTTCCGGGCCCTCGGGTGGATGACCATTTTCCTGCGCCGCCGGAACTTTGGACAGGGGTGGGATATGTCGGATCGGAAACTCCCCATGGGCGGCCCGCATGAGGTATAAATAGCCCCCTTTGTGCACCGGCCGGCGCGCCGTGCGCTGAATGATCTGCAAACTGGACCTCATGGAATCCGAGAGGATGAATATGTCGCGCAAGGCTCATGCCTTCACTGCCCTCTCGCTGCTGACGCTCGCCGCCACGCTTGCCGGCTGCGGGGGCGGAAGCAGCGACAGCGGCACCGTGCCTACCGGCAACGCCGACTTCGCCATTTCGGTGACGCCAACTTCCAGCACGATCACGGTGGGTGGCATACGCCTGTTTTCGGCGGTGGCGCGCGACGCCAACGGCAACGTGGTCCCCGGCATCAGCTTCTCCTGGCATTCCTCCGACACCAACATCGCGGTCAGCAAGGGCGGCGGCCAATTCCAGGGCGTCGCCGCCGGCACGGTCACCGTCACCGCCTCGGCCACCTCAACCAGCAACTCCGGCAACACCTTCACCACTGTCACCAGCAACGCCGCAACCCTCGCGGTCAGCGCCGATGCCGCCGGCACGGCGGCGGAAGGCGCACCCATCGTGGGCGGCGTGGTGAGCCTCGTGGACAAGAACGGCCAGGTGGCCGCCGGCGGCAGCGACGCGGCCGGGCATTTCGACATCCCGGTGGCGGGCTTGACCGGGCCGTTCCTGCTCAAGGTCGAAGACCCTCAAGGCGAGACCCTCTACGGCGTGAGCCCGGGCCCGGGCGTCGTCAACATCGACCCCTATACCGACCTGTTGGTACGCGACTGGTACGCGCTTCGCAGCTCGGACCCCGCCGCGGCCTTCACGAGACGCGCGCCGCTCCCCGCTGCGGATGAGGTGAAAGCCCTGGACCGCTTCATAGTGCAGACGCTCAGCGGCGTGCTGGAGGAACAGGGCCTCGATGCGGGTCGGTTCAGCTTCCTCAGCACCCCCTTTGCCGCGGACCATACGGGTTTCGACCGGATCCTCGACCACACCCGGCTGGACCCCGCCCGGGGCAGTCTCGGGGTGGAGACCGCCCAGGGCACCGTGACCGGTGCCATCACCCTCGACAAGGCCAACGCCACGCTCCACTGGACGCTTACCCACGGCAGCTTGAGCGTCCACGCCAGCCTGACCCTGCCTGACCCACGTTAGGCGAGGATTAAACCCCGGCGGAGCTTGTGTCATCCAAGGGCGGAAGAATCATTTCCCCGTACCTGCAGGCTCTTTAAAACCCCTGGGTACGTGTTATAGTGATATAGAACACAGATACGCCCCCTCCGGGCCATGAGGAGCCGATTTATGCACGCGCGCATCACCCGCTTGATCCCGCCGGCCCTGGCAATCCTGGCACTCCTGGCCGCCGGACCGGCCTTCGCCGCCCAGACCTATACCAAGCCCGACACCCACAAGTACCCGGCCATCAAGTCCGGCGGCAGCCTGGATCTCACCAACCTGGCGGGCCACGTGGAGCTCGTCCCGGCGGATGACGGGGTGCTCACGGTAGACAGCAAGATCGTGGCCGTGGCGTCCACGGACGCCGACGCCCAGGCGCTGGCCGCCAAGATCCACCTGGACGTGCAGACCCACGGCAACAGCGTCAGTCTCATGACCCGCTACCCGCTGGACGAGTACGACCGCTATTTCTACCGCGGCGAGGATGAGAACGGCGTGAACATCAGTTTCAACACCACCACCACCACCTACGACGGCGAGCGCGTGCACATTTCCACCGGCAGCTTCGGCTCCGGCATCAACCTGCACGTGGATTACACCGTGCACGTGCCCCAGGGTGTCAAGGTGAAAGTGGACAACAAGGTGGGCCTGATCGAAGCCAAGGGCGTGGTCAAATCACCCCTGGAACTGGCCAGCGGTTCCGGCGACATCCGCGGCGACCACGACAGCGGCGGCCTGAAAGCCGACACCGGCTCAGGCGACATCAGCTTCGAGAACACGGAGGGTGCGCTGGACCTCCACAGCGGCTCCGGGGACATCACTATCGGACAGCAGAAGAACGGCGACCTTAAGGCGGAAACCGGCTCCGGCGACGTGAAGCTGGACGAAGTGACCGGCACGGTCACGGCGCGCACCGGCTCGGGAGAAGTGCGGCTGAAGCAATTCACCGGCCCCGGTGCGGACGTGGAGACGGGTTCCGGCGGCATCACCCTCGATGACGTCGGCGGCTCCCTGAAGCTGCGCGCCGGATCCGGCGACATCCATGCCAGCGGCCTGAAGGCCGGCGAGGCGGTGGAATGCCATACCGGCAGCGGCAGGATCGAGCTCGAGGGCGACCTCAGCGCCGTGCTGCGCCTCACCGCGGAAAGCGGCAGCGGCGACATCGTGATCCACACTTCCAGCCTGCCCTCCCTGCACATCGAGGCCACTTCCGACTCCGGCGACGTGGATGTGGACCTGCCCGGCATGCAGAACGTCTCGGTGCACCACCATTCCTTCCGCGCCGACGTGAACGGCGCTAAGGGCTCAGCGGAACTGGAATCCGGCTCCGGCGACGTGACCTTCAGCAAGCGGAGCTGATTCGCCGCTTCCAGGCAATTCACCGACGGGCCAGCCATGCTGGCCCGCCTTATTATTGGTGCATGCCGTCCCGCTGGTACATCAACCCCGCCGAAGCCCGGGCCCGACAGCAGGCCTTGCGGGGCGAGGTGATCCTCGCGGACCGGCTCGGCCCCGTGCGACGCGTGGCGGGGGTGGACTGCGCCTTCCCCGACGGCGGCAAGACCACCCGGGCGGCAGTGGCGGTCCTGGCCTGGCCCGGCCTCGAGCTCCTGGAAAAGGCCGTGGCGGAACGGCCCACGGACTTCCCCTATGTCCCGGGCCTGCTCTCCTTCCGCGAAGTGCCGGCACTGCTCATGGCCCTCTCGAAACTCAAGACCTCGCCTGACCTTCTGCTCTGCGACGGCCAGGGCTACGCCCACCCGCGCCGCTTCGGCCTCGCCTGCCACCTGGGGGTGGCGGCGGACCTGCCCAGCATCGGCGTGGCCAAATCGCGCCTCATCGGCACCCACCGGGCGCCGGCCAAGGCCGCTGGTTCCCGCGCCCCGCTCCTGGACGGGGATGAAGTCATCGGCGCCGTGCTCCGCACCCGCGGCGGCGTGCGGCCCCTGTACGTCTCCTGCGGCCACCGCGTGGGCCTCGACACCGCGGTCCAGTGGGTGCTCGACTGCTGCCGCGGCTACCGTCTGCCGGAGACCACCCGCTGGGCCGACGGCCTTGCCGGCGACCCTGATTTCAGTCTCCCGCGGCGTCGAAACCGGGTACCATGAGTCGAAACACCAGCGCGCTCCCCATGCCCGCCGACATCCGCTTCATCCTCGACTTCGACAGCACCCTGATACGGGTCGAGACCCTGGAACTCATGGCGGACATGATGCCGGACCCCTTCAAGGCCCGCACCCGCATCCGCAAGATCACCAACGACGCCATGGGTGGGCACGTGGATTTCCAGGACGCGCTGCGCCAGCGCCTGGAGATCCTGCGCCTGAACCGCGAACAGCTGCCGCAGCTCGGCGCGCGCCTGCGGGAGGAGATCACCCCTTCCTTCATGCGCAACCGCGCCTTTCTCACGGAGCACGCCGACCGCATCTACGTGGTGACCAGCGGCTTCCGCGAGCTGGTGCTGCCGGTGATCAAGAGCCTGGGGCTCAAGCCCGAACACCTGCACGCCAACACCCTGCACTTCGACTCCGACGGCTTCGTCGACGGCTGCGACTGGACCAACCCGCTCGCCACCGACGGCGGCAAGGCGCGGATGGTGGCCGGCCTGAAGCTTTCCGGGCTGGTGGTCGCGGTGGGCGACGGCTGGAGCGATTACCAGATCTTCGAGGCCGGCGCCGCCCAGCGCTTCTACGCCTTCACCGAGAACGTGGAGCGCGAGGAGGTGATTTCCGTCACCGACCACGTGGCGCCGAGCTTCGACGAGGTGCTCTACGACTGCGGCTTCAAGGCCGCGGTGTCCTACCCCAAGAACCGCCTCAAGGTGCTGCTGCTGGAGAACATCCACCCCGAGGCGGCCCAAGCCTTCGAGAAGGAAGGCTATGCCGTGGAATCCCCGCCCGGGAGCCTGGATGAAGCCGAGCTCCTGCAGCGCATGCCGGAGGTCTCCATCCTGGGGCTGCGCTCCAAGACCCGGCTTACTGAGCCCATCCTCGCAGTCTCCAAGCGCCTCCTCGCGGCGGGTGCCTATTGCATCGGCACCAATCAGATTGACCTCGCGGGCTGCGACAAGCGCGGGATCGCGGTGTTCAACGCGCCCTTCAGCAACACCCGTTCGGTGGTGGAGCTGGCCCTGGCGGAGATCATCTTGTTGATGCGCGACCTGCCGGCGAAGCTCAGGCAGATGGACAAGGGCGTCTGGGACAAATCCGCCAAGGACGCCCACGAGGTGCGCGGCAAGCGCCTGGGGATCGTCGGCTACGGCAACATCGGCATGCAGCTCTCGGTGCTGGCTGAATCCCTGGGGATGGAGGTGCGCTTCTACGACATCAACGCCAAGCTGGCACTGGGCACTGCCGAGAAATGCCTGACGCTGGAGGAGCTCCTGGAAAGCTCCGACGTGGTGACGGTGCACGTGGACGGTCGCACGGAGAACGAAAACCTGATCGGCGCCGCCGAGTTCGCGCGCATGCGCGAGGGCGCCGTGTTCCTGAACCTTTCCCGCGGCCACGTGGTGGATCTCGAGGCCCTGAGGGCGAACCTGGAATCCGGCCGCCTGCGCGGCGCGGCGGTGGACGTGTACCCCGAGGAACCCCTCGGCAACAACGAGCGCTTCGACCACCCGCTGCGCAAGCTCCCGAACGTGCTGCTCACCCCCCACCTGGGCGGCAGCACCCTGGAGGCCCAGCAGGACATCGGCCACTTCGTCACCGGGCGGCTCATCGACTACATCAACACCGGCAGCACCGAGACCAGCGTCAACTTCCCGGCCATCCGCCTGCCGCCCCAGGAGAAGGCCCACCGGCTCATCCACCTGCATGAGAACGTGCCCGGCATCCTGGCGCGCATCAACCAGGCGCTCGCCTCGCGCGGTGCCAATATCCTGGGGCAGTACCTGAAGACCAACGAGCGGGTAGGTTACGTAATCACCGACATCGAAGGCAGTTATTCCGACGGTCTACTGGCTGAGATTCGTCAGATCCAACACACGTTGCGCTTCAGAGTCTTGTACTAACTCAATTTGGCGCTTCGGACGGGGTCACTTCGACCTTGAGGCGCCGTGTGCGGCGCACGATCTCCATCTCCGCCGGCGCGCCCACCGGTATCTCCCCCAGCACCCGCTGCAGGTCGGCGATGTTGCGTACCGGCCGGCCCGCCAGGGTGACGATGATGTCGCCGCTCATGAGCCCCGCCTGGTCGGCGGCCCCACCCTTTTCCATGCCGCCGATCTCCACGGCCCGCTCCGCCGGCAGGTTGAGATGTCGCACCAGGCGCCGGTCCAGGGGACGCTCGCGCCCGGCGATGCCGAGAAACCCCCGCAGCACCCGGCCGCGGGTGAGGAGCTGGGTCAGCACCCATTGCGCGGTGTTCACGGGAATCGCGAAGCCCAGATTCTGCGCCATCGCGATGATGGCAGTGTTGATGCCGATGACCTTGCCGCTGGAGTCCAACAGCGCGCCGCCGGAATTGCCGGGATTGAGCGGCGCGGTGTGCTGGATCATGCCCTCGATGAGCCGCCCGGAGGCGGTCGGAAGCGAGCGGCCGAGAGCGCTCACCACGCCGGAGGAGACGCTGGATTCATATCCCAAGGGGTTGCCGATGGCGATGGCGAGCTGCCCCACCTGCAGCGCCGCGGAATCGCCGAGCCGCGCGTAAGGCAGGCCGCTCCCCTGTGCACGCAGCACCGCGAGATCCGTCGCCGGA
>Ga0126373_10003652_pt1 | contig 11591 bp, 12 predicted proteins | sample PanSoiMetPlot_11_FD_92545 | JGI IMG/M metagenome (GOLD analysis project Ga0126373, IMG submission 92545) | Tropical forest soil microbial communities from Panama - MetaG Plot_11 | ecosystem: Environmental > Terrestrial > Soil > Tropical forest > Bulk soil | place: Panama | collected 2016-02-17
CGCCCATGCCGCGAAGGCCGCCCCGGCCGGACGCGCGACCAAGCAGCAGCTCGACTATCCCGAGCGACCGGATGGGCCGGTGCAACTAGCCGGCCTCGGCTCGAGAGCGGCCCGCCTGCTCAACGCCCGCACGCCGTGACAGCTGGCTTGGCCCGGCAGCGCGAACCCCAGCCGTGTGCCACCGGTGGGGTTCCGGGCCGTGCCGATTAGCCGCCGACAGCCGGGGCCATCGGGGCCAGGACGAAATCCATCTCGGCGACGTAATCGACGCCGGAAGGATCGTCGGGGCCGGTCGGCCTGAACTCCTTGACCAGCGAGTCCTTGACGCCGAACACCGCGTCACTGTCCAGGTACGGGTTCTTGGCGTCGAAGATGTGCGTGGTGACCGAGCGGTAGCCGGTCGCCGAGACGATCGCGTGGATGTGCGCGGCCCGCCACCGGCTCCGCTCGGCGGCGCGTAGCAGCTTGCCAACGGGACCGTCCGTGGGGATCGGGTAGCTGACCGGCCTGACCGTGCGGAACTCATAACGCCCGGAGTCGTCGGTCACGAAGACTCCGCGCAGGTTGAACGGCGGCTGGTCGGGGTCCTCGTTGTCATACAGGCCATTGCCGCTCGCCTGCCAGATATCAAGCCTCGCCCCGGCCAACCCATCGCCGGCCAGATCGGTCACCATCCCGCGCACGAGAACCGGGCTGCCATCGGCCAGGCGGCCGATCTGCTCGCCAAATGCCCGCACCGGGGCTCCAGGCACATAGAACGGCCCGAGCACGGTCGACTCGGTTGCGCCGTCCGCCGCGTTGATCAGGTCGACAAGAGACGACAGGCCGAGTACATCGGAGAGCAGCACGAACTCCTGCCGTTGGCTGTCGCACTTGTGGCCGGTGGCGGTAAGAAACTCCACGCCAGCGAGCCATTCGGCCGGGGTCAATCCAGTCTCGACGGCGAACGCGTGCAAGTGCCTGGTCAGCGCCTCAAGCAACTCGCGCAGCCTGCGGTCAGGCGTCGCCGCGAATGCGGCAAGCACCTGGCCGGTGAGTTCGTCCGCTGTCGTGGTGGCCATCTCGACGTCTCCTTGCTAGCCGGGTGGAATGAGGGGCTGAGTTACCCTGGCTGGCATGCATCCCAGCGCCGAACACGTTGCCCAAGTGCTACGCGACCACGGTGTCGCGGGCCAGGTCAAGGAATTGCCAGAACCCGCGCCCACCGCGGCGAGCGCCGCCGCGCAACTCGGCTGCGAGGTTGGTGCGATCGCCAACAGCCTAGTGTTCGACGCGGACGGACAGCCGCTGCTGATCTTGACAAGCGGCGCGCACCGGGTGGACACCGCGAAAATGGCGGCTCGCATAGGCGCGGAACGGGTCCGCCGCGCCGACCCCGACTTCGTGCGCGCGGCCACCGGGCAGGTCATCGGCGGCGTCGCCCCGGTCGGCCACCCGCAGCCGGTCCGCACGCTGATCGACACCTGGCTGGACAAGTACGACGTGGTCTGGGCGGCCGCAGGCCACGTGCACACGGTGTTCCCGACCTCGTTCGCCGAGCTCGTCAGGGTCACCGGCGGCGAGCCCGCCGAAGTCGAGTAAGCCCGTGCTCAGGTTCCCGCTGATCCACCCGCCGCTGCTTGCCGCGCTGGCCGCCGCTGGCCACGGCGGGCGGGTGCTCATCGCCGACGCCAACTACTCGCACAGCACCAACGTCAACCCGGCGGCCGCGCTGATCCACCTGAACCTGCGCCCCGGGCTGGTGACCGTCGACCAGGTGCTCGAACCCGTGCTCGCGGCCGTGCCCATCGAGGACGCGACGGTGATGCGGCCGGATGACGGGAGCACGCCGGAGGTGTTCGGCCGGTACCGCGAGTTGCTCGGTGCCGGATATGACCTGCGGCCGCTGGGCAGGCTCGAGTTCTACGCCGAGTGCAGGCAGCCCGACCTGGCCGTTTGCGTCGCCACCGGCGACCAGCGGCTGTATGCCAACATCTTGCTGACGATCGGCTACATCATCCCGAGCTGACGAAAGGGCGGCCCGAAGTGTCAGAGTTCGATGGCCTAGGCGCGATCATCACCGGCGGAGCTTCGGGAATAGGCCTCGCGACCGCACAACTGCTCACCGCCCGCGGCGCCAAGGTCGCCGTGCTCGACCGGGACATTCAAGGACTTGCCGCAGACTCGTCGATGACCGCGATCGTCGCGGACGTCACCGACGACGAGGCGGTGCGCACGGCGGTCGCTGCCGCAGCCGCGGCGCTTGGCAGCATCGACATCTGCGTGAACAACGCGGGCATCGGCGCCATTGGCACGATCGAGACGAACGACGACGACGAATGGCGGCGCGTCATCGACGTCAACGTGCTCGGCCTGGTCCGTACCACTAGGGCCGCGCTCCCCTACCTGCGAGCGGCGGCGCGCGCCCGCGGCCAGGCAGCGATCGTCAACACCTGCTCGATCGCAGCGACCGCCGGCCTGCCCGAGCGGGCGCTGTACTCGGCGACCAAGGGGGCCGTCCTCTCGCTGACGCTGGCGATGGCGACCGACCACGTCCGCGAGCACATCCGCGTCAACTGCGTGAACCCTGGCACGGTGGCCACGCCCTGGATCGGCAGGCTGCTCGCCGCCGCCGACGATCCCGATGCCGAGCGAGTCGCGCTCGAAGCCAGGCAGCCGCTCGGCCGGCTGGTAACCGCCGACGAGGTCGCCGCCGCGATCGCGTACCTCGCGAGCCCGCTTGCGGCCTCGGTCACCGGCACCGCCCTGGCCGTCGACGGCGGCATGCAGGGCCTCAGAGTCAGGCCGGCAGCACCCCCGCCGCCATCCACATAGATCGGATGACTGATCTGAACCAATTTTCAGAATAAGTTATGATTTTTCATTCTGAAATTTACAAGCGTGGCCGGTCGAGTACTCATAAGCAATCTCAGTAGCCCGCCAATTCGCCATTGACACGGGCCGTACATCGGATCTATTTTCCTGGCATCGCGGTAGTCCTGAAGGCCGCAGAAGTGAGGACAGGGAGGACCGATGGTACTTGGCAGGCGCGCTGCCACAGCCGCTCTTGCGGTCATCGCCCTAGCGGTCGCGGCGTGCAGCTCAAGTTCGAGCTCGGGCTCGAACGGCGGCGGCGCGAAGTCCGCCTCGGGGCCGGTGCCGATCGGCATCGACCTCACCTACAACAACACGGCGTTCTGGGCCGCGTATATCAACTACGAGAAGCAGTACGCTGCCCAGCTTCACATCAAGCTGATCGGGCCGCTGCTTGCGGCCGCCAACGCCAGCTTGCAGAACCAGCAGATCGAAGAGCTCGTTAACGAGGGCGCGAAGGCCATCGTGGTGAACCCGGAAACGGCGACCAGCCTGGGCCCGGCGATCAGCTACGCGGCCGCGCACCATGTCAAGCTGATCTCGGTGGACACGATCGTCGGAGTCGGCAAGGTTTACATGGTGGTCCGTGCGTCGAACCTGCTCTACGGCCTCGACGCCTGCGCGTACATCAGCTCGCGGGTCAAGTCGGGCTACGTGCTCGAACTCGAAGGCGACCTGACCTCATCGAACGGGGCTGACCGGGCGAACGCGTTCAACGCGTGCATGGCCGCGAACGACCCGCACGTCACCGTGCTCAAGGATCCGACGGTCTGGGTGGATCCGACCGCGGTCACCGACGCGCAGAACGCGGTGAACGCCTACGGCAGTAAGCTCAAGGCCATTTACGCGGCCTGGAGCAGCCCGGACACCGGAATCATTCCGCTGCTCAAGAGCAAGAACCTGACCGGAAAGGTACTCGTCGTCAGCGACGACGGCGTGCCGTTCGAGATGTGTGACATCTCCAAGGGGCTGACCGACGCCGCACAGTCGCAGCCCGCCAACCTCTACGCCTACTGGGCGCTCAAGTACGCGCTTGACGCGGCCAAGGGCGTCACGCTCAAGCCTGGCGATGCCGGCGGCGGCGCGCCAGCCCTGCAGCTGGTCAGCTACCAGGGCGACTCCAACCTCGGCGACCCGATCGTGGCGCCGTTCGTGACCAAGTCAGCCGAGAACTTGACGGTCAAGCCGGTCGACGGCCTGCCGGGCACCGTGAGCACGTCGCCGGTCACCGACGCCCAGCTATGGGGCAATGTGTACGGCGCGGCGCACGGCGGGGTCTGCAGCGCGAGCGCCAACGGCGGATGAGTGATGCAAGCACGCCTGCTGCCTCGCCTGTGGTCGAGGCAGCAGGCGTTTACAAGCGGTTCGGCAGCACCCAGGCGCTGCGCGGGATCGACCTGGCGCTGCGACCCGGGCGGTGCCTCGGCCTCGTCGGCCGGAACGGCGCGGGCAAGTCGACCCTGGTGTCGATCCTGTCCGGCATCTACCCGGCCGACGCAGGCGAGCTGCGGATGCACGGCAGGCTGGCGACCGTGCACCAGCACTCGATGGTGGTTCCCTCGCTGACCGTCGCCGAGAACATATTCCTTGGCCGGCAACCACAGCGGAGCGGTCCGGCCGGCTGGCGGAGCCTGGTCGACTGGCGTGCCATGCGCGAGCAGGCGGCCCAGGTTATGGCCGACTGGGGCTACCCGATCGACGTGCGGCTGCCGTGTTCGAGCCTGACGGTCGAGCAGCGGCAGATCGTCGAGATCGCCAGGGCGCTGGCCGCCGGCGCCAGGTGCCTGCTGCTCGATGAGCCGACAGCGGCGCTCGAACGCGACGCCATCCGGCGGCTGTTCGACCGGGTCAAGCAGCTCGTCGCGAACGGCGTCGCGGTCATGTACATCTCGCATCACCTGGAAGAGGTATTCGAGATCTGCCAGGACGTCGCCGTGATCAGGGACGGCGAGATCGTCCTCGCTACTTCGACCACGGAGGTCACCAAGGAACAGCTCGTGTCCGCGATGGTAGGGGGCGGCGAACCTGCCGAGGTGACCAGGGTCACGCTGCGCTCGGGGCCGGTGGACGGGCCGGTCGACACGCCGTGCCTCGAGGTTGATCACGTGTACGCGGCGTCGGCGCGCGGGTCGCTTAACGACGTCTCGCTTACAGTCCGGCCGGGTGAGCGGGTCGGGGTGACCGGGCTGCTGAGCGCGGGCCCGGCCACGCTGGCAAGGGTTGTGGCCGGAGCCGAAGGGTTCGCGGCCGGGCAGGTGCGGCTCGACGGCACGCCGCTTGCGCCAGGTCGGCCCGACCTCGCGATGCGGGCAGGCGTGGGCTACATTCCCGAGGACCGGCAGGCCGAGGGGTTCGTCTCACTGCTCGGCGTGGCCGAGAACTCGACGATGACCGTCACGGACTGGCTGGCCGGCAAGGCCGGCTGGCTGCGCCCGTCAACGGTGGGGCGGGCGGCCGAGCCACTTTCGCGCCGGCTCTCGGTCGTCTCGGCCGGGCCGAGGCAGCCAGTCGGCGAGTTGTCCGGCGGCAACCAGCAGAAGGTCACGGTCGCGCGGGCGATCATTCGCAAGCCGCGGCTGATCGTAGCGATCACGCCGACCAGGGGCGTGGACGTGGCGTCCAAGTCGTTGCTTCTCACCGAGCTGGCCGAGGTCACGGCGGAAAGCGGGGCCGGACTGTTGCTCGCCACCGACGAGCTGTCCGACCTGGCGATCTGCGACCGGGTGATCGTGCTGGTGCGCGGCGAAGTGTTCACCGAGTTCACCAGTCCGCCGTTCGACCGCGAGGCTGTGATCGCGGCGACCGAAGGGATATCGCGCGGTGCCGTACAGGAAGATGGGCGGGATCCGGCATGAATAGAGCCTCGGAGCGATTGGCTGTCAGCGATCCGGCCATCGCGGCCATCATGGCCGGCCGAAGTCGATCGGCCGCGGCGGTCTCGTGGCTACGCGAGGCGGCTCTGCTGCCGGTCATCGTCGTCCTGATCATCGTCGGGACCTTTGTCAACAGCGCGTTTTTCGCCGTGTCGAACTTCACCGGAATCGGGCAGCAGATCGCCGCGCTCGGCGTCACGGTGGTCGGTGAGAGCTTGATCCTGCTGATCGGCGGCATGGACCTATCGCTCGAAGGCACCTACGGGCTGGCGCCGATGGTAGCCGCCTGGCTGATCGTGCCGGTGACGGCGTTCGGCTCGGGCGCGCGGATCAATCCGCTGCTCGGAATCGTCGTGCTGCTCGCCGTCGGAGCGTGCGTCGGAGCGATCAACGGCCTGATGATCGTCAAGGCGCGGCTGAACGGGTTCATCGTGACGCTCGGCATGACGATCGTGCTCGCCGGCCTGCAACTTGGCATCGTGGGCGGCAACACGCTGTTCAACCTGCCGTCCGAGTTCACCTACCTCGGCGCGGCCAGCATAGGAGTCGTACCAGTCTCGTTCCTGATGGCAGTCCTGATCTTTGTCGTCGTCGGATTGTTCTTGCGGTACCACCGCATTGGCCGGGCGATCTACGCGGTGGGCGGCAACCAGGAGGCCGCCAGGGCGGCTGGCATCAAGGTCGACAGGATCAGGATCGGGGTGTACGTGGCCGGCAGCGTGCTGGCCGCGCTCGGCGGGCTGATGGAGGCCGGGCGGGTGAGCGCTGTCACCGGCCAGCAGGGTTATCAGGAAGGCATCATCTTCTCGGTGTTCGCCGCCGCCGTCATCGGCGGCGTCAGCCTCAAGGGCGGCCGAGGCAACATGGTCGGTGCGGCTTCCGGGGTGGTGCTGCTCGGGCTGGTGCAGAACATCCTCGACCTATCCCAGGTCTCGAACTACTGGATCGAGGCCGTCACCGGCGGAGTGATCCTGGTCGCGCTCGTGCTCGCCAGGATCGTGGGCGGGGCCGCGGAATGAAGATCACCGGATTCGATACCTTCGACGTGCGGTTCCCCACGTCGCGGCAGCTCGACGGCTCCGACGCGATGAACCCGAACCCGGACTACTCGGCCGCGTACCTGATCGTGAAGACCGACGCGGCGGGGCCGGATGGAGATCAGCTGGCCGGCGGGGTGCTGGCTGGCTACAGCTACGTGTTCACGATCGGGCGGGGCAACGACATCCAGCTGAACGCGATCCGTGCGCTTGAGCCGCTGGTGGCCGGCCTTGATCTGGACTCCGATCTCGACCTCGGCGGCCTGTCCCGCCGGCTGATCGCGGACAGCCCGCTGCGCTGGCTCGGGCCTGAGCGCGGTGTCGTGCACATGGCGATCGGCGCGGTGGTCAACGCCTGCTGGGACCTGGCCGCCCGGCGGGCCGGGTTGCCGCTGTGGCGGCTGCTCGCGAGCCTGACTCCTGAGCAGATCGCCGACCTGGTGGACTTCCGTTACCTGGCCGACGCGCTGACCAGGGACGAAGCGATCGGGTTGCTCGAGCGCGGGGCGGAAGGGAAGGCCGAGCGGATCAAGCTGCTCGAGCGCGACGGCTTCCCTGCGTACACGACCACTCCCGGCTGGCTTGGCTACTCAGACGAGCAGCTCGCCGCCCTGTGCCGCGCCGCCGTAGCGGCCGGGTTCGACCAGGTCAAGCTCAAGGTCGGGGCCAAGCTCGAAGACGACGTCCGGCGCATTCAGATCGCTCGTGAGGCGGTCGGCGATCGCGTCGCGATCGCGCTCGACGCGAACCAGGTGTGGGACGTGCCTACGGCGATCTCATGGATGCGGGCGCTCGCGCGGTTCGAGCCCGACTGGATCGAAGAGCCGACCAGCCCCGACGACATACTCGGGACCGCCGTGATCCGCCGCGAGATCAGCCCGGTGCGTGTCGCCACCGGCGAGCACGTCGCCAACCGCATCGTGTTCAAGCAGTTGCTGCAGGCGGGCGCCATCGACGTGATGCAGATCGACGCCTGCCGGGTCGCCGGTGTCAACGAGAACCTGGCCAACCTGCTGCTCGCCGCCAAGTTCGGGGTGCCGGTGTGCCCGCACGCGGGCGGCGTTGGCCTCTGCGAGCTTGTGCAGCATCTGGCCATGTTCGACTATGTGGCTCTGTCGGGTACGACCGAGCGGCGGTTTATCGAGTGGATCGATCACCTGCACGAGCACTTCGTCAACCCGGCGGTGGTCAGGGACGGCCGGTACGTCGCGCCGACCGCGCCAGGGGCGTCGACGCAGATGTGGTCGCGGTCGGTGGCTGAGTACTCGTTTCCGGACGGGGCGGCCTGGTCGTGACGCTCGTGCCGCGGGTGCGCCTGGGCCGGAGCGAGGTCATGGTCACCCGGCTGATGCTCGGCACCGCCCCGATCGGCGGCCTCTACTCTCCGGTGCCGGCCGCCGACGCGCACGCCACCTTCGACGCGGCCTGGCAAGCGGGGATCAGGGCGTTCGACACCGCGCCGCACTACGGCGTCGGCCTCGCCGAGCAGCGGCTCGGCGAGTTCCTCGCCGGTAAGCCGCGCGGCGAGTACGTGGTGTCGACCAAGGTGGGCCGGCTGCTTGTGCCGTCGTCCGAACCGGTCGACGGCGTCGATGGGTTCTACGACACCCCGCGGCTGGCCAGGGTCTGGGACTTCAGCCGCGACGGCACGCTGCGGTCGCTGGAGGAAAGCCTGGCCAGACTCGGACTCGACCGCATCGACGTCGCGCTGATCCACGATCCCGACGATTACGCGGTGCAGGCGCTCGACGGCGCCTACCCGGCGCTGCACCAGCTCAGGTCGGAGGGAGTGGTTGGGGCGATCGGAATCGGCATGAATCAGCCTGAGCTGCCGACCTGGTTCATCGCCAGGGCAGAACTCGACTGCGTGCTGATCGCCGGGCGGTACTCGTTGCTTGACATCTCAGCAGCCGCCGAGCTTCTCCCCGAGTGCGAGCGACGAGGCGTCGGCGTGCTCGCCGGCGGCGTCTTCAACAGCGGCATCCTGGCCGACCCGCAGCCAGGTGCCAGGTACGACTACCGGCCGGCCGCGCCGGGTCTGGTGGAGCGGGCGCAGCGCATCCGCGCCGTGTGCGCCAGCCACGGGCTGCCGATCGGCGCCGCCGCCATTGCGTTCACGCTGCGCCACCCCGCGATCACCGCGGCCGTGATCGGCGCGAGGACTGCTGAGGAGATCACCGAGGATGTCGGGTACCTGGCGTATGAGGTGCCCGACGCGCTGTTGGCCGAACTGGGAGCACTGTGATGTTTGGAGCGCCGTGATTGTCGACGCGCACCATCACATCTGGGATCCAGAAGGGCACGCCTGGCTCGACAGCTTTCCTAGCCTGCGCAAGCGATTCGGTCTCGATGACTTCGCCGCGGCCAGCTCGGGGGTGCACGCGAGCGTGCTGGTCCAGGTGCTCGCCAGCACGGCCGAGACCGAGGAGTTCCTGGCGCTTGCCGGACAGAGCGGCGAACCACGGGGCAGCGAACCACGGGGCAGCGAACCACGGGGCCGGGTCGCCGGCGTGGTCGGCTGGGCCGACCTGACCAGCCCCGCCATCGCCGACGAGCTGGCCAGGCTGCAGGAGCTGCCCGGGGGCCAGTCGCTTGTCGGCATCCGTCACCTCGTGCAGGACGAACCTGATCCGGGCTGGCTGCTCGGGGTGAGGCGGGGGTTGCGCGCGGTTGGCGCCGCCGGCCTGATGTACGACCTGCTGGTGCGCCCAGCCCAGCTGCCGGCCGCCGTCGAGGTGACCGGCGACCTGCCCGAGGTCGGGTTCGTGCTCGACCACGGCGGGAAGCCGGAGATGTGGTCTGGCGAGCTCGAACCGTGGTCAGGGCTGATCGCCGAGCTAGCGAGCAGGCCCAACGTGGTCTGCAAGTTCTCCGGCCTCGTCACCGAGGCAGGCCCGCACTGGTCGGCCGAGCGGATTGCCCCCTACGCCGACCGGCTGCTTGGATGCTTCGGCAGCGAACGCCTGATGTTCGGCTCGGACTGGCCGGTCTGCACGCTCGCGGCTAGCTATGCCGAGGTCGTGGCGCTAGCCCGCGACCTGCTTGGCGCGCATCTGTCCGAGACCGAAATGGACGCCGTGTTCAGCGGCAACGCCACGCGGTTCTACCGGCTGCAGCGGTAGTCACAGCACGGTGTTCAGCCACTGCTCGACCGCGGCGATGTGCACGGTCGCCCATGACCTGGCCGCCTCGGGATCTCGCGAAGCCATCGCGTCGAGTATGGCGCGGTGCTCGGCGACGGTCCGCGCGCCGACGCCCGCCTGGGTCAGGCCGCGCCACACCCGCGCCCGTACCGTCGGCGCCGACAACGATTCGAGCAGCGAGCTGAGCACAGAGTTCCCCGAGCTGACCGCGATCCTGCGGTGGAACTCCAGGTCATTGGCAACCAGGTCCTCGACGGCGGGCTCAGGCCCGAGGCTGTCGAGCAGCTTGCGCAGGTCATCGATCTCGTCATCGGTCGCGCGCTCGGTTGCCATCGCCGTGGCCGCGGGTTCGAGTATGCGCCTGACCTGCAGCAGTTCGAGCACCGTCGCGTCACGGTGAAAGTCGACGATGAAGCTGAGCGCCTCGAGCAGCAGAGTCGGTTCCAGGCTGGTCACGTAGGTGCCGTCGCCCTGCCGGACGTCGAGTATGTTCACCAGCGAAAGCGCCTTGACCGCCTCGCGTAGGGAACTGCGCGACAAGCCAAGCTCGGCGGCCAGGTCGGCCTCCTTGGGAAGCCGATCTCCGGCCCGCAGCGTACCGGAGACGATCATGGCCTTGATCTTCTCGATCGCCTCGTCGGTTACCGCCACGCAGGTCCTCCATTCGCCAAGCTAATTGTTCCATAACGGTGCGTGGGCAGGCAGGATCCAGCGCCTCTGGCAGACTTCGGACTGTGGAGTCAGACCTGCATGCGCGCACATCCCGATTCGGGACGACCGAACCCGATGACCTTCCCGACGACTTGCGCGAGCGCGTCGCCGCGGTCGCGGAGAAGTCAGGCTTCGTCCCGAACATCTTCCGCGCCCTCGGCCACCGCCCCGCCGAGCTGAGGGCCTTCCTTGACTACCACGACGCGCTGATGGAGCGAAAGGAAGGCCTTTCCAAGGCAGAACGCGAGCTTGTGGTCGTCGTCAGCTCAGCAGCCAATCACTGCACCTACTGCATCGTCGCCCACGGCGCCATCCTTCGCATCAGGTCCAAGGACCCGCAGCTCGCCGATCAGGTTGCCGCCAATCCCTGGCAAGCTCGGCTCGATGATCGCGGTCGGGCAATCGCCGACCTAGCGCTCGCGCTGACCCGCACCCCAGAACGATTCGGTGATGCTGATATGGCCAAGGCCCGCACCGCCGGGCTCACCGACGATGAGATATGGGACGTAGGCGCGATCACCGCGTTGTTCGCCGCGTCAAACCGGCTCGCTCACCTGACCGCGTTGCAGCCCAACGCCGAGTTCTACCTCATGGGCCGCACCCGAAGATAGGAGGCCACGTCAAGCCGCGGCCGCAAGTGGCGGGTCGTGGCTATGCAGGGTGCGAGTGCCGTCGGGGCTGCGGGCGGTGGTGGTGCCGTCCGAGTTGAGCGTGATCGTCCAGCCCCATCGGTGGATCATCACCAGGTGGTGGAAGCTGCACACCAAGATCAAGCCGGTCAGTTTGGTCGGCCCGCCCTTGCTGCGCGGGACCAGATGATGCACCTGGCAGGCTGAGGGCGGTGCGAAGCACCCGGGTGCGGCGCAGTGCTTGTCGCGCAGGATCACCGCCCGGCGCAGGTGCGCCGGGATGGTATCGGTGGCCGTGCCGACGTCGAGGGGCAGGCTGATGCCAGCGGCGGGCCGGGGCAGGGA
>Ga0126373_10003653_pt1 | contig 11591 bp, 7 predicted proteins | sample PanSoiMetPlot_11_FD_92545 | JGI IMG/M metagenome (GOLD analysis project Ga0126373, IMG submission 92545) | Tropical forest soil microbial communities from Panama - MetaG Plot_11 | ecosystem: Environmental > Terrestrial > Soil > Tropical forest > Bulk soil | place: Panama | collected 2016-02-17
GCACCAAAGCGCAAACGGGCCGCCTTCCAGCTACCGTAGCCGTCCAGAGAGCGAGAAGCTGGATTCACGATGGCCGCCAGATTCACGCTATCCAGTTCACTCGTGATGTCGTGGGCCTCCAGAAAGACGGGGCCTTGTGCGTCGGAAGGCAGCAGATTCGAGGCAATCAAGTGGCCACGATGAATCACCACTTTGTCTATGATGCCCAGGGGAAAGAGGTTCTTCGAATTCTTCGATTCTGGGTTCTCAAAGTTCCAGGGGCCATCAGGGTCCGAAATCAAGTTGATTTCCGGTCCGTCCATAACGAGCGTGGTGATCACCACTTTGCCGTGAAGAAGAGCCCGCAGATCCAGTGTGGCGTCTGCTTGCGGGACTTTCACGACGTAACTTGGCGGAAATAAGGGAGGACTTTTCACTCCGAAGCCGTCGATGTGAATGGTTGGTTTGGGAAACAACGTCAGCGCGAGGCGTTCGATTTCCACTTTTTTCCCAGTGTTCTCTTCGAAATAGTAAATGATCTGGGGCCGGTACCGATCTGGGTTGAGAAAAACAGGTCCCAGAAACACCAACGCAGCGAAGACACAGGAGGCAATCACGATCAGGCGAAAGACGATGCTCTTGCGGTTAGCCATGCCGACTCCACTCTTGTTCCAGGACAAAGCAGTCCTGGAAATTCAAATTGTACTGCCGTCTGAGGAAAAGAACCCCGGATCGCGCCAAGACCTGCCGGGCGGAGAAGAAGCGAGCAGGCCCGGAGCGCCGTCTTGGAAGTGGCTTACAACCTGCGGAAAGCCCAATTCAGTAATTCGCCATGGACTGGCGTCAGAAGATCACGCTTAACATTGGTCAAGAAAAAGGGGAATATTTCGGTGGTGCCAGAGACCCTCTGAGCGTATGACGAGCAAACTTTCCCTTATGGCGTTAGGCGCGAAGCTCTGACACAAAATCGGTGGTGCACGCAGGCGATGTGACGTTATTTGTGCTGCTCGTGTCCGGGAGGAATTTGGGATGAACGCCGAGACGCCCAATTCGCTCGTCTCTTGATTTTCATTTCTGAGCGACGGCCAGGGGTAGGGCTGCCATTACCAGCGATAGGGTGCCAGTAGACTAGTCCAACGACGCCCCAGAGAGCCAGAGCGACTCCCCAGAGCTTGAAGGCAAGAGGGAATCGCAGGTCAGGATGGTAGAGGATCACGTAGAGGAAAGTTAGAGGTGGGAAGAACAGACAGCAAAGGCCCCACGAAAAGCTTCTGCGAAACGCCAAGACGGTTACCCATAGATAGGCAACCATGTAGCTTGCGACGCCGGCGATGATGCAAAGGATCTCCAGCTTAGTCATTGACATAGTACTTTGCGCCGTGCGGAAGGGCCGCGTAACTCCAGTATCGGACCCGCACCCACAGTTTCGGCGGGTTTCATTTGCCCGGTTGCCAGGCGCGCAACGATTTAAGGCCCGCGCTTAGCGGCTATACGGAAGTTGGACCTGGGTGGGTGCCATTGCATCTCAGCGAGAATTCGTCGTCTGTAGCCCCGCGGCCTTTACGCATCCAGGTGGGCGGCTGTGGCCGCTCGCCCGTGCAGGATCCCCAGACCTGCGCACAGGAGCTAGCGACACACAGCTCAATCGACTTGAAGCCGGGATACCACTGGCGAAACTCGCCGCTCTTGTCGTGAAACACGTAAGCGGCGCTGCTCTCCGCCGTGGCCAGGCGGTGCTCCGCTTGAGCACGCCGAGACCTATTCCTGTTTTGTTGTGTCGATGGATTCGATAGCCTTTTTCGTGCTGGTCGAAAAATGACCAACGTCTACATTGTTCTCTGTATTGCCGGACAAAGTACGTCACAATTAAAATTTGGTTCTCAAATCTCGGAGGGCCGCCGATGACCACGAGATACGTTCATACGCTTTTGCTTTCTTGCCCTAATTGCAAGCTTCCGATGGCAGTCGTCCGTCTCAGCACAGATGAAAGTCTCGAACCGGTAGACGGCGAGCGACAGAAATTTATATGCCTCTTCTGCGAGAAGTCGGCGAATATTATCGCTGCCAAAGCGAAAATGCATTTGGTTGACAAGTGGCCGTTCGAGAACTTGCCATAGTAATGGAATAGTCGGCGCGACTCGACCGAGCATGAGCAAGTAGTCCGTAGCTTTACAATCCCGAAATAATGAACGATGCGACACCGAATACCTGCTTCATGGCTTCCGGTGTGCTCGCCAGCTTGTGCTCCAAAACGATCTCTCCCGCTTCATTCAAAACGCAGTACGCAACTGGAGCGATCTCGCAGATCCAAACCAATGGTGAGCTGTCCTTCGAAAACGTTTTTCACACTCGTCTGCACAGTGCTAATCTTCGGCATTGCCGGTCCCCTCTTTTGTGGCCGGGAAAACGTGACGACTACCAGTGCAGACGATGATCAACGCTGAGCCGGGTCCCGATACGTCTTCAGCTCTGTAAATTGACGGCATAATCTCACCTGGACGCGACCTAAATGCACGCGCGCCCGAAAGGATTCGCACGGGTGGCACTATTGAAGAGACCGAATGAATAGGCTCCAAAACAATTCCGCCCCTCCTTCGAAAGTAGGTTTCCTTGGATTGACAAATCGAATGAAACGTTCCACCCTCCCTCTACACTATCCTCATAAGAAATAGACCGAGGTCCGGAGCCCCGTGTCCCGGCGCCACGCACGCGCCGGACGAAAACCAAGGTTTCTCGCCTGTGCAAGGAGGAACATTTCCATGCGCAAAACAGTCCGAGGTGTAATCCTTGTATTTTTTTTAGGGATTGCGTGTATGGCTCACTGGGAGGGCAGGGTATCAGCCATGGCTGATCCGCAAAGTGCCAATTCGCCGCAGCTTCTGAAGTTTCTCACCGACCAGAATGGTGGGTGGGGTGCTGGCTGGAAGACGAGGATTAGCTCGCTTGGGTTCACTCGGACCCTTCAATATAAGTAGGAATCGTGTCTCACCGGTTCGCACCTTGCTGGAACGAGCGACCAGAGTACGTCGCCTCCAGACTTCCCGCTCAATCGGGCTTCGACCTGCGAGGTTCGTAGGGAGAACCTACCCTGTCTCCCGCAGGGATTGAATTCTGGCGAGCCACAGGGGTATCGACAGAAACAACAAGTCTAAATGGACGCCGGCGCTCGATGCGGACCCATCGCTCCTCGGTTTACCTCCTGCCGGTGAGTTCGACAATCGGATTGCCCAGTATGCAGATCATGTCGTGGCGACGCGAGAAGAGCTGTCGAGTGTGGCTTCACCTCGGAACTAACAGTCCGGGCAGACAGGCCACAGTGTCGAACGCCAAATCGTTGCGCCGGGATCTCTCGGGGCTCGCGGGATTCATCGAGAGACACTCCTTTCGGAGAGAGGATCCCGTACTTCGCGCCCGCAGGCTGATCGCGTTTTTGGTAGGCACGACCAGTCAAGGCAATTTAGGAAGCTTTACAATACTTAACAATCCATCTCTTGCTTGGCCATGTCCGCATGTATACACTCCGCGCACTCCGAGGGTACTCAGGTAAGGCGCCAGGTTTAGCCCGCTCATTTCCATTTAGTGTCCAACGCATTTCCCGGTTTGCCCTACCTGCAGACGAGTTACAGGATGACGCTGACATGAGCGCGGCACACGACGCTGCCCTGGAGTGCAAGCGGTGGTGAAACCGACGATTGAGGAATTGCGGGCACGAGGAAAAGCCGTCGGAGACCTGCCAGGGATCCAAGGGGCGCCTTCCGCCTCGCTGAGAGTACAGGGAGAGGGCCACTCGCGGAATCGTCTGGCGACGCCACGAAGGCAACAATTGTCTGCTAATGCAGACAAGGGCATTGCGCAAGAATTGTGCACGAATCGGCGAGAGGGTGCTGGGTTAGCTTCGAACGAGAAGCAGACTCCGATCAGTGTTGAAAATTTAGAAGGCAAGTTGTAGATGGAAAAGAAAACCGGCCTGTCCAGGCATACCTGACCCACCAGAAAGCATTCCGGTGGCCCACCTGGTCTTGGGACATCAAGCAGTTCGATGAGAGGTATTTATGAAAACAAGTCTAACCAATACCGTTCGGGGCTGGCAGATGTCAAAAAGGAAATCCCGACCTACCGCTGTGCCAACATCCCTACCGGCCAAGCTGAGTCCGACGTGGAAATCCGGAGGATTCCGATGTCGCAGTACGCCTACCTGAGCCCGTCTGTCGAAATTCAGCTGTCACCTGGGGACGTGCAGATCTACCGGCTGCCGATGATGATGCCGGGCGAATTTCACCTTTACTGCCATCAGCTCGGCGTGCTCACGCAACCTCCCGTGCAGCCCGGCGGACCTGGCGGACTCGGATTTCCCGGCCAGCCCGGCGGTTCAGGGTTTCCCGGGCAGCCGGGCTCCGGCGTCACGCCGCTTCTGCGCATTGCGGGAGGCACCGGTTCGCGCGCAGGTCTTGGCAGCGGGATTCGTGTGGGGCCAGCGCTGCCCGTGAATCCCGGTGGAGGCGGGGGTGGCGCCGCCGTCGTCGGTCTGAAAATGGACCTGTATCACGGCGACCAACTCGTCGCGAGCGGAACGAATACGCTGCCGCTGCAACTGACGCAAGCCGACGGCGATCCCAGTTGGAAAGTGCAATTGCAACTGGCTCAAGGCGCGCCGGCGGGAACTTATTCCTACAACGTGTTTCTTGATCCATTTCCCAGCATGTATCCGCTGCTTACGCGGCGGATTCCGCTGGCCTTCTTCCAGCAAGGCTTCGACAACAATTGGAACGGGCGCAATTACATCTCGATCGAGTTCGAGGGTGGCGATCTGATGATCAATTTCGATCCCGAGCTGGCCTCCTATTACGGGCTCACGAACGTGAATTACGTTCTGGGCAGCATCCCGACTCTGAACTTTCCCGACATTCAAATCAGCGACATTCATCTCAGCGTGGACTCCTCCGACAGCGGCTATGACGGGCTGACCGGGAAGCTCCCCTACGTATTGCTGACCGTGAAATTTGCCGGGATCAGCGGGCACCCGATTAACGGAAGCCTTTTTGGGCTGAGCTTCAGCGTGAATCCGTTCAGCGTGAACGCAAAATTCTTCCTAACCTCGCTCGGTCCCGGCTTAATGAACACGGTGGTGGGTTACGCCTCGCAAATCGGCACCGATTTCATTGAGAATCTGGACACGAATTTTGCCTACATGCACGAGGCGCGGAACGCCGTCGCGGACCTGATAACACAAGGGCAGTCGTTCCTGGATGGACATGCGCTAGACGTGGGAAATGCCATTACGCCGTGGCTGCTGGGGACGGCTTATGCGGTGTACGGAGTCAGCTACGATCCCGCGAATTCTCAGCCTGTGCCCCCGGACGGTCCGCAGGGCGATCTGGTGATTCAGTATGTGGGCGAGATTCCGCCGCCGGCCGGTGGGGGTGTGCTCACTTCATCCGGCTCCGTCGAAACGCTCGATTCATCGAGCTCGCGGCCACTAAACCTGAACCAGACCAATCCCACAGCAGGCATAGTCGGCACACCTTATTCCCAAGTCTTCTCCGCCTTTGGCGGCACTGCTCCGTACACGTTTACGATCGCCGGGGCGCTTCCGCCCGGCACGACTGCGAGCGAAACACAAATCAGCGGCACACCCACGACTGCGGGCGCGTACAGCGTGGCGGTGACCGTGCGCGATGCGGTCGGCGCGCAAATCTCGCACAACTTTTTTGTGGTGATCAATCCCGCGGGCCTGAGCATCAAGAACAACGATCCGCTGCCCGGCGGCGTGATCACGCATTTCTACGCCGTGCAGCTTGCCGCGCAAGACGACGCGGGCGCGAAGTTCACCTGGTCCGCGCCGAATCTTCCCGCGGGCCTTACTTTGCTGCCGCAAGGCGTGATTGAAGGCACGCCCACAGGCCTGGCGCGCAATGCCACGATCGTGGTGCAGGTGGCCAATGAGCACGGCATTTCTGCGTGGAAGGTGTTCACCGTCGCTTTACAGGATCCTCCGCTCTTCCCCGATGCTATTTACGCGCCGCGCGGCGACGCCGACACCATCTGGAAGCCCAACGTGCCCGCGCCCGCCGGAATCTCCGGTCCGGTGCATTCACCGCAACCGAAGACCACACCGGGAAATCTCAGCAAGGTGGATCACATCGTGGTGGTGATGATGGAGAACCGCTCGTTCGATCACATGCTCGGCTACTTGAGCCGTGAGGGCGGGCGCAGCGATATCGAAGGATTGAAATGGGAGAGCGAAGAAAACGCCACGCAATTCAATTTCTACAAAGGCAAATACTACTATCCGACGCTTCTGACCGATACGCACGCCATCAGCACCGAAGCGCTTAGTCCCGATCACAGCCACGAGAACGTGAAAGCGCAAATGGCTGACGGCATGATGCACTTCGTGAGCGACTACGCGAAAAGCAAGGCCGGCGATGACCCCGGCCAGTTGCAAATCGTGATGGGGTACTACGGCGCGGAGCAGCTTCCGGTTTACGACATGCTGGCCCGGAGTTACGCTGTGTGCGATCACTGGTTCTGCTCGCACGTCGGCCCTACGTGGCCCAATCGCTTTGTGGCCATGACCGGCGATTTGAACCGCGACAGCTGGGGAGAGCCGGAGGTAAACACACCCGATTACACGACGTTCACGCCGTCGGAGGCGAGTACGCTCTTCGATCTGCTCAGCGCCCGCGGGGTGAGCTGGAAATATTTTCAACAGCGCGAAAGCATGATGCGCGCGTTCACAAAATATTCATTCGATATGGTGAATGTGTTGGAGTATTCCGATCCTTCGCTGGGCTTCCATGCGACGGTCAACAAAGGAATGTTGCCGAGCTTCACGTGGGTGGATCCGTTGTTCGGAGATCTGCCCGCGGGGATCAGTTCGCCGCAAGATAATGATGATGCTCCGCCATCCGACTTGAGATTCGGGCAGCTCTTCATCGAGGATGTTTACAACACTTTGTTTTTGCCGAAGAACAATCCCAACTGGGCGAAGACGATGCTGATCATTGTGTACGACGAGCACGGCGGCTTTTACGATCACGTCGATCCACCCGACAACGCCACGCCCCTGACGGGCCAAAACAGCGGCAAACTGGGGCCGCGAGTGCCGGCGATTGTAGTGTCGCCGTTTACGCCGGCAGGGCTGGTGCTGAAGGATGTTTTTGATCACGGCACTATCGGGGCTACGGTGCTGCGGCGCTTTTGCAGTCCCGATCCGCCGTCTATGAGCCCGCGCGTTTCGGCGGCGCTGGACTTGCGCGGGGCGCTGCCTTTGCCGGAGCCGCGCGGCGAATTCACCGTGTCGCAAACAGTGGTGGCGGACCAGGTGAAGGCTTTTGCTGCGCGCACGGCGATTCGCAGATTTAAGGTGCCTGACGAGCCGGATTCCTTTGGGCCGTCGTTGGGAGGGATTGCGCTGACATTGGGGGCCACGCCGGGGGCGAAATAATTTAGCGGCGGTGGCAAGATCGCTCGACCCGGTGGCTGTCATGTGGGGTGGCCTTGTGATTGACGTCGTCAGGTTCGACGACCACCGAGAAAAAAACATCGGCATCGAGCCGATGGAGAACACTTTTCTCTTGACATTCCTTTTAATGGGACATTGTTACATCGTCGAATTTCTCGGTCGACGGAGTTTTTGCGGCCACAGGAGGTTCCCTCTGCCGTGCGATCTCTCGGGATGAGTTCATGGCAGAACGGGGTGGCGGTACCAATACTACGCTGTTCCCGGAAACACGGCTCAGTTGCGCATCTTTAAACTGCGCTGGATCGAAAGCTGTCGACGGGAGTTGTTGGATCACATTATTGCGGTGAACGAACGCCATCTGAGGAGACTTCTCTTCGACTAAGTTCGCTATCAACACGAGGACCGCACGCATCTCGGACTAGGGAAGGGAACTCCGGCGGGGAGGATTTGTTCCGCAAACGCCGGGCGCTTTATTTCTCACGCTGATGCCCCTGACTCTGAGACCGCACGCCCGCCCCTTCCTCAATATATTGTGTCTCACCGGTTCGCAGCTTGCTGGAACGAGCGAGCAGAAGTACGTCGCCTCCAGACTTCCCGCTCAACCCTGGCTTCTATCTGCGATGTTCATAGGGAGAGCCTACCATGTCTCCCGCCGGGATTGAATTTTGGCGAGGTACAGGAGCTGATTAGGCGTGGCGTGTACAGGAGAAGATGAGCTAGCCAGATAAGCATCAGGACCTGCCTGTATCTAGCTGGTTAGATGGTAGTGCTGACGGACAATCGAAAAATCGCAGGTATTTAATTTCTGCATTTAATTTCTGCTTGACACGATCAGTCTAGTGGCTTATTGATTTTACCGGCGGTGTAATATGGAAATCAGAACCGCTTCTGCCGACTTCAGTAGCCCGATCCGCGGCAGCGGGCCGCGCACTGCTTCCCAGACGATCATCTTCCCACGGGACGTCAACGCCGCGACGGCAGGAATCTCCGGGTACACGATCGAGTTTTCACCACCAGACGACCACCACGTCGGCCGGATGCAGATCCAGCTCGATGTAACCGTCAACGCCAATACAGTGACTGTGAACGCGACTCTCGGCCTGCGCGACTGGTCAGGGAATTGGGACGACAACTATGATGGCAACATACAGATTGTGGTGCTGGCCGATCTCGTGTCGGTGACTGCGCCTCCACCTCGTGGCGATCTCGAAATAGTGGGAATGGAACAAAATCAAGCCGTGCAGTTCTTCCGCGCTTCGACCTATCTTGATGCGCCCCATGCGCTACCTGACAATTCAATCTACCTCGTGGCGCGCAAAAACACTGGTATTCGCGTCTATATCGACTTTCAGGCCGATCCGGCTTTGCCCCCGATCAAGTCTTTGACCGGCCAATTAATCGTCCGGACCCCGAGCACGACCCTCACCCTGAATCCGATTAACCCAGGCACCCCTGGAGCGATCGACCCGCATGCCGACGCGACGACCAATCTTGGCTCTGCGAACGACACACTCAACTTTATGATCCCAGCCGCCTGGTGCAACGGAACGGTAAGCGTTTCGTCCCAGGTGTGGGATAGCGCCGACCCGAATCAGATTTCAGAGTTGTTTACGCGTACTTTGCTGTTTACGAATGTCGCTCCTGTGAACCTGTATGTGGTCGGCGTCAACTACACAGCGGTAACCCCGAACGTGCCGGCTCCAACCCAGGCCCAGTTCACGAATGCACAACTACCGGGTCTAGTAAAAACCTACCCCGTAGGCGATGTGAACCAAATCGGATATGCAACGATCAACTTCGGGGAGGTTGTGACTGGAAACCTCAACGGTGGTTGTACAGACGGATTCAATCATTTGCTCGACAAGATGCGCGACATGCGCGGCGGTTCCAGCGATATTTACGTTGCCGTACTCGGACCTGGCATCATCTCCACGCCTGGTAACCAGGACGGTGGATGTGGTGATTCGGGTGTAGCAGCGATATTCATCGACTACGGCGGACTCGGTGACCTCGCGCACGAAGTGGGCCACGCGTTCAACCGGCAGCATGCGCCATGCAATCACGGGTGCAATCCAGCGCCAGCAGATGTTGATTCGAATTATCCGCAGTACGGCACGTTCCCGTCTGACAGTATTGGTGTCTTTGGTTTCGATCCGGCCACCAATACAGTGTTCAATCCGGCTGCCACGTTCGACTTCATGTCCTATTCGTTCCCCCAATGGATCAGTCCGTACACCTACGCTGGGCTTAATGGGGCGTTGCCACCGAGCGGCGGACCATCGCCTGGTGCGGGTGGCGGGTGCCAGTTGCAAGGCGTTCAGTCCGAGATGTTAATGCTCGCTCTCACCGTGAACCGAGATCGCACTGTAATGCGCACGCCGTCCTTTCATCTCCTTGCTCCGGGACAAGGACCGATTTCATGCTCGCGGTTCACCGCTGAGTTGCTAGACAAGAAGGATCAAGTTCTCGTCTGCCAGCCTCTCGACTGTCATTGTGGCGCGGGGCGCGAGTGCTGGCCAAAGCGGGTGGGCGGCAGCGTGCCTTGGCAAGGAGCTGCACGACGGCTTCGGATCTGGGAACACGACAAAATGATCTACCAAGAGGACATCCCAGATCCGGTAACCTTAAAGATTACCGAAACCAAGTCCCAAGCCGACGGAGTCTTAATCAAATGGTCGGTAGCACACACCAAGAAGCAAGAATCTGACACTCTGTGGTATCTCGTTCATTGGTATGACGACAAGGACAAAGTGTGGCGCGGAGTCGCTCCCCGACAGCAAGAAACGTCGCTCGTTATCCCGAAGTCCCTCTTCGCTGCCGCGAAGCTACGCGTACGTGTGCTAGCAACTTCGGGGATCGCGACAGGCCTCATAGAGGAGACCATTGTACTTGACAACCACGCGCCGGGAGGCGTGAGCGTGATGCTTGTCGGTCATGACCCGACCATTCGCGGTTCTCAACAGCTCGCAGGTTCAGTTTTGCACGCTATTGCGGTTGAGCCCAGCGGGCGCCAGGTCGCGAGTGAATCTATTGTGTGGTACAACACCGCCGGCGCCGAGATTGGCCGAGGCTCGCATCTCGACATTCGCTCGTTGCCACTTGGACAGCACTCGGTGCGCGCCGTGATACGTCATCCTGGGGCTCGACATGTTGCGAAGAACTGGTTGATTGAGCACTATGCGGCTGGCGTGAGGGTGCACCATGAGGGTCCGGGTTGGACAATGGGTGAGCAACCCGAACACAAACATCCTCACAAGAAGTGAATCTGAGGAGAGCTTATGCAGGTCATCAATCAAAATTTCCCGTTCGGTCCGTTTTCCGGATCCGGGCCACAGACGGCGTCGCAAACGGTAACGTTCTCGTCTCCGGTGACCCAGGCGACCGCCATTTTGTCGGGCTTCATCGCCGAGTTCTCTGGCGGGAACGATCACCATCTGGGACAGCTCAACGTGCAAGTGAGCGTCGGTGCGATCAATGGAGCCAGCGTGGTCGTCATCGCACAGTTCGGCTTACGGGACTGGTCAGGGAATTGGGACGATCAATACGACGGGCAGATCTTTGTTTCCGTTATCGGCGAATGAGATATGACCTAGCGTGTCCGTGGCGAATTACTAAAATCAGGCGGCAATCGGCGTTTGGTATAACCCTCGACAATGCTTCTGCCATCGATAACAACTGAGATTTGCGAGTGAATGATCGGCGTTGACGCCCGTTAGCGGCGGGAGCCCTTTGCGTCCGGCGTGCGTTCGATGCTCATCATAATAATGTTGGAAGTCGAGCAGCTTGGCCTCGAGGTCGGTGGTGGTCCAGAATAACGTGCGGTCCAGGCATTCTCGGCGTAAGGTCCCGATCAGCCGCTCGACAAATGGATGGGATAACGGCACATAGGGCACCGTCTTGATTTCTGTCACCTCCAGCACGCGGAGGTTGGCCAGCCACTGATGGAATCGATAAAAAGGATCATTGTCGGTGCTGAGGTACTCGGGCATCTTGAGTTGCCATCGGATGGCGCGGTTGAACATGGGACAGAGTGCGACACCATCGACCGTGCCGGCATGGACGCCGAACCCTATGATCCGGCGCGAGTATTGATCCATGACAACCAGGACCCAGTGGGTACGCAATGATGCCGACTCGCAGCTGAACA
>Ga0126373_10003654_pt1 | contig 11590 bp, 8 predicted proteins | sample PanSoiMetPlot_11_FD_92545 | JGI IMG/M metagenome (GOLD analysis project Ga0126373, IMG submission 92545) | Tropical forest soil microbial communities from Panama - MetaG Plot_11 | ecosystem: Environmental > Terrestrial > Soil > Tropical forest > Bulk soil | place: Panama | collected 2016-02-17
ACTTTGACTATCGACCGCGACACGGCTGCCCGCCTTGGCATCCTCCCCGCTGACATCGATAACACGCTCTACGATGCATTCGGCCAGCGCCAGGTCTCTACGATCTTCACCCAGCTCAATCAATACCACGTGGTCATGGAAGTGGATCCTAGCTTCCAGCAGAACCCGGACGCCTTGAAGAATATCTACGTCCGCTCCTCGAACGGTCAGCAAGTTCCACTGAGCGCCTTCACCCGATTTGAGCCCGGCACGACCGCGCTCGTAATCAATCACCAGGGCCAGTTTCCCGTCGTTACCGTTTCATTTAACCTTGCGCCTGGCGCATCTCTTGGAGATGCCACCCGTGTGATCGAAGCAGCGCGGCGCGAGGTTGGCTTGCCGCCGAGCATTCAAGCAACGTTCCAGGGCACGGCAGCGGCCTTTCTCCGTTCGATCTCCAACGAGCCGCTGCTCATCCTGGCCGCGGTCGTTACCGTCTACATTGTTTTGGGCATTCTCTACGAGAGCTACATCCACCCAATCACGATTCTTTCGACTCTGCCCTCGGCGGGCGTGGGCGCAATCCTGGCGCTGCTGCTCTGCAGAACCGATTTCAGCATCATTTCGCTCATCGGAATCATTTTGCTCATCGGCATCGTCAAGAAAAACGCCATCATGATGATCGACTTTGCGCTGGAAGCCGAGCGCAAGGAAGGGAAGGCTCCCCTCGATGCGATTTACGAGGCCTGCCTACTGCGTTTCCGTCCCATCATGATGACGACGATGGCGGCGCTGCTCGGCGGCTTGCCTTTGGCGCTCGGCCAGGGCGTCGGCTCGGAGTTGCGCCGTCCATTGGGCATCACCATCGTCGGCGGACTCATCCTCAGTCAACTTCTTACGCTGTACACGACACCGGTGGTGTATCTTGCGTTCGATTGGCTCGGGCGCCACCTGAATCTGGGCATCAGCAACCCGGCTGAAGAACCCGCCGCCGGAGACTAGGATGAATTTTCAGTCCAACTTTTCCGCCCCCTTCATCCGCCGACCCGTCGCCACGTCGCTCGTAACCATCGCGATCTTTCTCTCGGGCGCAATCGCGTTCCGCTTTCTGCCCGTTGCGCCGCTGCCGCAGGTTGACCTTCCAACGATTTCCGTAGGCGCAAGCCTCCCCGGAGCAAACCCGGAAACGATGGCCTCTGCAGTAGCAACGCCGCTCGAGCGCCAATTCGGGCGAATTGCCGGTGTCACGCAGATGACCTCCACCTCAACGCTCGGCAGCACCGGAATTACGCTGCAGTTCGACCTGAATCGCGACATTAACGCGGCTGCCCGCGATGTTGAAGCGGCCATCAACGCCGCTCGTAGCCAGTTGCCCGCCGATCTGCCTTCTCAGCCTTCCTACCGCAAAGTCAATTCCGCTGATTCTCCGGTGATGTTGCTTTCGTTGACCTCGGAGACCATTCCCATCGCGCAAATCTACGACGCTTCCGATTCCATCCTCGCCCAAAAAATTGCGCAGATCCCGGGTGTCGGCCAAGTATTCACGTGGGGAGCTTCCCGGCCCGCGGTGCGCGTTCAGGTCAATCCTCAGCAGTTGAACAGCTACGGCATCAGTCTCGAAACCGTGCGCAAAGCATTGCAGTCCGCGAATTCCAATCTTGCCAAGGGTGCGCTTTCGAACCACGACCGGGCCTGGGCACTTTCCGATACCGACCAATTATTTAAGGCCTACGAATACGAACCGCTGATTGTGGCGGGCCATGTGGGCGCCCCGGTGCGGTTGTCAGATATTGCGATCGTCAAGGATGCAACGGAAGACATACGCAACCTGGGACTGACAGGGGGCAACCCCGGCGTGATCATCGGGATTTTCCGCCAACCTGGCGCGAACATGATCGACACCGCAGACCGGATCAAAGCTACCTTGCCGTGGTTGCGCGCATCCGTCCCGCCGGCACTGAATTTAAAAATCGTCAATGACCGAACCACGGTTATCCGGGCTTCGGTGCGCGACGTCGAGCGTACCATGGTGATCTCCATCATCCTGGTCATCCTCGTGGTTTTTGCCTTCTTACGGAATTATTGGGCAACCGTGATTCCGAGTGTCGCGGTTCCGCTGTCGCTGGTGGGCACCTTTGGCGTTATGTACCTCCTCGGCTACTCCATCGACAACCTTTCATTGATGGCGCTGACGATTTCGACTGGCTTCGTTGTAGACGACGCCATCGTGGTGATTGAAAACATCGCCCGCCATATGGAAAACGGCCTTGCCCCCTTTGCCGCGACGATGAAAGGGGCGAGCGAAATCGGATTCACCGTGCTCTCCATGAGCACTTCGCTGGTCGCGGTTTTCATACCGATCCTCATGATGGGCGGGCTGGTCGGACGCCTCTTCCGCGAATTTGCTGTAGTGTTAAGCGTCGCAATCGGCGTTTCGTTGTTCGTGTCGTTGACCGCGACACCCATGATGTGCGCGCGCTTCCTCAGGCATGACCACAAGAAAAAGCACGGGTTCTTTTACCGGCTGTCTGAAGGCGGCTTCAACCGGATGTTGAAAGGGTACGATCACGCTTTGCGATGGGTGCTGCGCCACGAGTTCGTAGTTCTCTGTTTAACCATTTTTACAGCTGCTCTCAGCGTGTACATGTTCAAAGCCGTTAACAAGGGCTTCTTCCCGCAGCAAGACACTGGCAGGCTCAACGGATACATTCAGGGGGACCAGGACACGTCGTTCGCCGAAATGTCCAAGAAAATGCATGCCTTCGCAAAGATCGTGATGGCCGACCCTGCCGTAAATACCGTCAGTTCCTTTACGGGCGGTGGCAACGGCACCAGCACCGCCCGCATGTTCGTTCAACTTAAACCTCACGACCAGCGTAAGCTGGACGCCGACCATGTCATGGAGCGGCTCCGGGGTCAGATTTCCGGAATTCCCGGAGCTTCCCTTTTCTTGCAGTCCGTGCAGGACGTTACCGTTGGAGGCCGCTGGGGCGCCGCGCAGTTTCAATACACCCTGCAGGCGGACAATCTCGAGGACCTTTATCACTGGGCTCCCATCCTAATGGCCCGCATGCAGCAGATCCCCGATTTGCGCGACGTCAATTCCGACCAGCAGAACAAAGGTCTGCAGTCGTATCTCTCTGTTGACCGCGACACCGCAAGCCGGCTCGGCGTTTCCATGCAGGATGTCGACGACGCCTTGAACGATGCGTTCGGCCAGCGGCAAGTCTCCAACATCTATAAAGGCTTGAACCAGTACCATGTGGTTCTCGAAGTCGCGCCCGAATTCCAGGAAAATCCCGAGGGCCTGAAATACATTTACGTTCCTTCCAGGTCAGGAAAACTTGTACCCTTGAGCTCCTTTGCCCATTACCAGCATTCCAACACCTCGCTTTCCGTGAACCACCAGGGAATTTTCCCTTCGATTACCATTTCGTTTAATCTCATGCCGGGCGCTTCGCTGGGGCCCGCGGTTGAGCATGTGGAAGAGGCACGCCGCGAACTTGGTGTTCCCAACACGGTTCACGCGTCGTTTCAGGGCAGCGCCCAAGCATTCCAAGACTCCCTCGCCAATCAGCTCATCTTGATCCTCGCTGCGCTGGCGACGGTATACATCGTTCTGGGCATTCTCTATGAGAGCTATATTCACCCCATCACGATTCTTTCGACGATTCCCTCTGCCGGTATCGGCGCGCTTCTCGCGCTCCAATTAATGAAGATGGACCTGAGCATCATCGCGCTGATCGGGATCATTTTGCTGATCGGCATCGTGAAGAAAAACGCGATTCTAATGATCGATTTTGCCGTCCAGACGGAGCGAGAGGAGGAAAAAACGCCCGAGCAAGCTATCTACAAGGCCTGCCTCTTGCGGTTCCGTCCCATCATGATGACCACGATGGCCGCTTTGTTCGGCGCCCTGCCCCTGGCTCTCGGCACCGGTGTGGGCTCGGAAATCCGGCGGCCCCTTGGTATCAGCATTGTCGGCGGGCTGATCCTCAGCCAGATGCTCACTCTGTTTACGACCCCGGTCGTTTACATCTACATGGACCGAATGCAGTCCTTCCTGCGTCGCACCGTCTTGCGCCGCTCGGTTCCGGCTCACGCGCCTGCGCATTCCGATTGATCGCGCTGCCGACAAGAACTGTCGTCCTGATTTTATCTGCCGTCAAAAAGTGGGAAATCACATCGCAGCGGATTGGACCGCGGCGGACCTTGAGGGACTAAACAGAACGACGATGAGTACAACCAGGTTCAGCCAGGCGAACCAATCGCCGAACCGCGAATAGAAGGTCGCTTGGTGCTCAACGGGAATGGCCGCGATCAGCACCGCGAACGGCGCTGAATCCGTAGCGAGTTCCGCCAGCACTCGGCCGCGGTGATCGCTGATGCTCAGGATTCCATGTCTCGGCGCACGCGCAATACTGAAGCCGTCTTCTACGCCGCGCAATATAGCCATGCGGCCGTGCAGCCAACCGTCGGAATCAAAATCCCACGCCGGCACGAGAAGCAAACCCGCCCCATCCTCGGCGTAGTGACGGCTCAGTCCCGGAAAATCCATGTCCTTGCAAATGGTGACTCCCCAAGTTCCCGAAGGTTCATGAAGAAGCGTGCGCCAGGTGCCGACAATGAATTGAGATTCGAACGGCGGTAACATGTGATGCTTTTCATAACTGAGGGGTGCGCCCCCTTCGGGCAGGTACACACGAGCTTCATTCCATGCACCCTTGGCATCGCGGCGGATCAAGCCGGCAACGACAACGGCCTGGGCTCGGGTGGCTAGCGATGAGAGAACCGAGTCTGCCGACGACAGATAAGCTTCACGAACAACGCCAATCTTTTCCGGGATGACAATTGCCTGCGGGTGCCGTGCGGAAACATTCTCAGCCGCTGCGGCATACTCGCGGAGCAAGCGCATCGTGTCTTCCTCCGTTGTAGGGAGAGTGTTTTGGGGTAGATCCGAGGCAATTAGCGCGACGTTGACGACGGTTGAAGGCGCGCGTCGATGCAATCGCCAGTCGCCGAAGCCCAGCACTACGAGCAGAAAAACCCCAACGCCCGCGGCCAGAAGTTTCTTGCGGCCTGCTTGACCGGGCACCGCAATCAATGCCGCCAGCGTCGCTGGAAACAGGAACACACAAAAGTCGATGCCCCAGATGCCGGCTATTGATGCGATCTGGAGGATCGGGAGGAAATTCATCTGGCTATAAGCAATGTTGAGAGCCGTGCTGTGTGGAGAAGTGCTTGCCCTCAGATACTCGTAAACGACCCAGAAAGCTGGAAAGACCAGGGCTGTGGCGAACAAGTTTCCTCGGATGGCCGATCGTCGAAACAGCGACACTCCAAGCGCCAGAGCGGCACTGGTGAAGACCAGGATCAGCACCGTGACAATGAGAGGAGCTTCCAGGTCGTGATGGAAATAGCGCCACAGGTTCAGCGCTCCTGCGAGCGCCGCCAAGCACGAAACGATGAACGCTGCTCGACCGGAGAGTTGCCGCGAAACCAGCAGTAAGGGCAATGGTGCGAGCCAGGTGAGCCACCAGATGGGGTGCAATCCCGTGCCGAAATAAAAGGCGGTCGCCGAAAGGAGTGCGGCGACGGCCGTGAGACTTAGGTGCAACTGAGTCTGCCCTGTGTCCATGAGGACTTGCGGCTCCGTCGGCGCCTCCGTCTCGCTTCTGTTGCGCGCGTCTGTCTTGCCTTACGAGCTGCCTATCAGCCACCCGGTCAGGAAAACAAGGACGCCACCAACGATCACCTGAAAGGCAGCCTGGAGGAATGGGGTGTCCATGTACTTGTGCCGGATAAAGCTGATCACGCCGAGTTCAATCGCCACGATGATAATGGCGATTGCGGTCGCGAGGCGGAAATCCGAAATGAGAAAAGGAAGCGTATGACCTAGTCCGCCGGCGGTGGTCATCAGGCCCGTGACCGTTCCGCGAATCCAAGGCGACCCTCGGCCGGTCAGCGAGCCATCGTCAGAAAGCGACTCCGCAAACCCCATCGAAATTCCGGCGCCGACACTTGCGGCGAGGCCGACCAAAAACGCGTCCCAGCTCTTCTGGGTGGCAAACGCCGCGGCGAACAGCGGCGCGAGCGTCGAAACCGAACCGTCCATGAGCCCAGCCAGGCCCGGCTGCACAAATTGCAGCACGAACAGGCGCTTGTGCGATTCTTCTTCCTCCGATTTGGCTTTCTCAGTCAAATGTTTTTCTTCGTATTCGCTCGCTGCCCGCGTGTGCTTTCTTTCCTCGTCGGCTAGCATGTTCAGCAATTCGCGCATGGTTACATCGCTGGTCCGGCTGGCCGCGCGTGAATAGAAGCGGCTCGCTTCCATCTCCATTATTTCTGCCTGCCGCCGCGCCACTTTTACCCCAAGCGGGCGCATCATCCATACCGGCCTGCGCTCCAAAAAGCCCCGAACGTCTTCTCTGCGGATTGGTGGAAGGTGGTCGCCGAACTTCTGCCGGAATAAGGCTAACAGCCGGTCGCGATGCACCGCTTCTTCCTTGCGCATCTCTTCGAACATCTCGGCTGTGGCCGGATAAGATTCGCGCAGTCCATCGGCAAACTCCCCGTAAATGCGGCCGTCTTCTTCTTCGCTGGTGATGGCAAGGGCCAGAATCTCTCGCTCGGTCAAATCCTTGAATCGCTTGAGCATATGTCCTTTTTCCGAAGAAATGTACCGTAGAGAATCGCACAAAAGGCTTCCGGAAGCCATCATGATGCAGGCGTGGAAAAACTACTGGCAAAGATTTCCTCAGCCCCGTTGTTGTGTTGGTACTTTCGTACTATCATCAAGACGGACGCGTCCTACTTTTTGCCGAGTACGGCCCCTCTATAGGTTTTCCTTGCCAGGGTGCTTATTCTCAGTCCTTCAAGAGATGCAATTCTTGGGAAAAGGTGATTGGCAATGGCGTCCTCGCTCGATTGTATGGTGAAACCGACAAGTCCGAGATCCTCGCGTTCAACCCATACGGAACGCCGGGGCAGTCGTCGCTGCAAGATCACGCAACTGATGCGTATCCGGCCGTCCGATCCCGAACGTGACCCCTTCGAGGACATTCGCTCGACCGTGAGTGTCTCGCGAACGGGCGTCTATTTTCATTCCAGCGAGGCCGGGTACGAAGTTGGCATGCGGCTGTTTGTCTCCATGCCCTACTCGAAAGAACCGGCCGCCCTCGTCCGCGAATTCTTGGCAGAAGTCGTTCGCCGTGATTCGTTGCCCAACGGACTGTTCGGCATCGGCTTCAAGATCCTGATGGAGTTGGGGTTTCAGAACACCTATAGCTTTACGCCTCCCCTGCCGCGCAAGTAACCCGAGCCTATTGAATCATTCCGACGCTCCGGCCAGCCCTAGGTTGTCATCCTCGGGACCTCTCTCTCGGGTCCCAAGAACCTCTACCTCCATTCCGACACGGCTCGTCGCAATCTTGGCCCGGGAAGCGCGACCAAATTCTGAACGCCAGCAACGGCATCAATGAAACGCGGACCGGGCTCGCGACACTACTGAACAGCAGTCCCGAGCGGTCACAGGAGGCGTGCGATGCCATCCGCGAGAGAGTCGGGGACCCTGACGCTGGCGGCGATTCGAAAGGGCAAGGGCGAGACGCAATACCTGTTCAGCGAAAAACAGTCGATTTTGCGAGTGGCAGCGGGCGGAAAAGCGGGTCGCGACACGGCGACGCTTCTGCGCGAGGCGCTGCGCAAGAAGTTGCCGGTGAAGGTGCAGATTGACACGAAGGAAGGGGTGATTCACCGCGCGGCGGCACTTTCGGAAAAGGAGCTGGAGGGGTTTCGCAAAAACCGCATCCTGGTGGAAAAGCCGGAGAAGCCGCTGAGGCTAAGCGTTGCCTCGCTCGACCCAACGCTTTTCAACACAGAGCAGTTTCACCGTAAAGTCCGCTGCTTCCGGCATTGCCGCCGCATTATCCCCAATTACAAGAAAGCGAAGAAGATCTTTGATTTCTGCGCGAAACAGACTTGCAGCCTCGGAGGACCGTTCCAAGTGACGCCGTGCATTCCTTTCCAGTACGTGATTGATGGCTGTTACGCTCGGGCACACAAGATGCGCTGGATCATCACGCAGAAATATCATTACTGTTGCGAAAAAGTGTTCAGCTTCGCGATACCGTGGCCGGATACCCTGGCGGTGCAGGCCAGCAAGTGGGGAGGATGCTGCGTCTTCTGGTGGTATCACGTAGCGCCACTGGTGCGGGTGAGGCTGGGCCGATGGGCGGTGCTGCTGATGGTGATTGACCCTGGGATGTTCGACAAGCCGGTGCTGCTGAGCACGTGGCTGGCGGCACAAGAAAACAAGAATTGCAGTACGAATGCGAAGGTGACGCAATTTTCGATCCAGCCGGGGTCGGCCTATGCGCCAAACGGAGGCCCAAACTCGTACATCACGGACCCGAATTACACGGCGACGGATGCGACACTGCTGGCGTACCAGAATCTGGTAACGTGCTAAGGGTGAAGAGGAGAAGGTCCAAGCCAAAAGAGCAGCACAAGCCAGAGGCCACGGTCAAGCCTGACACGGCGAGGAAGCGTGAATATCGCGTGATGACGGTGGCGCTGATCCGCGAGCCGAAGCAGTTGAACGATGTGGAAGTGGCGTTCTCGGAGTCGACGCGGTTTTACCGGTTGCTGCGTGCAAATCCGAAATTTGAAGATATTTTGACGGAGCTTCGGGAGGCGAAAGAAAAACACCGCCCGGTGCGGGTGCTGATAGAGTCACCGGGAAGCAACATTATTGAGGACGTGGATGCGGGCGGGTAAACGAAGGCGCTGAGGTTGCTCGACCCAAGCTGAGGGCGTGTTCACACAGCCACGGCCGGTGCCAGGCTATGTGATTCACCTCTGAAGCCTCTGCACAGTGCCCGGACCGTTGGATAGGCCTGAATGAGCCGCCAAATGCCTAACCTAGTAGACCAAGTTGGAACAGCACAAGTAGAACCGAAACAAAAAGGGCGGGTGGCTTTTGGGCCACCCGCCCTCCTTGCGTTTGGGGGGTTGGGGAAATCCGTCTTTATTCGTCTTGGCCTAGCGCTCGCAACGTCCGGTGCCGCAACATCCCGAAGTGCCGGTTCAGCGGATGCTTTCTTTCGAGGAACGAAAAGACCGGCGAGCGCCGCGGCGTTAGCTTGGCCATGGCGATATTCAACCGGATATCGCGCCGCGCATATTTCATTCCTGCGATCAGCGCCTCACGCGCATCTTCTTTGCGCCCCGAGGCCATATACACCTCGGCGAGATTCAGGTAAAGCTGCGCCTGATTGCGCTTCATCCGGACAGCGCTGTCGCACATGCGCTCCGCATCCGCCCATTTTTGCTGGGTGCGCGCCAGTGCCACACCGAGGTATGACATGTAGTAGGGATTATTCCGTTCGAGTTCGGCAGCCCGCTGGATATGCTCGAGGGCTTGGTTCGCGTAGTTGTCGCGAAGTAACGAAAGTCCGGTCTTGAATTCTCGGAACGCTTCCGTATCCATCATCTTCCCACCTCACATCAATTGGAGGACCCTACCCGGGAAGCAGCCAACTCCATGGTGCTCGGCGGCTCAATCGGAAGGACACCCTCAGGAGCTCAAAAAACCAACCGATTTCAAGCTGCCGCTGGAGTCCGCATCAACCCGTCTGAGCTACGCTAAGCGTTTGATGGAAGGGAATCTACTGACCGGTGGGACAGTCTTCGTTCATAGACTTGGGGTCCTAGTGACTCTATCGAATGTTCTCCCCAGCCAGCGCGAACGCAGAGGATCCCATAAATTAAGGGTTGCAGACGTCTCATGGACGTTCGAAACTGCGGCCGTTCGCTGTTTGGGGCGAACGGCCACGTGGATTTCTGGCGTTTGTCGGGTGGCCCTTTGCCGGCCGCCTCGGAGGCGCCCCGCACCCTCGGAAACCGCCTAAAGCGAACTGAGGAACACAAACAGTTGTTGCTTCTCCGACGGACTCAGGTCTCCAAAGCGGTCTACCACCTCAGCCGCCTCGCCTTTGTGGCGCTCAATTGCACTCTCCAGACTTAGCGACTTCAAGTCATGCATGAGCCGAGGCTTCATCCGCAATCCCCAAAGAGGCGCGGTGCGCAGCTTGTTTCTCGTATCCGCCGGACCGCCCTGCACGATGCCATCACCCGTTCCCACATCGTGCAGCAGGTAATCACTATAGGGATGAATGATCTTGTTTCCAAGGGCCTCAGGAACGGTGAACATGCCGCCGTCGATAACGGTACCTCCCGGCGCAGTCACGATCGTCGCCACGTGACACGTAGTGCAGCCAATTCGCGCAAAAATCGCTTGCCCAGCTTGCGCGTTGGCGGTTGCGGCCAGGACCGCATCCCGCGGAGGCACTTTCGTGCCCCGGATGAATTGCGCGAAATGGTCGATGTCGGCAAGGCCTAGGCTGTCCGGAACATCCTCGGGATCCGGCGTTATCTTTCCGATGGTTGTCGTATCCTTCGGCCGCAGGCGGTTTGTTACACCCATCTCGTTCAGATAAGCGTCCGCAACAAACGAGAGCAGGCTGCTGTGCTGGTCTTTCCATCCGAAACGCCCCACGCGCGTTTGCCCTGGGGCCTCCAGAACCGGCACCAGGATCGCTTCGCCATGAATCCTTCCTTCGCTGATACCCGGCTGATTCGCGGCAATGGCCTCGAGCGTGGCATCGTCGATCGCCTCCACGAACCCATCCCCCAGCGTGTTCAGCGCTGCCCGCAACGCCCGGATATCTTCCGTCGCCGGAATATGCTCCTGCGCCTCTGGAACGACCGCGCGGTCATTCACGATCGATCGGCCGGTGATGGTATTCCCGCCATCATTGATCGGAATCGTCGGGTTCACGAAATTGCCGTTGGCATCCAGATGCCCGACGCGCAGTTCCGTAAACTGGCTGGCTGCCCCGCTTACCGGATTCTGATGACAATCAGCACATGCACGTGCATTGAAAACGGGACCGAGTCCCGTGCTGGCATCGTGCGTTGTTTCGAAAGCTAGCTGGTCAAGCGCATACGTATCACCGGCGGGCTCCACAATCCCATTAGCCTTGCTTTGAGAGCCTGGATTCTGGACAACGGTGGGGGTGTCAAATCCTGCGGGAGCCTCGGTTGGTGGATCCTGAGCCAATCCAAATACCGCGAGAGCCGTCACTCCGAGAAGAAGCAGACAGATACAAATAGACCTATGCGTCATTGCGCACGCCTCCTTGAAAAGTCTTGAGACCCGAATTACTTCGAGCAAGACTGGGCTTGCCGATTACGGGGACTGCGCAGAGGCGTGTTCTATTCCCCGAACAATTGTTAAATGTTTGTGAGAAGCGTTTCTGAAACAATGATGCGCGCGCGAGCATCAGCCCGGCTTGGCTGGCCTCGCTACTGGACCCCGCCGCTGCGCGCCCACTTCCGGCTCCAAACCTTCCAGTCATCTAGCGTAGCTTTTTGCATGGCCTTGGCGGCCTTGTGCAGCCAGCGGCCCTTGCGCTGTGCCAGATCTTTCTTTACGGCGCCAATGGCCTGCGGGCTACCAAGGTGAATATTCCCGGTTTCCCAGCCCATGTAGTACAGTATTCGTTCCTCGTCGCGCTCTTCGGGCAGGGTTCCGAGTTCAATGTGGCAG
>Ga0126373_10003655_pt1 | contig 11589 bp, 11 predicted proteins | sample PanSoiMetPlot_11_FD_92545 | JGI IMG/M metagenome (GOLD analysis project Ga0126373, IMG submission 92545) | Tropical forest soil microbial communities from Panama - MetaG Plot_11 | ecosystem: Environmental > Terrestrial > Soil > Tropical forest > Bulk soil | place: Panama | collected 2016-02-17
CATCGAGTTAGGGCGCGCAGCGCGCTGGTCACTAGAGGCCGCCACAGGCCCCCAGCCGCCCCCAAATGGCAGCCTGAGGCGTTCTTTGCTTCCGCCCAGGAGTGTAACCGCTGCGCAGCGCGCCCTATCCTAACAACCGTCATACCTCTCCAGTCTAGTCCGTTATCTTAGAATCAGCCGCTTGTATTCTTCGAATCAAGCAGCGTGTATTCTTAGAATTCAGCTGCGGGCGCTCAGGAGTCGCGTGGTATTCAGCAGAACTGATGCGCTCGGCCGGCTCGATGAACAACGTGACTCGCCAATCTGCGTTCATTACCAGAATCATCGATTCGAGCATCATTCCTGAAGCACTTCCGCGGCTCGCGCGAAAACATATCAGATTGTGTTAGAATGAAGGTGGTAGTTGATGGCTCTTCAGGGGGGAGTCGTTATGGACGATGATAGCAAGGCAATTGACGCAGGGATCTTCGAATCGGAGGAGTTCGAGCCGGTCGACGAAGTGAAGCAGGAATTCTCAGACGTACAGCGCCTGGCCACTGGAGGCGAGAGACTGATGCGCCAGCTCAGGGAGCACCACTCTAAAACGCCGGAACTCAGTGGTGGTGATATAGATGCCGACTGGGAAGGCGCCGACGTTGGCGACGAAACTGTCGGCGGTTCAGCCGCCACTCCGAATCAAGACGTGGTGGAGGAACTTGGGGAGGCCGTTGGACTGACTTATCAGGATAACGAGCCGCTTCATTCCGAGCAGAAATTGCAAGGTCGTGACCGGAAACGGTGGGAATTGGATCCTGCTTCCTCTGAGGATTACTTTGACCGGGTCAATAAAGAGGGTGAATAGGCTCCAACCGGATTATTGCGGCAAGGCCGATGCGGGCGTCCTCGAGAAAGTGATGACCTGACTTACTGGAAGTTCCCCGGCTTTGCCTTTCGATGTGCGTTTCCCCGCAAAATATGATTCTGTTATAATTTCCGCCTGGAGATTCTGAGATGGCGGAGGGTACCATGCGCAAGGTCATTACAATGCTCCCCTTTTTGGTGCTGGTGGCGGCGCCGGCCGCCAGCGCCGATACCATATATCTAAAGAATGGCAGCGTCATCAAAGGTAAGGTTGCGAGCTATTCTGACGATCAGTTTGTGGTGATGTTAAATACGGGATCGGATCGGCAATCCAGTCGGGCCCAGATATTTAGCGGCGATGTAGCCCGCATAGAGTTCGAAGCATCAGCCGGCGTCGAGGGCGCAACCAGCCCGAGCGATCTCGGTCCAGGGGTAACCAGTGCTCCGATCAAAACCGTTACCGTAGAACCAAAGTCTGAGGGGGCCTCGACTCAGCCGGCGGTCAATACGCCACAGCCAGCGGCCAATACGCCACAGCCGGCGGCCAATACGCCAAAGGATGAAACGCCCGCAGTCGTCACATCTCCGGAGAGCCAGCCTCCAGTAACATCGGACAAGGACAAAAATCAGACTGTTGCCGCGGACCCCGAGCCGGTGGTAAGCAAGAAACCAAAAGGTGCAGTCAGGAGCGCGACGGTCGATGTCATTGCAAAAAGGGATTGGACGAGTAGCGGCCTAATAGTTAGGCGCGGTGATACGATTAGAATTACAGCAAGCGGCATAGTCACACTTGACCCCAATTCCGGCCAGACCAGCGGTCCGGAGGGAATTGATCAGGCGGATCCCAAGAAACTGATGGCCGATAAGCCCACGGGTTCGCTAATCGCAGTAATCGGAGCTGACAACGACGATTTCATTTTCGTCGGCCGCTCCACCGAATTCAGCGCTGCTCGGGACGGGCTCCTGTTCCTGTCAGTCAACGAGGGCACGCTGTCGGACAACTCAGGCTCGTTCAAAGCGGTTATTGAGGTTGAATCTGGCCGCAAGTAGACTTGAAGTCTGTTTAAGATAAAAAGCCGACCCCCAGCCGGCTTTTATCTTCTTAAGTTACGGATACGAACACAGGCCAGCATTCTAGCTTCAGCCCAGCCCGACCTGAACTACATCGAAGGTCTTGTGTACGTGAATACAGCCGAAGGAGTGCCGTCCGAATTCTTTACCTGCAGATTGACTGTCGTACCGGGGTCGATCAGGTTCCCGGCTTTCTTGCAGATCAACATTGTTGATGGGCTGGTATCATCATTCCTCGTTTTGGTTTTTACGTCGTTTACGAACATCGTTGCACCACTGTCGAAGTTCGAACCGGTAACGAACATCTTTTTCCCTTGAATAATTATGCTCGTTATTGCCGGGGGTCCGGTGGTCACCGTTGCCGCAGGTATGGTCTTGGTCTGTGTGAAGATAAAGTCGCCCTGATTCGTTCCGTCACCGTTGGCCATATTCGTTGCGACGTAGAAAGTCACGGGCCCAACGTCGGTGGCAGGCGCAACCCACGGGAAGGTCCAGCTCGCACCTCCTGTCTGACCTTGAAATGTACCCTGCAAATTGTGTTCGATATAATCCCGATTGAATCCTGGCCCATCATTTGTAATTAGGCTGGTTTGTGAGGTGGCCTGAAGCTGACCGGCTTTGGCATTTGAACCCGTGAGCACGGTCAGTTGAAACCCCCATCGCTTTCGACTCTGGTCTGTGGTCTGATCCTGGACTGTGATCTGATAAGTCTGTCCAGGCTCATAGCTATTTGGTGTATTGATCGTGACTGTTCCTGTTCCGGAATTCAGTCCAAAGCTGTTGTGGCAAACTACGCAGGTCTGTTCCTGCGGTGCTCCGGTAAAGCCGGCGGGCGGACCCTCGGCATAAGCGTAGACCAGGCTAGTGCTGGCTTTCCTTCCAAGCATTGCGACGGCAAAAGTGGTCGCAAAGACGACAACGCAAAAGACTTTTGTTTTCATTCTCCAGGACATAGAAAAAACCTCCACTCAACACAAACAAGGATTTACTGGGCGCGCGATCGCCCATAACACCCGGCTTGATTATTGTTGGAGCGTACTGCCTGGTCCCTTATTTCTGCGATTTCAAATGGTGCCTTCCCCTGCGAAAGCCTCCATTGAATGTGGGAGATGGGAACGTATGATAGGCTCTGCTGGCCTGAAAATCAAGGACCGGGACGCATCTAAAGGGCCGGATACCAGAACCACCAAACACCATCCGGCAGTCGTAAAGGGCGACTCTCAGGAGTTTCCTTCCTCCTGGTAGCCGTCTCGAGCAAACCACGACCAAAACAGCCTCAATAGGTAAGAATCCCGCCGCAATTCATCGTATTCCAACGCGGGGATCATCCGCAAGTCCGGCTTCCACTTTTTGATTATTCGTTGCTAGCTCACCAGAGATCGCCAATCATCCAAGCTTATTGATCGTAGAGGCTCGTCCCCGGATGGTACGATTTCCAGTCAAACCAGTAATCCGCAAGAATTGGCAACTTGGTAAGCTGGCGTCCTGCAAATGAACCACTCAGTGCCTTACCTGTAAAGTCCCACTCGCTGCCCGTCTCCGAATCGATCAGTACAAGTTGGGGCGACTGAGCCTTCGCAAAGAACTCGAGCTCTTTTCCATCGATGTTGCGATCAAAAGCCCGAACTGATTTTTTGTCTGGCTCCATCAACAGAAGGACTGCCGTCCGGCCGACATGATCGATAACGGGACTTTGCCGCCTAAGGCTTGCATTGCTGTAAGCTTTTGATGCTCCTTCAACTGTCAGACCATAGACCAGCGTTCTTGGCGGCGTGCTGTCGCCCGGGGCGGATTGAGTCACTACTGGGAAATTCGAATACCGCTGTTCCCAATCGGCTGGTTCATAGAGCCGCTCGACCGTCGGGTCGGGCCGCAGCAATCGCCCCTGCGGATTCTCGCGCTTCCATGTGGCAAAGTTGATCTCGTCGTGATTAACCGGCTCGAGGCGAGAGCCCTTCAGTGGTCCTTGAATCGCCTCGCCGGTAACCTGTTGCCACCATGAGCCGGTTTGCTCGTCCTTCATTATGAAATTCTGGTTGTTAATTCCGGCAAGATGAAAATCCAGCCGCTGCCCATTCGCCGTCCGCTCCCATACCAGACCGGTATGGCAGAGCGTTCAGTAGGTCGCTACAAGTGGCACTCCGCCTACTATGTCTTCCACAACATGATGATAGCCCATTTCTCGGATGGGGTACGCCGCCGCTTCGCCATTTATATCAACGGCCATGACCATGTCACTGTCGGCAATATTGCTTGCTTCGGCTGCCCGCGCGTATTCTGGCCGCATGATCGGCTTGAACATCCATTCAAAATGGTTTTGCCTCGATGCCCACGCCGGCACCAGGCTTATCAATGTCATGATCAAGAGGAACCCTCGACTCCACCATCGCCCGGCTCGCCACAGGTAGATTGATAATGCAATCAGCGAGCCTGTTGCCATAATCGTAAGAATCGGAGACCATCGGCGGAACAGGTATGATATCTCAATGCCGCCCGCAGTCTGGGCCTTGAATGGCATAATCAACCAGACCGGGACCGCGACTATCGCCACAGAGGCCAATAGGATCACTATGCCGAGGGCGAAGAGCGGGCGTCGGCCTATCTTTTTCGCCGGTTTGTCAACTGCCGCCTGTACTGTCTGGGACATTTTCGAAACCCCTTTTACTGCATTTGGATCAATGGTTAGTCAACGCATCCGAAACCAGCGGAATTCTAGTGGGGACCTCAAAACAAGTCAATAAGGACTGTCCCGGCACGCGAGAGCTCAAGATTCATTTTGATTTGGGCCAGCCTCGCGGTGCTCAGCAAACTGACGGCAAGAGCGTGGGCGACCATCATTGGCGGTCTCACATTTTGCTTTCGACACGACGCAGTTCGTGACTTCGTCGAGTCAGCAGTTACAGTTCCATATCAGGACCTTCGCTACAACCTTTGGCGACCTGAGGCAGGATGGCATAAACAACTTCGACACCTCCCTGCTCAAGCAATTTGCCGTCAGGGAGAAATCATACTTCGAACTGCGGTTTGAAGCATTTAACGTAGTGAACCATCCGACGTTCGCCGCACCCAATACAACGGAGACAAATGCGAGCTTTGGTCTGATTACCGCGCAGGCTAATCGGCCGAGGCAGATCCAGGTGGGTGCCAGATTCGTCTTCTAACCTGACGTCTAGCTTGGGTGAGGATGTGCCTGGTCTTTAGGTAGGACCGCCTGGCGAGAGCAGAGGGAATTGGTTTCCGCTTACTAGCGCCGGCGCTGTTCTGCATTGTCCAGCCGGCCTCGCCTGAGAGGGTCCTGATCATTCATCGAGTCTTTGAGAACGGGACTCCGGCCAAGGCCGACCGGAGCCCCGGGTCGTTTCCACCGGGGCTCCGAGCGGCAAAGGGCGCCTATGGAAGGTTCTGCAGAGGGTCGGTCTTGCCAACCCCAGCAAATTGCTGGACGGTGGCCTTTACGCTCGACGAGCTGTCCAGCTTGTAGTTGTAAGGCGGGTTGAATGTGCCATTCGAGGTCGTCGGCTGGTTTCCAGTGCAATTGATGAACTGGTTGTCGGCGACCTGCCAGAAACCCACCTGGCTGCTGTCCAGGCTGGTGATGGGATCGTTCACGTTCTCAAAAACATTGCCTTCAACGCGCAATACCGCGCCCATCCGCGAGTTGACACCGCTCGCTGCGATCCCCTGGAAATAGCTGTTATACACATGACCGGTTCCAAACCGGTAGCTCGGAGTGCGCGAATTGACATTGAAGTAGTAGTTGTGGTGGAAAGTGACCCGACGATCGAAATTGTCCGAATCCGACGAGCCGATCAGGTCCACTTTCCAATGGTCGTGCAAAAAGCACCACGAGATCGTCACGTTTGAGCAATCGTGAGTGATGTCGATCAAACCATCGTACAGATCTTTGTTGGGCTGGGTCTGGGGCGGTTCGGAAAACAGCTCGCAATGGTCGATCCATACATCGTGGGTTCCTTGTAGATGGATACAATCACCATCGTTGTTGCTTGCCAGAACGTGCGATATCTTCAGATTCCTTACAATGATATTGCTCGAGTTTGCCAGGCTCAGTTCTACCGCAAACAACTCGCCGGTTGAGCCGACCCCAACGATGGTCTTGTCAGAGGCGACGCGCACAATATCGCTCCCGGTGGTGCCCGTTATTTTGCCCGATACCTGGATAATCAAAGGCCCCGAGCTGGCAGCGGCACTCTCCAGGTCAGCAAGAGTCGATACCGTCACTGTCGCGCCTCCCTTGCCTCCAGTGGTCACGCCCGCTGCGAAGCCGAACAACGAGAAGTCCGGGGTTGACTGGCTCACGAACGTCGCCGTCACCGTCTTATTAGCATTCATAGTTACCTGGACCGGGTTGCTAGTGCTTGTGACGTCTCCGCTCCAGCTCGAGAACACGAATCCCGATGCCGGCGTCGCCGTTAGAGTGACTACGGTACCGGACGCATAGCTCGTTGCATTCGGACTGCGGGAGACCGAACCTGATCCCACCACATTGGTCGTCAAAGTAAAGTTCATCGCCACTGCAGTAAACGTCGCGGTCACCGTCCTGTTTGCGCTCATTGTGATCTGGACCGGATTGGCCGTGCTTGTAATGTCCCCGCTCCATCCCGAAAAGACAAACCCGGCGGCAGGGGTTGCGGTCAATGTAACAACTGTGCCGGCGGGATAACTCGCGGCGTTCGGACTGCGGGAGACCGAACCCGACCCGACGACATTTGTCGTCAGCGAGAATGTCGTGGCGCCGGCCGAGGGGGCAAAGGCCGCAAGGGAGTGTGCCAGGCGGTTGGCGCCGGTATGAGACCAGGTCAGTGTTGCGCTTCCCGCGGTTGCGACGCTTGCGGTGCTGCCTGCTCCAGTCATAGTGCTGGCTGCAATACCCCATCGCAACGTCTGACCGCTGCCCGGCGTGAATGTGCCCGAGGTGCCGCTGCCAACTACGTCAGCAACCCAGGCCCCGTTGGTATGGGTGACAATGCTCGTCGAAATCGTGTCAGCGCCGCTGGTATCGGTCTTTGTCGCGACTGCCTCGGGCCCTGATTGTGCAACTCCGAACAGCGAAACGGCTCCCGCTGATGCTCCTGAAACGCCCGACTGAAACGTGACTGTGACGGTGTAGGTGCCGGCCGCAGGTAAGCTGGAATTCAATACATAGAACAACTGAGTCTCGATCTTGCCGGTCCCCCCTCCACTAATCAACGAGCCCGGGACCGCCGTGGCTGCCGCGCCATTGAATGTGACTCCCGAGATAACCGGTACGGTCGTGGTGGAGTTGGCGGATGCTACTCCGATCACGACGATCCGGTCGCTTCCGTTTCCGAGAGTGTGAGACCAGGACAACGTCGTCTTGCCGGTACTCGTTGTCGCTGATCTGCTGGCCGAGTCGAATGTTATAGCGGCTGACGCCGACGACAAGCCGCAAACGAGAAATGCGATCATTGCGAAAAACATCTTCACGGGTGCTGCAGAGCGCTCCGTCGCGGTACGCGCCGCGGCATGCCGTGTTGATGGGTTCAGGGACAAAGTGTTGTTTTCCATAACTGTCTTTGCGTTCCTCCTAAGTGATTTACCGAACAGGGTCGAGCGGGCGCCTGCAATCGCTGTCGGCGGTACGACCGCTCCGGCGGTACGACCGCTCAGACAAGCCCAGGCCGGCCGCCCCTTCGAATCCGGAAGCAGGAACAAGACACCGCAGAAGCGTCCAGTACGAGTCCCCTGGACACTAGTCCGTGCCCGGCGCGAGTCTCGTGCGAACACAATAATGGTGTCCACACCAGTCCCTGACCGAGCAGGGATAGTTCCCGCCGGAATCCGTCTAGATTGGTTCAGAACCCCCTTGAGAAGTGAGGACTTTTGGACGCTAGAACCAGCGACTCGTTCTCAGATGTTGTGGCTGCCCGATTCCGTTGATCTCGAATCGACTCAATATTGAAAAGCTTGACCAGTCCGGTCGAGCTGTTGAATAGTCCGCGATCTCAAAGCTGACAATGCCTCGGGTGGCCAGGCCGCCTTCTACCCTCGGATGTTCCTCTTGTTATGAATAAGTGCTGGCCCCGTTTATATCACTTCGGTCATACCAATTCAAGCGCAATTTGCTCGCTGGTCAAGGATTTCATGCCCGCTGACCTTTCTGAAACGATTCCTTGATGATTCTGGGGTGGAAAATCAGAGCCGTTCTGTGTTACTGGGGATGAAGTCGTTGAAAGCGAGCAGGCAGCTCTGCCTGATTCCTGGCACAATGCTGGGAAGGGAGGTTCCCCGACAATGGTATGACCAAAACTGATTACTTCGATTGGCGAGCCTCGGCTTCAGCCAGCCAACCCCTTTTGAGCAGGTCATCAGCGATCGACGAAAGGTAGGGCTTGATGTCGAGTATAGGGGTTCCGTCGAGCATGTCGACGCCTCGGACGCGCAAGCGCGTTCCCTCGCGTGCAATCAACTGGACGACGGTGAGGCCGATAGGGTTGGGCCGGCGCGGCGATCGTGTAGCAAAGACTCCATGGGGGCGGGTGTCGCTGGGCGGTGTGCCCATCAACGCGAAACCGTCAGCCTTGTGAAACGCCCAGATCACGAAAAGGTGCGAGAAGCCTTCTATGTCGGTAAGGCCCTGTTCAAATTCGGGAAGTATTTCGATTACACCTTCAGCTTCATGTTTCGTACCGCAACCCTTCGGAATCTCTTTCGTTTCCGAATAAGGACTTCTGATGAACCCAATCGGTCGCACCTCAAGCTTGATTTGATCCATAGTCTACGATCCGCCAGTGGGTTTCATCGGGCACCTTGCCACGTGTATCCCCTCCATTCTAGCACCAATGACCGTCGATGACTAAGCACCACCTCTATATTCTGGTCCAGGCCACCGTGAATTCGAGGTGAGCGGCTATCCAGGGCGCTTTGTTTGGCGCCGCACCCCATGTCCTCATCAACAACGATGATAGGACCAGCTTTATTTCCGGTGCTTCCGACACAGTTATCACTCTAATGGGCAAGACGAAGAAACGGGGCTCGGGTCAGGCCCCAACTCGATACAGGTTTCTCGGTTTGGATGGCAAGCCGAGCAACATTTTCATCCTGTCTGTATAATTGGCCTGGGCAGGGCTATGGAATGCGCCATGGCGATGGCGCATTCCGTTGTTGTTTGGGGCGTCCGGGAGTCCGAGACAATCTGCAGGTCAGGTTAGGGAACGTGTAGGAGCAAAAAAGAAGTAGCCACACAAATTTAAATGCGGGGCAAAAGAATCTCGTTGCATTTCAGAGCGATTGCGAGTAGACTAACTTTTTTGGTAGACCGCCAAGGTTAGCGAGACGTTGAGATGATAAGACACTTAGATACGCCAAAGCAATACTCCGAACAGCCGTCCCTCGGCTGCGTGGCGGCGTATTGGGTCAAATCGGCCAGCAGTTTAGGGTGGCTGATAGCGATCGGCAGTCTCAACTAATCAAAGCGGGAGCGATCCTCTCGCTCCCGAAATCCCGAAGCAATCAAAGCCAAAGATCAAAGGAGCGATGGGAAATCCTTTCCAGGATTTGTTTCGCGTTTCTTTGACAATTTATTGCGTTCTTATTGACGGTGGGGAGTGAGAGGCTAAGGCAGCCGCGCTGTCTCCAAAACCGCGAGTCCCGGTTCGACTCCGGGCACTCCCGCTTTAAATCGGTGACGTCGCCTAACGGTATGGCAGCAGGTCGCTAACCTGCCGGGTGAAATATTCCTGTGGAGGTTCGACTCCTCCCGTCACCGCCATTCTATGGAAGGGGTCCGGCTGGACGAGGAGCTGGTCTTGAAAACCAGTAGCGGTAGCCATTCCGTTGCGGGTTCGAGTCCCGCCCCTTCCTTTAAATTTTGCCGGTGTGATGCAACTGGTAGACATGCTTCGCTTAGAACGAAGTTTCTGGGGGTTCGACTCCCTTCGCCGGCACTTTTGCGAACGTGATGCAACTGGCAGACATTCTAGTTCGAGAGACTAGATCCTGGAGGTTCAAATCCTCTCGTTCGCATTGCTCGGAACTCTCCGGAGTTTTCTGGAGAGAATGACGGAAACTGACAGTTTGCGCTAGGGGAGCCAGTCCCTCACTATTTTTGTTGTGATGCAATGGGCTGGTTGAATCGAATTTGGCAGGGGAGAAATCAACGCAAACTGACAGTTTGCGCTAGGGGAGCCAGTCCCTCGCTACTTTTATTGTGATGCAATGGGCTGGTTGAATCGAATTTGGCAGGAGAGAAATTAACGCAAACTGACAGTTTGCGCTAGGGGAGCCAGACCCTCACTATTTTTGTTGTGATGCAATGGGCTGGTTGAATCGAATTTGGCAGGGGAGAAATCAACGCAAACTGACAGTTTGCGCTACCGGCTCCTGGGAGTGTGATGCAACTGGCAGACATCTTGCACTCAAAATGCAGGTTCTAAGAGTTCGAGTCTCTTCGCTCCCATTCAATGCTTCGTTGGTCCAGGTGGCAAGACGTTGCCCTGCCATGGCAAAGACGCGGGTTCGAGTCCCGCACGAAGCTTCGTCGGTGCATACGGCTGACCTGAGGTTTGGCCGGTCAGATTACTCGCAATCCGTCCACGGAGCCGGAGCGGATTCCAAAGGGCGCTGCGGGAGTGATGCAACAGGCAGACATCCGGCACTTAAAATGCCGGTTTTAGGAGTTCGATTCTCCTCTCCCGCACTCAGTGAAGTAGCATGTGGGGATGAATGCAAAGTGGTCGCGCGCCAGGTTTTTCAAACCTGTCCTAGCGAGTTCAAGTCTCGCCATCCCTGCCAGACTCTCTCGTTGCTGTCTTAGCTTAAATGGCAAAGCACACGGTTGATAACTGTGAGAGTTCGGGTTCGATTCCCGAAGGCAGCATAAGCTTTCTCTGATGTGGCGGATTTGGGAAGTCGTTCGAGAGGGCATTCGAATACTGTGTCGGGTTCGTAGCTCAAGTGGCTGAGCGCCGGTCTCTTAAACCGGCGGATGTGGGTTCGACTCCCACCGGACCCATGATCAGGTTGATGGCAAACTCTGCGGGTTCGCACCCGCGGTTTTCGCAGAGTCCCGTAGCTCAAGTGGCAGAGCGGCAGGCTTATACCCTGCAAGCGCCAGATCAGCGCGTGATGCGAGTTCGAATCTCGCCGGGACTATATTTGTTTGGGCCGGAAGCTCTATCAGGATGAGCCCTCGACTTTTAATCGAGAGGTAGTGGGTTCGAATCCCACGCGGCCCATTTTGCCCGCAACGCTCACGTCAGCGATCGCTGGGACCCGCAAGTCACTAGATGATCAAGACGCTTCTGTCCACGGCTTTTGGGGGGCCATGTACCATGGCGGCGACTTTGCCTTGCAAGCAAGGTGTGTAGGGTTCGATTCCCTAGCTCTCCATATCCCTCTCTTGCATTCCTCTACTCTTGGTGTACGTGCGGCGCTTACTTGGAGTGCGGTGACTTGTCGCCGCTTTTGATTTGGCATTCGAAACCCTTGGCGCCGCGTGATACATGCGAGCTGGCCATGGCAAGATTCTTAGATCCTTTTGGCTCCGTTGGTCTAGCTGGAATGACTCCGGTCTTCCAAACCGGCAGGGCGGGTTCGATTCCCGCACGGAGCTTGCGGTGCTACGAATACGGTCGGGTGACGCAACTGGTAGCGTGCCAGTCCTACAAACTGGAAGTTGAGAGTTCGAATCTCTCCCCG
>Ga0126373_10003656_pt1 | contig 11586 bp, 12 predicted proteins | sample PanSoiMetPlot_11_FD_92545 | JGI IMG/M metagenome (GOLD analysis project Ga0126373, IMG submission 92545) | Tropical forest soil microbial communities from Panama - MetaG Plot_11 | ecosystem: Environmental > Terrestrial > Soil > Tropical forest > Bulk soil | place: Panama | collected 2016-02-17
GAGCTACTGCCTGAGGGCGACGCCTGGCTCATGCAGATGATCGAGATCCGCCACGACGAGGATCACTTCCTCAGGACGGCCAACGTCCATCGAGGGAGCCTGCCGGCACTCACATGATGCTGGGCGTGCTGGTGCTGATCTGCGTGGCCGGGTTCCTGTTCTACAAGGCCATGACCCGGTGAACCGCGAGGAGACCTTCAACGTGATCTGCACCATCCTGGAGACCTACGCCGGGGAGGATCTGCTCTCGGGCCAGGTGGAGAGCATCGGTGAGGCTCTCATGGATGCCCTGGAGGTCATGGGGGAGGATCTCCTCGATCACCTCGATCCGCCCGTGGGCCTCAAGCACTGGTTGGAGTCCCACGGCCTCTCCCTGGTCGTTACCTCCGAGATCACTCCCCCACAGGTCTGGGAGGCGATCCAGGGAGAGGACATGGAGCCTGTCGAGGAGCGGCTAGAGATTGAGCCGCTCCCCGACTTCCAGGTGGGTGACTACGTCGAGTACCGCACCGCTACGAGCGGACCCAGGGGCCAAAGCCAGATCGGCTCTGGCTGGGTGAGGAGCATCTCCAGTCACACCATGGATGTGCGATTTCGCCGGGATGGTGAGGCCGGCATCATCCTCTTCCTGGGCCAGGATCTCATCCGGGTGATCACTTCTCCACCAGGGCCTTGACGAAGCGCTCAAGCTCCTCCCTGGTGAACATGGTGCGGGTACCCAGCTTGACCGGGTGTAGCTCACCATGCTGCACGTACCGGTAGACCATGGCCTTGGAGATGCCGCCCAGGATCCGGGCGGCACCTTCGGCGCTGTAGAGCAGTGGGACGTCAGCCTCATCCAGTAGCTCAGGCTCTGGCTCAGGCTCTGGATCCTGGCTGCGGACCAGCCGGCGGGTCATCCGGCGCGAGGCGTACGGCTCAGCCGGCGAACCCTGGGAGCCTCCTCAGGCTCCTCGACGTCCATCGGCTCCTCAGGCTTGACGTTGAAGGCGAAACCCTCAGCCGCCTCGCTGAACTTGGTGAGCCATTCGTCCAGGCCCATGAAGAACCTGGAGCCGAACTCGTCCAGGATGTCCCTGAGGCCCGTCAGATCGAGCAGAGGGGCGTGATCGTCCACAGGACCGACTGGGACCGCCTGGGACCGCACAGGGGCCTCTGCGGCCACCTCAGGGGTGCCCTGCTTCTCCAGGATCGTCACGATCATCTTCTCCCGCTCCTTGCGGGGAGGGAGATCCATGCCCACGGCGATGGCCTTGACGTCGGCGTGGCTCATTTTCTCCATCTGGGCACGGGTGTACGCCGCGGTGTCGTCAGCCACCGGCTCCTCAGCCTCGTCTTCGTCCTCAGCTTCGGCCTCGACGTCGAGGTCAGGCTCCTCGCCGGCCTCTTCCTCCTCAGCCTCGTCAGGGGCCTCACCCTCGTCGCCCTCGACGCCCACGACCGCCAGGTTGTTGGTCAGATCCATGACCTGGATCTCGGCGTCGATGAACTTGCCGACGATGGCCTGAAGCTCGTCGTCGCGCTTCTCGTCCCAGAGGACGAACAGCACCGACCGGGGGGCCTCCACCAGGAGGGTCTCCATCTGGGTGAAGACGTCGGTTGCCATCCACTGGTGCGCGGACCCCTGGGCGATGGTGGTGAAGGCCCGCCGCTTCTTGTCCTCCGCGTTGGTGATCACCTCGTAGCGGATCTTCGACTTGCGGGCCATGTCGGCCAGGCCCGCCAGGGAGTCGCTGAACTCGTCCTGGGTCAGGGGGAAGATGAACTTCGCCGGCTCATCGGGCTTGATCGATTCGTTGAGGAACTCCTCGATCAGGTCGGTGGCGGGATCGGCCTCCATCTCCCCAGTACCCAGGAATCCGATGGTGATTCCCTCCGGTGGTTTTCCTCTTGGCATTGCGCCTCCTTCGCGATGGGAGAACTGTCTGGGTAATCCGCCCACGTCCACCCTTGCACCGCCAGTCGGCCCCATGTAGGCCCTGGGGGATTTCCTCCGGTGCCCAGAGAAGCGTGAGGCCCCCCTTCTGTCGGGGGGCCTCAGCTACCGCACTAACTCCGGGCTGGAAGGGAGGTAGTGATTGTGACGATACAGGTTCGGGTACTACAAGTCCAGCACTTACCTCCGACGACCCCGCTGTAGTACCTCAGAAACGATCCGATCTCGCCAGTGGCGCAGGGTGGTGTCGGTCGCGTGTACGAGCATGGACACCCCGGAGGCTCCCACCGCGATCAACACCTTGGTCTCCCAGGGACGGTGCAGGACGAGCAACGACAGCAGGGCACACACTAGGAGGTTGAGGCCCGCCTTCCACCATGCCTGCTGACGCAGGATGCCCAGGCGTAGCATCACCTCCTTCCATAGCTCGGTTACTCGGGTGGCCCCAAAGCCGATGATCAGGGCGAAGCCCAGGTCTACGGCCACAGTGTCGGATCGAGCGGCGGTGTGACGGCTCCTGAGGCGTAGGTGATGCTGTACGTGCTTCCCATGGGCAGCCAACGGTACATCTGCTCGTTCAGGCGAGCGATGCGAGGCGTGCGCCGGGGGTATAAATAGCTGGCGTTGCTGACCGGGTCCAGCACAAAATCCCCGGACGATTGGGACTGAGAACTGGCGTCCATATATGGTGGGGGCCAGGTCACGGTGGGGTCTGCCGGCGTCAGCATGGCCGAGTTCATCAAGAACCTGGCCTGCTGGGCGTAGGGGAAGCGCACGAAGGGGAACATGGTGGTGGGCAGGACGCCTGTGATGGCCTCCACGGGCGGCTCTCCCAGAGAAAATGCACCCCCACTTGGGGCGATGCTGTACCGCTGATATTGCTGGGTGATCTGGGCATTGGTGGTGGTCTCCACCCAGGTGCCGTCCGGGAAGTACCAGCGAAAACCCAACTGCATCAAGGCGTTTGAGGGATCCTGCACCGTCAGGTACTGGGCATAGATCGAGAAGTTGAACGGCTGACCCGCCTGCACCTGGAAGGGCAACAGGTTGCCGGTCATGGTGGGCTGCTGCGGCGGGGGGAGCCACAGGCCGTTGTTCCAGGCACTGCCCACACCGAACCACTGCTGATTCGTGATGAACCAGGAGTAGACCGGGTCGAACCAGGGCCGCGGCATTGGCCCCTGGCTGGCTCCGAAGAACCAGTCATGGGTGGGAGCGAACCAGCCCAGGGGAGTGGGTGGAGGCGTCGACCACGAGGACACCGTGCCGAACCACACCGTGGCACCAGGCCCAGCATCGATACCCAGTGCAGCGTTGCCGTTGACCGGGACGAGGTCAGCAGGATCCTCGATGCTGTAGGGGCGGTAGATGAGGGTGCCGGTCGGATTGGCTGTGGCATGCAGAGGGTCGATGGCGCTGGTCAGGCCGTCGAAGCCGATGCGTGTCGGCTGGCCGGTGTTGGGGTCCACCCGACTGAACGAGGTCAGGGTGTTGGGCAGCAGGTTCGACGCCGTGGGCTGCACCAGTACCTTGACGTCGCGGGGGTAGTCGTAGACCGGGGTGTCGACACCCACCTGGCGGGGGAGGCAAGGCCACACCGCGCACAGCGTGACGTAGTGGGCCTCGTTGGCGAGCGCTCCCTGGACGCGGATGCGGGGGTAGATCCAGGAGTAGCTGGCTGGCCCTTGAGGGTACGGGTTGCCAGGGGTAGTACCCGGATAGGGACTGATGGTGCCCGTGATGGTCATCTGGGTCCACTGGTTGGCGGTCTCGGTGAAGCTGGTAGGGGCCACGATCTGGAACGGGGTGCCGGTGCCGGCGTCACCCCACAGGGACAGCCACACCGTGCGGGCCACCGACGAGTAGATCTGGATGGTGAAGGTGATGTGCCCCTGGCTGTACGTCGAGGACAGGAAGTCGGTGACGGGGATCTTGGCCGTGGTGGCGTAGAGATCGCCGGCTCCGGTGGCCTGGAGGCGCATCCCGCTATTGGTGTAGGGCACCTGGAACGTCGGGAAGTTGGTGGAGTAGATCGTCAGCGGGTTGCCAGGCACGGTGGGGATCTGAGTGAAGGTCTGCCCTGTAGCTGCACCGCCGATAGAGGGAAAGCCACTGCCAACAGGAGGCCAGTTCTGCCAGGTGCCCACGCTGTTAGCCATGACCCCGTCGTCGCGGACCAGCAGCAGGTTGTACCCGTGGTGGACAAGCTGGGTGGTTGGGTAGCTCGTGAGGGTCGTGACGAACTCGGTGATGCCCTGGGGGCTGCCCTTCAGCTTGTAGAGGTGGGTGGCGTTCTCCACCAGCATGCGCTCCTGCTGCATGCCCATCTCAGGCTCATGCACCAGGCCGAACTGCTGCATCATCAGGGGCAGCAGCGCCCCGGAGCAGTTCATGGCGTCGTTGATCGACATCAGCGACTCAAGCTCGGTGCGGAGGAAGTCGAACTGGAAGCCGATCAACTGGAGATAGCGCTGGAGTGGCGGCTGCGCCCCGTCTACCGGCCATGGGTTATACGGGTCGACCAAGACCACGTCCTGGTCCCGGTAACACATGGGCAGAAGGTTGTAGAGCCGCGTCCCATAGCCCCAGGGAAGTGGCACCAGGGCGATCAGGTCGGTGCAGCGCACCCAGATCAACTGCGAGGCTGACCAACCGAACATGGTGTAGTACTGGAAGCCCGACGACAGGTACTGGTCGGTGATGTGGTGCGTGCTGTCGACCACGATGGCGTCATTGGGGTCACCGAAGACGTTGGACGGGGCCTCAGGTGGGTTGTCCGCGAAGTCGCTCAGGTCGAAGACCTGGAAGCCGTCGTTCTCGTCCATGGGCAGGTTCCGCGGGTTCCGCACCAGGCGCAGGAAGGCGCAATCGCTCGACGGCGGTGTCTGCCACTGGAGGTGGAGGGTGGCGTAGTCCAGTGGCATGAAGGTGAAGGGGGCCACCGAGAAGTCGGGCCTGACCGTAGAGGGGTCTAGCCCGAAGTGGCCGACGCCATAGAAGTCGATCCCGTAGACGCCCATCAGATCCCCAGTGCCATCCAGCACATGCACACCAGGGCCTGGCGATCCACCCTGATGTCCTCGATGAACTGGATGATCGCTGTGGTGTTGGACAGACCCAGCAGCACGAGTTGATCCTCCATGTACTGATAGGCGTACCAGCCCAGCATGGAGCCGCCGGGGAAGGGCATCTTGCAGTAGATGAAGCTGCGGATCCCGGAGAACCGGGCCGGCGTGAGGTCGACCGTCAGGTTGCCATTGATGTCGGTGTAGCCCTGGGCCATGCCGCCGGCCATCTTCCAGCGCCGGCCATCTGGCCCGGTGAGGTTGGCTTCGCCAGACACGAACTTCTGTGCCGCCAGGGTGGAGTTGATGATGCCCTGCACCTGGGAGGAGTTGAGGCCGGCGGTCTTGGCCTGGCTCAGGTTGATGAGGTCGTTACCCTTTGTCGCTCCAGGCGCGGTGACCGGCGCGGTGAATCTCCTGGTCCCGTCCACACGCATGTACTGGGGATGGTCGTCGGCCCCCAGGGCTGTCGATGTGCGATGGAGGTGGCTATGGATGATGTCGGACTTGTTGCCATAGAGCCACCGGATCGAGCCGCCCACGGTGTTGGTGGTGGGCACCATGAAGGGCTTCGCCCCGATGGTCTGCTCCAGGCTGATGATCTCGGTGTGCAGATCCCTGGTGACCGTGGCCGAGTCGAGGGTCAGGTCAATCGTGGTGGTAGTACCGTCCGGGTTCTGGGCGACGAAGATCTTGGTGCCGTCCTGGGGCTGGTTCTGATAGGTGACGAAGTCCCTGATCGCTAGGGGGTACCGCTGGGCGGCTGGGACCGGAGGCGGGACCGGCATCAGATCCCCATCGCGATCCAGGTGAAGCTCACCCACATGTTGGGCTGCCAGGAGTAGTCGTGAGAGAACTGGACCGTGGCCGAGTTCCCCGACACTCCCACCAGGGTCTGCTGGGACTCGATCCAGTTGTAGGGCGGGCAGCCCCCGCTCCCTTGAGGAGGCAGCTTGGTGATCTGGACCGACTGGACGACCTGGCTGTAGGTCATGCCGAAGGAGAAGGTCACCCGGCCACTGCCATCGGTGCAGCCTGAGAAGAGGCCCCCGGTGATCCGCCAGGCGGTGGAGGCTGATGCACCGAGTAGGGGCGCGCCGCCGTGCGCCCCGGCCATGAGGGAGGCGGTGGAGGCGTTGACCATGCCCTGCACCTGAGCGCTGTTCAGATAGCCGAAGCTCTGTAGCTGGCTGAGTGGCACGAGGTCAGCAGGGGCATTACCGGCCACGCCCGCTACGGGCCGGCTGAAGCCGGGGTACCCGTTGTTCTGCATGTACTGGGGATGGTCGTTGCCCTGGTTGTCCTCTCCGAGATTCTTGTGAACGTGGGTGTGGTTGGCCGGGGACTTGGAGTTATAGAGATCCTGGATGGCTCCACTCACGCTCGTGTAGGGCGTTCCGCTGAAGGGATTAGTGCCTACCACTGACTCCAGGGCCACGATCTCGTCATGGCACTCATTGATGCTTAAGGCCCAGATGATGTCGGTGTAGTCGTGGAAGACCGAGAAGACCTTGATCGCGGCAGGGAAGGTCGCGGCCATCAGTAGTTCACGCCTCCTTGTGCGGTCACGTTGATCCCGCCTGGGTTCACCTGGGGGATCTCGTAGGCCGCACAGACAACGTCGGCGCAGACCTGAGGCGAGGCTTCAGCACGGCAACATACGGTGACGTTGACGTAGTCCACGCCCTCCACTTGCATGAGGGCGTGGTAGATGCTCGACAGGGTGATCCTGGAGCCGAAGTCCACCACCGAGAACAGGAAGAGGTTCTGGATGGCTGCCACCGTTGCTGACTGTACCGCGGTGGTGTGGTACTGAGGCAGTACCTGTACGTTGGCGGTCACATTGACCGGGACGTAGCCAGCCTGGAGGACACCGTTGAGGTTGTATTGGGGTGGCAGTACGACAATCGACGTCCCCACCATCTTCTTATTGTCCATGTAACCAGTCATGGCCGAGTTGGTGAGTTGAGGAGCTATGGCGTTGACCCGGTTAATCAGGTTGTAGCCAGCAGGCTGTCCTGGTGGCACAGATGGCATAGGAGAGGCGATGAAGCTGCCCGCCGGGTGGATGTAGATATTCACGGCGTTGTAGGCCGTGGATATGGCCGCGGCCTTGGCGATACTGGGGTTGTTCAGTACCAGGGCGGCGTAGTCATCCAGGGTCACAGCGCGATTGATAGCCGTGATCGAGAGGGGGGCATGGATGCGGATGTGATCGATGCTCTCGGCATCGGCACCGCCCGTAGCTCCCTGAGCATTGTTGACCGCGCTGACCTGGGACAGGCCCGTCTGTAGCTGGGTGAGCGAGTTCGGAGCCACGTTGCCGATGGCCCCACCACCCACCATGTAGTCGGCTGTGATGACCGCCCCAGGAGCCGGTATGCGACCGGTCAGGTCGTCCCCGAAGATGACCGTGACGACGCCGTTGGCATCGACAGAGAGGGTGTACGCAGCTTCAGCGGAGAAGGCGTCGATGATGCGCTGGTGGTACGTCCAGACCTGGGGTCCGCTGCCCTCATCGACATAGACGATGATGCTCCCGTCCACTACCGGGGTGTTGAACAGGCTGTATGCCTGGTTCTCGATCCCAGCGGAGACTCCGATGTTCTCACCTATGGTCGACTGGCCGTGCTTGGCCGCGACCAGTCCTGTGTAGTTGCTCGGAGCCGCCGGCTGGTAGGTGATCACGATGGTGGCGTTGTTGACCGGGGCCTGGCCGTTGGTGCCGTTGCCGAACAGGACCGTGGTGCCATTGATGACGGTGTAGACCTGGGAGGCCGTGCCGGTGGAGGGCACACCCACGAAGGTGTTGTTGGGGGCCAGGGTCCAGGTGACCCCGTTCACGACCACTGACTGGTTGCCACCACCCCCGGTGAAGTTGTAGGTGGGCCAGGGGATGGTTCCGGTGGTATCCCCCAGGTAGTACTGCTGATTCGGCTGTCCGGTCCCGGTGCCATTGATGGTGGTGGTGACCTGATCCCCGTAGATCCACAGGTCCGCGACGGTCTCAAAGATGATGGGGGTGCCGATGAGCAGAGTCGACACCTGGGTGCCTTTGGGGACCAGGACCGGGGTGGGGGCAGGGCCGACACCGTTGGCGATGGTGAACTGGAGGCCCCCACCCGTGAGGGGGTGCATCACATCTCCAACCGTGGCCGACACATTGCCGTGAGGTATGTAGTCCAGCAGGGTGGCGATGTTGAGGATCGAGGAGCGCTGCTGGGCCGTGCCGATGAATGCCTCGTTGGCGATCCGGTCGGTATAGAAGTTCAGCACGTCGCCCACGTAGGCGAATAGCTCCAGCAGGATGATGCCGAAGTCGCCCGGTGACCTGTCTGTCCACTCGGGCAGATAGCTCGGGATCAGGGTCAGCATGTCGTTGACCAGGCTGGTGTAGTCCCGGCTGGAGTAGTCGATAGGCGGGACGTTGACGCTGGTGGGAATGACGTCAGCAATCGTGCCGATAGAGACTGGGGCCATGCTCATGCGGTGATCTCCACCTGGCTACCGTTGAGGGCGACATCGAAGGTGTACGTGGTGGGTGAGTTGCCCACCGTGAAGGAGATCTTTAGCTCTACGATCCCGGTGTAGTTGGGGTGGAACGGTCGTGTGAACTCGACGTCAGTGAGGGTGATGTTCGGTTCGTAGGTGGCGACCTGGGTGTTGATCGCCGCGATCATCTGCTGCTCCTCCAGAGGGTCATCGTTCTCCCACACGTAGCGGTAGATGCCGACGCCATAAGAGGGCCGCATGACCCGTTCACCAGGGTTGGTTAGCAGGATCGCCAGGATGTGATTGATGGCCCAACGCTCGGGATCGAGGTCGAAGGCGATGGCCCCGGTAGCGTCTACCCGGAAAGGCTGAGCCATCTCCCAGACAGGAGGAAGCTGGCGGAAGTTCGCCGGCAGGATGAAGGTCATGGCAAGGCCCTCACGGTGAACCAGGCGTAGTACGCACCCACTGCTCCGTTGCAACCATTGGTGGAGCAGTTGTGCTGAATGAAGAGGGTGTCACCCTGCTTACAGGGGACGACGTCCTGCACCTGGGTCACCATGACAGCGCCAGCCACGGTGGCATTGGAGGTGCCGTTCCAGGCCACCAGGGTGGTGTTGTGGACGAGCCTCATGTTGTACCACTGGCCGGCGGCGGTGGAGGTAAAGCCTACCTGGGACATGCAGATGTAGTCGCCGGCATAGGGGCATACAAAGGTGGAACCGCTCCAGTTGGAGCCGTAGTCGATGGCGTCGAAGCCATAGGTGTAAAGCGCCGTGCTGGTGGTGTACGCCGCGTTGCGGTGCATGCGGCCACGAGCCATCTTCTGGGGATCGGCCTGGCAGAACTGACGCACGTCGGTCATGGCCGTGGCTGATGTGACCTGATAGAGCGGGACGTCGTAGGTCGTCGCCAGGGGATTCTGCCCAGGGGTACTGGTGCCAGGTAGGTACAGGAAATAGATCTGCCGCTGAGCAAGATCCATGCGAGCTACCACCAACCCGGAACTGACTCCGGTGACGGTCTTGTTGACATTGCTCTGCCCGAAGAACCCATCGACCCAGACCGCTCCTGGTTGGATGGTCACGGTGCCGCTGGAGATGGTGGCGGCTAGCTGGTTCTGATTGCCAGGAACCACTCCAGTGCCATAGAACAGCCGCGCCATCTGACGCCAGTTGGCCGGCGTGGCGGTCGCGCCAGGCCCCTGGTCGAACGGGAAGTAGGAGTCGAGCAGGGTCACGGTTCAACTTCCTGTGGTGGTGGGGTGAGATGCTGCTCCCACAGCCATGGGGGCAGGGTTTCCTCATGGGGGACCAAGTCAGGGCCAGGTGGGTAAGGCGGATATTCCTCCCCGGTTTCAACGTTCACGAACTTGCCCTCGTCATTGATCTCATAGGTGATCACACCACCGGAGGTCGGCCCCCCGTCCACAGGCTCAGTGTCATCTGTGACACCTGAATCCCCGGTCCCGTCCCCGACGTCACTCTCCATCCGAAGGTCTTCTTTCCTTGAGTCACTGGTACGGTGCCGGTCAGCGCGACCGGTATGGATATGCTGGTGCCGACATTGAAGGTGCCCCCGCCAGACGGTGTGATGGTTGGGCTGACCTGTTGATCGGCCTGGCCCCACTGGTAGGTCATCTGGCAGATGGCGCTCTGGGCCTGGCTCATGTCAGAGAAGGTGATCACCAAGGTGCCCTGTAGAAAGCCCTGCGCGGCGTATGGGATACGAGCTATGCCGAAGCTGAACTGACCCGTAGCGCTGGCGGCGAGCGGTGTCGCGCCCTGCTGGTTAGCCCACCAGCGCAGGCCCGTGGCCGGGTTGATGAGGTTCCGCAGATCGAGGAGGGTTGTCGTTCCCGCTGTAGTGGAAGCCCCCCAGATGGGGATCTCCCAGACGTTGGTGTCCTGTTGAAATCCACCAGTGCCATAGTCCACCACGGTGTCGCGGTAGATCAGGGCCACGACCTCGTTGGCATAGTTGACCTGGGCCACGATGGTGCCGGTACCTACCGTGAAGGTCTGCGGGTTGATGATCTCGGCGTAGTAGCCGTGGATGAACACTGCGCCGGTCTGCACTGTGACCGTGGTGCCGGCCACGGTGGCGTTCATCTGATTCAGGTAGTTGGCGAGTACCCCATCCGCCATCCAGAGGTTCGCCATCTTCCGCCATCGGGCCGCGTTGGCAGAGGCACCGTAGCCAGGATCGAAGGGGAAGAACTCGTCAAAGTTCGCCATTAGAAAATGAGGTCATTCGGATCGGCGCTGGGATGGGCAGCCCTGGTGGCGACGTTGGCCTCGACGTAGCCAGGGTTCTCTCCCTGCACATTGTTGGTGTTCCTCTGGAACCTGGAGTTGATCTCGTCGTTCCTATGGGACGGCAACTGGGGCATGCCCAGGGTGTTACGCAGCGCCGCTCCCATGCCGTGTGAGCGGTAGTACTTGGCGTCGTCGTGCATCTGGATGCCCTTCTTGACGGCGTCCATGATGGCCGGCTTGTTGAACTGCATCCCGTTGTTGTTGCGGTTCATGTAGCGGCCCAGGCCACTGGCAGCGAACTGGGTGCCCTTGTACATGCCAGGGCCAATCTTGCTGGTAGGCCCCACTTCGTGCATGGAACTCGGCTGGGCGGTCAGAGGGTGTAGAGGCGGTGCCTGGTCCCCACCGCCTACCGGTGAGGACGGTGCTGCTGGCCCTCCCCCACCATCCCCTCCCAGGGGATGGAACTCCCAGCCTTCACCTAATGTCGACATCACTACCTCCAGGGCGGGGCGAGCTTGCGTAGCTGATTGGAGCGTCCGATGCCGGCGTCAGCCCCCATCATCGCCTCCTGGCGCGGGCTGTACTGAGGCACAAGATCGAGCCGGGGCGCGGCGCGGTCATTCAGCACCATGGTGTCAAAGGGCATGGCCGTGGTGATCTGCCGGCGTAACCCATCCTCAGGCTGTAGCTGTCCCGGCCATAGGTAGTCAGCCGGGTCGATACGCTCACCCTTGTGGACTCCCCTGACATAAGACCGCTGGTTGGCCCTGGTCTTAAGGCTGTCGAGGAGGCGATCTCCACGCCGGGTGTTGATGGTCCCCAGGTAGCCATC
>Ga0126373_10003657_pt1 | contig 11581 bp, 7 predicted proteins | sample PanSoiMetPlot_11_FD_92545 | JGI IMG/M metagenome (GOLD analysis project Ga0126373, IMG submission 92545) | Tropical forest soil microbial communities from Panama - MetaG Plot_11 | ecosystem: Environmental > Terrestrial > Soil > Tropical forest > Bulk soil | place: Panama | collected 2016-02-17
AACGCGTTGCACGATGGCAGGCCTGGAGTCGATCTGCCCCAATTGTTTCAGGGCGACTTCGAGGCGGGCATCCTGGGCCAGAGCCAGAGGCTCTCTGAAAACGCCAACGATCCAGTGAGTGCGGAAAAGCTTCGGATTGGCCGAGAAGCCGTCGGCGACCTCCTTTTCCTTGACGCTCTTCTTGCCGACCGGCGGCGGAGTCGCAGCATCTTCTAAGTCCGCCTCGGAATCGTGCAGGAAGGTGCGAAACGGGATCCGCTTCTTGTGTCCGTCCGGGTACAACACGGAAGCCCGCACCTCCGCGACGACGAAGCCGTCCTCGGGATTGATCCGAGCCTTCTCCGCATCCATCGGAGACACTTGGATTTTGATGGCGGTCAGCGGTGGAAGCTGGCTGGTCGAAGTCAGCTCGTAGAACGATTCTGGAGGGGTTTCGGGCCCGGCAAAGGCTTCACTATCTTGAATGCGAAAAGTCATTGCCGGCTTGCCTTTGGCGATAGCATTTGCCAGCCGCTTCTTCGTGATTTCAATGGTGACCAGCTGATCAGCGATATCCTCGGCCCTTTCTTTGGGCAGCAATTTCTTGTTTTTCCGGATCTTGAGCAGGAAGGCCTTGTGCTCGCGTAACCTGGGCACCAGAGCCATGACTTCGTTTGCCGCAGCAGACTCGATCGGAAGGGAGCTCCATTGCCCGTTCTCCACTGCCTCCCGATCAGAGTCGGTCAGTCGGTGCACTAGAGCGGAGATCTCCTGCTGCGCCGTCGCAGCCTCCGGGAGGCAGGAAGGATCCTTGGGAAAGCGCAGGGTGGGGAAATCGTCGTCACGGTCCGCGTCATTGGAAGTGTCGAAAAACGCCAGCGATTTATAGTAGTCGGCGTGCCGAATAGGATCATAAGGATGCGAATGGCATTGCACGCAGTTCATCGTGACGCCGTTCAGCACCGACCAGGTCGTGGCCACGCGATCCATTACTGCCACCAGCCGAAACTCCTCGTCGTCTGTGCCGCCTTCCTGATTGTTGGGGGTCTGGCGATGAAATGCGGTGGCGATGCGATCCTCGAACGTCGCATTGGGAAGCAGATCGCCGGCCAGCTGTTTGATAACGAACTGATCGTAGGCCAGGTTTTGATTGTAGGCGTCGATCACCCAGTCCCGGTAAGCCCACACTCCGGGGCGTCGGCGGTCTGCTTCGTAGCCCATCGAGTCCGCATAGCGCGCCAAATCTAGCCACATGGAGGCCCAGCGTTCGCCGTAGGCCGGAGAGGAAAGCAGCCGGTCGACTTGCTTTTCGTACGCGTTGTTGGAATTGTCCGTTAGAAAGTCCGACTGCTCGGCTACAGTCGGAGGCAGTCCGGTAAGGTCCAAAGAGACGCGTCGGAGAAGTTCCGACTTGTTCGCCTCAGCTGAGGGCGAAAGGGATTCGCGCTCGAGTCTTGCCAGGATGAAACGGTCAATGGGCTGGCGAACCCACTCGAGACGCTTCACGGCGGGCAGCGACTGCGGTTTGGGTGGAACGAACGCCCAGTAGTCCGACCATTGGGCACCTTCTGAAATCCAGCGCCGAAGCAACGCGATCTGGTCTTGCGGGAGCGGGGCCGCGTGGTACGGCATGCGCGCATCCGGATCCTTCGACGTGACCCGGGCCATCAGTTCCGACGATTGAGGGTCTCCCGGCACGATCGTCGGCCGACCGGACTTCCCTTTGCCCAGGGCCTCTTCCCGGAAAATAAAAGAGACGCCGTTCTTCTGGCGTACCCCGCCATGGCAGGCCACACAATTTTGATTAAAAATTGGACGGATGTCGCGGCTGAAATCGACGCGGCCACGACTCCATCGGCGAACTACGGGGTGCACAGACCAGATAGTCGCAGCGAGCGCGATAGCAGCAATTACCCCGGCTACGCCAAGGACCACCTTGTCCCGAGCTCGGTAAAAGCCAGTCTTCATGTCCAGCCATCCCGCGCTAAACGCCCCGCGACCCTATGATAGACCCTGCGGGCCCGGCTCGCACCTGAAGTTCGAGGATGGAAAACGCTGCCGCGCTCACCGCCAAGGCCAACCGCTGATTACCACAAACAAAGCTTTTATAAAAATGAGTTACACAAAAAGGGAAAGAGCACCAGCCGATTCATGAGGTTGTCCCGCAGCGCATTGTAACTGGATTATTTTTGTGGCGGTAATACATTCGGAGCGTTAAGTTTACTCGTGCTCTCCGGGACTGCTACGAGAGCAAAAACTCGCGGCGCGGCTACGAGGAATGAGCAAGAAACATTTAGCGGTTGCGCATCGAGAATTTCAGGTGACGGTCCGTTCCGGGGCGTCGGCTAACCGGCCAGCAGCTCCAACCACTCTTTCCGACGTCGACCCACCGAAAGGAGAGGGGTAACGAATTCCTATTTATTTCCGGCTCGCGGGCGTCTTCTTCGCCCCCTTTTTTCGCGCCCTCTTCTGAGAAAGTTCCAACGGCAGTTCGTCGCCCTCGACGGGAGGATTTCCCTTGCCCACGCGCTCAAGAATCCGGCTGACCTTAGCTGAATCGGCCCGTCGCGCCCGCTCCTCAAAGTATTCTTCGGTGCGCATGGCCGAAACTTTTTCAGCGAGTGCGAGTGTGATTAGTTGATTGAGTGCAACGCCTTCGGATTCGGCCGCCTTACGCGCTTCAGTCAACAGTGTTGGTGGTACTCGCAAAGCAAAATTGCTTCGTCTCATCAATTCACCTCTTCGCGTCTGCCAGTTGGCGGACTACTTCCACGGGTCGTACCACCGAGCAATGGAAACGTGTAGCCACACGCCTAAAATCCTGGTCATTGAAAGTGACGATGGAATCGGCCAGGCCATTGATACTGGTCTCCAGGACCATCTCATCATTTGGATCCGACAACAGAGGACGAGTGCGAATCACCAACTCCACTCTTCTTGCCACGGAAGCAAGTTCATCCAGCACGGCAGATACATCTTCCATAGTGGCGCGACTTGCCGCGAGGGGTTCGGGGCGGGTTAGAACTGCTTCGTATTCCAGCATTAAAGGTACCGACAAGAGTAGCAAAAATGGCATCGATATTCGGGAAGGAAAGTGATTCTGCAGCCGAGGGAAATCAGCTAGTTGCGACTAAACGTGATGAATCACTTTCTCGTTCTTTGTTCACCTTTCGTTCGCATTTTGTCACCATTCACCACGATTACTATTACGTTTTTATGACAGGCGACGTTCCCCGCCCAATAAAGGCACACACCCTTTGTAAAGTGGCAGGACTCTGCGGGAGCTGGCCGGGCGGATTACTAAACACTTGGCGACAAAGGAGGACCTATCCCAGAAGCCCGTCTCGGGCCAGTGTCCGTATTGTCGACAATTCGGTCGGAATAACGATCATTCGTAGTGCAAGGCGACCAGGGGATCGCACTGAGAAGCGCGTCGCGCGGGCAGGAAGCAAGCGGCCAAGCCAACGGCGAGAAAGACGAGGGCAACGCCACAGAACGTCAGCGGGTCGGTCGCCGAAACACCCTGGAGTTGGCTTGCTAGAAAGCGAGTCAAGCCCAAGCTCGCCAGCACTCCAATGAGGATGCCTGCCGAAATCAAACGCAGCCCGTGCGAAAGAACCATTGCAAGAACGTCGCGGCGTTGGGCCCCAAGCGCCAGGCGAATGCCGAGCTCGTGGGCTTGGAGCGCGACAGTGTAGGCCATTACGCTAAAAATCCCGACAAGCACGAGGGCCAGGCCGATTCCGGCGAACACGCTGGTCGTGATCAAGCCAAATTGCGGTTTGGTGTAAGCGAATTCCGCCAGGAAGTCCTCCATCGATCCGCTTTGCGTGACCGCTGCTGTCGAATCCACTGTCCAAATCTCGCGCTGGACGGCCGCAAGCACGGACTTCGCGTCCACGGCGGTGGCTGCCAGGATGTTGCGCCCTCCAAACCCTGTGATGGAATGCGGAAGGAATGCTTCGGGCCGAGGAGGTTCCAGCAGTCCCTGGTTTTTGAAGTCCGCGATCACGCCGATGATCTCGAAATAGGCGTCATGCGGCGTCTCGGGCAGTTGATCGAAGTCGTTGAACTTGATCTTTTGCCCCAGAGGGTTCGCGCTTCCGAAGTAAGCGCGAACAAAAGCCTCGTTGACCACAGCTACCTGCCGGGCCGAATCGATATCGGTTTCGGAAAGCAATCTCCCGCGCACCAGTCGAAGTCCGAGTACTTGAAAATAGGCTTTGCCACACAAGTCAATCCCGGACGACCAGTGCTGAGAGCTAGGCTTACCCAGGACTGTAATTTCACTCCCATTTCCTCCCAGCGGAGGCATGCTCAATGATGTGGTGGCGTTGATCACCCCGGGTAAGGCTTTGACGCGCTGAAGGACTTGCTCGTAGAAGAGCTTTTTCTTCACTGCCGTTTCATAGGGACCGTGTTCGGTGGTGGATACCCACGCGTAAAGCATGTGCGCCGGATTGAAATCCAGCTCAACGTGGGTCAGCGCGAAGAAGCTGCGCACCATCAGACCGGAACCGGTCAACAGGACAATGGAGAGCGCCACTTCCGCGATCACCAAGCCACTGCGCAGCTTTCCATGGCGAAAGCCGCCCCCAGCCCCTTTACCGCTGCCGAACATGCGGAGCTCGAGGTTGCCGCGCACAGCGTGGAGGGCGGGGGCGAGGCCGCAGATCAGCGTCGTCAGACCCGCAATGGCTACCGCAAAGAGGAGAACACCCGGTTTCAGGCTAATCACGGCTTCTTCAGGAATACGCCCGTGGAATAGATCGGCATTCGGGCCCCGCGGAATGATGGCGACCAAGCCTTTCACTCCAAAATAGGCCAACAGGCAGCCCGCGCAGCAGGCCCCACCAGCAAGCAAGAGACCCTCCACCAGAAGCTGGCGAATCAGTCGTCCTCGGCTCGCGCCAAGGGATGCTCGCACGGCAATCTCCCTTTCGCGGACGGTCGCTCGAGCCAACAGCAAGTTTGCGACGTTGCCGCAGGCGATCAGAAGCAGCATGGTGACCGCGGCGAGCAGGGCGTAGAGGGTTTTCGAGAAATCGCCGACCACAAAGTCCAGAAGCGTGCGTAAAACGATCTTAAAGTGCTGCGGATAAAGTTCCCCAGGGTTGGCTTGCGCCATTCGATGCAGAATCCCGTCCACATCGGCGGCAGCGGTTTCCAGGCTGACACCTTTCTTTAGCCGCGCGCACGCCCATATAACGTCTGGGTCCTTCACAGGAAATACTGTCCCATCGGCGCCGGGACTCAAATCCGTGGGAAGCCAAAGGCTTGAGCCGCACCCGTTAAAGCGTTGCGGCATGATGCCAATCAGTGTGCGGGGCTTGCCGTTTAGAAAAAATGTCCTGCCGAGTACCGCGGGATCGCCGCCGAATTCGGTTTGCCACAGCTTATAGTTCATCATGAACACAAATGGCGTGCCCGGCTTGCCGTCGTCAGGACCAAAAGACCTGCCGAGCAAGGGCGGAACACCGGACCCGAAGTCGTTGGGGGTGGTGTAGCAGCCCAGGAAGCGCCGAGTGCCTTTTCCGTCCCTATACAGCACATCCGACTGATAGTCGCCGACGATATCTTCGAAGACGTGGTTTTGATCGCGAATGGCCACGAACTCAGGAATCGTGTAGTGAAAACGAGCTTCGGCCTCGCGCGGGCCCGTCAAATCCCACATCTCCAGCACGACGGAATGCTGAAAGTCGCGGTAGGGAAAAGGATCGACCACCACAGCGTAAAGAACACTGAACATCACCGTCGTCGCGCCGATGCCAAGGGCGAGAGCAAAGATGGCGACCAGAGCGAAGCGGCGGTCCTTAGCCAAGCCCCGGAAGGCGTACTGAAGATCGCGAAGAAAATCCTGCACGTGATTCTCGACGCGCGCATCGCGGCAGTCCTGCTTCACTTGCTCGAGTCCGCCAAACGCCAGGTTGGCGCGGCGCCGCGCCTCTTCCGAAGAGAAGCCCGCCGCCAAGTAATCGCGCACCTTCTGCTCAAGGTGAAAGCGCAGCTCCGCGTCCAGCCGCTTTTCCGTTCGGCGCTTGTGGAACAGGCGGCCCAGCCAGCCGTTCACGGAAACTCCTATTCTGCGGCGCTCAAGATCAAAGCCATCGCTTCCGACAGCCGCTCCCAATTGACCAGCTCGGCGCTAAGCCGCTTTTTCCCGGCGCGCGTGAGCGAATAGAACTTGGCGTCGCGCCCAGTTTCCGTCTCCTCCCACTTCGCTTGCAGCCAACCGCGGTCTTCCAGACGGTGCAGGGCCGGGTACAGGGAACCTTCCGGCACCTGAAACAAATCCTTCGATATCTGCTGGATTCTCTGCGAGATGGCGTAGCCATGGATGGGTCCCAAAGCCACCACCTTGAGAATCAGCATATCCAGCGTGCCTTTGAGAACTTCCGCTTTTCCTTGTTCCATCGAATCCCTAGACATCCTATGCTTATATCCATAGAATCCCTATGTGTCAAGCAAAAAAATAAATTTGCTTGCGCCGGCGTTTCCCTGGAACTTTTGGCATGCTGCCTCGTCTTAGTAGAGAAAATTGAAATTTGCAAACTTGTAGCTCACCCCTTCCGGGTTGAGGTTGTTGGGGAGGAGCCGCAGGAAGGAGCCAAGGAGAAGAAAGGAAGGTACGGCGCGCACGGCCAGACAAGAACGGGGCCCGCAACGCGCCTCAGGGCCTGCGTAAATGAAATCGGGTTGGGGTTAAACAGATCACTCCGCTTTTGGTTTGGCGGCCGGAGCGAATTGATCTCGGGGAGAAGCGCTAGCCTTGCGGCGCGAGCTTTTCATTTAACCCCTCCTCATTTTAGTTCGCTTTGATTTTTACTTGCAACCGCGAATGCACCTCGCCTCTGCGTCGCGGCCGGAGGATCCAATTCCATGAGAATGAAAACAAACATTTCTATTCTGCTGCTGTTTCTGGCTTCCAGCGTTTGCGCCCAGACCGAACAAACTCCCTCTTCGCTGCTTCCTGCCGCTCCATCTTCGGTCCCGCGATTCGAAGAGACCATTTCCGTTCACGACCTGCGCATCCCACCTAAAGCCGTGAAGGAGCTCCAACGCTCGCAAAACGCGCTCCAGTCCGGAGATGCGCGCTCTTCCGCTCGGCATCTGGAAAGGGCCCTTCAGATCTATCCCGATTATCTGGAGGCGCACAACGCTCTGGGAGCCCGCTATATCGAGCTTGCGGAGTATGAGAAGGCCGCGGCGGAGTTTCAAAAAGCTATTGCTATCGACCCGCTCGTGTCGCAGCCCTGGAACAACCTCAGCGTGGCTTTTTTTCTTCAGCAACGCTACGGAGACGCAGAGTCTGCCGCCCGCCGCGCGCTGAATCTCGCTCCCCAGCACGCGACGGCTCGCTACATGCTTGGCGCCATTCTGGCCACCGAGCAGCGCAATCCCGAAGAAGCCATTGGATTGCTGCGTCAGACCAAGCTCGAGTTCGCGGATGCGCGCCTGCTTCTGGCGCAGATTCTGCTTCGCCGCGGCGCCGCCCGAGACGCGGAAGAAGAATTGCGTGGCTATCTTGCCCTCCCCGACGCCCCGAAGCGGCAAAATGTCGAGCGCTGGCTCGCTCGGCTCACACAGACACCCACCACAAACGCACCGGCCCAGCCCAACACGCCTTAGCAACGGCTGCCTGTGCTGCAGGGCCGTCGAGTCCCCTTCGTTCGCGGACGTGCTTTTGCCCAGAAGAGGTTCCGGAAAGTCGTGAGGAAATTGGTTGGGAATCCAACATTTCGGTTAACAGCCGAGCGACCAATTTAATCAAATCTTGCCGGAGTTGGCGCTAGTCGAGGGAAACCAGCAAGTTGTGATGAAACGGAGCGAGTCCTTTTCTCCGTCTCTTTTCACCCTTTATTCGCAATTCGCTGCAATTTGCGGCGATTCGTATGACATTTTTATGACAGCGCGAGTTCTCCAGCCAATAAGTCGCTGGCCCTCTACTCGATGCGGAGGGCGGTAGCGGGGTCTGTTTGCATGGCGCGGCGGCCAGGGATGTAGCACGCGAGAGCCGCGGTGGCGAGGAGGAGAGCTGCGACGACGAGGTAGGTGACGGCGTCGAAAGGTTTTACGCCAAAGAGAAGAGTGGCCAAGTAGCGGGAGAGCCAGAAGGCGCCGATGGCTCCGAGGAACGCGCCGATGAGAGCGGGACGCAGGCCCTGGCGAATGGTCATGCCAAGAATATTAGAGCGAGTTGCTCCGAGTGCGACGCGGAGGCCGATTTCGGGCGTGCGGCGCGTGATGGAGTAGGAGAGAACGCCGTAAATGCCGGTTGTGGCGAGGAGAAGGGCCAGTACGCTGAAGATGGACAGGAGGACGGCATTGAGGCGCTGCGGGGCGACGGAACGGTACACCACCTGGTCGAAGGAGCGCACGTCGGAAATGGGCAGATTGGGATCGAGTTCGCCGACGAGCGAGCGAATGGTGGGAACCATGGCAAGCGGATTGTCGCGCGTGTGAACGACGAACTCGCTGGTCAGGGCGTTTGTTCCGTAGGGAAGATAGACGGTGAGCGTCGGATTTTCGGCGAGGCCGCGCTCGCGACTATCGCCTACAACACCCACAACTTCGGCGGGGCCGCCGCTTTGGCTCTTCCAGAGAACTACCTGCTTTCCGATGGGATCCTCGTTCTTGAAAATTTGTTTGGCGAGACGATCACTTAGTACTACCCGGCGAGGATAGGGCGGCACGTCTTTGGGAATCCAGACGGGCTTGTCGTTTTCGTCAAAAAGTCTGCCACGAACGAGGGGAAGACCGACCGCAGCGAAATAGCCGGGCGTAACGACGCGCCATCCAGCCCAAGGGGGTTGCGCCGAAGACTCCGGCGTGTCGATGCCCATGCCGGGATCGCCGCCTTCGACGGGGCGCTGATTCACGGCGCCGGATGCCAGAACTTGCGGGTTCGTCTTGAGGCGCTCGAAGAACCGATCGAGAAACTGTTTGCCGATGCCTTTTTCCCAATAAGACACCGGCATGTTGACGGTAAACACGAGGCGATTTTCGGTGTGAAAGCCACGGTCTACAGTCATGAGTTCCTTGAAGCTGCGGATGAGGAGACCGGCACCGACCAGCAGAAGAAACGACAGCGCCACTTCACCAGTGACCAGAATGTTGCGAAGCCGGCCTTGCCCGCGGCTAGTGGTTTGGCGATCACCATCGCGAAGAGCGGCAGCAATGCCGGAAGTAGGCGCCTGAAGCGCGGGGGCGAGGCCGGACAGAATGCCAGTCACCAGGGCGATGAAAACCGCGAAGGCAAGCACCCAGGGATTGAGCCCGGCGTCAGTAAGCCGCGGTATGCCGCGAATTTCGAGATATTGGATGACACCGATGCCGAGGTAGGCGACGAACAATCCTACCGCCGCGGCGAAGCCGTTCAGCAAAAGCGACTCCATCATCACGAAGCGAATCAGGCGTGCGCGGCTAGCGCCGAGAGCGGTGCGCACGGCGATTTCGCGCATGCGCGCGGTTCCACGAGCGAGGAGAAGATTGGCAATATTCAGACAAGCGATGAGAAGAAGAAAGGTGACAGCACCGAGGAGAACCCAGAGGGCGCGGCGCGTGGTATCACCGGCAACCCACGTACTCGAAGGCGTGAAGAAAAAGCCGATGCCCTTGTCCTGTTCGGGGAAGGATTGCGCGAGGGAGGCTGCGATTTGAGCGAGATCGGCTTGCGCGGCTTCCTGGGTGATGCGGGGTTTGAGGCGGCCGATGACTTGAAATTCCCAACTGCCACGGTCGGCGTCCGGGCGATAGCCAAATGGCGTGTAAAGCTGATCGTCGATCCAGGGCTCGCCGGGAGGAAGAACGCCGATGACGACGTAGGGTTTGTCGTTGAGGCGAAGAGCTTTGCCCAAAATGTTTGGATCGCTGCCAAAGCGCGTCTTCCAGAATTTGTTGCCAAGTATCACAACCGGATTTCGAAATCCGCCACGGTCATCGTCGTAGGAAAAATCGCGGCCGAGAACCGGGGAGACACCGAGCGTGCGGAAGAAGCCGGCGCTGACTTCGCAAGCGACGACCTTCTCAGCCGGGCCAAGGCCCGTTAGGTTGGCTTCGTCATAGTGATAGGCGCCGACTTCGCTGAAAGAGTGATTGTAGGACCGCACGTCCCAGAAATTCGCTTCGGAAAAGGATGCCTGATCCATGCCGCGGTCGAGGCGGGTTTCCCAAATCGTGAGCAGGCGATTCGCGTCGCGGAACGGCAAAGGTTTGAGCAGCGCGGACTGAAAGATACTGAAGACAACAATGCAGGCGCCCATGCCCAAGGAGAGCATGGTTGTGCCGAGCACGGTTAGCGAAGGATTGCGGCGAAGACCGCGAAGCGATTGCCGAAGTTCTGCGCCCAGGACGTCAAAGGCAGCTCCGCGGCGGACGTCGCGAACTTCTTCCTTGAGCTTTTCGGTACCGCCGAGTTCGATCGAGGCTTCCCGCCGGGCCGTGACCGGATCAGCGCCTCCGCGGATCTTTTGTTCTTCGAGCAGTTCGCGGTAGGAGCGAATTTCGTCGGCAAGATCGGCTTCCACTTTCTGCCTCTCCGTGAGATTGCGCCAGAGAGAATTGAGCTTGTGCCAAACGGGCATAGTCCACCTCGAAGGGCTGCTGGTTTTCAGGTTGCTTTAAGGGCGCGGGCCATGGCGGCGGAAATGCGCGCCCAGAGATCAGTTTCCTGTTTGAGCTGTCGGCGGCCGGCGGTCGTGAGGCGGTAGAACTTCGCGCGACGGTTGTTTTCGGATTCGCCCCAGGAGGAAGTAAGCCAGCCGGCTTCCTCCATGCGATGAAGCGCGGGAAAGAGCGAGCCAGGCTTGACAAGAAATGTGTTCGAGGTGACCTGCGCGATGCGGTTGGAGATTCCGAGGCCGTGCATGGGCTGGAGCGCAAGGACTTTAAGGATGAGCACATCCAGTGTGCCCTGGAGCAGATTGGTGTTGGAAGGTGGCATTTGTTCTGTCCTATAGAGATTCAATAGGAGGTGGTGCTATAGACACTCTATAGGAGAGAAATGCGAAAAGCAAGATGCGAGCGGAGCGGGTTGGCCGGACCTAATGAGCGGCCTGAGACATAGGTAACACATCGTACCGGACACATAGGTGACACTTCCTCCTGTTTTTTGGGAGGGAGTGATGCCTTGGAAGGAGTGTTCGGTCATGGATGAAAGGCTGCAGTTTGTGGCTCGCCGGCTAGCCGGCGAGGCGATGTCAGAGCTCTGCAGGGAGTTTGGGATCTCCCGCAAGACCGGCTACAAGATCTTCGATCGCTATCAAGAATGCGGCATTCAGGGGCTCACGGACAGAAGCCGACGTCCGTATCGCTACGCCAACCAACTTCCTTTTCAAGTAGAGAACTACATTCTGAACGTCAAGCGCGAGCACCCCAGCTGGGGTGCTCGCAAAATCCGCGAGCGATTGCTTCGCAGGTTCTCAGGTATTCCCATCCCAGCCAAGAGCACCATCCATGCGGTGCTCGACCGCCAAGGCCTGGTCGAGCGCCGCGGCCGCGTACGTCGTCGGGCCCAGGGAACCGCTCTCTCCGTTGGCCAGCATCCCAATGAATTGTGGTGCACCGATTACAAGGGCGAGTTCTTGCTCGCCAATCGTCAGTA
>Ga0126373_10003658_pt1 | contig 11579 bp, 6 predicted proteins | sample PanSoiMetPlot_11_FD_92545 | JGI IMG/M metagenome (GOLD analysis project Ga0126373, IMG submission 92545) | Tropical forest soil microbial communities from Panama - MetaG Plot_11 | ecosystem: Environmental > Terrestrial > Soil > Tropical forest > Bulk soil | place: Panama | collected 2016-02-17
GCAAACCGAGAGGGCAACGGCATCGTATTCTGAGGCCTTAACCAAGCGATGAACTGCTTCGAAAAATGGTATTGCGGGTCGGCGCTTTGGCGTTATCTAACGCGGCGAGGATTGCTCCCGTGGATGCTACAAGACTCCGAGCTGGGTGAACATGTTCTGGAGCTGGGCGCCGGGGCGGGGCCCGCGACCACAGAGTTGGCGCGTCGCGCGCCTCGCGTCACGAGTCTCGAATACGATCATTCGAGCGCGCTGAGACTCCGCACTCGCGCGATTCAAGCGAATGCGGGTGTAGTTCAGGGGGACGCAGCGACATTGCCTTTTTCTGACGGCACATTTTCATCTGCTATTGCCATCCTCATGTTGCACCATTTGAAATCTCGCGAACTACAGGACCGCGCCTTTTTCGAGATCCACCGAGTTCTTCGTCCTGGCGGCGTTTTTCTTGCCTTCGATATTCCGAACGGTTGGCTTCATCGAGTCGCGCACATCAGGAGCACATTTGTTCCCTTGGATCCGGCAACCACAATCCAACGGCTGACGGCAGCGGGGCTCGCCCAGGTCACCCTGGATTCCCGCAGCGGAGGTTTCCGCATCCGGGCGATGCGCACAAAGTAGTCTTAACCCATCGGGAATTCGCTTGCGTTTGACCCCGCTAGGCCTACGGATTAGCATGGGATTATGTGGTTCCGCGGCGACAAGTTTCCACCGGGCCCCTACACCGGACTCAAAGGCTGGTCCCTTCGCGCCCTGACCCAGAGTCCGCTGAAAATGTTCACTGAACTGGCGCAGTACGGAGATATCGTCGGCATCCGTGTCGTCAACTTTCGCAACGTTTTCATCAATCACCCGGACCTCATTGAAGAGGTATTGGTCGGCCATCCACGCCGGTACTACAAAGGCCGCGTGTTGCGCGCGAATCGGCACGTTTTTGGCGAGGGGCTGCTCACCAGCGAAGGAGATTTCTGGCTGAGGCAGCGGCGCCTCGTGCAGCCCGCTTTTCACCGCGCGCGCATCGCAGCCTACGCAGAAACCATGGTCGAGTATGCGCAACGCGTGATGGAAAGCTGGCGCGACGGGGAAGAGCGGGACGTGCATCAGGAGATGATGCGGCTGACTCTGCAGATCGTCGCGAAAACGCTGTTTAATGCCGATGTTACGCGGGACGCTCAAGACGTCGGCAAATCGCTCGAGCTGCTTCTGGAGCTTGGCGCCGATTTCCGGCGCACTATATTCGTTCCACATTGGATACCCACACCCACCAATCTTCGAATCAAGCGCGAAATTGCGTTCATCGAAAGCATTCTGTACCGCATGATCAACGAGCGACGCGCTTCGGGCGTCGATGCTGGCGACCTTCTCTCCATGCTTCTTCACGTGCAGGATGAAGATGGTTCGCGCATGACGGACAAACAACTCCGCGATGAAACCATCACGCTGTTTCTTGCGGGGCATGAAACCACCGCCGCCTCGCTTTCCTGGACGTGGTGGTTGCTTGCGCAGAATCCCAGAGTGGAAGCAAAGCTGCATGCCGAACTTGACGAACTTCTCGAGGGCCGCGCGCCTTCTATGGACGATCTCGCGCGCCTTCCCTACACCGCAAATGTCATCACGGAATCCATGCGCCTTTATCCTCCCGCGTGGGGCCTGGCGCGCATCGCTGTGGAAGATCACCAACTTGGCGGGTATATCGTGAGAAAAGGGATGGGTGTGGCAATGGCGCAGTGGGTCGTCCATCGCGACACGCGTTGGTACGACAAGCCAGAAGAGTTTCGCCCGGAACGCTGGGAAGGCGACTTCATCAAAAGCGTCCCACGGTTTGCCTATTTCCCGTTTGGCGGCGGGCCGCGTCAGTGCATCGGCAACTCATTTGCCTTGATGGAAGCGACACTGATTCTGGCAACGGTGGCGCAAAAGTTCCGACTGCACCTTGTGCCTGATCATCCGGTCGTGCCGTTAGCGTCTATTACGCTGCGGCCTCGCCATGGAGTGCGTGTGGTGCTGGAGTCACGTCAGCCCCGCAACGCTGAGAGCCTTCCACATAGGATTAAACCCACAACGCAGGCCCTCAGCGCCGACTAGCGTCAACTACGCCTTCTCGATTTGGTTGAGAATTCGTCGCTAGGCCCCCGGGGAGGCTCAGAATGACACAGCTTTGGGGTTAAAGGTCGATGTCGCCCCGTGCACACCACTGTTACTTGCCGGAAAACTGCGAAGCCAGTTCCGAATGCGTTTGCATTACGCGCAGAATCGAATCCCGTGTGACGATTCCCACAATCTGCGGAGCTTCATCCGTGGCGCCACTGACCACCGGCATCTGGTTGATGTCCGCAGTCAGCAACCGCTCGAGCAGACGCATAAGCGGCTCGTCCGGCGAAGTCCACTGAATCTTCTCCCGCGGGATCATTGCTGCTTGAACCGAGTTGTTGGCCCACTCCGAGCGTGACACGGCATTCAACGTGTGGACGTTCATCATGCCCACCAGCCGGTCGCCCGACAGAACCAGGTGACAGCGCCGCCCGGTCCGTAGCACTTCTGCGCCGTATTCATCCAGCGTCATGTTTCCGCTGATCGTTGGAACCTCATGGCTCATTACATCCGAAGCGTGCAATCCGGACAGGGCATCGCGAATGGTCATTTGTGTGATGCTTTGCTGCGCGGCGGTCAGCAGGTACAGCCCAATGACTCCAAGCCAAAGACCCGAATACCAATCATTTTTGTAGAAAGCTAGGTAACCACCAATGCCCATCATGGCGTATGCGACAACTTTGCCGCTCGTCCCGGCGATCAGCGTCGCGCGTGAGAAATTCTTGGTGATGCCCCAGAGGACAGCCCGAAAAATTCGGCCGCCGTCGAGAGGGAAACCAGGTGCCAGGTTAAACGCTCCCAGAGAAGCATTCGCCCAAAACAGGTAGCCGCCCAGTACGCCAACCATTTGTTCGGAAGGAAAAAGCCTCATTGTCGCCCAGAATGCGGCGGCGAGGAAAAAGCTGGCCAGGGGGCCCGCCGCCGCGATATTGAACTCCTGGATGGGTTTCGAGGGCTCGCGCCCAATGCGGGCAAGGCCGCCAAAAATGAATAGCGTAATGGAGTGCACGGGAATTTTGTAATAGAGCGCTACCACACTGTGCGCCAATTCGTGAAAAAGCACTGAACCGAAAAAGAGAAGGCTCGTCAGGATGCCTAAGGTCCAGTGTTCGGTGGGCGTCCATTGAGGATGAAGTTGCCGGAAGTTCATGGCCAGTTCATAGGTAATCAGGCCGAAAATGAGCAGCCAGCTGGCATCCAGATAGATGGGAATGCCCAGGACTTTAGCGATTCGAAAACCGGATCCGCGGCTCATAAGGTTTAAGGATTAGCGTAGCACACACGCAGGAGTGAGACGCGCCGTGAGATTACCCGCGAGCCGATCCTGTTCCTCACGGCAAGGCGAACAGACCATCGGAATAAGGGAGCGTTCTGCTCCGTCGGCTTTCCTCAATTCGGTTTCGCGCTGTCGGCCGTAGCGCTTGTTGTCGGAGTCGGAGTTGGATTCGGATTCGGAGTCGTTCCCGCGCCGGCTGGGTTTTTGTTTCCTCCCTGCCTGGCTTGCGTGAGCACTTGGAGCAAGTCTACTCCTATTCCGAGCCGGTAATTGTCGCGATCACGCAGTGGGACTTTTACTTGAAAAACGGAGGGATCGCTAATAGCCGTGGTGGAGGTACCCGGCAAGAAAACGGGGTTTGAATTCCTGTTTTTCTCGAAAGCTGAGTTCACACCTCCGAATATATTGGTTCCGGGTACAAATGGCAGGGGATATTCTGCATCGAGACGCAACAACCAACGAGAAAGGTGTCCGCCCGTGACTTGTTCGTCTTGGCCTACCGTAATGTCGAATATACCAGGATAGGCGTTGTAAACTCCCTCGCACTCATTCTTGTAGCCCGGGTCGCAGTCATAGCTGTAATACGATTTGCTGAAATGGTAGGTTTTCAAACGCAGCCCCGAATAGTACTTACGAAAAAAGCGGGATCTCTCCTGATTGACGAAGGTGATGTTTGTAAACTGAGACGGGATGTCGCAGGGAGGTTTGGTTGTACCACATACCAGCGGATCGGTTGCCTGAAATTGATGCCGCAGCGGACTGTTCGGATCGAGCGCATAGACCGTGGGGTTGTTTCCAGGCGCCGCAAAAGGCGATGCAAATCCGCCACCCAGGACCCACGCCAAACCGACCCTGGCCTTGGTGTTCTTGTAAGACCCATAGAACGCCCGGCCTTCACGCGGCTTGACAAGCAAGATCTCAATCCCGCCCTGGACATCGACGCCTTGTACAAGGCTGGTGTTCTTTGCCGAAAAACTGTCGGTGAAGCCTTGGACGTTGAGGCTTGAAAGTGCGCTAGCTTGCTGGGGAACGCTGGTGATCCGAGGATTGAAATACCACCATTCCCGTCCGTCCAGGGGATCAGCGTGCTGGTCCTTCCAGCCGTATCGCACGTGGTTGGTTTTTTCTCTCGCGGTTCGCAGATCCTGGCAATCCTCGTAGCCCCTTACAACGGAACCGGCGGGCAACTTATCGTATGGAGAGGCCGTACCTGTAGCTGCACTGTCGGGAGCGTCCGTGCCCGTCAGGGCAAACATGAATTTCGTAGTGTCCTTCTTATCGAGACCGCTAACCACGAATGTGCCGTTGATGAACAAAGGGCCGCTTTGCGTGGCGACAACCACCGGGTCTCCCACAGCAAAGAAATGTTGGGTCTGTGTCGTCACGGTGACCACATTCTTGCTCCGGGCAATGCTTGCCATCTTCACTACCCAACCGCGTGACTTCAATACCTTTCCGTTCTTGCTCGACGCATTCGCCGCTACGTTCTGCGTATACGTGAAATGCGTCGAATCGGAAGTACCGGTGACTTCGAACGTGCCATCGAAGCTTTTTTCTGACACCCCCTCGATTGTCACATGGTCTCCGACGACAAGGTTATGCGGGGCGTGAGTCGTGATCGTCACCGTATTCCCTGCCTGCACAATTGTCACAATGTTTGCAGCGAACTTGGTTTTGGGAAGGACTTCGCCGCGAGAGTTAGTTAAGGCCTCTCCCTCACTGTCCGAACAAACTGTGTACCCGCCCCGGCCAATGGGCGCGCTCAGCGCGAAATCTACAAAGAGTTTCTGTTGCGTGTCCGTTGCGGTGGCGCCGCCGATATCCAGCCCCACCACCGAGCGCAATGAGGGGTGGTTGGCGCTCCGGTTGGTGGCTTCCACATGGGCCATGTCGGATACGAATCCTTTCCCTTGAAGGGGGATCATCAATGGCGGGCCAGGTGCGCCGTTTGCATCCCTGAGCGGTACTTTGAGCCAATGGCTGTAGTCAAATGAGCGATGTGGGGTAAAGAGGATCTTGAGAGTACAATGGTCTGAATTGGCGAGGGGGTTCTTGCATTTGTCAGGTCCGTCCGCGACTTGGAAAATCTCACCTTGCGGCCTGCAGGTGGTTTCGTCTTCCAAGCACACCTCTGGCGGCCCAAGCCGGACATCTCCATCGTTGTTGTTTTTGATCGTAACGGAGCTCTCTCCCTGCTCGGATACTTCCTGCTGGTCTGCACGGACGACGGAAGGTGTTATTTCAAACTTATCCGCAATCGAGGCCACCCGGGCCGCGGGAGGGGGCACGGCGCCGTTGGCTGCCGTGAACGTTCGCGCTGGAGCGGAGCACACATCTGCAAGCGCATTGCGTTTCTTTTGCCGCGAATCGGCGATCACGTCCTGGTCGTCTACGCTCAAGTTCGGGGCCTGATGCTTCTGAAGGGCGGTGATCTGCGCATCCAAAACAGCGCTGTATTGTTGCGCATAAGCGTCCAACACGCCTTTTAGCGCTGTGACTTGGGGGTCAGGCGTGCCAGTCGGGGAACATGCCAAGGGCTGCAGCGCAGCGATCTTTCCTTCCAATAAGAGGCGCTTTGCATCGTCGGGTGCCTGCGCCAGGGCGCGCGGTCCAAAAGTGAATGCAGTCACCAAGATGAGCAGCGTAAACCTTTCAACAGTTCCCGAGACACCCCGGAGCAGTCTGCTGAAAGCGCGCACGACCTTCTCCCCATTCATAATGGTTTTGCATTGGAAGCCGGGCGAAAGAGTTTTTATCCTCCGCCGAGCGAGCGAGAGTAGATTCATGAATCGGGTCTCCTAAACGATCGTCAAAGGCTTCAGGATCGTGTTTGGAGCGGACTGGGGCCCGCGTTTTCGCCTGGGCTGACGGGTTGTCACCCGCAGGGAGAGTTAAAAATTCCGAGGCGTTCGGCGCAGCATACAAGATATTCACCATCTGTCAAGTCTTTTATAGGATAGCTACAAAGTATTGTCTTACCCAACTGCTAGCGTGTCCATCTTAAAGTCGGGTCGTCTGCCGCGTCTACTCGGCCACGGGCGCGTAACCACAGACACAAGCCAAAAACAAATGATAGCCATAAGCCCTGTATTTTCAATTCATTGGCTTTGGCCATGGGCTTGCCACTCTGCGATTCGCACAACAGGAGGCACGCCATGATCACCATTCTCGACTTCGCCATACTCGCCATCGCGACGATGTTTGCCGTCGCTGCTGCCTCTGCTCTTTCTTGGATGTTTCTACGCGTCGCGTTCACATGGATGCAACCGGCCACAGCCCGGAGGATCCCTCCGCGCACCCAGCTCGTCCGGGGCACTGCACAACTGGCTCGCGCGTTCGCCGCGAATCGCTAACCCCAGAAGTCGGCACAGGCAACCCCGGCGTCTGTGCCACAGGGTTTCCCGGCCCAACACGAGCGGCGGAGCTAGCGAGTAGTACTGAACCGCAGCGCACCGGGAATGAAATGGAAGGAGTAACTCGATGCTGGCTTTGAAATACCTCTTGATGATTCTAGGATTTGGTTTGTTTGGCAGCGCAGGGGCCTTGGTTGCTTACGACGTCTTTCTTGCCACACAGCTTCGGCGGCTGGTTCGCGGACGTGCGGGCGGGGAAGCGGATGTGGAGGTGGGGCCGTTGGTCGACCGCCCTTTTCGTCCAGTGCGAACGCGGCTGGCGTTGCAGCTTGCAACGGCTGGAGCCCTTTCGATCCTCGTCAACGGAGCGATCGCGGTGATTCCCGATGGAGCCGCGGGCGTCCGTGTGAGCCAGATTTCAGGTGCTCGCCCCGGTACGCTATATCCTGGCGTGCACCTGATTACGCCGCTGGTCGATTCCGTGGCCATCTACGATACGCGCGAACAGGTGTACACAACTCTGGCCTCCGAAAATCCGAAGCTAAAAGATGATGTTTTGAGCGTGCAGGCGCGCGAAGGGCTGAACATAGGCCTGGCAGTAGCCGTCCGTTACCGTCTGGATCCCAAGCGCCTGGATTCCATCCACACGAATTTGCCCCAACCGGTCGGTGAACAAGTCGTAGCGCCCGTTGTCTCCGCGATCTATCGCCAGCTCGCGCCTAACTACATGACTCGCGAAATTTTCGCCACCAAGCGAGAAGAACTGCGGACAAAAGCGGCTGAAACGATCACCGCACGGCTCGCCAGCGACGGCATCCTGGTGCGCGAAGTGCTCCTCCGCGATCTTCAGTTGCCCGCCGAATATGCAAAAGGACTGGAAGGGCTGCTCTTGAAAGAGCAGGAAAACGAGCGGCTTGGAACCGAGCAGGAAATCAAGCCGAAGGAAGTAAAAATCGCGGAGCTGGAAGCAGAAGCGCAGAAATCGCGCGACGTCAAGGAGGCTGAAGCTCAGGCCGAGGTCCGAGTGCTGCAAGCCAAAGCGGAAGCGGACGCTATGCAATACACTTTGCCTTTAAAGCAGAAGCAGGTCGAACAGACCAAGCTGGAAGCGCAGGCGCGTAAAGAGGCCACGCTCGAAAACGCGGAAGCTGCCGCGCAGGCCAAGATCATTGACAGCAAAGCTGAAGTCGAACGCCAGGAGAATCTTACGGACGCAGACGCCAACCGCATTCGCGTGACGGCCGCTGCGGACGCTGAGCGCATGAAGTATGAAGTGTCCGTACTAAAGCAAAACCCAATGCTCATCCAGAAAATCATCGCTGAGAGGCTTTCCGACAAACTGCAAATCATGATGGTGCCCATGGACGGAAAGAATTTCTTCGCCACCGACGTAATGCGCTCGGCGTTTACGAACGCCGCGGCCGGAAATACCAACAGCGGTTCCGACGATGGATCGGATGACCCGCCGCCTGCAGCGACTGGAGCGTCGCAACGCAAGCCGCAGCGCCGGCAGTGAGGGTTTAAGAGAATCAGTGCAGGCTGCCTGGAGACGCCTGTGCTACCGGTTCCGCTAGCCAACCCCTGTGGGTGGCTCGGGACGCTAAGGCCAGGGAGAAGCAACAATGATTAGAAGAGCAAGCACCGCCGCGCTTCGCTATTCGTCAGAGTTGCTCTCTGTTGGCACACGCGGACCGCGCCACCCGGCTGGCGGCCCGAAAACAGAAGGTCAACGGGAAGTCCCGATGAGCTGTCGCTTCGTGCTTTGGGGAACGCTTATTCTTTGACCGCCCTTATTCCTTAACGGAAGGATACTTCGGCCGAGGCGGAACGCCCTTGTAGTCCTTCAGCGCTTCCTTCGCCAGTTCGATGGCTTTCTCGAGCTGCGGATCATGCCCGCTAACGACCAAATCCGGCCGCTGTGGCACGACGTAGTCCGGATCCACGCCGTGCTGTTCGACTATCCACTCGCCGCCGTTATCGCTGCTGAAGAAAGCGGCGCTGGGGGCGGTCACGAATCCACCATCGCGCAGCGGTTGCCCGCCGGCTATGCCCACCAGTCCGCCCCACGTGCGAGTGCCGACGATCGGCCCGATCTTTTCGCGATGAAAGAACCAGGGAAACGCGTCTCCGCCCGAGCCGGCCAGCTCATTGACGATCATGACCTTGGGTCCGTAAATCGCCACTGGTGGCCAGGGAACATCTGCCGTGTCGCGCGGCGCAATCACGGCCAGCAATTGCCGCTGCAACTTTTCCGTATAAAAATCGGGAATTTGCCCGCCTGCATTGTCCCGTTCGTCGACGATGATGCCGTCTTTGTCGAGTTGCGCGGTGAACTGCTTGTCGAACGCGATGATGCCCTGGAAACTGGTGTCGGGCACATGCATGTAGCCGATGCGTCCCCCTGTGGCTTCTTCCACGTTGCGTCGGTTTGCCTGAATCCAATCGAGATACCGCACTCCGGCCTCGCTGTTCGTCGGCTTCACTGTAATTTCCCAAGCGCCTTGCGGGGAGGATTTGCTGTTGATTTTCAAAGTGACCAGCTTCCCGGCAAGGTCCTGGAAATACGAATAAACGTCTCGGTCGGAACGCGTTTCCTGTCCGTTCACTGCAATCAAGTAATCGCCGGCCTTCACTTTCAGCCCGGGCTCGGTAAGCGGCGAACGCGTCGCTTCGCTCCAATTTTCTCCAGGATAAATCTTGGTAATGCGGTAGTAGCCGCCATCCGCCTCAAAACCCGCTCCCAGCATGCCCACGTTCACGTGAGTCCACTGCGGCTGATCGCCACCGCCCACGTAAGTGTGCGAAGTGCTCAATTCCGAAATCATTTCGCCAATCAAGTAGTTCAAATCACTGCGGTCTGCTAACCACGGCAGCAATGCTTCATAGCGAGCGCCGATCTTCTTCCAATCGTGGCCGGTCATCGCGGGATCCCAGTAGAAATCGCGCTCGATGCGCCACGCCTCGTGGAACACCTGCTTCCACTCTTCCCGCGGATCGATCTTGACTTGCATTTCGCTGAGGTTCAGTTTGCCGTCGCCGACTTTTGCTTTTCCTGGCACCGCGTCCACGATCCCGTAAACTGGTCCCACCTTGTAGATGACCTTCTTGCCTTCCTTGTCCAGGTCGTAGCCGTCGATCCCGTCGAGCAAGACTTTGTCCTCGCGCTTGACCATGTCATACAAGTGCAGCGCGTTCCTCGAAGGCCTGGGGGCTCCTGGAACGAACTGGCGCGATTCCTGCGGAACATCGATGTAAAAAAGTTTGTCCTTGCGCGCCGCCAAGCCTCCTAGAATTCCCGGCTGGATGGGCACAGAAGCGACGCGATTGCTGATGCCATCGAGGTCAATCTGAATCGGTTTGACCGCTTCTTCTTTTTTCTCCCCTTTCTTTTCTTCCTTCTTTTCTTCTCCCGTCTGCTCGCTGCTCTTTGCTTCGGCGGGCTTCTTCTCGTCTTTTTTTTCATCCTTCTTTTCGTCGGCAGCCTTTTCTTCATCGCTCTCGGGCTTGAACGGAGAAGCCTCGTCCGCCTTCAGCGTCACGGCGAAAATGCCGTCCGTCGTGTAGTAGTTGTACCGCTGGTCAAGCTGGCCGGCGCTTGGATAAAAGTAGCGCGTCGAAATAAAAAACAGGTACTTCCCGCCGGGATCGAACACGGGGTTGTTGTCGTTGTAAAAACCGCCGGAGACCTTCGTGACTTTCTTCGTGCTGAGCGAATAAAGGAAAACATCGCTCGACCCGCGCCGGTGCGGCTTCGAATACGTGAGCCACAAACTGTCTGGCGACCAGTTCGCGTCGTTAATGTCGCCACGCTCGTCCTTGTCCACTAAGACCGGTTTTTTTTCTTCGATGCTGACATACCACAACTGATGCAGCTTGTCCCAATACAAAAGCTTCTTGCTGTCCGGCGACCACGTTGGTCCATACCGATACACTCCTCCGTCGCTCGTAATCCGCGTCTCCTCGCCGCCCATTTGCGGCCGCGTGTACACCTCATACTCGCCGGTCTTGTCTGACAAATACGCAATCCACTTGCCGTCCGGCGACCACGCCGGATTCAGTTCATGGATGCTCGAATGCTCCGTGGTCAGCGTGCGGATACTCCCATGCTCTGCTGGAACGGTGAAAATGTTGCCCCGTGCCTCCATCACCGCCCGCGCCGCCGATGGCGAAAGCGCGTAAGTGCCGATGTTCTGTGCAACGTTCTTGAATTCCGCGCGAGCTTCAATATCTTCCGCATGCACCATAATCGGAATTTCGCGCGCCTTGTTGCTCGCCAGGCTGTATTCGCAAAGCAGCCCGCCGTTTTCGTACACGATGGCGTCCGGCCCGAGGCTCGGCCACTTGATGTCGTACTCCTTGTAATCGGTAAGTTTCTTCTCTTGCTTGGAAGCAAGGTCATAGCTATAGAGATTCATCACGCCGTCGCGGTCGCTGATGAAATAGATCGCGTTCCCATGCCACATGGGAAACATGTCCATGCCCTTGGACCTGGGCAGCTCTTCATAGGTGTTGTTCTTCAAGTCGTAAATCGCGATGGGCAGATTCCAGCCGCCGTGATAGCGCTTCCAGGTGCGGAATTCTTGCGAAGTTTCAATGTAGGCAATTTTCGTTCCGTCGGGCGAGAACGAAGTCAGGTCGCCTCGCGGCACCGGCAGCATCTTGGGATTGCCTCCCTGCGGAGACACCAGGAAAAGTTTTGTAAACCGCCCCGGCGGCGCGCTGTAACGGTCGGAACGGAACAAAATGTTTTTTCCATCGGGAGTCCAGCCCAGCACGATGTCATTCGAAGGATGGAACGTCAGCCGCTTTGGCTCGCCGCCTTCCGCCGAGATCAAGTAAACGTCCGGGTTGCCGTCGTAAACGCC
>Ga0126373_10003659_pt1 | contig 11579 bp, 9 predicted proteins | sample PanSoiMetPlot_11_FD_92545 | JGI IMG/M metagenome (GOLD analysis project Ga0126373, IMG submission 92545) | Tropical forest soil microbial communities from Panama - MetaG Plot_11 | ecosystem: Environmental > Terrestrial > Soil > Tropical forest > Bulk soil | place: Panama | collected 2016-02-17
CCGATGGCGAGCGCGTCCAGGTCCCGCAGCCATCCGGACGCCGCCGCCGGCACCTGCATGATGTGCCTGGCGGAAGGCAGGACCGCGTCCGGGTCTCCGCCCTGGCCCGCGATCATCTCGCGGTATTTGGCGAGCGCCCGGCCGTCCGCCAGCGCCTCGGCGGGATCCGCCTCGATCCGCGCCAGAGCGAGCATTTCCCGCGCCAGCGCGAGCGTCACGGTGACCAGGTCGTCAGGCCCGCTGCCGCGCAGGACCGCCACCGACTCGTCAACCTCGACGGCATTGCCGACGGCCCGGCCGAGCGGCCAGTCCATCGCCGTGAGCAGCGCGGTTGTCCGCACGCCAGATTCGGTGCCGAGCCGCACCATCGTCTGCGCGAGCTCGCGCGCCGCTACCGCCTCGCGCATGAACGCGCCCCGCCCGACCTTGACGTCGAGCACGAGCGACTCCGTTCCCTCCGCGATCTTCTTGGACATGATCGAGCTGGCGATTAGCGGGATCGACTCAACCGTCCCCGTGACGTCGCGAAGGGCGTAGAGCTTGCGGTCGGCTGGCGCCAGATCCTCTCCAGCGGCACAGATGACGCAGCCGACCGTTGAAAGTAGCTCAACAAATTCGCTCGCGGAAAGTGTGGCTCGCCAGCCCGGTATCGTCTCGAGCTTGTCGAGCGTCCCTCCGGTGTGGCCGAGCCCGCGGCCGGAAAGCTGAGGCACAGCGGCGCCGCAACTGGCGACCAGCGGAGCGAGGATCAGCGACACCTTGTCGCCGACGCCGCCCGTGGAGTGCTTGTCGACGGTCGGCATTGGCACCGGCCCAAGGTCGAGCCGCCGTCCCGACGCGACCATCGCGTCGGTCCATATCCGCAACTCACCAGGCAGGAGCCCGCGAAAGAACACAGCCATCGCCATCGCCGACATCTGCTCGTCCGCGACCAAGCCGCGGGTGTAGGCGTCAATCAGCCAGCGGATATCCGCGCCGGCCAGCGCGGCGCCATTTCGCTTGGCCCTGATCAGGTCGACCGCGTCAGGCACGAGAGTCGCGCCGCTCGGCCAGGTCGGTCCCGGTGAACGCGTCGGGTAGCAGCATGCCAAGCGCGCGCGGGCCGTCATCGGAGTCGATCAGCAACCCGGTTCCGCCCGCCTCGAGGAGCAGCTGTCGGCACCGGCCGCAGGGCACGAGCGGGGCGCCGTCCGCGGCAACCACGCTGACGCCGATCAGCCTTCCGGCTCCTGCCGCGTGCAACGCGCTGACTAGGCCGCACTCCGCGCACAACGTGAGGCCGAATGACGCGTTCTCCACGTTGCAGCCGGTCACCACGGCGCCGTTGGCCGCCTGCCCCGCGGCACCGACCCGCAGGCGCGAGTACGGTGCGTACGCGTTACCAGCCGCCGCCGTGGCGGCCGCACGCAAGGCTAGCCAGTCGATGGTCATGGGTCAGCTCCGGTCGTAAGGTGTAATAAGCTCATTTCGGAAGTTCGCTAGTTTCACCGTGAATGAGACGGTAGTCACGATTGCACCGTATCGATTTCACAACAGCACCGTACTGCCAGGTTTACCCGCTACCACAACACCCGTGGCGGTAATAGATTCTCTGATCATCCCGGGGGGGACTCCAGGGGTTCCCTTTGCCCTGGCCGGCCGGGCAGGATGCAAAGGCCGGTGCGTCTGGCGGCAACAGGGCCGCCCCCGCGAAGGAGGTACTGTTGAAAGGGACATTTAGGGCCGCCGCCGCGCTAGGCGTGCTGGCGCTGCTCGTCGCCGGCTGCGCCAAGCCGGCCGCAAAGACGCCGCCAGCGGCCGCCGCCAAGTTCAAGGCGTGCATGGTCACCGACATCGGCGGCATCAACGACAAGTCATTCAACCAGTCGTCGTGGCAGGGCATGCAGGAAGCGCAGCGCGCCGAGCCAACGAAGATCCACTCGATCTACCTGCCATCCACCTCCTCTGCGGACTACGCGAAGAACATCAGCCAGTTCGAGAAGGAGAAATGCGGGATCATTGTCACCGTCGGGTTCCTGATGGGCGCGGCGACGCAAGCCGCGGCGGTAGCCAGCCCGACGCAGAAGTTCGCGATCGTCGACTGCTCATACGCCTCCTTCTGCTTGCCTTCTAAGCCAAAGAAGGTCAACAACATCAACCAGTTGGTGTTCAACACGGTCCAGGACGGTTTCCTCAGCGGCTATCTGGCAGCGGGGATGACCAAGACCGGCAAGGTCGCCACCTACGGCGGCGCCAAGTTCGGCACCGTGACGATCTACGAGGACGGCTTCTGGGACGGCGTGCAGTACTACAACAAGAAGAACCACACGCACGTTCAAGTCCTGGGCTGGAGCGAGAAGACCCAGAATGGAATCTTCGTCGGCGGATCGAACCCCTTCGGCGACCAGGGCGCCGGCCAGCGCATCGCGAACACGTTCATCAACCAGGGCGCGGACATCATCTTCCCGGTAGCGGGCGGGGACGGCCTTGGCACGGCGGCGGCGGTCAAGACCGCGGACGCGGGCGGTAAGCACGTGTACATGTACTGGGTCGACACCAACGGCTGCGTGAGCGCCGCGCAGTACTGCAAGTACTTCATCACGAGCGTGGAGAAGGGTCTCGCCTCCGCGGTGAAGGCGGCTGTCATCAGCGCGGCCAACGGCAAGTTCAAGGGCGGTACGTACGTCGGCACGCTCGCCAACGGCGGCGCAGTGCTCCAGCCGTTCATATCGCCGTGGACCACCAAGGTGCCGATGAGTCTGCAGAATCAACTGAAGACCATCGCTCACCAGATCGAGACCGGCCAGATCAAGCCTGCTACCAAGAGTCCGGTGTAAGCGCACCTCTCAGCAGGAAGTACCGTAAATCCGGCTGGCGGCCAGCGGACCGCTGGCCGCCAGCCGGATTCGGTGGGAGGGAGGCTGCTGGTTGAAGCTTGAGCTGCGGGGCATCACCAAGCGCTTCGGCGACCTGGTCGCCAATGATCAGATCGACCTCGTGGTCGAGCCGGGCGAGATCAGGGCGCTGCTGGGGGAGAACGGCGCTGGCAAGACCACTCTGATGAACGTCCTGTACGGGCTGGTTCAGCCGGACGAGGGCGAGGTCCTCATCGACGACCGTCCGGCAGTCATCAAGAGCCCGCGAGACGCGATCGCGGCGAAGATTGGCATGGTGCACCAGCACTTCATGCTGGTGCCGGTCTTCACGGTCGCCGAGAACGTGACGCTCGGGATTGAGCGGGTCGGCCCGTTCGGCCTGCTCGACCGTCGGCGCACCCGCCGCGACGTGCTCGAGCTTTCCGAGCGGTTCGGCCTGCGGGTCGACCCTGACGCCTACGTCGAAGAGCTCCCCGTCGGAATTCAGCAGCGAGTCGAGATCATCAAGGCCCTCATGCGGGAGGCCAGCGTGCTCGTGCTTGACGAGCCGACGGCGGTCCTGACCCCGAGCGAGACCGACGACCTGTTCCGGATCATGCGCGAGCTTCGCGCTGGTGGCAGGTCCATCGTGTTCATCTCGCACAAACTCAAGGAAGTCCAGCAGATCGCCGACACCATCACCATCATCCGCCGGGGCAAGGTTGTCGGCGATCGCCCGCCGAGCACCAGCGACACCGAACTGGCGGCGCTCATGGTCGGCCGGTCAGTCCAGCTCCGGGTCACCAAGCCGCCGGCGAAACCCACTGACGTGGTGCTCGACGTATCAGGCTTGAGCGTCCAGGGCGAGCGCGGCGAGCAAGCGGTACGCGGTGTCTCTTTTCAGGTGCGGGCAGGCGAGATCCTTGGCGTTGCGGGCGTGCAGGGCAACGGCCAGACTGAGCTGTGCGAGGCGCTGATCGGCCTGCGGCCGTCGAGCGGATCGGTACGACTCAACGGTCATGACCTCTCGCACGCGAGCACCAGGGACCGGCTCCGCGCGGGCATCGGGTACGTGCCGGAAGACCGGCAGGAGGACGGCCTGGTGGGCGACTTCTCGGTCGCGGAAAACCTCGTGCTCGATGTCTATGACCAGCCGCCCTACGCGAGCGGAGTAGCGCTCAACCTCGAGGCGATCCGCACTACCGCGCAGCGCCGCGTCGCTGACTACGACGTCCGCACCACTTCGATCGCCACTCCCGCCAGAACCCTGTCTGGCGGCAACCAGCAGAAGGTCATCGTCGCCAGGGAGATGGGGCGCGAGGTCAAGCTGCTGCTGGCCAGCCAGCCGACCAGAGGCCTGGACGTCGGCTCGATCGAGTTCGTGCACAAGCAGATCGTCGCGCAGCGGGATGAAGGGGCGGCGGTAGTCATCGTGTCCTCCGAGCTCGACGAGATCTACGCCCTCTCCGACCGGATCGCGGTGATGTACGAGGGCAGGTTCGTCGGCTTCTGCGCGCCCGACATCCCGGAATATGAGCTCGGACTCATGATGGCCGGGGGTGCCGCTGCGACGGGCGGCGGGCGGGACACGCCGCCGCTGGAAGGCGCACATGTGATAAGCGCGGACGAGAGACTAGAGGAGCCCGGCGCGCTCGCCGAGCTTCCTGCCGAGGAGCCGGAGCCATGACCGAACAGCAGGCCACCGTCCCGGCACCCGCCCCTGAACCGCGGCGCGCTCGGCTAACTGCGGGGGTTCTCATCGAGGCGGTCACCGAGGGTAGCCCAGCCGTCATCACGATCCTCGCGATTTTCTCCGCCCTTGTGGTCGGCGGTGTGCTGATCGTCGTCAGCGACCCGGTCGTCCTGCGCGCGTGGGATTCCCTCGGCTACGCGCCTGGCACAGCACTGTCTTCCACCTGGCAGTCCGTGGCCTCGGCTTACTCCGCGCTCTTCGAGGGCTCGATCTTCAGCCCGACGACGGTCGCCAATGCCTTCCACGGCGGGTCCATCGCGGCGATCTTCTACCCGTTGTCGCTCACCGTTTACGAGGCGACGCCGCTGATCCTCACCGGGCTGGCAGTCGCGGTCCCGTTCCGGTCGGGACTCTTCAACATCGGTGCGACGAGCCAGTTCCTCGGGGGCGCGATCGTGGCGGCCTGGCTGGGCGCCGATGTCAGCCTGCCGCTGGTCATCCACCTGGTCGTTTGCGTGGCGGGCGCGATGGTCGGCGGGGCGGCGATTGGCTGGATTCCCGGCGCGCTGAAGGCGCGGACGGGTGCCCACGAGGTGATCGTCACGATCATGCTCAACTACGTGATGGCCAACCTGCTGCTGTACCTGCTGAGCGGCCATCACTTGCTCCAAGCGCCAGGCCAGCCCAATCAGATCGCCGCGCCGGTTGCGGGCAACGCAGTCCTGCCGCATGTGGGCGGACCGCCGCCGCAGGCTGACCTCGGCTTCCTGCTCGCCATCGCCGCCGCGGCCGGGGTGGCCTGGCTGCTGTCGCGCACGACGATCGGCTTTCAGTTCCGGACGGTCGGCGCGAACCCGAACGCAGCGCGCAGCGCAGGCATGAGCGTCGAGCGGACCTGGGTGCGCGTCATGATGATCGCGGGGTCGCTGGCCGGCCTCGCCGCCGCCACGGTCGTCCTGGCTGGCGGGTCGCCGCCGCCCCCGCTCGTCCCGAGCACTCCTGGCACATACGGATTCGACGGCATCACTGTCGCACTGCTGGGCCGCGCCAAGCCGGCCGGCGTCGTACTCGCCGGGCTGCTCTTCGGTGCGCTGAACGCCGGAGGAACGAACGTCGCCGGGCTCACTTCGGTCCCGGTCGACATCGTGCAAGTGCTTGAGGGCACGATCGTGCTGTTCGTGGCGGCGCCGCCGCTGATCAGGTCGATCTACCGGCTGCGCAGCGCGGCCGGCACCGGCATGGAGGACTTCGCCAAGGGGTGGAACGGATGACCGCCCTCACCGCCGCGGTCCGGCTGCCCAGGGCCGACGTCCGCGCGTATATCGCTGGGGGCAGCTTCATCGGTCTCGGCCTAGTCGACGTGCTGGTCTTCACCAGGCACCACGGCGACGCGGTCTTCGCCCTCTCGCTGCCGGGCGCGGGCATCCAGGTGCCGAGTGTGCACGTGCCATCAGTACCAATCGTGCTGGCGCTGGGATTTGTCACGATCGTCGCCGGCTTCGTGCGCGCCTTCGTCGACCTGTCCAGCGTGGCCAGACGAGTCCTGATCGGCGTCGCCCTCGTCGCTTCCCTGTTCGCGTTGCTGTGCTGGGCGGACGCGAGCAACCCGGTCGGCTCGATGAACCTGATCGACTTGCTGCAGGGCACGGTCTTCGCGGCAATACCCCTGGTACTCGGCGCCTTGTCCGGGCTCATGTGCGAGCGCTCCGGTGTCATCAACATCGCGATCGAGGGTCAGCTTCTCACCGGCGCCTTCGCGGCAGCCATTGTGTCAAGCGCGGTAGGAGCGACAGTCGGGCTCTGGTTCGGCCTTCTCGCCGGGAGCCTGACCGGCGGGCTTGTCGGCGCGCTGCTCGCCGTCTTCGCCATCAAGTACCTGGTGGACCAGATCATCCTTGGCGTGGTGATCAACCTGCTCGCGATCGGCTTTACCAATTACCTGTACGACCGGGTAATGGTCCCTTATGCGAACCTCAACACGGGGAACTTCTTTACCCCGTACAAGATCCCGGTGCTCGGCGACATCCCGATCATCGGTCCGATCTTCTTCGACTCGACCGTCATCTTGTACATCGCTTACATTCTGCTGATCCTGATCCAGGTGGCCATGTTCAGCACGCGCTGGGGGCTTCGTGTCCGAGCCGTGGGCGAGCACCCAACCGCCGCCGACACCGTCGGCATCAGGGTGCTGTGGACCCGGTACCGCAATGTCATCCTGGGTGGGATGGTGGCCGGAATCGGCGGCGCATACCTGACCGTCGGCTCGACTGGGCAATTCTCCACCGGTATCAGCAGCGGATTCGGCTATATCGGCCTGGCTTGCATGATCTTCGGCCGGTGGAAGCCTTTCGGGGCGACGGCAGCTGCGCTGCTATTCGGTTTCTGCAGGCAGCTCGGGTATGAGCTGCAGTTGCTGAACGTACCGATCTCGCCCTATCTGCTGGCCATGCTGCCCTACGTGGCGACGATCATCGCCGTAGCCGGCCTGGTCGGCAGGGTCCGCGCGCCGGCCGCGGACGGGAAGCCCTATATCAAGGCGTAGGGCCGGGGGGTGACCAAATCGTGCTGGGGGTGAGGTTTGGCTGACGATCCATATGCCGCCGCTCGGGCGAGCGCGGCGAAGCTCGCCGAGTTGTCCGGCCAGCCAGAGCACGATGTGGCCGTCGTGCTCGGATCTGGCTTCGCCCCGGCCGCCGACGCGCTCGGCCAGCCGGACGTCGAGCTCGCGCTCGACCTGCTCGGCGGATTCCCGCGGCCGACGGTCTCCGGGCACGCCGGGATGGCCAGATCGGTGCGGATAGGCCAGCTCCGGGTGCTGCTGCTGCTCGGACGGGTGCACCTGTATGAAGGCCACCCGGTCGCCACGGTGGTGCACGGCGTGCGGACAGCCATGGCAGCGGGCTGCCGCATCGTGGCGCTCACCAACGCAGCTGGCGGCATCAACGCGGACTTCGGCGTCGGCCAACCTGTGCTGATCAGCGATCACATCAACCTCACCGGCCGGTCGCCGCTCGCTGGGCCGCCGCCACCACCAGGCTACGGTTCGCGGTTCACCGATCTATCTGACCTGTACTCAGCCCGGCTGCGAGCGCTGGCCAGGCAGGCCGACCCTGCCCTGGCTGAGGGCGTCTACGCGGCACTGCCTGGCCCGCATTACGAGACCCCGGCCGAGATCAGGATGCTGCGAACCGCGGGCGCGGACATGGTCGGGATGTCGACCGCTCTCGAGGCGATCGCGGCGAGGCACCTTGGCGCGGAGGTGCTGGGGATCTCGCTGATCACGAACCCGGCCGCCGGGCTCTCGGAGGGCCCGCTCGATCATCTGGACGTCATCGCGGCTGGGCGGAACGCCGCGGGAAGGCTCGCCGGCCTGCTCGCGCAGATCTTGCCCCTGGCCCTGTCACGATCGGCAGATCCGTGATCGATAGCGACATGCACAACGAGGTCATGGCGTGGATCGCCGACGACCCTGACGAGCGCGACCGCGCCGAATTGTCCGCGCTGCTCCGCGCGGCCAGCCAGGCAGGCTCGACCGAGGAGGCGCGGCAGGCGGCCGCAGAGCTCGACGACCGTTTCGCCGCCAGGCTAGAGTTCGGCACGGCAGGGCTCCGTGGCAAGGTCGCGGCCGGGCCGAACCGGATGAACCGCGCGGTCGTGCGGGGCACGACCGCGGCGCTGGCGAGCTGGCTGCTCTACATCGACCCTGGCGCCGCGGAGACAGGCGTCGTGATCGGCTGTGACGCCAGGCACCGGTCGGATGAGTTCGCGCAGGAGGCCGCGCGGGTACTGGCGGGCGCGGGGATCGCCGTCCACTTGCTGCCTCCACGCCGGCCGACGCCGCTGCTCGCCTTCGCCGTGAGGCACCTCGGGGCTGCCGCTGGCATCATGATCACCGCCAGCCATAACCCGCCAGCGGACAACGGCTACAAGCTGTACCTGGGCGACGGCGCTCAGATCGTGCCGCCCGCAGACCTCGAGATCGAGGCGGCGATCAGGTCGATCGACCTGCTCTCCCGCATCCCCCTAGCGTCGCCTGAGGATCCGCTGATCGTCAGGCACGGCGACGAGATCGCCGCCGCCTACCTCGACGAGATCTGCGCAGCCGACCGCGCGCCGAAGGGCTCGGCGTGGCTCAGGTTTACCTACACGCCGCTGCACGGCGTTGCCGGTGACCTGGCGCTGCGCGCCTTTGCCCAGGCGGGCTTCTCGGAGCCGGACATCGTCGAGGCGCAATTCGCGCCTGACCCCGACTTCCGCACCGTGGCGTTCCCCAACCCCGAGGAACCCGGCGCCCTCGATCTCGCGCTCGCCCAGGCGAGGCGGTCGGGCGCAGACCTCGTCATCGCCAACGACCCAGACGGCGACCGGCTTGCCGTCGCCGTTCCCGACGACGCCGCGCCAGGCGGCTGGCGGAGGCTGACCGGCGATCAGGTTGGTGCGCTGCTCGGGGCCTACCTGCTCGGCGAAGACGCGGCCAGCTCCTCAGACCAGCCTGACGAGTCCGATGCGACGGGTCGACGGCAGCCGCTGGTGGCTAGCACGATCGTTTCCGCAACGATGCTGTCAGCCATCGCGGCAGCCGCGGGCGCGATGTACGCAGAGACCCTGACAGGATTCAAATGGATCGTCAGGGCTGGAGACCTGACCCCCTACGCGCGGTTCATTTATGGCTACGAGGAGGCGCTTGGCTACTGCGTCGGCACGACGGTCAGGGACAAGGACGGAATCAGCGCTGCCCTCGCCGTGCTGCGCCTCGCCGCGAAGGCCAGGTCAGGCGGCGAGTCGTTGGTCGAGGCATACGACGCGCTCGAGTGCGCACACGGCGTGCACCTGACCGAGCAGGTCACGGTCCCGACGACAGAACCGGTGCAGGTGATGTCCAGCCTGCGTATCAAGGCCCCGGCCGAATTCGCCGGCCAGCCGGTCACCGCGACCTCCGACCTGACCGGCGGCACCGACAATCTGCCGTCCGCGGATGTGCTCAGATACTGGCTGAACGGCGCGCGCGTCGTGATCCGGCCCAGCGGAACCGAGCCGAAGATCAAGGCGTACCTCGAGGTGGTCGAGCCGGTGATCGGCGGGCGCCTGACCGAAGCGCGCCGTGCGGCGCGAGCCAAGATGGACCCGCTGCGGGAAGCGGTACGCGAGCTGCTCGCCGGCAGTTGACCCCCCTGAACCGGTTCGTAGCGCGAGCAGCCTGGCGCGTGGCAAGCTCAGACGTATGACCAGCGAACATGATCACGGTTTGCCGCATGCGTCAGGCCACGGCGATCACGGCCACGGGCATCAGGGGCAGGGCCACCTCGAGCACGGCCACCCAGACCACGTGCACGACGCCGCGTGCGAGGTCGCACACGGCACTGTGCCTGCACATGTCGACGGCCGGACGCTGGTCGCCGTCTTCGCCACGCCGGTCGCGCAATACCTGCTGCGGTATGCCGCCGACGCCGGGTACCGGCCCGTGCTGGTCGAGCCTGACTCTCAGCTGGCGAAGGAGGCAGGCGAGGCAGGTTTCGATGTTCGACCCGTGATGACATCGGTCCCCGACTCGAACGCCGACGTCGTGGTGACCGACCATCACAGGGATGAGCTCGGCGTCATGCTGCGCGACGCCCTGGCGAGCCCTGCGCGCTGGGTCGGCATCATGGGCAGCCCGCGTGCCGAGCCGCCGCACATCGAGGCGCTCGCGCTGCTTGGCGTCGAACCAGGCGAGGTCGCACGGGTGCAGCGCCCGATCGGTCTGAACATCGGCTCCAAGACCCCGCCCGAGATCGCCATCGCGACATTGGCCGGTCTCATCGCCGATCGCAATGAGCGTCCAGGCGGCTTCCATTTCGGCTGATATTGCGCATAGAGTGGCACAGTACATTAGCGTTCGATAAGGTCACGAAATGGTAATGTCTTTGGTCGGCAAGAAGGTAGCGATCCTGGCCGCAAGCGGGCTCGCTGTCGCCGCGGCCCTCGGCCCCGCGCCAGCGTCGGGCAGCACGGGCTGGCAGGTGGAGGCGACCATCGCTCCGGGCAACGAGGAAGTCCAGCTCAACGCCGTGACCGCCATCGCGAGGGGAGACGCATGGGCGGTGGGACCGGCCGGCAGCAACAGCGACCTCGTCGAGCACTGGAACGGCGCCGGTTGGCAGCAAGTCGCCGTCCCTGCGCGAATCCTGGCGAAGGTGAGCGTGCTGGGCTCGGTCGCTGCCACATCGGACAGCAACATCTGGGCGTTCGATTTCGGGGGCACCTGGCTCCACTTCAACGGCACATCCTGGACCGCCGGGCGCGTCCCGACTCTTAGCGGCCCCAGGAGCGGCCTTGGGCTGGCAATGGGGCTCGCTGTCGCAAAGCACGGCGCCTGGGTATTCGGGTTTGACAGTCCCTCAAGCAAGCTCTTCTCATACGCCGCTCATTTCAACGGCAGCACCTGGCGAGCGATGTCGCTTCCGGGCCCGGCCGGCCAGTTCGGGGTAGCCGATGCCAGCGCCGTCTCTGCCAAGGACATCTGGGCGGTCGTCGGTGGCGGCCCTGGCGATCGGACAGCCAACGGCTTGCTGCACTGGAACGGGCGCCGCTGGCGCTCGATCACCATGCCGGCCTTCCTTGCGCAGAAGACCAAACTTGCGTCCGTGCTCGCGCTACCGAGCGGGCAAGTCTGGGTGGGCGGCGGCATCCCGCATAGCCCTGGCCACGTCCAGGGCGTCACCGCGCTGCGAAATGGCCGCACCTGGACGGTCGACAAACTGGCCGCCGATCCTGCCACGACGGACGACGTGATCGGGGACCTGATCCCGGACGGGAACGGCGGAGTCTGGGCAATGGGGTTCACCCCGTCCAGTTGCGCAGGGCCGATGTGGCACGAGACCGCGGGGACGTGGACCGACACGGGCGTGGTTGGCTGCCAAGTGGGCGCCTACGTGCACGGCCCGCAGGGCCTGGCGAATGTGCCGGGTACCACCTCGGTCTGGGGCGTAGGCGGCCAGTACGACCCGAACGTGCCCAACCACGAGGCCGGCCTGGTGTTGCTGTACGGCACACAGCCGTAGCGGCATCAACGC
>Ga0126373_10003660_pt1 | contig 11579 bp, 6 predicted proteins | sample PanSoiMetPlot_11_FD_92545 | JGI IMG/M metagenome (GOLD analysis project Ga0126373, IMG submission 92545) | Tropical forest soil microbial communities from Panama - MetaG Plot_11 | ecosystem: Environmental > Terrestrial > Soil > Tropical forest > Bulk soil | place: Panama | collected 2016-02-17
GAATCCGGCACCGGTGGCACCGACGATCACGTCGCAACCGGCGAATCAAACGGTGACCGCAGGACAAACCGCGACGTTCTCCGTCGTTGCGACGGGTACCGCCCCGCTGACCTACCAATGGCAGAAAAACGGGGCAAATATCGCGGGTGCGACTTCGGCGAGTTACGCGACGCCGGCCACGACGACGTCGGACAGTGGCTCGACCTTTGACGTGGTTGTCAGCAACAGTGCAGGAAGCGCGACGAGCAACGCCGCCACGCTGACCGTGAATCCGGCACCGGTGGCACCGACGATCACGTCGCAACCGGCGAATCAAACGGTGACCGCAGGCCAGACAGCAACGTTCACAGTGACAGCCACCGGCACGGCCCCGCTGACCTACCAATGGCAGAAGAACGGGGCGAACATTGCTGGCGCGACATCGGCGAGCTACACGACGCCAGCCACAACCTCGTCTGACAATGGAGCAACCTTCCGCGTCGTCGTTACGAACAGTGCAGGTACGGTCACCAGCAATTCGGCAGCCTTGACGGTGAACGTTCCGCCCACCATCACAACCCAGCCTGCAAACCAGACGGTGACCGCAGGCCAAACAGCGACGTTCTCTGTAACCGCCACCGGTACTGCCCCGCTGACCTATCAGTGGCAAAAGAACAGCGCGAACATCGCGGGTGCAACTTCGGCCAGCTACACTACCCCAGCCACGACGACTGCCGACAGCGGTTCTACTTTTAAGGTTGTCGTCACCAACAGCGCCGGCTCGGCAACCAGTAACGTCGCGACGCTCACCGTGAATCCGGCTCCAGCTCCGGCCATCCAGGTCAATCCAACGTCGATCAGCTTTGGGAACGTGGTGGTTGGCTCGAGCCTGTCGCAATCTCTGATTATTTCGAACACCGGCAACGCCACTTTGACCATCACCCAAATCAACGTGACGGGCGCAACATTCAACACTAGCGGTTACACGCTGCCGCTCAGCGTCAACGCAGGCCAGCAGACCACCATCACCGTGGCTTTCCTGCCGACGAGCCCTAGCACCGTGTCCGGAAGCGTCTCCATCGTAAGCAACGCTCCAACCTCTCCCACGTCCATAACCCTTAGCGGCTCGGGCATCGCGGCTACGCTAACTCTCGGCATCAGCCCGACGAGCCTGAGCTTCGGCAACGTGCTGACCGGCACGACTTCGGCAACGCAAAACGTGACCATCACCAATACCGGCAACTCCAATGTCACGATTTCGCAAATCACGGTTGCCGGTGCAGGCTACACAGTAACTGGAGGAAGCACGCCAGTTACCCTCACTCCCTCTCAGAATCTTGTTCTTGGCGTGCAGTTCAGTCCGGCATCCACAGGCAGCGTAGCCGGAACCATCTCCATCACCAGCAATGCCACGGGCTCGCCTGCGACGGTCACTCTCTCAGGTACCGGCGTGGTCCAGCACACGGTCTCGCTGTCTTGGATCGCGAGCACGTCCACAGTCTCCGGATACAACGTGTATCGCAGCACCACGAGCGGCAGCGGCTACGTCAAGATCAACACCGCGCTGGTCAGCACTCTGTCCTACACGGATTCGAGCGTGACTAGCGGAACGACCTATTACTACGTAACGACCGCTGTGGACTCGACTGGCACCGAAAGTGTGTTCTCGAACCAGGCCACTGCGGTCATTCCTTGAGTTTGTGGGGGTAGCTGGCGCCTTTTTCTGGTTCCAGCTGCGCCCCGGAATTTGATAGAGTTCGCAGCCTCAACTCCGGCCAGGCCACTGGGGGCATCGCTGAGGCTCGCGTAGAGGAGTCCTTTGGGGCAGGGTCAATACCTGTACCGAATCTGGACTTCCATTCAGTTCCTCAGGAACTAGGATAAACGTACCCTAGCGTCTAGGCACCGAGTTGACGCGCCTAGACCGATGAAAACTGACGACATCAAAGCTCGCCCGGGTATTGGTTTCTCTTCTACAAGGTCCTGCGCTCGCCCTTATGCTCGAAAGGGTGGTTTGCTTCCTGCGGCAGTGCTCCTTGCCGCTGCGGCGTTCTCTTGGGGTTGCTCAGCCTTTGTGGCTGGCCAGAATCAAGCCGCTGCGCCTCCGCCAGGCAGCTACACGGTCTCCGGAACGATTAGCCCCACCGCGGGCGGGAGTGGCGCCACGGTAAGTCTGAGTGGCGCAGGATCGGCCACTACCACGGCCAGCAGTTCCGGTGCTTACAGCTTCACCGGCTTGGCCAATGGGACGTACACGGTTACTCCAAGTCATTCGGGTTACACCTTTAGTCCTGCAAGCCAGAACACTACGGTCAACGGCGCGAATGTCAGCGGACTCAACTTCACCGCAACCGCGCAAGCGAATACTTACAGTATTTCCGGGACGATCTCTCCCACTGCGGGCGGCAACGGAGCCACGGTCACGCTGAGCGGAGCCGCGACGGGCACAACCACGGCCAACAGCTCCGGCGCTTACACGTTCACAGGCCTCGCAAACGGCACCTACGCAGTTACGCCCAGCCACTCGGGCTACACCTTCAGCCCCACCAGCGCGAACGCCACCATCAATGGCGCGAACGTTTCGGGCATCAATTTCACAGCCACGGCGCAGGCTACCTACAGCATTTCGGGTACAATCACTGCGTCGGGCGCCGCACTCAGCGGAGCCTCCGTCGCCCTAAGCGGTCCTGCGGCCGCGAATGCCACTACCAACACCTCCGGGAGCTTCACTTTCTCCGGCCTGGCCAACGGAACCTACACCGTCACGCCAACCGACAGCGGCTACAGCTTTACCCCGGCGAATCAGTCCGTTGCGGTCAGCGGCGCGAACCAAACCGGCGTGAATTTCACGGCCACCGTTACGGTGACGCACACCGTCGCTCTGTCCTGGACCGCCAGCACTACCACCACCGTGACCAGTTACAACATCTATCGCAGCACCTCAAGCACCTCCGGCTTCACGCTCATTGGTTCGGTAAGCGCAACATCTCCTCTCGCCTTCACGGATTCCAGTGTGGTTAGCGGTACCACCTACTACTACGAAGCCACCGCCGTTGACTCCTCCACCGGCCTCGAAAGCAGCCCCGCCGGCCCGGTCACCGCCGTCATCCCGTAACGGCACGCCGCATTTTGCATTGCGTTCCTCTTGGTGGTGGGTGCCCCAGGTTTTGGTTCTTACGTTAAATTAAAACCTGGGTCTTGGGTTCGTCTTTTTTCTTGACGTGGATGCCGTTGTCCCGGCTGTCTTTGAAACCTGGCCTTCTCTTGTCATTCCCCAACGCCGAGAAGCGGGGTCTCCGGCATTCTACGTTGGGTCCATAAATGCCCCAGGTCAGATCTCTGTCGACTCAGCTTCCCGCAAGCTCGCTCAGGGCGCGCGTTGCTCTTTCCGCGGACGGCGCCTTGGGGTCCATGTGAATCGACTTTTCCAGTTCGATTCGCGCGCGCTTCACGTCGTTCAGCTTCTGGTAGGTCATTCCCAAGTGGAAGCGATAGCCAGCATTGGCGGGCGCGCCTTTCACGGCGTCTTCCAGCAGCGGCTCGGCCAAAGAATACGCTGCGTTTTGGTAGTAAGCCCAGCCCAGCGTATCTGCCGAGTTCGGCAAGTTCGGAAAACCACGCCGCGCCGTTTGCGCCAGCGTCAGCGCCACGGTCACGTTGCCGCCATGCTCGAGCATGATGTACGCAAGATTGTTGGCCGCAAGCGGCTCCTCCGGCTGGATCCCCAAAGCCCGCTGGTAGAGCGTCTGCGCTTCCTGCCAGTTTCCCTGCCCTTCGTAGAGCGTTCCGAGCGTCGTGTAAAGCCCGGCATTGCTCGGCGCGATAGCAAGGGCTTGTTTGTAATGCCCGATGGCTCCCGGCACATCCCCGAGAGATTGCTCCGTTTGCGCAAGCATGACGAAACCGCTCAAGTTCTGCTTGTCGAGTTCGATGCACTTCAAGAAGGACGCTTTCGCGTCGGACGGCTGTTTCGCGCGAACCAAAACTTGCCCCTGCAGGAGGTACAGCGGAGCATCATTCGCGTCTGCGTTGATTTTCTCTTGAACGAGTTGAATCGCGTCCGCCGGCTTTCCACGCTGAAAATCGAGTTCCACGATTCCCTGGATGGCGTCGAGGAAATTCGGCGAGCGATTCAAAGCTTCCCGGTAAAGCGCTTCCGCTTCCGGGTACCGCTTGGTAAACGCGCGCAACTGCCCCAACTTGGCGTAGCCCAAGGGATTCTGCGGCGCCATCTGCATTAACTGCTTTAAATCCGCTTCCGCCCCGGCCGCATCATTCTGGTTCATCCGCGCCGTAGCATGAAAAAGGTATCCTCCGGGACTCCCAGGAGAGATTTTCTTCACCTGCGCTCCGATTTCCTCAAGCGCAGACCAGTCGCGGCGATCGGAGGCCACTTTGCCAAGCGCAATCCAGGGATCAGCCAGGTCGGGGCGAATCTGCGTGGCCGCGTGCCATTCTCCTTCCGCCTGGTTGATACTTCCTTTCGCCAGGTGCGCCATTCCCAATTGGTAATGGCCAAAGGCGTTCCCGGGGTTATCTTTGACCGCCTGCTGCAGAGTCTGGAGCGCGTCGTTGGTCTTGCCGGTCTGCAGCTGAATCTGGCCTCTCAGGATCAGTGCTCCATCATCCTGAGGCGCGCGCTTGAGGATTTCGTCCGTCAATTGCGAAGCTTCGTCCCACTGTTTGGCCAGAATCAAGAGCTGCGCGTACGATTTTTTGACATTGAAGTCGGAGGGATGTTCTTTCGCCAGCGAAGCAAACTCCGCCTGCGCTTTTGCGTTGTCACCTTGGCTGATGTAGTAATCAGCCAGCATTCTATAGCCCGCAGGATCCGTGCTTAGCTCCGCCTTCGCTTCCTTGAGAACCTGCTCAGCCATGTCACCCTTGCTCTGAGCCATATAAACCCCGGCTAGAGACGCCCTGGGGCTGGGATTTTTGGGCGCAATGGTGATCGCCGTCCGAAACGCGTTCACGGCGTTTTCCCATTGCTTTTCTGCCGCGTAAAGATTGCCTAGAGCCATCGCCGCAGGAAGCGAATCTGCCGCCAGTTTTCTGGCCTTCAGCAAATTTGCTTCTGCCTCCTGGAACGAGGAAGCTTTCTGCTGAATGCCCGCAAGGTTGACGTAAGTATCCGCGTTTTCAGGAGCCAGTTTGACGCCATAGGCTGCTTCGCGCAGAGCGTCCTGCATGTTGTCCAGTTGGGCGTCGGAATTGGCCAGCAAAAGTTGGGCGCCAAGGTCGTCGGGTTTGCTCTTGAGAATGGTCAGAGCCAGGTTCTTTGCGTCCGCGGGTTTGCCGCCTGCCAGGAAGAGCTGACCCAGGTTCAACTGCGCGTCGGAATTCTGTGGATCGAGTTCCAGCGTGCGTTGTAACTCCTGATAGGCAGAAGCCCAATTGGACATCTTGAGGTGGCACTGGGCGACCTTGTAATGAATCCCGGCGGACTTTGGATCAATCTGCAAGGCGCGGCCGTAAGTCAACAGCGCCTCAGGGAGTTTCTCTTGCTTAAAGTAGTTGTCTCCCTCGGCAATAAACTTTTGTTCGCGAGCTTTGGCGTTTCGGAAGCATCCGGACAAGAGCAGACAGACTTGTAGAGTCATCGCCGTCAAAAGCACTGTCCGGCGCAAGGTGAAAACACAAGTAGTAGAGTGTTGCTTGCTAGTGATTTCCATACTATGGGAATCGATAGCAATTTTGGCTCCTTGCCCGGTTCTGGCAACGAGACCCTGATGTAGCTGTAAGTAATAGAAATTAAAGGACATGCAGAAATGCTGGCGACCCTGGCCAGGATTCCTGACCGCAGTTTGCCGAAAGGCAAGGGCTACAGGGGAGTGATGGACAAATTTCGGGATATTGTGGGTACAAAACTTCCACTTTTCCTGTTCCGTTTGGCAGCGTGGAATCCAAGGCCTTGCGGGTTTAGGTTAGCCACCTGCAAGTCATGGATAAATAATCGCTTACACGCAATTTCTGGCCTGACAAGGCAAAACCCATGGCCATTCGCTTGCTACTCCAAGCAACGGGGCAGTCTTGCCCATTTGTTGAAGAGGGATAAGCATGGTTCGCAATGGCGAATTCTCGACCGCGGATGTAAAGAGGGTGCTACACAGGCACTGGTGGATTCTTCCAGCTTGCGCATTGGGGCTTGGCGTGACGGCAGTGCTGGTGGCCATGCAGATCCCGAAGCAATACACATCACAGACGCTGGTGCTGGTCGCACGTCCAGCTGTCTCTGAGAAAGTGGTGGAGCGAGTCGTAACGGAAGATTTCAACCAGCGTCTTGCGGCGATGAAGGGGAAAATCCTGAGTCGCAGCCGCCTGGAACCGGTGATCGAAAAATTCAATCTTTATGCCGCCGACCGCCCCAAGGTCCACATGGAAGATCTAGTGGATCGCCTGCGTGGGGCGATCACCATCACTCCCCTGGAAGCCATGCCCGGGATTCAGTATTCAAACCTGCCGGGGTTTTCTCTAAACGTGACTTTTGGCGATCCGCAACTGGCCCAGCAGATCTGCACCGAAGTTACTTCGATGTTCATGGAGCAAGACGCCCGCGATATCCAGGAAAAGGCGAAAACGACAACCTCCTTTATCGACCAGCAATTGGGAGAAGCGAAATCAAAGCTGGATGATGAGGACGCCAAGCTAGCCCAGTTCAAGCGCCAGCACATCGGTTCTTTACCGGAAGAAGACCAGCGCAACCTTGGCCTTTTGGGCAGCTTGAACGCCGAGCTGGATGCCACTACCCAAACGATGACGCGAACCCAGCAGGACAAAGGTTTCAACGAGACTCTGCTCAGCCAGCAGGAAGCGAGTTGGAAGTCATCGCAAAAGGGCGAGAATCCCGAATCGCTCGAAGATCAATTGAAGGCTCGCCAGGAGCAATTGACCGTGATCCGGTCAAGATACACGGAAGAGCACCCTGACGTGGTCAAGCTGAAAAACGAGATTGAAGAACTGAAGAGAAAGATTGACGCGGACCCGAATCCGGGTGATTCCCCCAAAAGCAAAAAAATGACGGAACCCCCGCAGATCCAGCAGCTCCGGGCGAAAATACAGCAAGCGGATCAAACGTACGCCGATTTGGTGAGGAGAGAGGGGAAGATTCAAGATCAGATCCGCCTCATTGAGAGCCACATTGAAAGCAGCCCGATGGTGGAAATGCAATTGAAGGAATTGACGCGGAACCATCAAAATGCGCTGGATTTTTACAACGAACTTCTCAAGCAGCGAAACGTAGCAAATATGGACAGCCAACTGATCCATCAGCAGGAGAGCGAGCATCTTAGCGTTCTCGATGCGCCGAGCCTGCCTACGAGCCCGTCCTTCCCGAAAATGGTGAACTTCGCCGGCGCTGGCTTCGGCGGCGGAGGATTGTTGGGGCTGATTATCCTGTATTTGTTGATGGCCATGGACAAGACTCTGCATACAGAGCGGGAAGTAGAGGCCTACCTGAAACTACCCGTTCTCGCGAGTTTGCCAGCAATGGAATCTCTGGGCGGAAATCCAGGGCCTTTGAAGCGGCCTATGCTCGCAAAGAGTGAAGCGAGCTGAGGAGCATTGAGGAGACCATGAGCCGTATCCATGAAGCTTTGAAGAAGGCTGCCGAGGAACGCGCCACAAGAGTAACCGCCGAAGTGGAAGCCGCGGTCGCCGAAGCCCCGAGCGAACCGAAACTGCCCACGGTGGTGTTGAGACCAGAAGTGAAGGCGGCTCTGTCGGTGGCGCCGCCGGAGCCCGGTCCGAAAGCCTCACCTCGAGTCACCACTGGTACCGCTGAGACGCCCGGTTTTAGCTACGAAGAGCTTTTAAAGCGCTGCATACAGGCAGAGTGGCATCTCGATCCGGCGAACAGCGTGTTTTTGAATTCTAGGCCTGGCGAAGGCGGTCCTGAACGGTTTCGCACGTTGCGCTCGCGCCTGTACAAAATTGCCTCGACGCGCAAGCTGAAAAAAGTGCTGATTACCAGCGGTGTCGCAGCAGAAGGAAAGACCTTTGTCGCTGCAAATCTGGCGCAATCGATTATTCAGCAGCCGGAGTTGCGCGTTCTTTTGATTGATGCGGATTTGCGTTCGTCCCGGCAGCACCTGTTGTTCGGCGCCCAGAGCTGCCCGGGGCTCTCGGACTATCTTCGCGGTGACGCGGACGAGTATGCGGTCATTCAAAAAGGCTCGAGTGAGAACCTTTTTCTGATTCCTGGTGGAAACCTGGTATCCAACCCGAGCGAATTGCTTCTGAGCGACAGAATGAAACAGTTACTCAACACGGTTGCGCAGGTGTTCGATTGGATCATCATTGATTCGCCCCCGACATTGCCGGTGCATGACGCTAGTGTGCTTGCGGATCTCGTCGACGGCGTGTTGTTTGTGATCCGGGCGGGCTCGACGGACGCGGAGATTGTGGAAAGAACGGCCGCGGAGTTCCAAGGCAAGAACCTGCTCGGTGTGGTGCTCAACCGGGTGCAAAAAGCCGACTCCTACGGCGAGCAGTACCAAAATTACTACGGCGAACGCGACTGAAGCTTAGTAACCGACCAACCTGTATCAGGCGGAAGGCTGACTAAATGGCGTATCAGGTGGTTTGTAAGGGCCATCAGGATACTGGCATTCCCGCGAAGTCAATTCCTTCCCGACCCGCCGTCCTAAGATGGCCCTGAAACGATGCTCTTCTTTGCTTCGGTACGCTGAAGGAAAAAAAGCACAGGCAATAACAAGAGGAGGGCAAGCAAAAAAAATACAACGCCGCCCTGGTGATGCAACCTTCCGAAAAGAAAGTCGGGGTTGACGTAGACGGCGAGAAGGGTGAGCGTGGCGATTCGAACGCCGTTCTTCAGGATCATCAGGAACAGGCCGAAGACAACGAAGAAAACTTTGTTCCAAAAATTCCTGAGGCGAAAATGGGCCACGAGCAGCGCTACGATGAAAAGCGCCATACTGGAGCGAATGCCGCTGCACTCCTTGGCTACCTCGATGCTGACCTTGGCGAGATGAAACACCAAACCCTCGCGCAAAGCCGGGACGCCCGCGATGTCGAACAGCACACCGGCTATCCATGCCGAGCCTTGCTGAAGAAAGAAGATGATGCGATCGAGAAGAAAATTGGGGATTGGAACCATCAGGAGCAAAAAGAGAAATGGGAAGTAGGCTGCTCTCAGGCCAGCTTTCCCGAAGAGGAAGGCGAAGCCGGCGATCCAAACCAGTGCGAGTGCCAGAATCCATCCCGAGAGCCGAAGGTCCGAGCCTTTACTGACGACTCCATAATGAAGGCCAAGAGCAATACCGGCGGCGAGGAGAAGAGAAATGGCGCCAGGCGACCTGTCTCCGGAGGGCTGCGAAGGGAGCTTGTCGCGTTCCAAGTAAAGAAGGATGGTGCTAAGGAGCGGGATGATCACCAAATGGGAATGGTCGTCCTGAGAAAGAGCTAACCTCACAAGGGCCAACACCGGACCCAAAAAGAGCAACACGGAGAGTACCACCCAACCCGAAAACAAGAACCACTGCTTGTTCAATGGTGCGTGAGAGTTATTCATTCACGAGTTGGCACTAAATCGGGATTCATCGCATTATCGCAGTGTATATGATTTATGTGGGGCGGCCGGAGATAATTCGCCAGGAATGTCGGAGAGAATAAGCAGGGATGCGAATCGTCCGAGAACAAGGAACTGCCTAAGAAATTCGTGGGGATTGCCAAAACTGCGACTCCTCGAATCACCACGAAACGTTCTAGTTTCATATTGGGAGGCTAGCGTACAGGATACAATGCTAGTGATGAGATTCACGGGGGAGGTTCGATTGGTTCATGGATAAGCAAAGCCTAGTGGTGGTTGCAGGAGCAGGGGGATTCATCGGAGGAAGCCTTGTCGCGAGTTTGCGCGCGCAGCGTTACAGGCGAATTCGGGCTGTGGACTTGAAGCCCTTCGAGGCGTGGTATCAGCAATTCAGTGATGTTGAGAATCTCTGCCTGGACTTGAATCTGAAGGAAAACTGCGAGAGAGCGGCAGACGGGGCGGCCGATATCTACAACCTCGCAGCCAACATGGGAGGCATGGGTTTCATCGAGAATAACAAGGCGCTTTGCATGCTGTCCGTGCTGATCAACACGCACCTGCTGCAGGCGGCTGTGAAAAGCAAGGTAAAAAGGTTCTTTTACGCCTCCTCCGCCTGCGTTTACAACGGGGACAAACAAAAGACCTTCGAGGCTCCGTCGTTGAAGGAAGAGGATGCGTATCCGGCGCTGGCAGAAGATGGCTACGGTTGGGAAAAACTTTTTTCTGAAAGAATGTGCCGGCACTTCCACGAGGATTTCGGCCTGCGCACACGAGTCGCGCGCTTTCACAACGTGTATGGGCCGTGGGGCACATGGGATGGCGGACGCGAGAAGGCACCAGCGGCGATTTGCCGGAAAGTGATTGAAGCAAAGGTTTCTGGCCGGCACGAAATTGAAATTTGGGGATCCGGCGAACAGACCCGCAGTTTCATGTTCATTGACGATTGCTTGAAGGGCATCGAGCTCATCATGAGTTCGGAAATCCTGGAGCCGATCAATCTGGGTTCAAGCGAGGCGGTGACGATCAATCAGTTGGTGGATCTCGCGGAGGAGATTGCCGGTGTTAAGCTGAAGCGCAGATACGATTTGAGCGCGCCCAAAGGCGTGAACGGGCGAAACAGCGACAATACGCGCATCCAAAAGTATCTCAGTTGGGAACCGAATACCCCACTCCGAGTGGGGCTCGAGAAGACGTACCGGTGGATTTACGACCAATATTTGGCTCGCGAGGGAGGGCAGGCGATGCTTGCTCGGAACGCTGCCGCGGAGGGGTGACCGCTAAGAGAAGCCGACGTTTTCTGGCTGAATCCTTTTGAAATTACAGGGTAACATCCAGGAGTGGGCAAAAGTCTTCCCTTCGCGCTCTTAGCCGAACGTACATCGTGGCGGTGCGTGGGGCAGGCTTCCGTAAAGTGTTTATAATGAACGCTTTACATTAGAACGAGAAGTTGGAATGTAACGAGTTTCTGGCATGGCGATTGCTCAATTCTTACGGTCCCTATCCCTGTAGGATTGTGAGGGTAGTGCATGATTCGGAAGTCCCTTGTAGTGTTGGCACTGGCTTTCGTGGCGTTTTGCTTCAGCGCCTCGGCCATGGCCGACAATATTCACCTTTGCGACATCAATCAGTTCACAACTTGCAATGCCGGAAACGCGATCCAGGTTCAGTCGGGTACGACCCAGGCTTGGGCATTCGGCACTACAAATACCAGCGAGACGCTGTATATTGCCGTTCTAACGCCAAATGCAGGCACTGGCGGCAATTTTACCAGCGGTTCAAACCTGTGGGCAGTGCTTGGCATTAGCCCGACACAGGTATTTCCCAACTTCGCGAGCACGGTCAGCCAGGAGCAATTGGCGACCGGCATGACCGCGGGCAGCTTCAGCGCGTCCTTTTTTCAAGTGGGCGCATGGACTGGTTCCGTTACTCTCGGTCAGTCGGTTACGCTTCCGGGCGGCGTGCCAGTCGGGACGATTTTCATTGCGTTCCTGACCGATTCCAACGGTAACTTGGTTGCCGTCAGCCCTTGGAGCTCCAGCTTGATCACGGTGTC
>Ga0126373_10003662_pt1 | contig 11577 bp, 11 predicted proteins | sample PanSoiMetPlot_11_FD_92545 | JGI IMG/M metagenome (GOLD analysis project Ga0126373, IMG submission 92545) | Tropical forest soil microbial communities from Panama - MetaG Plot_11 | ecosystem: Environmental > Terrestrial > Soil > Tropical forest > Bulk soil | place: Panama | collected 2016-02-17
CATCGCGTTTCTTGGTGGGAAGGCCCGTTGCCACTTCTGTTGCCACTTGGTGGGGCGATTCGGGGAGATTCTTCGGCATGCTCGCCCAACGTGCCCGATGAGCAATCGAGCGAGAACGCCGAGAATCCTCGCGCTGTTAACGTGGTGGCCCCAACGGGATTCGAACCCGTGTTTACCGTCCGCCACGCGCTAGGTCTTCTGGATCGCGTAGTTGGAAGACGTTGACTCAACAGAGTGCACCCCGGGATTCGAATTCCACGCTAGTTTGAGTCCCAGAGGCGCTCGCCCTCGTTCCGGTGCCGGCGCATCGGGTCGAGTCCCGCAATCGAACGTCACGTCGGAAGTGTTGGGAACAGTTTCGGGGCCAATTGCGAGGTGAGTTCCTTGAACAGGCGAACCGGTCGTGTGATGCACGGCTTGCCCGTGTGCACCAACCACAAATAGAAGGTATTGAAGTGCCATTTCGGCATGACCTCGACGAGCAGCCCGTCGCGGATCAAGGCGGGCTGTACCAGAGGCGGAAGATCGCCAATGCCAGTTCCCGCGAGCAGAGCAGCGGCAAGACCAGCGTAGTCATTCATCGACAGATGAGGGTGGAACGTCAACGTCTCCTTCCTCTTCCCGTTCACGAAATTCCAGGTATTCGTCGGCTTCCAAAACGAGAACGCGAGCAAGCGATGTTGGAGGAGGTCCCGAGGTTCTTGGGGCGCCTCGCAGCCCGCCAGATAAGCCGGACTTGCGACGAGCTGGTGCCGGTACGTCAGGATCTTCCGCGCGACGAGGGACGAGTCTTTCAGTTGCGGGTCAACCCGAAACGCCAGATCAACGCCCTCGGAAATTTGATCGACGATCCGATCGGTGATGAACACCTGGATGCGAACGTTCGGGTAGGACGCTTGGAATGCGCCGACCAGGGGCGCCAGCAGCGTATCGGAGATGCTCGGTGGCGCGGCAAGCCGTAATTCCCCTGAGACGGTGGACACGTGGTTCGAGGCGATGTTGTCCACCACCTCGCTGATTTCGGCGCTCTGCTTCGCGTGTTCAAACACTTCAGAGCCGACGTCCGTCAGTCTCAGGCTGCGTGTGGATCGTTCGATCAGCACGACGCCGAGTTGCTCCTCGAGGTCGGCCACCCGACGGCTGACAGTGGACGTCGGCATTTTGAGCCGACGCGCCGCTTCCGAAAAGCTCTTCGCTTCGACAACCTTTGCAAAAATTATCAGCGAATTCAGGTCGGCCATGGCTCGTCCATCCGCGCCTTGAAGCGCGCCAGATCATTCCATACAACGCAACCCATAAAGCGCCCAGCTAGAAAGGATAAATGCCAGCACAGAAGTGGCACCAGACTACACCCGCATGGGCCGCGCCAAGCATCATTATCCTAAACTCTGGAAACACTTTTGCAGATCGCGCGACTAGTCAGGCGGCCGGCATGCGCCGATACTCCTCTGCGGATGCTCTCACGAGAGGCTCTCGCGGAACGCACGCTGGTTGGCTCGGGAGCCGGCGGCCCTAAGGAGCCTAAAGGAATGGTCGCCCATCCCGGGAGGAGTGGATCGAAATGACTACGGCAATCATCGGGCTCGGAAATATCGGTAAACAGGTCGCGCTGAACCTGATCGCCGGCGGCCAGCATGTGATCGTGGCCGATCACGGCCCTACCAAGCCCGAGGAATTCGCCAAGGAATCTGGAGGAAGGGCCCGGGCGCTCGCGGTCGCGGCGGCCATTGATGAAGCCGATATCATTGTCTTCGCGGTCTACTTCGACGCGACCAAGGGGCTTCTCGCGCAGCATCGGAACCGGTTGGCCCGGAAGATCGTCGTCGATCCCTCGAACCCCATCGCTCCTGACGGCTCCGGTGGATTCAAGAAGCTCATTCCCCAGGATCAATCGTCCGGGCAGATCCTCGCCTCACTGCTCCCCCCCGGAGCCAAGCTCGTCAAGGCCTTCGGTACCCTCGCCGCGCCATCGTTGCAGACAGGTGCTCGGCGTTCTCCCGAGCCGAATGTGCTGTTCTATGCGAGCGACGACCAAGCTGCGGGTGATGCCGTTGCGGAACTGATCAGGGCAAGTGGGTTCGCGCCGGTCCGCATCGGAGGCCTCGATCAATCCATCCGCATCGAGGTGTTCGGTGATCTGCACGAGTTCGGCAAGCTGGGAAGGCTCGTGACCGCCACAGAAGCGAGCGCGCTGATCTAGGCAGCGGCGCGGAGTCCGCTTCGCGAGAACCCGGAGGCAGCAATGTCGATGACTCGATTCGCCGCGGTGCTGTTGGCACTTGTCGTCTGTCCCGTATTTGACGCGAACGCCGAAGATCCGGGGCCGCTTCCGGAGTACAAGCCCCTGCCAGCGGCGATCAAGGCACGAATACTAGCGGTGGATGCGACCAAGGGCTACGTCGTCAAGCAGCTCAAGCCGGATGTCTACCTGATCACCGACGGCGGCTATCAGTCGTTGTTTCTGACCACCGGCAAGGGCGTGATACTGCTGGATGCGCCACCCTCGTTTGGAAGCAAGATCGTGCACGCGGTAGCGGAGGTGACGAAGGAGCCGATCGTCCAGCTAGTCTACTCACACTCACACCTGGATCACATCTCCGGCGCCGTCGAGGTGTTGAAGCAGACGCCGGGCCTCCAGATCCTGGCCGAGGAGGGCGTTGCCGAGTTCCTGCTCGAAAAGAAGGACCCACGCCGGCCTCTTCCGACGCAGACATTCAAGGGCCACTACACGCTCCAGCTCGGATCGGTGACCATCGAGATGAAGCACGGTCATTGGCACTCGAACGAGGGGGACCTGTACATCTACATCCCGGACAAGAGAGTCTTGATGGCAATCGACACTCTGCCGCCGGGCTATGCACAGTTTCAGGATTTCGACCTCACCGCGGACTTCCACGCCTATCTGGAGATGTTCGATCAGCTGCTGGCGTACGACTTCGACGTGCTGGTGGGGGGCCACCTGGGATTCCCGGGCAATCGACACGACGTAGAGGTGGCCAAAGACTACACGATGGATGTCTACAAGACCGTCAAACGCATTCACGACGGCACCGACCAGGCGAAGATCGTCGCGCAGGCCGCGGCGAAATATGGCTGGGACAACAAGATGGCGCTGTTTCGCACCGTGCTGGACGATGTGGTCGACCAGTGCGCGAGGGAGATCGAGAGCCGCTGGTCGGGCAGACTGGCGAGCGTGGACGTGTATGCTACGAGCCACTGCCACACCGCGCTGATCTATGCACGCTGGGATGATTGAGACGGACGCTTGCGAGTGCGCCCGCCCCGAGGTCTTGGGCTCCTTGTGCTGCTGTCGGTGTTCACCCTGGCCCGGGCCCAAGCCGTCATGAGTGGTCAGGAACGCCAGGTGGCAACCGCCGCGGAACTAACGGCCGCCGCCGGTGATCCATCCCCAGGCGACATTGTCGTAGCGGCCAATCTCAGCGGATTGCCCACCCTCCCCCTGTCAGCCGGGAAGGCGCTGAGAGGAGCGAGCGTCGGGGTGACCCTGCGCTTTGCCGCCGGCCAGGACGGAGTGCAGCTCTCGAGTGACGACCAGATCGAGAACCTGGAGCTCCAGACTGACGTCGACCGCCGCGCAGTTTTCAACAACACCCAGGTGGCGCACCTTGGGCGGTTGGTGCTACGAAATGTGCGCACGATCGGAGTGATACAGCTCCTGGCGCGGGACAAGGTACGGAGCGGCCACGTCGAAGCCGAGGATGTGGATGTCATGGCAGGGGATGCGCGGGGATATGATGAGCGCCCCAAGGGCTACGGCGTGGAGGTCATCCCGGGTGCGTTCGTGCTGTGGAACCAGCAGGTCGACCGGAGTACCACGATCACCGCGGACCTGGTTGGTCTGAGCGCCGGGCGCGCCGGTGCTCCCGTGCGCGGAAGCGGCATTTTCATCAGCGGTGGGGGCGATACGGGCGGTCGACTGCTCGTGCGTCGCTTGGAAACGGGTGCGGTCTACAGTGACGGCGGCATCGCCCGGGGTGCGCCGGACCGCATCTCAGGTGGCGTGTTCGTCGTTTCTGGCGCCTTCGCAGACAGCGTGCGCAACCTCGGCCCGGTCACGACCTACGGCCCGAACGACATGGTGCTCGACAACTGGGGTGCAGTGGGGCACTGGACCGCGAACGACAAGATTACCTCGTATGGCCCGAGCGGAATCGGCTTCGTCAACTTCGGAACCGTCGACGTGCTGCATGTGAAGGCGGCCATCGAGACGTTTGGCGAGGGCTCGCGCGGTTTCAACGTCTACACGGGGACCGTGCACACGGCAGGGTTCGAGCGCATCGTCACGCACGCCGCTGGCGCGGTGGGAGTCCAGATCAGCCAACCGGTTGGCGAGATCACGGTGCGCAGAGGAATCGAGACGTACGGAGGGACCGGCGACTCATTGGTCAAAGGTGTCGTCGTGAAGCTACCCGCGGTCGCGCTCAGCATCAAGCCTGGGGGCACTGCCCGGAAGATAGCGATCGCCGGCGGACTGATCACCCATGGCGCCGGCGTGAATCCATTGGAGCTACACGGCCAGGTCGATTCGCTGCAAATCACCGAGGGCGCGGCCGCAGTCGGTGGTGGCTTCGACGGCATCTGAAGCCACGGGCTCGTTTCGGCGCCAGGGTCCTCGCACCCGTCGGACCTTCCCGATGGAGTGCTCCCCAAAGCGCTGCTTACCGCGAGGAGCTGAGAGTAACCTCCGCCCGATACGCGGCCGGGGTTCGCCGTCCACCCAGGAAATGCGCAAGGCTCACCCGAAACTGCCAGACCTGCCGCGGTAGAGGGTCAACATGGCCCATCGGCGCCATCAGCGGTGTCCGCAGGCGCAGAGGGTTGAACTGTATCGAAGTCAACAGTCTTCCAAGGGGGGCTCGAACGCGACTTTAAATCCCCCTCCGCGGCCGGCGCTCGGGAGTTCCCAAAGTCGTGGGTTCAAATCACGGGCCCGCAACCACCGATATCAAAAATGCTCACGTTCGAGATCGATTTGATCTAGGAATATTGCGAGGGCTGGATTTGTGAACCGGCGACCGTGGGGTTCCGGGGCTACGAGACCTGCGATCGCATCCGGGGAAGGGGCCTGGCGTGGCGTGTCACGTCGTGCCACAGCCGACTCGCGCGACACATGACGCTGTCCGACGGCAACGAGGGATGCCGCTTTCCGGCGGATGAAGGCGGAATCGGACGACCGATGACTAGGGCACCGCGCGCTTGGCAAACCGGGCGAGCGCGAACTGCGCCAGCCAACGTGAGGTGAGGCGGCTGATGGCGCCGGTGAAGCGCGCGCGCTGCCCTTCGATTGCGGCATCGAGATCCTTCGCCAGCGTCAGATGTCCACGGGCGAGAACCGCCGACATCCGTTGCGTCGACCATCCGGGCTCGAGCGGCGAGGCGTCGCTGGTCAGGAGATCGGCGCGCATGCCCGCGCGAATCGCCCCGGAGTCCTCGACGCCCACGGCGCGGGCCGCATCGAGGCTGGCGAACTTCCAGGCCAGGGCCCACGGGATACCGGCGCGCGCGAAGGCTGCGAGCTCTTGATGCAGGGCGATGCCCGGCACCGCGAACGGCTGCTGAACGTCGGTACCGAGGCGGAGCGGCACGCCGGCGCTCCAGAGTGCATGGGTCAGCTCGAGCTTGCGCTTGGCGGCGTCCCGGCCCTGACGGAAATCCTCGGCGCTGATGTTGCGGAAGATCGGCAGACCGTGAACTGGATGCCAGATGATGTCGGGGTAGAAATCTGGCAGGATTCGGACGTCCGCGGCCTGCCGCTCGGCCTCGTAATCCTGGAGCCGGAGCATGTTCGACCCGGACGAAAGCGTCGGCGTCATGGCGAGGCCGTGGCGCAGGCAGACCTCGACGATTTCCGTGATTCGGGCCGGGGTGACGCCCTGCCAATCGACGATGCGGTTGACGATGTGATCGCGACGCAGGTCCCGGGGCGAGGGCACGCCGAAATAATGCTGGGTGTCGGGCAGCAGGGCTTCCTCGAACGCGAGCTTGGCCGGCACATGGCCCATGACGCCGAGCCCGGCGCGCCCGGCTGCCTCGACCAAGGCGCGCACGCGCGGAGCGTCCAGGTTCTCGTAGGACTTGACCCAACGCGCGCCGAGGTGACGGAGCTGTTCGATGATGCTTTCGGCCTGCTCGACCCGATCGAAGCGGAGAGCATTCGGCCAGCGCGCCGGATCGGTGGTAACGAAGGCATAGCTATAGTGCAGGTCGAGCCCGGGAAAGGCGCCGGATTCGATCAGCGCCAGGGCGGCCGGCGTGCCCGTGCCATCAACATCGCCGGCCTCGCGGAGCCGCACGATGCCCTGTCGGAGATAGAGCAGCAGGAAGAGCGGCGTCAGGTTGAAGATGTTGGATGGCGGATTATGGATGTGCAGGTCGGCAAGCGCCGGGGCGACGAAGTGACCGCGAAGGGTCTCGATCACCCTCGCCCCCTCGATCGCCTGACTGCCGGCCGGCACGATCCGGTCGATGCGGCCGTTGACGATCACGACGTCGACTCTTGGCCGGGGCGCGAGTTCCGGCTCGACCACGGTGACGCCGGGCAGGACGATCCGGCCCGCGATGACCGGTATCACCGGTGACGTCGGTCGGACCGTTCGCCGCCAGGCCTCATAGCCGAGCCGCGCGAAGCCCGGCAGATCGGCCTTGCGCCGTGCCGCTGTCGCGCCGCCCATACCGGCGCCGCAACACGAGGCGCGGATCAGATCCTGAAGCGCCGTTAGGAATTCAGACCAGCCGATGTCCTTGGGGCGCCCCGGTTCTGCACCGGGATGAGCAGGCCTCGGAGCGATCAGCGCGGATGGCGTCATGGCGACCTCCGGAGCCAAGCTTAGAAAGCCGACGGCCGAGGAGGCTATTGTCCAGTGTGACAATAACATTGTAGTATCGGCCATGGCCGCTTTCGACATCCTGGCGCTCGGCCAAGCCGGTCCGGCGGCGCTCGGCCTCACGCTCGATGCACTCGACACGGCCAATCGCCTCGCCAGTCATGTCGACGCGGCCCGGGTCGACTGGCGCGTGCTGACCGTCGGCGGCCCGTCGGCAGCGCTCCGTCATGGCCTGACCCTGCCCGCCCAGGCGATCGCTGGCGCCCGGCCACGCGACGTTGTCGTCGTGCTCGGCATCGGCGCCGCCGGACCGGAGGAGATTGAGCGGCGGCTCGCCGAGCCTGATGCGCGCGCCGCGGTGGCCTGGCTCCGCGTCGCGGCACGTCGCGGCGCCACCCTGGCCGCCGCCTGCACCGGCGTGTTTCTGCTGGGTGATGCCGGTGCGCTCGACGGTCGGCGCTGCACCACGACGTGGTGGCTCGCAGGCCTCTTGGCCCGGCGTTGCCCAGCGGCGCGGGTCGATGCCGATGCGATCGTGCTCGAGGATCACGGCGTCTGGACGGCCGGCGCCATGACGTCGCAGCTCGACCTCATGATGGCCTTGATCGAGCGCTTTGGCGGCGTCGCCCTGGCGCACGAGGCGCGGCGGCGCTTGGCCGCGCCGGAGCGCGTGTCGCAGGCGCCCTACATCGCCGCCGGATCGCTCGCGAACGGCGATCGCGAGCTCGCCGCCTTCGAGTCCTTCGTGACCGAGCGACTGAAGAGCGGGATGACGCTCGACGACGCAGCGCGGGCGCTTCACATGTCGACGCGAACCCTGGCGCGTCGGATTCGCGCCGCCACCGGACTGTCGCCCAGCCGGCTGATCCAGAAGATCCGCCTAGGTGGCGCGCTCAACTTGATCGAGCGCACGCGACTGCCCCTGGATCGCGTGGCCGAGAGCGTCGGCCTCGCCGATGCCGCGGTGCTGCACCGGCTGGTCGTCCGCCATACCGGTCAATCGCCCGGACGGTTCCGCAGCAAATCGGCCTGAGCGGGCGCCAAAGCTCGCCTTGAAGCCTTCGTCAGGACGCGCTTCTTCTGAAAACGTTCTCAGCCTGCCCACGAAACTTGATTCAAACGGACTTTGAGTTCCCTTTTCGGTTGACATGAGGATCGCTGTCTCCGGCACCCATCGGGCTGGCAAGACGACGCTGATCGCGGCGCTTGCCGAGCTGCTCCCCGCCTACCAGGTGGTGGACGAGCCTCACTCCCAGCTGGAGGAGGAGGGGCACGAGTTCGCGGAGATGCCATCGCTCGAGGACTTTGAGCGGCAGCTCGAGCGCTCGATCGACTGCCTGGTCGACAGCGCGGAGAACCAGCTGTTCGATCGGTGCCCCGTGGACCTGCTCGCCTACCTCCTCACGCATCGGGACGCCGACGGCTTCGACGTCGACGCCTGGCTCCCGCGCGTGGAAGCGGCGATGCAGCGCCTAGACCTGGTTATCTTCGTGCCGGTCGAGGAGCCCGATCGCGTTAGCGTCCAGCCTGAAGAGAGACGGCTGCGGCGCCGGGTCGACGGGGAACTCCGGAGCATTCTCCTCGAGGATCGCTGGGAGCTCGGCGTGGAGGTGATGGAGGTGAGGGGCCCGGTGGCCGCGCGAGCCCGTCAGGTCTTGGCGCAGATCGAGCGCAGGCGATCCTAGCCAGCGCCGGGAGGTTTACGCCAGTGAGTACCCAAACAGCGGCCGCATGATCGCGGGGATTACTCGGAGCGCCCCCGACTGCGCGATCTTGAATTCGGCGAGTAGATTTAGCTGCTTTACGCGGGACGGAACTCCAGGAATACTTTGCCCCGAAATGGGCCGGCACGATCCACCGCTCTCCCGCCTGTGCCTGCTGGCGCGGGCGCTCCGCGTGACCGTGGGTGATCTCCTGGGTGACCGACGGCGGAGGGCATGATGACCCGATACTTTGACGACGACGACGCCCGGGTCGCGGCGGCGCTGAAGCGCGCGGTCCGCGACGGCGCGGTCCAGCACTACGACTCCCTCGACCGCCTGCTCGCGGCGCAAGGGCACTGGACCGCGCCGTTCTGTGAGGAGGTGCGCCAAGCCTTTGCGGAGTACCTGGACGTGCCGCTGCCGCCCGGGACGGCGTGCGCCCTCGTCCACGTGCGGACGCCTGCGCTGCCGGAGGGGAAATGGCACGTCCGCGAGCCCGGCGACGCTGGCGTCACCGGTTACACGTTGGTCATGGGCGCGGCACCGGCCCCGCCCCCTCGGCGGTGGCGCCTGGAGCGCTAACGATCAGACACCACAGCGCCCGGCCGCTGGGAACGGCACCGGGGCGCAGGAGCGAGATGCAATGACACCACGAGGTATGTCACGACCGGAGCGACTGAGCGGCCCGAGGGCGAGTCTCGCCGAGGTCAAGCTGGTCGTGGACGCCCTCGGGTTCCGCTGGCGCCGAATCGGCCGCCGCCTGGGCCGCATCAAGGCCCTCGACGAGGTCGAGGGCGCCCTGAACAGCGCCAAGAACGAGTTCACGGCCAGAGCCACGCCGCAGAAGTGGGCGCGCCTTGTCGTGGCGGCCCGCGTCGTGCTCGCGGCCGAGCAGACTGCCGAGGCGCGGCGCCAGCGATCCGCGCGGACCGAAGGGCATGAAGTGAGGGGCGGCGATGAGTGAGCTGCCCGCTGCCATCGCGCGCCGCGTGCAGGCGGCCGTCCGCGACGCCGTGAGCGCCTTCCGCACCCAGGCGCAGGCTGGCCCGGTCACCGAGAAAGCCGGCTTACTGGAGACTAACCGGAGGCAGGGGAATTCGGCGGGACTTCGGCGGCATTTCGGGGGCCCGGGGGGGTAGTAGTGGGGTGCTCTGGAACCTTTCGTGGAGGGCGATAGAGTTCTACGGCACAACGGCCTCGAAGACTGGGTGTCGGCGTCGACGTCCGCGCGCCCAAGAATGGCGGCCGACAATGCAGTTTCGGTGATTGCGGGGGCCCGCAACCACCGAGATCAAAGATGCTCACCTTCGAGGTCGATTTGATCTAGACGCGTTGCGCGGGCCCCGCAATCACCGAAATCGACTCGGGTTACCGTCGAGGTCGATGTTGCCTAATCCTTTTGCTTCGTCACCCCTGGACTTCGGTCCTCTCATCACTTGGGGAATTGCGTGGGAATGAAGCCGGGATTTTCGTGGGAATCTGGGAATCGGACTGAGTCTTCACACGCTTCTCAAGGCACCAGCCGACCGGCCGGGCTTTATGGGGGGTTGGCCAAAGGCACTATAACCACCCTCGCAATCACGGCAGGGTAGCGTCAGGTTGGGTTCGGGTTCGAGTCCTACGTGACCCGACCATCCGGATCATCACCATTACGCCGACGGCAACCAATACAGCCGTCGGTGGTTCGGGTACGTCGGACCGCACGAAGATCGTGAAGGGAGGCAGCGAGGTCGCGCTCGGGGGAAACAACAGCGGCGTGAGATCTTGAACCCGGCCGTCTTCCACCAGTCGTCGAGCGCCCCGAGGGACCGGGAACCCGCCCTCGAGCGCATCGGACCTGAAATCCAAGAACATTCGCAAGCCGTCAGGAGTGCGAACGGAGCGCAGCGCGACGAGATCACTTGCCAGCGTCGTGTCAGGCTCCATGAGCGCGACCAGAGCCGGCGAGAATCCTGCAGGCACCGGACCGAGATTCAGGCTCACCGTTCGTCGCTCGCTGTTCTCACCGAGGGTGTCGAGCAGAAAGTGTAAGTTCTCGGCTACCACGATGCGATCCGAGAAACCGAGGAATTCTTCGATGTCGGATTGCACGAACACGGAAAACCGCGGGACGTCGGTGGCCGACTCCCCAAAGAGCAAGGTGGTGAGATTCTGAAGCCTCCCGTTTTCCTGCAGCGGCTTCGCACCCGCCGGTATCGGTAGTCTGGTCTCCGGGTCAGACTGAACCTCGAGGCGAAGGGTCTCCCCGGCAATTCCCCGCACCGCCGTCAGGCGGATCAGATCGCTGGCCGTGTTCGCGATGCGAGGCGGCGGCGGCAGCAGCGCGATATCCACCGGCTTGAACCCTGGTGGTGGAGCCACCCCGAAGTCAAAGACGAACGGTTGAGCCTCCGTGGCTTCGCCAAGCTGCTGATCAAGCTTGACGTCCAACAGGCGGACGAAGATCGAGTCTGAGCCGAGAGGTGCTGCCGCGGCTGCCGCGGCACCCGCGGCACCCGCAACTACCACGATGAAGGCGAGGGCGAACGGCTTCGAGCTGTACATGGCCCGAGCTCCTTAGTCGTTAGACAGGTGTCGGTGAACAGCGCGGGTGATGGTCGCGCCGACGATGACGGGACGCGGTCATCGCTACGGCTGTAACCGGGACGGCTGCTTACTTCCCTAGCGCCTCCACGCCGGCCTTGGACATGCTGGAGGCTGGGGCACCTCATAGCAGCCCCTATTCCTTCAGAGCTTATTTCCGGCGGCGCCCTCCCCAGGGAAGGCTCGTCAACCACAGGAGGCCGCTACCCAGGAGCAGCAGCGTTCCAGGCTCCGGCACGTCGGAAGCGACCAGCAAGGAGGTGACAATGAACGTGGGATCGGGGACCGGGGTGTACGTCCCGCCCCCGGGCGGAAGGAATCCGCTCAGGTCGATGAAGCTGGTCGTTTCCGGGATTACGACGGCGCCTGGCGGGGGCACTAAGCCCCCAGGGACGTTCACGTGGAACGGGTCATCGGAGCCGAACAGCAACTGCGTCCCGTTCGAG
>Ga0126373_10003663_pt1 | contig 11575 bp, 5 predicted proteins | sample PanSoiMetPlot_11_FD_92545 | JGI IMG/M metagenome (GOLD analysis project Ga0126373, IMG submission 92545) | Tropical forest soil microbial communities from Panama - MetaG Plot_11 | ecosystem: Environmental > Terrestrial > Soil > Tropical forest > Bulk soil | place: Panama | collected 2016-02-17
ACTCAGAGTCGCGGTGGGAAGAAGCATCGCCGAGGGCACTGGAAATTGAGTTGTCTGGCTGAAACCTTGCTGCTCCGAGATGGGAGTTGATGAATACGAGCCAGTGGCCGCTAAAGACGCCATGGTGATTGGCGATACAAAAATTCCAAAGCCGCCGCGGATTACAGTGTGATCTCTAAGGACTGCTGGGGCCCATGCGAACCCTACCCGCGGGCTGACAATATGGCTGCTATTCTGCCACTGGTCCCCGCCGTTGGCAGAGGATGCGAATGTCAGGCCGCCCGGCACCGTAAAGCTGGAAACGGGAATCTGAGGAATGGGGTTCTTCGCGTATGCTGCTTCAGCCGCCGCTGCAACCGGGTTGGCTGCAGTGCTATTGAAACCGTCGACCGTGCGGGAGAGCTTCTCTCCATACGGTGTGTCGCGGTCGTAGCGCACCCCGAGATTCAACGTTAGAGTGCGGGTCACACGCCAATCGTCCTGGATGAAGGGCGCGTAATAATACGAAATATACGTTCCGTGTGCGCTGATCTGGAATTGGCCGCTCGTGGGCAGTCCCAGCAGAAAAGAGGCGAACTCCTGGCCAAAGTTCGCTGCTGCCGAACTCAGATCAGGACCGTTCGTCCACGAAGTACCCGTCTTGCTGACAAATGTGTACTGTCCCGCGGACGCGCCGTAATTCTGCACATCCAGCTTGTATTGGCGGCCGTCCGCACCGAACTTCAGGGTGTGGTTGTGCCACAACTTCACGACATCGCCGAACAAGCTGTAAGACTGGGACGGTAGCAGACCCGCCCCGGTGCCGCCAAAGCAATCGAAGGTCGATGCCTGCGTCGTGTCACTGCCGCAACTCGAACCGAAATTGATCACGGGCAATTGCAGGTACTGGCTGCTCGAAGTGATATAGGAGGGGAATCCCAAGGAAGTGGGACTGAAACCGGCATTGGGGCTGGGATGCGCTTCGTACATGCGTGTGTAATTGGCACGCACATCAAGCACGGTGGTTGGGTTGAAAGTGTAAACTTCGTCGAGCGTGCCACCCCAGTTCTTGCGGTTCAGCAATGAGCCGGTGCTGTTGTTCGCAAAGTAGTTGTTTTTCGACTGCGTCTCCTTATTGTGGCGTACGCCGAATGATAGTCGGCTGCGCTCGCTCATGGCCCAATCGAACCGTCCTAGTTCATTGATGTAGTCGTCGGTGGTCGGAACTGTGTTTGCATAATTCGAGTAGCCAGTGTTCGTGCCCGCCAAATCTGGCTGAGGGTAAAGTTTCAGATAGGAGATCGCGACGGGATCAAGCAGTTGGGACGGGATTTTGTTACACGGCGTACCTACTGTCTGCGTCCCATATCCTGATCCTGGAGTTAGGTTTGGGGTGATCGGATTGCCGGAGGCGTCACAGTAGAAGGGCTGGCGGGCGACGGTGTTGGAGCCGTTCACTTTTGCGCTCACACCCGAGTATGGGTTGTAGATCTGATAACTGGCGCCCAGAGCCAGAAGGGCAGAGAAGTCGCCGCCGCGTTCCGCCGGAGTGGGGACGGTCAAGAACTTGTTGTTGGGCTGACTGTCGGTAAGCCTCTCGAACCCGAAGAACCAGAATAGTTTGTTTCTACCGTTATAGAGTTTGGGAATGCGAACCGGGCCACCGATGGTGGCACCTTCCTGGTTGAACTTGGTAGCTTGTACCGGGATTCCGGCGCGATTGGCAAAGAAATCGTTCGCGGCCATAAAGGAAGGCTGCGTAAAGAAGTAGGCTGATCCGTGCAACTGGTTGGTGCCGGTCTTCATGACTTCATTGATGGTTCCGCTACCGTGGCCGAAGGAAGCGTCGGAATCAAAGGCTTTCACCTTGACTTCTTCAACCGCATCTTGCGGCGGCGTGTAGGCGACCCGGTTGTCCCATGTCGCATTCGGGGCACCATCCATCGAAATTTCCGCCGACTGAGATGGGGTGCCGGCAATGCTCCACGCCGAGGCGGCTCCATTGTCGAACGGGTGCACCAATGCCGGAGTCGCTGTCGCCACCACCCCCAGCGCCAGTTGCGTGACCATCATTGGATTCCGGCCGTTGAGCGGAAAGTCCTCGACTTGTTTGGTAGAGATCGATTGGGCGATGGCGCTGTCGGCAGTGTCCAACTGCGGTGAATTGCCCTCCACCGTCACCGTCTCGGAGGCGGAGCCCACTTGCAGATTGATGTCGATGACGGGGTGATCGCTGGCAGACAGGGTAATACCGTCCCGCACATATTCCTTGAATCCGCTGGACGTGGCTGCCACTTTGTATTGGCCGGGGGGGAGAAACGGAATGTTGTACGCGCCAGTCGCATCGCTGGTTGTCGAGGTTGCGACACCCGTGCGCACTTCTTTCACCGTGATCTTGACACCCGGGATCGGGGCGCCGCTCGGGTCGAAGACGCCGCCGCTGATCGTGCTGCGCGCCTCCTGGGCGAACGTCAGGCACCCACAAAGAATAAACAGGACTGCGTGCAGGCAGATAGTTTTGGTCATGGTAATTCTCCGAGTCATGCGCCGCTGGCCGGGACGGTGGGCTACGCGAGGAGCCTCGAGTGCGGAACTCAGCCCGGGGAACATTAACCGGATCGGTTCATGTATGTCCATCTTAAAGATTTAAATGATACATTTAGTTTCATTAAACATTACCCCGGGATGTCGTTCACCCATCCCGATCTGAATCCGGCGGGGAGTCACTGATGGACCTTCACCAGTTGAGGCTATTGGTTGCGGTAGTCGAGTCCCCGACCATGACCAAGGCCGCAGAGAGAATGCATCTTTCGACCGCCGCCGTAAGCCTGCAGATGCAGACGCTGGCGCGCGAGTTGAAAACGGAGCTGTTTGTACGCAGTGGCCGCACGCTGGTGGTGACGCCGGCCGGGCGCCGTGTTGCCGACCAAGCGCGGGGCATTCTCGACCTGGCGGAGAATCTGAAGCACGAATTTCCCGGGGCGTCGCAGCGTGATACTCGCCCTTTTCATTTCGCCACCGGTGCCACTGCGCTCATCTACCGGCTGGGTAAGCCCTTCCGCCGCTTGCGACAGCAGTTTCCGGATCTCGACTTGCGCGTGAGTGTTCTTGCCACCGAGGAGATGATCGCCGGCATTTTGGAACGTCAATTCGATCTCGTTTTGATTTCACTGCCGGTCAGCGAGGAAAAGCTCCGAATCGTTCCGCTTTTCGAGGAGGAGCTTTTGCTGGTAAGGCCATCGCCCACGCGCGTGCGCGGACATCACATCGGCAACATCCGCCGTCAGGAAATCGACGGCGCGCCCTTCCTGCTCTATCCGCCGCACAGCAACATGCGCAAGCTGATCGACCGCTTTCTCGATGACTTAGACGTGCGGCGGCGCGTCGTCATGGAAGCCTCCGATACCGAGGCCATAAAAGGCCTCGTCGAGTCGGGGTTCGGCTACTCCATACTTCCGGAATACGCTTTGAAAGAGCCGACGAAATTCTTCCAGATCATGCGGATCGAGGGGCGTCGCCTGGTGCGACGCCAAGCGCTGGCCATGCCAAGGTCTTCCCAGCCCCGGGCTCTGACCGAGGCGGTCGCTGACTTTATTCGCAAAGCATTCGAGGAAAAGAATGCTGCCTGACGGGGAGGGGATGTGCCCTCGGTGCTATGGCATGGCAGCGGGCGCCGGTTTCAGATAGTCCCTTAAGCCGAGTTTGACCTCGCGAATTCCTTTCGCTGCCTGCTCAGCCATCAACTCGGCGCCTAATGGAGAGAAATGCGTGTTATCTTCCACGCCGTTTGGGTAGTTTAGATTTTCTCCGGGCTTGACCTGAAGGAACAACGCCCGCGATGACTCGGGTCCGTAATGTTCCACTACGAGTGCGCTGAGCTTCTGCATGTCGATTAGCGGCACATGCATTTTGACCGCGACTTCGCGGACTGCTTCAGGATACTCACCGTGCGTGTCGATCAACCTGCCGTCTTCGCCGAATTTGCGCCGTACTACCGGCGTCAGCAGCACTGGTTCAGCATGTTTCGCGCGGGCGTCATTGACGAACTGCGTCAGGTTGCTGCGATAGTCTCCGAGAGACGTGTAACGATCGACCTTGTCCTTGGATTCGTCATTGTGTCCAAATTCAATGAATACACAATCGCCCGGCTTGAGGTTTTTCACAATGCCGTCCCAAAGCCCTTCCGAGATGAAGGTGCGGGTGCTGCGGCCATTCTTGGCCCGATCGTCAACCAGAACCTGATCGGAATCGAAATACTGTTGCAGCATTTCCCCCCAGCCAGTTTCGGGCCTCCGGTCCACTTTCTTGATGGCCGCGGTGGAATCTCCGGCGATGAACAGGGTGATCGGAAGTCTGGCTGGGTCCCAACTATCTTTGCCGGCGAGAAACCGTCTGGTCTCAAATTCCGCGGCCTCTGTGGTCGTGAGCCTGTGCGTATGCGGGTCTCGCTGGTCCATGGTGGCGCCCGGCCCCGCGGAGTTAAATTCCGCATAGAACGCGGTGTCCAAAGAATGAGTTTCGCCAGGATGCCACTCGCGCCACCCTGCCGGTTCGATGTGCGCGCCGATCTGGCTGTTCAGAAACACCACAAAGGCATAGGGGCGCCATGGCCTTCCAAGCCAGACGTCGTTGACACCCGGATCGGCGGTGACCCTGCAGTGGTTGAACACGAACCCACTGTCCTGAACGGCCCAGTTTCGCCCTTGTGCGGTCACGTAGCCGCCTTTATGGGCGTTGCTGCGAATCTCGCAATTTTCAAACACGGTCTTGCCCGTCCCAAAAATGAAGTCAACGTTTCCTTCGATGTAACAATCGGAGAAATATTGGCGCGCCACGGGACAGGCGGCATCGCCTTTGGGAGGGCTGCATCCCGGGCTCGCGGCATAGACTGTGTCCTGATGCGAAATGAAGCGCATATTGCGGAATACTGCGCGATCGCCGGTTGCAGATAGTGCCAGTGCCTGGGTTTGCGACTCGTCTGGATGGGTTTCGTTGTAATCGTTGACCAACGTGAGATCGTCGGCGCGAAAGTCGCTGCCCGTGACATCCACCGTCGCAGACAAGAACGTGCTGCCAACGGTGGCAGCTCCGTTGTTGAACACGATCACGGTCTGTTTAGGATCCGACCCAGTACCGTGGAGAGTAATGTGGTTCTTCAAAACTCTTACTGGCTCGCGATACGTTCCAGGGACGATGTCGATCACCGCACCCTCCCGGGCTGCGTCCAACGCCTTCTGAATGGAAGTGAAATCGCCGCTACCATCGAGCGCCACCCGGATCGGCTGCGGCAGCGGCACCGACGGCGTAACTTGCCCCATGCCGGCGCCCAGACCCGCGAGGATCACTCCGCAGAAGGCTGAAACAATCAGTCGCTGAATCATCTTGTTGCCTGTCCTGACTACGCGTGCAGAAGGTTAGACACAATACCAGAGAAACGTCTCGGAACGTCTTGCAGAAGAGCGCTTGCTTCGGCTTCACTTTCTCCAAATGAACTAATGAATTGATCGAATATTAACAATTCGATCAGAATTGCCTTGACAATGTTTCGGCGCGGATGCGATAAGTGGCTCCCGGACCCTCAGAATTCAAGCTACGAATTCCAACTCACCAGGAGTGGCTATGAACCCCCGCACTCGCTGTTTTCTACTTCCGCAATTGGCTGCAGTTGTTGCTCTGTTTACGATCTTTGCCACCGCCACCGGATTCGCTCAAAGTACCAATCGCCAGACGGGAACCCAATTCGAGGTGACGGCTGATTCGCTCGTGCCGCGCCCCGCCGAGCAGCCCTGCATAGTGTCACTGTTCACGGGCGATCAGTTCGCGTTTTTTTCCGACACCGCAAAGACCTTTGCCTTTACGCCGCCCAGCGACTGTTCCGGGCCGTGGCAGAAGGTGGTGCTGGATATCGATTTCAGCGAGAACGGCGGAGTGCAGTTCGATCGAACTGCGAGTTTGTATCTGGCGAATACGAATATCTATTTCGGAACAACTCCGGAGTCATTGTCGAGCCTGACAAATACCTGGCATGTTGAACGCGATGTCACCGATTATGCTGCTCTGATGACGATGCCCCAGACTGGGACGATGGTGTTGCAGAACTGCACCACGGACTGCCCGCCGCCATTCAATACTCGTTTGAATGGTATTTTTACGGTGAATGCTCAGCTGGAGTTCTATCCTCGAGTATGGGATCATGGGCATGGAAGCCAGACCCCAGATGTGGTTCTGCCGTTAGAGCAGGTGAATGGAAGCGGCGGTGTCAATCTGCCGGCTACCATAACTTCGCCGACCGATCAACTGTCCACTAGTTTTACGTTTCCGACCAATGTTGAGCGCGTTTATCTCGACGTGGTATCTCAGAGCCAGTCGAGTGATGAGCAATGGTATGCGTGTTTTCCCGATGACCTGAGCGGCATCAATGATCTTTTCGGATGCGGACACACCAACTTCCGCGAGACGGAAGTGATGATTGATGGCCAATTGGCAGGGATTGCGCCAGTCTCGCCCTGGGTTTACACCGGTTTCATCCCCGATCAATGGGTGCCGATGCCGGGCGCTCAGACTCTCAACTTCGTTCCTTATCGGGTAAACCTCACACCCTTTGCCGCCCTGGTCAACGACGGCAAACCGCACACCGTGGCAGTCAGTGTGTTCAACAATGACTTTTATTTTTCAGCGACGGCTTCGCTGCTGCTTTTCCTCGATCATGGATCCAAGCAAGTCACGGGCGCCCTTACGAAGAATAATCTGACCAGCCCCTCTCCAGCGATCACGGAAAATCTCGAAGGGACCTCGACCGTAACGGGAACGATCGGCGTCACCTCCGACCGCCGGTTCACGATTGCCGGATATGTCAACACTTCCCACGGAAGGGTTATGACCTCGCTTTCTCAGCATCAAAACTTTTCGAGCACAGAGACTATCGATTTCGATACCGTCAATTTCACGGTGCTCAATCAGAACACCTCCGTCGCGACGAGCCTGTCATCGGACACAAATGTTTCAGGGGAGGACAGTTCGGTGCATACGCACGAGGACTTCAGTTTCCCCATCACGGTGGATGTGATCTTCCCGGTCCCCAGCGCGACTTTTGGATTCACGGTCGCCACCAAGCAAAACTACAACTCCGCCAAGTACGTCTCCTCTGACCAAGGTTTGACCTCTTTCAACGTGGTGAACAATTCAGTGCAGTCGAGCGATGTGAGTCCGGCCTCCAGTTCGCAGAATTACACCAGCTTCAGCTCGGATGGCACCTTCTATAACTGCCAGATTGCTTCCCAAAACAACACCCTTACGACGGTGAGCCCCGGGTGCTCGCCAGCGAAACACTAGTGCTGAATTCTTGTAAACCATGCCCCTCGGCCCGGTCTGCGGATCGGGCCGGCATTTTTGTCCCGGGGTTGATTGCGAAGGCGCGTCGGTCGCAGAATTCCTGCAGTTTCGGTGCCAGGCCTCCTTTTGCCGCATATTCTGCGTGAATATGTCAATGCGGTTCATGCAAATGATTGATATTGGCTTAAACGATCACTTTATGGTTGACAACAATCTGCCTGGCTAATTAGCGTGACTGTGAACATTTCGCCGCCGGACCCCCAGATCACAAGGGCCCGTTCCAGGTACTCAACTTCGCGACTGGTTTTTGAAGGATGTGAAGAAAGGCCAGCAGGAGGAATTGTCATGAACAGAAGTTTGTGGTGCCGCTACTTGCCAGGATGCTGCCTCGTAACCTTCCTCGGTATTCTGTCCGCGCTTGGACAGACCATCACAGGTTCCATTACCGGTCTTGTGGCTGATCCGAGTGGTGCCGTTGTCTCGGGAGCGACGGTTATCGCGGCGAATGCCGCTACCTCCGTGAAGACGTCGGCACTGACGAACGGTTCAGGCGTGTACACGATTCGATTCCTGCCCGTAGGCACCTATACGCTCACCATTGAGGCAAAGGGTTTCGGCTCTCAGAAGACTTCTCCGTTCTCGCTGGACATTGACCAGACGGCGAAAGTCGACTTTACCGTCAACATCAGCACTGCGGCCGAGGTGGTGCAGGTGGAGGAGACGGTACATCCCATCCTCGACACGACGGATGCGACGCTCGGCAATACACTCTCGACGAACGAGATTGCGAATATCCCCCTCAACGGCCGTAATTTCTCCTCGCTGACTCTGTTCCAGCCCGGTGCAGTCGACACCGACCCGACCGGCCTGACCGGGAACAATGCGATCGAGCGGAACACGTACAACAATGGCGTTGCTTCCATCAATGGCAATCGCGAGCAGGCTAACAATTTCATGCTGGAAGGAGCAGACAACAACGAACCGCAGAATAATTTGATCGGCTACAATCCTGCTCCCGATGCCATCGCGGAGTTGCGCGTTGTCTCGGGCAACGCCAACGCCAGCTACGGAAACGCGAACGGCGGCGCAGTGGTGACCATTCTCAAATCCGGAACGAATCACTTTCATGGCTCCGCCTACGATCTGGTAGAGAACCAGAAGCTCGATGCCAACTCCTGGGGGAATGGGCTCGCCTATTGCGCGGCCTGTAGCCCTCCGACTCCAGCGAGTCCTATTACCAAATATACGCAGAATATTTTTGGGGGGACTCTGGGTGGTCCAATCGCGAAAAATATTTTCTTTTTCGTCGATTACGAGGGTATCCGCTATCACAAGGCTCAGCCGCTCCAACAAACAAGCGTCCTTACTCCAGCGATGCTGAAGGGAGACTTTTCGGCTCTTCTAAATCCTAGCGTGCCGGGCGGGCCAATCCAGCTCTACGACACGCAGAACAATTTTGCGCCATACAGTAACAATCAGATTCCAGTCGTGAGTCCGATCGCTCTGTATCTCGCTGCTCATCCCAATCTCTATCCAGCGCCCAATCGAACTCCGACGGATGGGTTGATCCAGAATAACTATGTCGGCGCACAAAACGGCTTCGTTACCAACAACCAGGAAGACTTCAAGGTGGACTGGACGCCGGGCAATGCGAACAAGATCAGCGGCTTTTATTCGCAGGGCACGGGTGCAGACTTTACCTCCTCCATCCTCCCCATTACGTTCCCTAACCACAATACTTATCCGACGAAGATTGCGGGAGCGAGCTGGGTGCATACATTCTCGCCTGCGATTGTCAATGAAGCTCGCTTCGGGTTCACGCGGGTACATTGGCATAACGGCGTACCCAGTGATCCTACGGGGCTGTTCGGTTTCAAGGGGGATCAGGTAGTAGGCATTCCATTCCCCGGCACACAGGCCTACGAGGGTTTCACCGGCCAAAGCATCAACAACAATGCCAGCTACATTGGCGCCAACGCCAGCCTTCAAGTTTTCATCGACAATACCTTCAACTACCAGGACAGCCTCACGTGGCAGCGGGGCCGTCACTTGTTGACCATCGGTGGTCAGGGGACCCGGTATCAGCAAAACTTTACGAACGCCGGCAACGTGGGATTTCTCGGCCAGTTTTCATACACAGGTACTTACACGTCGAACCCAAACGTAACCAATGGGCCCGGTTACGGCCCGGCGGATTTCGTCCTTGGCCGTATCTTCAATTCGCAGCTTGCCGACCCCTTGGGCAATGTCGGCCAGCGTCAATGGCGCGTCGCCGGCTACTTGCAGGACGACTACAAGGTATTGCCGACACTGACTTTGAACCTCGGGGTTCGTTACGAATACGATCAGCCTTGGTACGAGCAAAACAACAAGACGGCAAACGTCGTGTTCGTGAACGGTGTTGCGACGGCAGAGTATGCAGGCCAGGTTCCGGTTGGAGCGGCCCCGGGATCGATCGTTTGCCCCCAGCGCTCCTGCTACCCTGCCAACTACAAGCAAATCATGCCCCGGTTAGGCTTCGCTTACCAATTGAATTCGAAAACGGTGATCCGCGGCGGTTACGGCATCACCAGTTTCTTTGAGGGCTACTCGTTCAACCAACGTCTGACATCCAGCCCTCCGTTTACCGAGGCCATCAACCAGAACGCCACCGGCGCGACCACGGGATCGGGTGGTACGCCCTTCACGGTTGCGAATGCTTTTCTACAACCGTTTGGTCAGGATCCGGCTTATCCCAATCTCTACTCCGTTTGGCCGCAGAGCGTACAGCCTGCCTATAATCAGCAGTACAACCTCACGGTCGAGCGCGCGATTACGAGTGAATTGTCGGTGAGCGTGGGCTATCACGGCCAGAGCGGCGACCATCTCGACGACTATCGAAATGGAAATCAACTGACCGCTCAGCAGGCGCAGTCGATCGCAAGTCTTCCCAGCGGGGCACCGATCCCCCCCGCGGACCAGCCACCCTACTTTGCGCTGGTCGGCCAGGGAGGGGCAATTCTAGTCACCGAGTCCGAAGGCAGGATGAACTACAACTCCGGCCAACTTACGGTGCGCCAACGGACCCATCATGGCCTGGAGTACACCTTGAACTACACCTGGGCAAAATCCTTGACCAACTCATCGGGTAACTACGCGGTTGGCGCACAGCCGAACAATAGCTGGAACGGGCTCTCGGTCCAGAACGGTTATGACCTGATGGCCGACTGGGGGCCTTCCGCCATGGACATCCACCACGGCATGAACTTCGTTGGGGTCTATGAGCTTCCGTTTGGCCGGGGTCGTTCTTTTGGTGCCAATGCGAAAGGTCCGGTGGATGCAGTGCTGGGAGGCTGGAAGCTTGCAGCCACGGCTATTCTCTACTCTGGATTCCCAGTCACAATCTTTGGGCCGGATGTAAGCAATACCAACAATGCCGGATGGGGTTTCAGTCGGGCAAACCGGTACCGGCCAATGATCATACGCAACCGATCTCTAGCCAATTGGTGGGGAACTGATCCTTCGGCTACACCCTGTAATGGACCCGATAATGGCGTGTGTGCCTACGGCCTCGCTACTTCGAATACGTTCGGTACAGCTCACAATGGCACCGAGCGCGCCCCGGGCTACCGGCAGGTCGACACGTCGTTCTTCAAGGACTTTCACATTCGGGAGCAGCACGTCATCGGCTTCCGCGCTGACTTTTTCAACATCTTCAATATTGCCAGCTATACGAACCCTGATAACACTATGACGGACTCCAGTTTTGGTCTAATCTCCAACGTGCGTTCCCCCGCGCGCCAGATCCAACTCAGTTTGCACTACATGTTCTAAACTGGTTCTACCGCCTCGCCGAAAAAGCTTTCCCAGAAGCCTTTGGCGAGGCGGAACCAGAGGTCTCAAAAGAGCGGCTTTTCCCTCAGGTTCGACGTGAAGTGGCCATTCTCGGGTCTATGAACAAACAGATTTCTGTGGAGATTTGCGTCGATTCCAGCGCCTCCGCTGTTGCTGCACAGTGCGGCGGAGCTCATCGGGTGGAGTTGTGCAGCAGTTTGGCGGAGGGCGGCACGACTCCCAGTCTAGGTTTGATTGAGAGCGTTCGTCGAAAAATTGACATAGGCCTCCACGTCATCATTCGCCCGCGCGCCGGCGACTTCAGGTACGACGCGGGCGAGTTCGAAAGCATGAAACGCGATGTGCTCATAGCCAAACAGCTCGGAGCCGATGGCGTTGTCCTCGGCATCCTTGAGCAAGACGGTCAAATCGACACCGCGAGAGTTCGCCA
>Ga0126373_10003664_pt1 | contig 11573 bp, 7 predicted proteins | sample PanSoiMetPlot_11_FD_92545 | JGI IMG/M metagenome (GOLD analysis project Ga0126373, IMG submission 92545) | Tropical forest soil microbial communities from Panama - MetaG Plot_11 | ecosystem: Environmental > Terrestrial > Soil > Tropical forest > Bulk soil | place: Panama | collected 2016-02-17
ATGCACGAGTTCAATCCAGAGGTGCTCGGGCTCTCGGTGATGACCTTTCAGCGGCTCACTGCGGGACGCATCATGGAGCTGGCGCGCTCGCTCAAGCCCTCTCTGAAAATCGTCGTGGGGGGTTACGACCCTAGTCTTGCCCCGGAAGCGTACGAAGGAACAGGGGCAGATTACATCGTGCGCGGTGAAGGCGAAATTACCTTTCGCGAGCTGCTGCGTACCTTGGAACATGGCGGGGGCTTCGAGAACATCTGCGGCCTTTCGCATCGCGAAGACGGCCGCTGGCTCCATAACTCTTCTCGCCCAGTGCATCGACTGGAAGATGGCGATATCCGACTCCCCAATCGCGCTGCTCGCGTGCTTCAAGGCTATACCTTGCTCGGCCGACAGGTGGATGTAGTTGAGACTTCGCGCGGTTGCACATATGACTGCAGTTTCTGCTCGATTATCGAAATGCGGGGCAGAAACTTTCATACGTATTCCTTTGACCGCGTGCTTCAGGACATCCGCGATGCTCGCGATCACGGTGCGCGTGCCATCTTTCTGGTAGACGACAACATTACGCTCAACGTGCGTCGCTTCGAAGCCTTATGCCACGCCATCATCGGAGCCGGACTCAATAAGCTGGAATACTTCGTCCAAGCCATGACGTCGGCCATCGCTGACCACGGGGAAACTCTCGCACCGCTGATGCATCGCGCAGGTTTTCGTTACGTTTTCCTGGGGATCGAAAATATTCTGGAGGGCGACCTGGAGTTCTTGCGTGCAGCAGCCAAGAATACGACACGCCAGAAAGGCAGCAACTTCGGGAATGCGACATTGAAAGCCATCCGTTGCCTGCATCGAAATAAGATGTACGTGGTGGGAGGGCTAATTGTCGGCAACCCTGACGACACTCGGGAGTCCATCGAGGCCAACCTCGCATTCGCCAGGCAATACGTGGATTGGCCATATATTCAACATCCGACACCGTATCCGCGAACTCCCATGGCCGAGCATTTCCGTGAGCGCGGACTGATCACGAATGAGCGCCTGGAGGAGTATGACGGCACCACTGCGGTGGTACGCACCGAGCACCTGCCAGCAGAAGAAATCGAGTACCTGCGCTGGAAAGCAGAGCGCTGGATCAAATTGCGCCACATCCCCGCGGCTCTTCGTCACGATCCCTGGTTCGTCGTGGGTAACGCTCCGGAAATGTTAGCTCATACATTTCGCGGCTGTACGCTGCGTTCAGTAGTGGGACTCGAAGACGATCGAAGAGCCTTCGAGCGTTACAAGGCAATACGACATCGGGAACGGGAGTACCTATGAGACTCCACTGGCATTTGGTTCTTGTCACTCGTAACGGTCCCGCTCTAGGTCCAGTTGCAGACTTTGACCGGTCCGATTTCCTAATTCGATGGGGGTCCGGATGTCCTTCTCAGACTGTCCGTTGGTGATCTAGCGAGTTCCCACTCTTCCCAGCAGCATCATAGCAGCAGTTTTCCCCGTCAGATTGTTCGCGCTGCCGGGGGCTGAGAGGCATCGCCATTCCCCCACTGTGCTGCAGCGGCGCACAGGCATAGGTGTGAAACTGTGACGGGCTCCCGTTTCGTTCGGCATCGGTATCTCTTCCTGTTGGTTGTCTTCTTAACGCTTTTCGTTCCGCATATTCAGGCGCAGATTGCGATCACACCATCCAACATGGCGTTCGGTAATGTTCTGGTCGGGAACAGCCAGACGCAGACCATGAGCATCAGCAACGTTGGAGGTTCGAGCCTTAGCGTGTCCCAGATAAGCGTGAGCGGGACGGGCTATGCCGTGACTGGGCTGGCGTTACCGTACACTGTCTTGCCAGGGCAGAGTGTCTCGGTTAGCGTGACGTTCACACCACCTGCGACCGGCACAGATAACGGAACGCTGTCGGCGAGCGCTTCCATGCCCAGCGCCAGGGGCTCCAAGAAGTGGAGATCGACTAGCACGACTGCCACGGCTACTGCGGTTCTCTCCGGCGCAGGCATCACACTGACGGGTCAGATCGCGCCTTCCCTGCCGAGCTTGAGCTTTGGGAGCATTCTGCCCGGAACCTCACAGACGTTGGTAGAAACGATGACGAATACAGGAACCGTGAACGTGTCGATCTCGCAGGCGGGCATTTCGAGTGGATCGTTTGCAGTAAGCGGGCTGTCGCTGCCGGCAAGTCTTGCAGCCGGACAGAGCCTGACGTTCAGCGTCGTGTTCTCGCCTACGGTTTCGGGCTCGGCTTCGGGAACCATGACGATCCTCTCCAATGCATCGGATTCCCAGCTGAATATCGGGCTTTCTGGAACCGGCGCGACTCCCGGACAGTTGTCGTTGACGCCGACGGCGTTGAGCTTTGGCAACGTTACCGATGGCTCGAGCGCGGTCCTGAGTGGCACGGTAACCGCGAGCGGCTCGTCGGTAACCCTTTCTTCGGTCACTAGCACGAGTACCGAGTTCGTGTTGAGCGGAATCTCTCTTCCTACGACGCTGGCGGCTGGGCAGTCGATCCCGTTTACAGTGACCTTCCTCCCGCAAGTGTCGGGAACGACAACCGCAACACTCTCATTCGTGAGCAACGCAGGCAATTCACCAGTCACGGAATCGCTGACCGGATGCGGAGTGGCTCCGGTGCAACATAGCGTGAGCCTCTCGTGGATGGCCAGCACGAGCGCAGGTGTTGTGGGATACAACGTATACCGTGGCACCGCCTCGGGTGGACCGTATGCGCAGGTGACCTCTCTCGATTCCGGCGTGACATTTACGGACAGCACGGTGAGCGCGGGACAAACCTACTATTATGTCGTGACGGCCATGGATAGCACGGGCAATGAGAGTCTTTACTCGAACCAGGCGCAAGCGGTGGTTCCGTCGCCATAATGAGGCTATTGGTACGACCAAACCAGGCACGGAGTAAAGGCATCCGCGGCTAGTGGTGTGGGCGTGCCTTTCCTGCTGTCCAAGTCGTGGCTCTTGCCGCTTTTGCCTCGGTGTCGACCTGACAACCGCGTGTGAGCTATGTCAACGCCCAGCTGTGATGTATCTAATAATTCACCTCTATCCGGGAGTGCTTCTCATCCTCTTCCGGACAAGGCTGGAGATACGGTCAAACTTACCTTGCGATAGGATTATGTTCTGGGTTCGGAGCGTGATGCTGGATGGCAAGACCGTGGAAGTAGGTTTGATCGCCTGCCGTTACGGTCGGTTTTAGTGCGGGCCAGCACCTGTCGGAGCGCGGCCGGTCATCCGGCCCACATCATGGGCCTGGTCTTCGAGCTTCTGCGAAGCCAATTTATCCGAAGCGCTGACGCTGCCGCCCTTTCCTTCGATGGCCGCGGCGCGATCGCGCCACTGAACATAGATTTCCTGTGCCTCAACAATTTCTGCTGGGGTGGCATCAGCGTCCGTCTTTACCCAATCCGCTGCCGAGTCGTATTTGTCGGTCAGATCGCGGTCCCTGTCAGCGTCGGCATGCAGGAAGTGTTTGTAGATGTTGTCTTCAATCCGACCGTTTAGCTTCTTCGCATCGTCCCCAATCTTTTTCCAATCGGCATGTTGCTCGTTCGCGATTTGAAAAATTGTTTCATGAGCTTGCAGGCGCATGGCCACGTCGAGCATTTTCATGCCGCGCGCGGTCAGCTCATGTGCGATAAACAGGCATCCATAATTCAGGTTCATGGCACGCCGCTCTCGTTGCAGCTGGTTCCGCTCCACCTTCAACATGTCGGACATCGATCGGCTGACAATGCTACGGGCATTCACATCCGTGGCCATGGCGCTGATTTTTCTGATCTGCTTTTCTGCTTTCTGCTGGTCATCACTGAAGGCGGGCACTGCTGACAGGGTTGCGGCAAACACTAGGAGAAAGCCGATTCTGGGTCTCATGGCGAGTACCCCCGGTTAGCAAAAATTCTACGGGAACTCCCACGGAAAAGGAAGGGCCCTGAACGAGCCTTCGAGGTCGCTTTTTCAGCTCCAGTCCTCACTGTGGGGCCGTCTGCGATGGCGCCCGCGCTTCAGCCGGAGGCGGCTCATTCTGCCCGTGGGGATCTCCGTAAGCCTGATTGGCAAGGCTCTTCTCGCTCTCCGCGGACGCATTCAACTGCGCAAAGATTGTGCGCTCTCGCTGGGCGTCTTCCGCCCTCTTGGCCTTGGTATATGCGCGCGCCAAGCTAAAGTGCACTCCAGGATAGTTGGGCGCAAGTTTGCTTGCGGTCTCAAGTTCCTTCACCGCGATTTCGATCTTCCCCAGTTCCAGCAAAGCGCGACCCAGCAGTTCGTGTGCTCCGGCGGATTGAGAATCGAGTTCCACGGCGTGTTGGGCAGCGCTCATGGCTTCATCCGGGCGATGTTGCTTCAGCGCAATGGACGCCATGAGCTGATGCGGAAGAGCGTTTCCGGGGTTGATTCGGATTTCTTCGCGCAGCTGTGAGGTGGCGTCGTCGTATCGTGAAAGGATGTCCAGGGCCGATGCATAGGCGTAATGGATGAAGGGCGTATCGGGAAAATCCTTTGTCATCCGCTCAAATGCCCGGAAGGTGTCGTCGTACCTGGAGGAATACTGGAGCACCGCGGTCTCGCCCGCGGCCTGCATCAACGCGCGACTGGAAGGAGGCACCTGGGCGGGTAAGAGAGGAACTCGCAACATCGACATTCCGAGAATAAACTTTGTCTGCTCGTTCACGCGGCCATGGCGAACTTCCGGAATCAGCAGATCAGCGGAACCGAAGAAATCTCCGTTCAGGTTCCGCAATTCCGCGAGATGGTAGATGGCCAATAACATCACTGCTGGAGTTCCCCGAAAATCCAGCTCCCGCGCCCGGTCCAGATGGATGTAAGCGTTCGAATAATCTTTGGTCTCGAATTCGGTCAGTCCGAGGAAAGCCCAGGCTTGAGAATTCTTGGGATTGATTGCGATCGAGTTCTTCAGGGAAGCAATAGCTTGGGGAAACTTACCGGCACGGTAATAGATGCTTCCTAACTCCGCCCAACCCTTGTCCCACCGCGGCTTCATCTTGAGCAAGCTCTCGTAGTCACGAATCGCGTCGTCAGCTCGGCCCGTCTCTTCCGCCGCCGCTGCTTTTCGCGCGAGCTCGTCGAAGGCGGAATCGCGCTCTCGCGTCGCCACCCCGCTTGCTGTAGTCGCTTGTTCAGTCTCTTCGGGAATTGAGCTGAGCGCGTAGGCCCTGGCGACCTCAGGATCGATATCCGGCTTCTCGGGTTTGAGCTTTTCCGCAGCTTCCAATTCTTTGGCTGCCTGCTCCGCTTTCCCGAGTTCGCTCAAAGTCCGGCTCAATATTTCATGCGCCATAGCAGATTGCGGAGCGAGCTCGACAGCGCGCTCAGCCATCGGCAAGGCGTCTTGCGCGTGATGTGTCTTCAGGTCGATGATGGCCAGGCGCATGACGGGCAGCGCACTCTTCGGCGTCAGCTTTAATTCCTCTCGTAACTGAGCTTGTGCTTCGGAGTAGCGAGACCGGAAAATCAAAGCAGACCCATAGGCATAGTGAAGGAACGGAGTAGTCGGATAAGTCTTCAACATCTGTTCAAACGCCAGGAAGGCGCGATCGAAATTCCCTTCGACGAGATCGCCAGCGATTCCGCCTGCCGCGTCAATCACTGCGTCCTTCGAGGGGTCCACTTGATCCGGCAGCAGGGGAACACGCAGCAGCGCCAGCGCCAATGCAGTCTTGGTTTGTTCTGCCAACTGGCCGCGTCCCAACTTGGACCCCAGCAGTTCCCAAGCGTCTTCGAACTGGCCGTTCAAGTTCAGTAGCAATGCCAGGTGGTACGTCGCAACTTTCTCCACTCCGGGAACTTCGGCAAATCCGAACTTTCTTGCATTTTGCAGATGGAGCAAAGAACTCTTGAAATCCTTCGTTTCAAACTCACATAAACCAAGGTATGCCCATGCCGGACCGAGATTGGGATCGGCGGTCGTTACTTTCTGGAAAGCAGGAATGGCCTCGCTGTAGCGACCCGCGTCGGCGTACAGGTTTCCCAGATACCACGAGCCGTCGGTCCAATCCGGATGCAACTGTAGGGCGCTTTCGTAGAAGCGAATCGCCTCTTCGCTCTTGCCTTCCTCCCGCGCTGCAGTTGCCTGCCGGGCAAGCGCCTCAAAAGTCGCGGTTCCAGACCCTTGCTGGGCCGACTGCGCTGGCTGTCCGAACACCGAACCCGGCAAGAGCAAAATGAGAGCGCTCGCAAGCACGGTGACGATGCATCGACCAAAGCGCTGGATTGGCATGAAAAACGGACTCTTGCACGAAATCTTAGCACGGGAATTCCGACGCAATCTCCATGATAAGATCTCGAATACCGCGCAAAACCAGGTGGCTTTTCTGAAGCAGACTGCACGGCAATTTACCGTTTCCCGTCGCACTTTCCTCCGTGGCCTGCTAGGAAGCTTGGCTCTCAGCAGGTTCTGTCCCTTCGGCTTTGCCGCAGCGCCGCCTTACGCCTTCGAGGAGGTTGCCCCTTCTGCCAGCGGTATTAAATGGGTCCACAAAGCCGGGAAGTCTCCTGAAAAGTATCTGCCCGAAACCACGGGAGCAGGCTGCGCATTTTTTGATTACGACAACGATGGTTGGATGGATATCTATCTGGTCAATAGCGGGAAGTGCGATTTTTTTGATCCATCTCCGCCCCTTCGAAATGCGCTGTACCGTAACAACCACGACGGCACCTTTACAGATGTCACCGAGAAAGCCGGCGTTGTGGGCGGTGGTTATGGGATGGGAGTAGCCGTAGGAGACTACGACAGAGATGGCTTTCCCGACCTCTTCGTTTCACAGTATGGCAGGAGCATTCTTTATCACAACAATGGAGATGGAACCTTCACCGATGTAACCGAAAAAGCCGGTGTTGCCGCGCCCGGCTGGGCTTCCAGCGCAGTATGGTTTGATTATGACAATGACGGCCTGCTCGACTTGTTCGTTGGACGATTCGGAGATTTCAGCAAATCTAAATCGGTCTCTTGCGGCGAAGCCGGAAGACGTCGCTATTGTTTGCCCAGGATGTTCCAGCCCATGCCGAGTTGGTTGTTTCACAACAATGGGGACGGAACTTTTACGGATGTCAGCAAGGAATCAGGAATCGCGAATGGTTTAGGCAAAGCGTGGGGTGTAGTGGCCACGGATATTAATAATGATGGCCGCCTGGACTTATTTGTGGCGAACGATACGGTTGCCAACTTTCTTTTTGCCAATCGCGGGAATGGGCGCTTCGAAGAAATCGGACTGCAGGCAGACGTCGCCTACAACGCTGAGGGGCAGGCCCGCTCGGGTATGGGCACTGATTCGGCGGACTTCAATGAAGATGGATGGATGGACTTATTTGTCGCCAACATAAATGAGGAAATATTCTCGCTGTATCAAAACAATCGCGACGAAACGTTTGAAGATAAGGCCATGGAACTGGGGATCGGCATGGCAACGCGCTCCATTAGCGGCTGGGGATTAAAGTTCTTCGATTACGACAATGACGGCAACCTCGACCTTTTTCTGGCGAACGGCCATCCTGACGACTTGATCGAGGAAGTTTATAGCGGGGTCAAATACAATGAGCCGCTCCTGCTGTTCCAAAACACCGGTACCGGATTCAAAAACATAAGTGCGCAGAGCGGACCCGCTTTCGCGAAATCATTTTCGGCGCGCGGTATGGCCATTGGGGACTTCAACAATGATGGCGCAGTCGACGTGCTGATTTCGGTCAACGATGGTGCCCCGGTTCTTCTTCGAAATAATAATGTTGGGAGAAACCACTGGCTCGGAGTGCGTCTGGTGGGTAAGAAATCAAATCCCGATGCGATCGGTGCCCGCATCACGTACCAGGCGGGCGACTTGAAAAGAAGCAGGATGAAAGTGGGCGGCGGCAGTTTTCTGTCCTCGCATGATCCCCGCCTCGTGCTGGGGACTGGCAAACAAAACAAAATCGCCTGGCTGGAGGTGCGTTGGCCCCAACCCAGTGGCGCCGTCGAGCGATTTACCGATCTCCCCATCGATCGTTACATCACGATTGTCGAGGGTACAGGCAAATGGCAATAGGTACCGACGCCGGCTTCGCCTTGTGCAGCACTTCTATCAGTCGCCACGAATGAGTGTTTGATGAGAGTATTGTGCTCAGCGTTGTTGATGGTGGCTCTCGTGGTTTCATCCATTATTTTGTGTGCACAAGAGCCCGCGACGATCGACAGGCAATTGAGTACAGAAGATCGTTTGCGGAAACCAGGCTGGTGGCCCACCAAGGGTGCTCCTTCCCGAGACGACTATGCCGGCCCGGCAACCTGTGCACAATGTCATTCGGCAATCGCCCTGACGCAAAAACGTAGCGCCATGGCGAGCGCTGGAACTCATCCTGCAAATTCTTCCATCCTGCTGAACCACCAACTGAGTCTTCATCTCAATCCGTACCGTTACAAAATCACACAATCGAGTGGCGAGATCCTGTATTCAGTGGGTGATCGGACAAAAACTTCTTCCGTGCCTCTGGCCCTTGCCGTCGGCGGTGGCAGTCGGGTTGGTCAAACCTACCTCTTCGAGAAGAATGGGACCTACTTCGAAAGTCGTCTGAGTTATTTCAGCGCTATACAGGGGCTCGATCTGACGCCGGGTCACACCAACGCCACCCCGCAATCTCTCGAATCGGCCGCCGGGCGACCGCTATCTGGCACGGAAGCTCATCGATGCTTCGCCTGTCACACGACGGCAGCAACGGCGAACTACACATTCGCTCCCCAGCATTTAATTCCGGGCGTGACCTGCGAATCCTGCCATGGTCCTGGAGCAGCACATGTAGCTGCCATGAGGGCTGGCATCGCAGGAGGGGAACAATTCATCTTCAACCCTCGCCGACTCACACCTTCCGATTCGGTTGACTTTTGTGGAGCCTGCCATCGCACTTGGTGGGACGTGACTTCGAACAAGGACATCGGTATCTTGAACTTACGTTTTGCCCCCTACCGGCTGGAAAAAAGCCGCTGCTGGGGAAAGGGAGATCCGCGCATCACCTGCGTCGCTTGCCATGATCCCCACAAGCCGCTGGCAGAGGATCCCGCCTTCTACGATCAGCGATGCTTGGCCTGCCACGCGGCAGCAAGCTCGAGCTCAAATGCCGACCACATGGCTGCTGTCTGCCCAGTCAGTAAAAAGGGTTGCGTGACTTGCCATATGTCCAAATACGACATCCCGGGCATGCACTATAAATTCACTGACCACTGGATTCGAGTCACGAAAGCGGGAGAGCCCTATCCGGACTGACTCCTTGGTCAATGAGCAGTTGGACGAGGATGAATCTCGTCGGGAGACACAATTCCTTTCCCTTCCAAAACTGCGTAAAACCGGTCTACTGCCAGACCCTTGAGTATTTCGCTCGGCTCACCTGGCCATCGGATTTCCAGGGAATCGATCTTGTCAGCCGTACCCAGACCGAAGTGAACGCGCAGATCGTTCTGAGACAGGTAGCTGCCACCACTGTGAATCTCTTCAGTTTGAGTAATCCCGCCCGCGACGATTGTCAGTCTTGCCCCAATCGCAAGACGGTTGCTCTTGACTCCCGCTAGTTCAAAGCTGACCCAGTGGTGCCCAGGAACTCCGTGATTCTTGAGAATCACCGGCGCCCCATCCAAATCGCCCACCACAACGTCGACTTGGCCGTCATTGAATAGATCACCAACTGCCAAACCACGGGAGACACGGCGCTGCATCAGCGCAGGCCCGGCCTGATCACTGGCATCGCAGAATGTGCCATCCATCTGGTTCAACAGAAGATTTCCCGGCTCTCGATAGCCAGGGCTGGACCTTAAAACGTCGATTTGCGGATAGACGTGGCCATTGACCGCAATCAGGTCGAGCCAGCCATCATTATCGATATCCAGAAAGGCGGTTCCCCATTTCACATAACTCAGGGATGGCAAAGCGACTCCGGACTGGTACGAGACATCGTGGAAATCCCATTTTCCGTCATTGCGATAAAGCGTGCTGTACTCGTCGGCAAAGTTGGTTACGTACATGGAAGGATGGCCGCTATGAAGATAGTCTCCAATCGCGATGCCCATGGACCCCTGCTCCAGCCCATCTTCGCTGACGGCAGTTCCTGATTCAAATCCGATGTTGGTGAACTTGCCGTTCCCATCATTGCGGTAGAGATAGTTTGGAGTGGAATCATTCGCCACGTAAATATCAGGACGTCCAGTATTGTTGAAGTCCGACCAGATCACGCCCATTCCAAAGTAGCCCGGTGTATCGGCGACTCCGGCCGATTTGGAGACATCCGTGAAAGTGCCGTCACCATTGTTGTGAAAAAGTGAGTCACCTGCGCCACGCAAGCCACGCGGTCCACATTGCACATCCATGCCTTTGTATTTGCAGTTCGGGCTCTTGCCGAACTCAGGCGGATCATCGAAGCGAAAGTCGACGTAGTTACTGACCATCCAACCGACGAAGCCGACCCCATCGTAGTCGCCAAAAGCCGCGCCCCTACACCAACGTCCCTCCCATACGCCTGCCTTTGCAGTCACATCGGTAAAGGTGCCATCGCCGTTATTTTTATATAGATGATTCCCGCCTAGGCAGGTAATGAACAGGTCCGGCCAGCCATCGTTGTTAATATCCCCGACGGCGCCGCCCATCGCAAAACAGGGCGCTATCCCGGACTTTTCCGTCACGTCCGTAAAAGTGCCATCGTGATTATTGTGGTAGAGCGCGCCTTTCGCGGCCTGATGTTTCAAGGCCATCTGGAGTGTCGGAGAATTGGTGAAGTAAATATCCGGCCAGCCGTCACGGTCATAATCGATGAGAATGACCCCACCGCTCATCGATTCGACGATGTACCTTTTCTCGGGTGCGAACACGTGCCGGAACCGGATACCCGCTCTCTGCGTGACGTCCTCAAGCTGCGGAACCTGTCTGCCTTTGCAGATTCTGCTCTTGGCGCTGGCAGGCGGTGCAACAGGCGGAGGATGTCCGCCTTGGGCCAGAGTGAAAGCCGAAAGACAGACCGCAAAGAAGGTCGAGAACAGACGCCTATGGAGTTGCCCCATGAATTCTAGCGATCCACGTCAGGCACATCGCCAGCTTCGGTCTGCGGAACAGTACGGCCACGATCGCGCTCCTTGATCTGCCGGTAAAGCTGGAGTTCGCGATCGGCATCACTGGTGCGTTCAGCCTTTCGATATGCAGACTGGAGTTGATAATGGACGTACGCGCGCTCCGGTTCGAGCTTTGCCGCGACCTCGAGGTTCTGAATGGCCTCCTCCGTTTTTCCGGTCTCGAGCAGCTCTTTTCCCAGATCGTAGCGCGCTCGCGCGTGATTCGGGTGAGCCGCAACCAGCGTACGCAAAACTATGATCGCCTGGTCCTCCTGCGAAGTCTGCAGCAGCGCGTAGGCTAGCCGGTACTGGGTGTCAGGCTCGTCTGGATTCAGTTTAAGTTCAGCTTGCAACTCCGGAATTGCCTCCGCTGGACGGTCCAAGCGAATTAACGCGCTCCCCGCATCGTCATGGGCTTTCTTGATGGACGGGTCCTGCTGGACTGCTTTTCGAAAGCACGCCAAGGCCTGCTCGTACTCACCGA
>Ga0126373_10003666_pt1 | contig 11570 bp, 13 predicted proteins | sample PanSoiMetPlot_11_FD_92545 | JGI IMG/M metagenome (GOLD analysis project Ga0126373, IMG submission 92545) | Tropical forest soil microbial communities from Panama - MetaG Plot_11 | ecosystem: Environmental > Terrestrial > Soil > Tropical forest > Bulk soil | place: Panama | collected 2016-02-17
CAAGGTGGCTTGCTGCTCCGAACTCAAGCTGATGGCAGGGGCGATCCGCATCCACGGGGTCTCCTGCCTATTAGACGAGGGCGGAATTATAACGGTTGTTACTTATGACGCACTACACTAGAACGAACCAGAAAGTTAGAAACGCTGCAGCCTCGTAGTCCTCTCGGAACTGCATGTCGCACGCCCCACGACGAGAGTGGCCGGGGCAGAGCGATGGATGCTTCAAGGAAGCGTCTTCCAACCCGCGGGGGTTTGGCAACCTCTGCCCCGTGGATGAAATTCTGTCACTCCCCACGCCGTCCGAACGCGCCAAGAAGCGCCGTGCCCACGTACCATATTCAGTCGATTTTACTCTTCCTGACTCAGAGCAAGAGTATATGTAAGCAGTTTCTGCCCCTCCGTGGGCGCGCCATCCTGAATCGACTTCGCTTCCAATTCCCGGACGATTCAGCTCCCATGGAGGCGCTTGTCCTTCTTTATCCGACTTGCTGTGCGCCCTCTTCGCTGCGGCGTTCTTGCTTGCTCCAGCGCAAGGACATTGTTTCCTTCAAAGTCTAGACTGCCACTCGGGCTCGGTCTGTTCTCGCTGCTCTTGGGGAGGTAGTGTCTGGCACGGCACCGCTTCGGTCGGACATGGGCGAGCCTGCCAAAAACACGCGCCTACATTAAGAGGGGGGTAATTAGTCGCGGGGGTGTCTACGTACTACCTCTGCCCCACCCTTCCCAAGAGGTGGGAGCGGTCCACGCCGCAGAACACTCAGCGGATGGTCGCGCCAACTGGAGAGCATGATCGGCAAGGACGCGACACCGACTAAGGATGACTTGCACGCCGCGTTCGATGTTCTCAATAAAAGGCAGCTCGCGGTGAATGATCTACCACGCGAGCCGCGGCCCGTACCGGTTTGGTAGCACCTTGCTCAACCCGTTACCGTGCAGTTTGTGCGGGTCAGTATTGCGACACGCAACGTTCGCACCAGCACTGGAAGTCACCCGCTGCCGGATGGGCGAGGTGAAAGCACCTCCTGCATAAGTAATTGTCGCTGGGCATGACGAGCACGGATCGAAATTGTTGACAATAGGGACAGATACTGATCGTCTCGACCACTGTTGTAGAACTGATCGCAGAGACCAGCCGCTAATTCGATGATTAGCGAGACGGCCTTCATTTTTCTGCAGACCGGCGTTAAAGAGCATCCACATCAGATTATCTCACTGCTCGAAGTCCTCTTGACAGCGTATGCAATAGTGCGTCCAGGGCACGGCCTGTAGCCGCTTTTTGGCAATTTCTTGGCCGCAGGACAGGCACGTCCCAAAAGTCCCATCCTGAATGCGACCAAGTGCAGTTTCGATCAGTTGAAGCAACTCCTGTTCTTTGTTGCTCCATTGAAGCGAGGATTCTTTCTCATATCCCCTAGCCGCCTGATCTACCGTGTCTGGCTCTGGTTCCGTTCTCCGTGCGGATTGCTTGTGGTGCTCGATGCCCAAGCGAAGTTCGTGCTCTCTGACTTCCAAGAGCGTTTTGAATCGCTCTATCTGGCGAGCGTCGAGGGCATCAACGTGATGCAATTTTCGGTGTGATGAAAGCATGTTGGCTCCTGGTCACCTGCTTTGGAAAGCGGGACACGCTAAGTGAGTGAGCCTATCCTCTTTTCCTGAACATGCGGACCGCTACGTAAATCGCGACAACAATAATTATGATCTCAACCACACCCGTAACCGTCACTTTGCAGCCTCCGTAAAGCAGCCCAGTGGTGACCCCGATTTTACAGGGGGCACCAGGCGGAGGGGCCGAGCGACTCATCCACACCCGCCTTCAACTATTCAGCATCGCTTTCAAGTCCTTCTTCGTCGGTACAATTTGGGGTCCGGTATTCTGCCGCTGGGCTGAGAAGCCCAGCCACACCACGGCTGCCAGCACTATCGGTGCGGAGCGTGAACACAGATGACTGGCTACGCATCCTGACCGTCGCAATGGCAACCCATCCTTTTGGCTCTCTTCCTATTCATGCAACACGTCGCACCCGTTCAAATCCAAAACAGATTCTCCTACTGAACTCATCCGCGAAAACGACTTCGCGGCCGAGGGATACTAGTCTGTCGCGAGGCGCTAGCACGGCATCTGGACGCTGGTGGCTGCATTCGATGACCTCGCAGCAAGATGCCAGAGCCAGCCTACTCGGACTAAGGAGCCCGAATGGAGGCTGATTCATCATAAGCGTTATGGCGAGTGCATGGTTGACATCGGCTGCTCATGCTGAGAGCGGATAGCAGATGATTGGGAAAAGAACTCGACTGCCCCTAGCTCGACATGGATCAGTGGCCTGGCGCAGAGTTTAACTGGCCGCTACTGTGGCTCTTGCGGTCGAGGCAACTTTGCCTGATGGCCTCGGCGTCGGGGGGGTGGCGGCACTTCAAACAGGGGATGCTCCGCGCTTTTTACAATTTCTTCGTCGCGCTCCCTTTCCGGCTCCCTGGATCCGGTGTTGCTCGGCGAGCGCTTCGGCGGCCAGCGTGGGCCCGTAGTCATGCCAGAGCTTGGTCTGCTTTTTCTGGCGATAGATTTCCACCGCTCGCCGTTTCACGGCTTCCGGCGTTTTGCGATTCGAGGCTCGTCCACGCAACCCGTGCCGCAGCCCTCCGTCACCCCGCCTCCGAAAGCGCACAAGCAATTTCCGCACCCAGCGCACGCTCAGCCCAACTCCCCCGCAGCCCGCTGCTGGGTGATGTGCCGTTGTTTAGCTTCGTGCAGGACCTTGAGTCGGTCTCGCTCCTTGGCTGACATCAACAGTCCCTCTGTCGGCTCCGCCATGCTCCATACAAGCGCGCAAAGCGGAACTTTTTATATTGCTAAGAGAGGAACTTCTCGTGTTGCGGCGGCATAACCACCTTTCACGTTGACACGCAATCCATTTAGGTGCATGCTCCGTACAATACGGGGCGGTTCCCAACCCTTCATCTGATCGTTTTCCCCCAGCAATTGGCTCGCACGATACGTTTTGGGCAGTCTCAAAGGTCTGAAGCGCTCGATTCTCCCGAATCGAAGAGGTGAGCAAATGATATCCATATTGATAGGTGAGAACGAACTCGCATTGATGGTGCTTTCTCTGCTGCCCACACAAGGCCGACTAGCCGCGCAGAACAACCCTGAGTATCACCATGGGTACCATCGACAAGGATAGAATTTTATTTCCGCCGGCTGGTACTAGCCTCTGCCAATTATTTTCGGGCAGCGGCAGCCGCGGAACAACTCCGCTTTACACACGTTTCCCCTGGCGGTTTAGAAAACACACCCGTGCAGCCCCCGCTGCTATTACGGAGGAGACGGCCCATGGAAATGCCAACACAGACGCACCACATCAAGGCTTCCAGACTGCCTTCGTCGGCAGGGCTTATTCTGCTAGATTGCTGGCAGAGGCCTATGTACTACAGTTGGGAAGCGATCACGATATTGAGTTATCCAGAGCATCCCAAGAGTCTGGGCAGGGTGATAAATCTTCTGCCAAAGGAGATTCGCTCCTGGCTGCCTAGTTTTGCCACTCAGAGTAATGCCCCTCCAACGATTAAATTCATGTCAGGGAGAAGGAATTGTGTCTGCCGCGCCTTCACCCTCGTTCCTGGCTCAGGGAAACCTACCAGCGCAATTACGGCACTCTTGATCGAGCGAACAACCCCCAAGGCCGCGAAGATCTCCGAGGTAGCCACGCAGTTTCGGCTCAGCCAACGAGAACAAGAAGCAGTTGCGTTACTGACTCAAGGCCTCACGAACAAGGAGATTGCAAGTCAAATGAAGGTTGCTCCCGAAACCGTGAAGACCTTCTTCCGGCTTGTTATGGGCAAAATGGCAGTGAGCTCGCGGTCCGGAATCGTGGGAAAGATTGCCCTGTCGTAGCCGCACCGAGATTTTTGACTTCGTTGCGGACTACCCTCTTTCGGTAGACCGGCTCCAAAGCAGAAGCTGCAGAATATCGGGCACTATGACGTCTCCGCAAGGGCAGAAGCGACTGTCGACACTCGCGGTGGTCGGTTCGATGTACTTCTGAGCTCAAGAAGTCCTCTCGAAGCTCGCTCCTATGAATCCGCGAGCACATTCGAGGTGAAACACAAGCCGTTAGCCATGTTGGCATCTGCCTCTTTTGGATCAAGAACACACGATACGTTCTCTTTTGAGGAGCGACATCTTCCGCCCCTGTCTGTCCATTGCCACAACTCGCCCTGTTGCTAATTGGCGTGCGGTGCGTTATTGACTGAAGCAGCTTCGCGCGCGATCTCGCCTGCTAATCCGCAACCTGCTCGACTACTTCCTTTCGGGTACCCCATGGAGGGTACCCGGTCGAGGGGATAGACAATCGGCAAAAACGGTTCGACGATGTGCCACCCCAGAAGACGATGTCTAGAGGCAAGGCAAGAATCAAGCCCCAGAATTCAACAGGTATTTCCCCCGATTTGCTTGTCTTGCCATGAAATGATTTCCAGAACGGTTTAGATACGCGCGGGTGGATCCGTAGATGGTCAGAGCGATCCGCACAGCAGCTGGGACACGCCAGCAGAAAGCTGAGAAATCAATGCGCCGTTCGTCTTACGTATTCCTCCTCTGTATGGTCGTAGGAGCTCTCATTGGTGTTGCGACAGCGGATGCCCTGCAGGCCTCAACGAGCACGCCTGCAGTGGACCTCTTCAAAGGAACGGTCACGCTGCAACAACCTGCGGAATGGAGCCTTATCCAGTATTCACTCAGCTACGAGCTGATCCACGCCACCTCCCAACAATTAGAGAAGCTTTCTCCTCCAGAACGCGACAAACTGCCCAAAATCAATATTTGGCGAGAGTCGCTGCCCGACCATGCCGCGGTCCTCAAACGGCTCCTGGAAATTGCCGCGGAGTCCAGCGCGGTGCCTCAATTCTCAACGATTGCCGGATGGCCAGCGCTACAACGTAGCCAACTGATCCCGAAGCCTCAAAGAGGCCAAGGTGTTGGACAGGAGTCAGCCGCTGCACCCGTCTTGTTACGCCACATCACGATTGCCATCGCGGCCGACAACCTGCTGCTCCGACTCGATGGATTCGCGGAGCCTGACCTCTCGACATTCCTTTGGAAAGAAATGCAACAGATCGCGGGTGGCCTGCACTTTCGTGTGGCGGCAGATCAATCTCGCGTCAATCAAGAGGTGCAAGAGTTACGCCGAGCGCCATCTCCCCGGACCCTGCCGCCTGCGCGCAACCTACTGGATCGCTCTGGGCAGGCGCTCCCAGCCACTGGCGACTTGACCTCCGCGACCTCCTCCACATCGTCCATAGGGGCGGCGTCGGTCAACCTCCAGATCACTACCGAGCCAGAAGTCAGTGCTTCGACAAACGGCCAAAACATTGTGGCGGCCGCACAGTGCAGCTTTAAAACCTCCAACGATGGTGGGCAGACTTTTCCGTCCGGCGGAGGCATGCCCCATTGCAATGGCGGTGACTCCTCGCTAGGGTTCGGCCGGAGCGGTAACTTCTATGAAGCCACGATCGGGCCACGAACTGCTTGCACGACGGATTGCGGCACATCGATCAACGCCACGGCGATCAATCGATCCACCAACAACGGTAACACTTTCAGTTTTGTGATCAATGCATTTGACTGCACTGCCGGTGATCCTTGCGGTTTTGGGAGCGTGCCGGACCAAGAGCACTTGGCAGCCGACCGCTTCAATGCTGCTACGGCTGGCGATCAGGTTTACGTAGCGATCCGGGAAGGTTTTGGCTACGACCTAGCTTGCTCTACAGATTCGGGAGGTACATGGCCAACAAAGACAGGTGTCGTCAACAGCGGCAGCACGGATTTTCCACGCGTAACCGTTGGCCAAGACGGCTCCCTTTATGTCGTTACCCAGAACGGCGGCAACGTTGAGCTGGACAAGTACAGTTCCTGTGCGACCGGCCTGACGTTGCAATTTCACAGGACGGTCGCGACTGGAGTTAACTTTGTGACCTGCCCCGTTCCTGGTCTCGATCGTTGCAACAATGGAAACAACTTGTCCAGCTTCATGGTAGCGGTCGACGATACCAATGCGAGCCATGTCTATGTCGCTTATGCCGTCAACACTTCATCCGGCGTCAACGAAAACGTGATCATCCAGGATTCGACCGACGGCGGCAATACTTGGACGAGGCCGGCGGTTCAAATAAACAATTCGATTACCGCGCGACGCTACATGCCTTGGGTCTGCTCGGTTGGCGGCGCGGCATACGTTTCCTGGTATGACCGGCGTGCCTCCACCCCCTGTCCAACGCCCCCATGCGCCGCCAATAACGACCTCGCCGACTATTTTGCTGCGTCAGCCTCGCTTGATGGTAACGGCAATCTCCTGCCTGGCACGGAGTTCCAGATCGACGCGCCAGGGACTTCCGATCCTGAATGCGCGGGCGGCGCCACGCCGGGAAGCGCACAAAGCTGGCCCTGCGGTGCACGAGCCACTGCCGACGCCTCTTCTTGTTCATTCCAGCCGCAGCTTGCCGGACGCTGCTTCAGCTCCGGCAACACGTGCGGCACTCCCGCACCCGTCGGGAGCGGACAAGCTTGTGATCTCAATACAGGTCTGCCCGCATGCCCCACGGGCGAGACGTGTGTGACTGGGCTCGGTTCTCCGAAGTATGGAGATTATAACGGCAATACGTGCGCGGCCGGGCGGGTGTACACGGTCTGGGGCTCAGGCACCTCACAGCCTGGAACCACGCCGGCGAATGGCATCAATCTGTTTTTTGCGGAAAAGCTGGTGTGTTGCGTTCCGCAAATTCAGAGCCCGGGCCCACTTTCCATGACCACCTGCTTAGGGACTACAACCACGACTACTGCCAACATTTGCAACACAGGCAAGGCCGACCTGCAAATCAATTCCATCACGCCAGGGAACGGCCAGTTCTCTGTGGCAACGCCCTCCTCTGGCTTCCCGGTGACGATCAGTCCCGATTCTTGCTTTCCATTTCAGGTGAACTTCACCCCCACAGGAACGGGAACTACAAACGCTTCTCTAACCGTGGCCTCCAGCGATACCGTGAATCCGTCAATAACAATTCCCGTGAGTGGTACCTCGCCAGCGCCCAGTGTCAACGCTACCATTGCCAACAGCGGCACCTTCGGCAACGTGTGCGCCGGTAATCAGGCTGACCTGAATCTGCAACTGTTGAATCAAGGGCAATGTAACTTGAATATCACAAGCATCAGTTCGAGCAATCCGGGCACTTTTGTCTTGCCAGCGGGAGTGACGTTCCCAATCACGCTGAGCGCAGACGCAAACGTGAACGTGCCTATCCGGTTCGTGCCGAGCGGAGTCTGCAGCGACACAGTCTCGCAGACTGCGAACATCACCATCGCGAGTAACGATCCCAGTAGGCCGAGTCTTGTGCAAGGAGTGAGCGGAATCGAAGGCTGCCCCAAGATGGTCCTCAGTCCGCAAAATCTGAGCGGGACATTCGCATTTCCTGCCACAGTTTCGGATCCCACGGGGACTCTGGGTTGCTATACCGATCGCCAAATCACTGTGAGCAATGCTGGAATTTGTCCGTTGAATATCACCAACCTAGTCACGTCGAACGGCCTGGACGGCATCGGAGCACCGCTGCCTGCCAGTCCTCGTGAGTTCGCGGTCGTGAACCCTACTCTCCCGATTAGTATTGCCCCAGGTGCTGCGCCTGTTCCGATCACAGTTCGCTTCAAGCCGGTTATTCTCACCGATCAGAACCCCATGGCCCCTGATCAGCAAACCGGGACACTGAGCATCATCAGCAACGATCCAGTTGCGGCCGATAATACGGCGGGGCTCTGCGGCGAACCCACTTACCACAGCGGCGCGCGGGTGTTAATTGTCAATTCTCTCAGCAATCCGGTCAGCTCGGTGGCGCAACTCACACTCTCCAGCAAGGGCCTTACCCCCCCGTTCAGCGAGAAATTGATGCCCGCGGCGCTACAGGCGACCCCCAACATTTGTGGCAATACAATTCTGTGGCATTTGGATAATGAAACTCTCCGTCCTGCCGGTACGACTGGAAGCAACCCACTGGCGTCGTATTCGCTGAGCGCAAAGAATGGATCCACTCACGCGGACATGAGCTTCACGCTGGGCCAGTGTCAAATGCAGCAGATCGTTCTACAAGTCAAGTAGTCCTGATGTTTCTAGGCACTTGACGATCCGTGTACGAGACCGGGGACACGCTTCACAGGTTTTGAAGCTGGGAGCTTGAAAAATGAATCACCGGCCGGTTCTTCTGTCAGTTGTGCTCCTATTATTCTCACCTATTCTGCATGCTCAAAAGGCAGCGGACACAGAGACTGTCGCTGAGGTCGGGGGAGACAGAATCTCACTCCATGACCTAAGGCAAGCTTCCGGGGAACCACTGGCTAGGCTGGAAGAGCAAACCTATCGACTGAAGCAGCAAAAGTTGGAAGAGATGATTACGGACCGGCTCTTGGCGCAAGAGGCGCGTCGGCGCAACGTTTCGTTAGAATCACTGGTCGATACCGAGATCACTTCGAAGGCAGCAGAAGTGACTTCCGAGGAAATTCACGGCGCTTATGAACTAAACAAAAATCAATTTCAGAAACCGGAATCGGAAGTTGAAGGACAATTGCGGTCTCTCCTGCGCAATCAGAAAATCGCCCTGCGCCGACAGGAATTTGCGGAGTCGCTGCAGTCGAAGTCTAAAGTAGCTGTTTACCTGGCGCCGCCCCCTACTTTCCGGGCCGATGTAGAGCCTGAGGGACCGAGCCGCGGCGCGGGCGACGCTCCGGTTAGCATCGTCGAGTTTGAAGACTTCCAATGTCCTTTCTGTAAGAAGGCCTACGAAACCTTGGAGCGGCTTTTAGTGCGTTATAAGGACAAAGTGAGAATAGTGCATCGTGATTTTCCTTTGCAGCCGCTCCACCCGGCGGCCTGGATGACGCATGAAGCGGGGCGATGCGCTGAAGAACAGGGAAAATTCTGGGAATTCCGTGATCTCTTGTACAAGAATGCGCCTTCTGCTGATCGAGAACGGCTGAACCGTTATGTCTCCCAGCTTGGCATGAATCCTTCCAATTTTGAAAATTGTATGGAAAGCAGAAAATTCAGGGCGGTTGTGCAACAGGATGAGGATGAGGGCAAGCGCCTCGGTGTAGAAGGGACACCCACTTTCTTCATAAACGGGCGCCCACTCTCGGGCGCACAGCCAGAGAGCGAGTTTGTGCGCATGATCGACGAGGAATTGAACAAACGGGCGCAGCAGTAACGCAAAAGCCTTGATCCTCCTGAGACGAGCAGGCCAAATGCTTGATCTCAGTCCCACACTTCGCGCACCAGGTGACTGTCCACCAGTCGCTCGATAGCTCGGCGACTGGGACGAGTTCGCCGTCACAGGGGAATTCCCGGATGAGTTCATTGTGAAGCATCGCCTGAGTCTCCCACCATCTAAGGGGAGGCGCAAGGGGTGGGATGGAGATAAGCGCTCTGGGCGAAGCTTTCAGAAAACCGTGCCGCAATTGGTCGTATTAGCTCCGCAGTTGGCCTCGCACCTTTGGACACCTGATTGGACAGTGAATTTTGGGGCCGGGCGGATGCACCTCGGAGCACAACAACATCACTGCTCTAGAGCAAGGTCGTTGGTCCCCTGCTGGTGTAGTCTTACACAGATTGCGAACCTTGGGGCTCTGCATGCTGCACCTTGGGGGAGGGGCGGAATGTGGGGCCCTACTATTCGGCCTCCTCCGTCTCCCGCTTCCGGTTCCTCAGTCTAGCCAGTCCGTCCAACAGAGCCAGGGCTTTTTGCTGCGTGCTGCCATCTCCGAATTGCGCTACCATCAAGGGAATTGCCAAGACAACGGCCCGAGCCGGATGGCTGATCCCAAAAGCAGCCTCAAGCACAGCGGTTCGGGCCGCTCTATTCCCCACTCCATTCGAATGCGTGCCCAACGAGCGATCTGCCGCAAAGATCGTTGCGATAGATCCTGATGGAAGCCTTCGTTTCTCTCGCTCGGCGCCGGATTACGCAGCAAATGTGCCTGGCATTTCTGATGTTCCTATTCCCCGCGCTTGGGTTTGCTAAGCCCAAGCTTGGAGATGATGAATGGATGCGGCGTTTTCGCGACTTCGTGAAGGCCTTCAATCCGTTTGTAGAAGCTTTTAACGAAGGCCGATTCGACTTTTCCCTGCGGGCACAGACGCGTGAGCGATGGAAGAATCTGGATGTGTAGTAGCACCGGCACAATCGTGATCCGAGTAGGAGGACAGGACCAATCAGGAGGCAATCTCGATTGCTACCTTTTAGATCAGTACGGCTTGAACATGTAGTGCACCGACTCGGTCAACTCCGGAGGCTCGGCAGCATAAATGCAATGCTCCGTAGTCGCATTCGTTTGAACTTGTTCTGATGCAAACGGCGGATGTCTAAAGGAAGTGGTTCCGGCCTGCTTTGCCATCTTTAGCAATATCGAATTTCAGTCTCTTCAGCTGCTTTGCCAACTTTGCGTGTTGCTTTAGCAGATGCTGGGATTGCTCAAGCAGTTCTTGCCCCTGCTTCAAAAGCATTTGCAATTCAGTTGCAGTCGTTTTGTTCCTGGCCATGCTCGGCAGTGTACAGCCGATGTAGTGTGCTTGGGCCTGGCTCGGCACGTCAAGAAGCGCCATTGGCTAATCAGCAGAATTGTTTACGATGTGAAGGCATTTTCCGGTGTATTTATTCGGTGGTCTTGTAAAATTGGAAAGCGGACGGACTGTTGATGAATGACTTGCTAAAGTGCCCAGAGTGGCGAGCAGCCCAACAAGCAGCGATGATGGAAGTAGATGAGTCCAAACTGTTGGAAAGAGCTAATGAGGCTGAGGCTGCGACAGCAGGCGTTGGCGAATTCCGATTCCTGAGACCAAGAGCGTATCGCTTTACATGATGCAATCGAAGGTCTCGGCATCTTGCGTAGAGGGAAGCTGAAGGACCCAGGTTGGAAAAAGCAGTCCCGCGTCCTAAGCCTCAGTCTTCTCGGCTTCCACGGCCAATTTCTTTCGAGCCAAACGAATGTGCTCTGACCAAAGCCTTCTGAAGTTCCGAGTCTGATACTCTTGCTTCTGCATCGGCCTTGGCTTCGACTGCCTTTTTGCACAGTCATTGGATCTTGGCTTCGAGGTCCACTGGCATTTTCAAGAGGATCATCCTACCAGCTGCGCAATTCATGCCGAAAATAGGGCGAAGCCTACATGCTTATCTTTGGCGCATCCGACTTGAATCACCATGGGCTATGCAGCGATTTCGTGCTTGATGTTGTGCAGGGAACATAAGGCTTCTTTTATTGCGTGCCATTCAGCTGAATCTAAACGCTGGCGTCCCTGCAGATAGTCCTCCAGTCGGTCATAGATTTTGCTCTCCGCTGCCGCGATGCACTTCAAGGGGTCTGAGTGATGCGGCCCTATTGCGTTATTGTATTGTGCCTGCCAAGGATATTCGTTCATTTGATGGTGTCCCGCTCGTAGTTAGAAGTGGGGAGCAGTTCTGCGATTCATTTTACGCGGCCTCCAGTTGAGCCGCAGCTTGATCAGTTGCTTTTCTGCCTAAGATCGCTTCCAGTTGCCAGA
>Ga0126373_10003667_pt1 | contig 11569 bp, 6 predicted proteins | sample PanSoiMetPlot_11_FD_92545 | JGI IMG/M metagenome (GOLD analysis project Ga0126373, IMG submission 92545) | Tropical forest soil microbial communities from Panama - MetaG Plot_11 | ecosystem: Environmental > Terrestrial > Soil > Tropical forest > Bulk soil | place: Panama | collected 2016-02-17
GATCGTGCTTGCCACCAATGTCGCCGAGACCTCGCTGACCGTGCCTGGCATCAAGTACGTCATCGACGCCGGTACGGCCCGCATCTCCAGGTACAGCAACAGGACCAAGGTGCAGCGGCTGCCGATCGAGCCGATCTCGCAGGCATCAGCGAACCAGCGCAAGGGCCGGTGCGGGCGGACATCGGACGGCGTGTGCATCAGGCTCTACGGAGAGGACGACTTCCTCACCAGGTCAGAATTCACCGACCCGGAGATCCTGCGCACCAACCTGGCATCGGTGATCTTGCAGATGGCCGCGCTCGACCTTGGCGAGGTGGCCGGCTTCCCGTTCATCGACCCGCCCGACACCCGCAACGTCACCGACGGCGTGCGCCTGCTCGAAGAACTCGGCGCGACTTCTGGCCGCAGCGGTACCCGGGCGATGCTGACGGAGACCGGAAGGAAGCTGGCCAGGCTCCCGGTCGACCCGCGCCTCGGCCGGATGATTCTCGAATCGGGCCGCGCCGGCTGTGCGCGCGAGGTCCTGATCATCACCGCCGCGCTCTCGATTCAGGACCCGAGGGAGCGGCCTGCCGACTCAAGGGACGCCGCCGACGCCAAGCACGCCAGGCACGCCGAGCCAGGCTCGGACTTCCTTTCGCTGGTCAATCTCTGGGACTACCTGCGAGAGCAGCAGCGCGAGCTATCGGGTTCGGCGTTCCGCCGGATGTGCCGCGCCGAGTACCTGCATTACCTGCGGGTCCGCGAGTGGCAGGACGTGCACGCCCAGCTCAGCCAGGCCGCCCGCGACCTCGGCATCTCGGTCGCACCTGATCGACCGCGCCAGCCAGCCATGGCGAAGCAGGCGCCGCCCAGGAGCGAGATGACGGCGCACGTCGCCCAGCTGTCGGCCAAGCCAGGCACCGAACCAGAGCCGCGCTTCGAGCAAGAACTTGCCGATCGGGTCCATCAGTCCTTGCTGTCCGGATTGCTCTCGCATATCGGCATGCGCGAGGAAACAGCGAGGCCGCAGACCGGCGGGCGCCGTCGCGGGCCTGCTGAATTCACTGGCGCCAGGGCATCCCGTTTCGCGATATTCCCTGACTCAGGATTGGCAAGGAAGCCGCCCCGCTGGGTGATCGCGGCCGAGCTGGTCGAGACGTCGCGGCTGTGGGCGCGCGTCGTCGCGAGGATCGAGCCTGAGTGGGTCGAGCCGCTGGCCGGGCACCTTGTGAACCGCGGCTACAGCGAGCCGCACTGGGACGCCAAACGCGGCGCGGCGATGGCGCTCGAGCGGGTGACGCTCTACGGCCTGCCGCTGGTCGCCGCCCGGCCGGTCACGATGAGCCGGATCGACCCGGTCATGGCACGCGAGCTGTTCATCGCCCACGCGCTCGTCGAGGGTGACTGGCAGACGCACCATAGGTTTGCACGCCACAACCGTCAGCTTCTGGCTGACGCTGAAGAGTTGGAAAAAAGGGCCCGCAGGCGCGGCATCGTCGCTGACGACGCCGCGTTGTTCGCTTTCTATGACCGGCGTATCCCGGCCGAGGTCACCTCGGCGCGGCATTTCGACTCCTGGTGGAAGAAGGCCAGAGCCGCCGACCCTGACCTGCTGAACCTGTCGCCTGCCGACCTCGCTGGCCCGGCCGCTGACGAGGTCAGCGCCGATGACTACCCGACTAGCTGGGGCGAGCTACCGCTGACCTACGAGTTCGCGCCCGGCGAGCCAGACGACGGCGTCGCGGCGGACATACCGCTGGCATCGCTCAACCAGCTCAGCGCCGATGAGTTTTCCTGGCACGTACCTGGCATGCGCGAAGAACTCGTCACCGAGCTGATCAGGACGCTGCCCAAGCGGCTGCGCACGATGTTCGTGCCCGCGCCTGATGTGGCCCGCGAAGTGCTGGCCAAGGTCGATCCCAGGCATGGCGACCTGATCGGTGCTGTCGCCGCCGAGCTTGGCCGGATCGGCGGCATAACCATCGCCAGAGACGATCTGGACCTGTCCAGGCTGCCGCCTCATCTGCGGCTCACCTTCCGCGTGCACGACGACGGCAAGGTGCTGGCCTCGGGACACGACCTAGACGCGCTACGAACTCAGCTTCGGCCGAAGCTGGCCGAGCGGCTCGCCGACGCGGCGGCAGACCTCACCAGGACCGGCATTCGGACCTGGGACTTCGATTCGCTGCCGCGGGAGTTCGCGCGCGGTCAGGTCCGGGCCTATCCGGCACTTCGCGACGCGGGGGACGCGGTCGACATCGTGTTGTTCGAGACCAGGGCGCAGGCGGATGAGTCGATGCGGATCGGCAACCGCAAGTTGCTGCTGCTGGCCGTGCCGTCAGGGGCGCGTTCGGTCGCGAGCCGGCTGCCGACCAACGCCAAGCTAGCGATGAGCAGGCACCCGTATGAGAGCGCGATGGCCGAGCTCGACGACTGCGCGGCCGCCGCCGCCGACGAGATCATCGCCGAGAACGGCGGTCCGGCGTGGGACGGTGAGGCGTTCGCGAAGCTGCTCGAAGCCGCCAGGGTGTCGCTGCGGGTCAAGACCGCCGACGTGGTGAGCTCGGCCGCGCGTGTACTCGGCGCTGCGCACCCTGTCGAAGCGAGACTCGACCAGCTCACGAACCCGGCGATGACCGAGGCGGTCGCCGACATGCGGGCGCAGCTCGCTGGGCTGATCTATCGAGGATTCATCTCCGACATCGGGGCTCGGCGGCTGCCCGACCTGGTGCGCTACCTGGGTGGTATAGCGCAGCGGATCGAGAAGGCGCCGAAGGAAGCCCGCAGGGATCTCGACCGGATGGACATCGTGCACCGGGTGTCTGACGATTACAGCCGCGTGCTCGACGAGCTTGGGCCAGACGCCGAGTACAGGGACGACGTCAAGGCGATCCGCTGGATGATCGAGGAGCTGCGGGTCAGCCTGTTCGCGCAGGCGCTCGGCGCGGCCATCCCGGTTTCAGAGCGCCGCATACTGGCAGCCTTGGACCGCCTGCAAGGCTAGCTGCCGCCGCCCGTACGGTAGGAGGGCGGGGCGTCTCTTGCCGCACTGCCCCATGAGGTTGGCGCCTTGGCCATCACCCAGTCGAGTTTCGCGCCCCTGGCCAGCATCTCGAACAACACGTAGAGCCTTGTGTATGGCTTGCCGTTGATGGTCAGCGATCTGACGTAGAAGCGCGACGGGGAGGCGCCGGGCGCGTTGATCGAAATCGTCTTGCCGCCCGGCAGGTGGACGGCCATGGAAGGGAAGCCAGGGCTGGCGAACACTAGCGTGCCTGTGCCAGGGTTCTCCGGGTACATGCCGAGCATCTCCCAGATGAACTGCGAGCTCTCTGCGCCCAGGTCTTCGTTGTTGCTGATGCCGAACGGCCCTGGCAGATACAAGCTGGTTCTGACGTCGTTGACGACGCGCTGCGTCAGCCATGGCCCCCTCGCGTAGTCGGGCGCGAACTGCTCGCCGTCGCCGAATTCGTTGAGCAGGTCGGCGTTCATCCCGAGGCCGTCTGGCTTGGCGAGGTAACGCCGCAGCATCCGCCGGACCTTGGAGTCGCCGCCCAGCTTCGCGAACAGGCCCGCGTAGTCGTCTGGCACGTCCCACAAGTATTCGTACGCGTCGCCTTCGGCGTAGTTGTCGGTGGTCAGCGGCGTGACCCCGGCCACGAACTGCCCTTTTTGGTCGCGGGCGGTCAGCAGGTCGGTCGATTCGTCGAATAGGTTTACCCAGTTGTTGGCGCGGCCGGCAAGCCTGGCGGCTGCCGCCTTGTTGCGCAGGTTGGCGGCGTAAGCCGATAGCGCGAAGTCCGCGTTGTCGTACTCGAGCAGCGCGGACACTGACCAGCGGAAGTTGCAGCAGCCGTAGACGCCGTCGACTGGCAGGTAGCCGTACCGTGCTTCGAGAGCTTCGCCAGGCCTGATGGTGTTAACGGAATCGGCCTGCGCCAGCATGTCGGCGAGCGCGCCCGACTCGTCGAAGTGCCTGGTGCCGAACGCGTAGTAGTCCGCGATGATCGCGTCGGCCGGGTCACCGATCATCGCGTAGGTGTCCAGGTTCAGGTAGCCCCACTGCGGAAGTATGTGGTTCTGAGCGTAGAAGTTGACTAGCGACTGGGCCATGTCGCTGGTCGCCGTGGGATCGAGAATGGCTTGCAACTGGGCGAGCGAGTGGTAGATGTCCCAGCCGGAGAACGTGCCGAACTGGCTGGTGTGCCCCTTCGTCACGACATGGACACGGAGATCCGAGCCGAGGTATTGGCGGTTCACGTCGCTGATGACGTTGGGTTGCAGCAGGGACTTGTAGAGCAGGCTGTAGAACTCCTGCGTCTTGGCGTATTGGCCGCCTGAGACGGATATTTCACCTAGCAGTTTGTTCCAGGTGGCCTGGGCGGCAGTCCTGGTGTGCGCGAAATCCCAGCCCGCCGCTTCGGTCTCGCGGTCAAGTTGCGCATTGCCGATGCTGACGTAGGAGATGGCCGCGCGGGCTTTGATGACCGGGTTCGACGTGGTGTCAAAGGTCAGGAACACCGAGTTTGGATCGGACTGGCCTTGTTCGGTGATGACCTGGCTGGCAGTGAACGGCTGGCTGAAGATGATGTCGAAGAACACCGTGTACTGCTGCGGTCCGAACGCGTTTGTCTGCCAGCAGAAGTCGCCGCTGGTCACTGAGCCGGCGATCTCGTCATCGCCGATAACCTGAGCGCTCGTGCCGAAGTCCTTGAAGTCGCTGTCATCGAGCTTGATTAGGAAGTCCGCCTGGCTGGTCCTCGGGAAGGTGAACCGCCCCACCGCTGAGTGCTGCGTTGCTGTGAACTCCGATTTGATCGCGTCGGATCCTGGGCCATTGTTGATCGCGGAGTAGTAGCCCGCCTGGGCGACCTCGCCTGTGTTGCTGAAGCTCGTGGTGAGCGTGCTCGGGTTGCCTGCGGGCAGGGCACCGGTCATCGGCAGGATCGGAACGTCACCCGCCGCCGGGCAGCCAGGCCCCGACAGGTGGGTGAGGCTGTAGCCGGTCAGCAGCTTGTCGCCGTAGTTGTAGCCGCCGCCGTCGCTCCGGTCGGGCATCGTGTCCGGGCTCCACTGAACCATGCCGAACGGCGCGTCGGCACCGGGGAATGTGTTGCCGCCGCCACTGGTCCACGTCCGCGTGTCGACAAGCCAGGCGAGATTCTTGGCCGGGCTGGTAACGATCGCGTTGCTCGTCACCCGAGTGCTCGCCGCCGCGTGAGCGAGACCGCTCGCTGGCCATGCGGCCAGCAGCGCGACGACGATCCGCAAGGCAGGCGACAACATGAGCGTCTTGGACCGGTACGTCCACATCTTGGCTACCTCGGATCGACTGGGTGATTCGATGCGATGTGGGCTCACTATGGCAGATAGTGAAGACTCGTCCCACTCTTAGTCCTCCGACTGGGATGCCGTGCCGGATCCGGCTGGGTCCGCGTCGTTATGCTCTTCGGGGGGAATCGGAGGATCTTGACCGACGTCGAGTAGGCGGTGGGAAGTGCTGGAGATCAAGCGGCTGCACCTGGCGAGTCTGACCGTTGGCGGGGAAGTGTGGCCGGTGCACGGGTTCGTGGTCACCCATCCGAAGGGTGCGCTGCTCGTCGATACCGGCGTCGGCGGACCGCCCGACGTGCTCACCGACTGGCGGGTGGTCAACCGCACGGTCGCCGACGCGCTAGCCGACATCGACATGACGCCGGGCGACATCGACCTGGTGATCAACACCCACCTGCATTTCGACCACTGCGGCCAGAACGCGGTGTTCACCCACGCGGCCTGCTGGGTGCAGCGCGCCGAGCTTGCCAGAGCCAAGGTCGAGTCGGCCGAGCTCTACGACTGGTTCGACTTCATGAACGCTCGGTTCGAGCTGCTCGATGGTGACACCGACGTGGTGCCGGGGGTCCGCGTGATGACGACGCCAGGGCATACCTCGGGTCACCAGTCCGTCGTGGTCAGCATCGGCGATGGCGTAACCGAGGTGCTGATCGGCGATGCGGCCTACACATCGGCGCTGTACCAGGGACCGGCCGATCAGGAGCTGCCGCCTGGCCAGGCCGCCGACGAGACTTCCTGGCACGACTCGATCGGCCGGTTGCGAGGCATGCAGCCGGCTCGGGTGCACTTCTGCCACGACACGGCCGTGGTGCACGGCTAGCCAGGGGGAGTGCGCTGGTGCGGAGCATGCGATACGGACCTGACGTGCTCGCAGAGCCCAAGCGCGGTCAGCCGCGTCAGCTTCCGCAGGTGGCGGCGGAGCTTGGCCTGGTGATCGAGGACGCGACCGGCGAGTTCTGCGGCGCGGTCGTCGGGTGGGAGAAGGACGCGGTCACGCTCGAGGATCGGCATGGCAAGCAGCGGGTGTTCCCGTTCGGGCAAGCGCCGTTCTTGCTCGACGGCCAGCCGGTCATGCTGACCAGGCCGAGCCAGCAGGCCGCGGCCGATCGGGCCGGGTCGGCCAGGACCGCCTCAGGATCGATCGCCGCTGCGGTTTCACGGGCCAAGGTCGCCAGAGCCAGCCGTATCTACGTCGAAGGACGGCATGACGCCGAGCTTGTCGAGCGGATCTGGGGCGATGACCTTCGCGACGTCGGTGTCGTCGTCGAGTACCTCGGCGGCATCGACGATCTCCCAGCGATCGTCGCCGACTTCGAGCCGGCGCCGGGGCGCAGGCTTGGCGTGCTCGTCGATCACCTGGTGACCGGATCAAAGGAGACCATGATCGCCGCCCAGGTCAGGTCGCCGCATGTGCTCGTCGTCGGGCACCCGTTCGTCGACGTGTGGGCCGCGGTCAAGCCTTCGGTGCTCGGCATCGGCGCGTGGCCGGACGTGCCGCGCGGCACGCCGTGGAAGGAAGGCGTGCTGGCGGCTCTCGGCTGGCCCGCCGACCCGGCAGCGGGCTGGCAGCGCATTCTCCGCTCGGTGAAGACGTTTGCTGACCTCGACCCGGCCTTTCTCGGCCGGGTCGAGGAACTGATCGACTTCGTGACCGACCCAGACGCCTCCTAGCCGGCCCGGCGGATCGATTAGGGCTGGCTGAAGCGCTCCATGATGATCGACTGGCCGCGGAATGCCGGATTTCTCCGTACCCGCCGCTCGATGTCAGAGGCAGACAGCGTGTAGCCGAGGAACAGGAGCAGCGACAAGCCCTGGATCAGGAACACGGTCACCCAGACCGTGCTGAAGATCGTCAGCGTGTAGTCGTTCAGCGCGTGCAGTACGGCGGGGATGCAGATGCCGAGCAGCAGGATCGGGATCCTGCGCCTTCTGTAGTTGATGGCCATGCCGACGAAGAACCCGGAGATGCCAGCCCAGACCGCGTGCTGGAAGCCGTCGACGAACACACGGAAGGCGAACTCGAGCGCGCCGAAGTCGGCCTGCGCTATGCCTCCGCCGTGGGCCGCGTTGGCGACGGTGACCAGCGCCTGCGGTGTGTAGAGCGATTGCTCGATGACTCCGAACGTCAGCCCGGCGATCGTGCCCATGATCATCCAGCTGCGCGGGTCCAGCTTCTGCTTCCTGATGCCAAGCAGCAGCGCCGCGGCGATCAGCACGGGGATCGCTTTGCTTGTCTCCTCGTTGAAGCCGACGATCAGCGCTTTGGGGAAGGTCAGCGGGCCACGGCCGACCGCGTGATTGTTGATGTTGATCGTCACCGCGTGCAGCCAGATGTACTCCCAGATCACCACCCCGACCGCGATCCACACCTCGACCTTGCCCCAGCGCGGCGGCCTGATCAGGTACCAGAACGCGATCAGCCACAGCGGAGCGACGTAGAGGCTGTACGCCCAGCCTGGGGTTTGCAGCGATTTCGACATCGCGAAGATCTGCAGGAACAGCAGCGGCAGCAGGGCGTACGGGATGACCAGCAGCCGAAGGCCCTGGCGCCAGCCCTTGTCGTGCAGCCAGCTCTTGATCGGGACCATGGTCTCGAAGAACGAGCCGCGCTCAAGCTTGGTCGCGTCAAGCTGCGGTACGCCTGGGCCGAATCCAGGGAAGCCAGGCATGCCAGGCCCAGGAGCCGGATAGCCAGGACCGCCAGCGGGACCGCCGGCAGGAGCAAAGCCCGGCTGCGGGCCGGCAGGACCGGGACCGGGCGGGCCGCCGGGGTAGCCGGGGCCACCAGGGCCACCTGGATAGCCGGCCCCACCAGGGCCACCTGGATAGCCGGGCGCCGCTGGCCCGGCTGGTACGCCGACACCGGCGGGGAACGCACCGGCCGGAGCAGCCGCGGCCGCCGGGTAGCCCTGCGGGCCCTGCAGGTTGGCCGGCGGTGCCACCGGACCTGGCGCAGCCGCATATTCGGTTCTGACCGGCCCGGCGGCGACGGCCGGGGCCGCGTCAGGGATCGCTTGCAGCCGAAGCGACGGGCCCTGCGGTGAGGCGAGGCTGATGTCGACCAGGTCGGCGACGACGAACCTGGCCACCGGCTGGCCGCCGAGGAACGTCGGTGCCTGGCCGAGGTTCTGCCACGTCCAGCCGTCGGCCTCCAGCGAGATCTGCGCGTGCCGGCGCGACACCGTCGGGTCGTTGACGACGATGTCGTTCTCCGAACTGCGCCCGATGCGGACAACTCCGGGCCCGTACCGGTAGAGCCCGCCGTTCACGGTGATGTGGATTTCGCTCATCGGAGCCGCCCTTTCCCCCCAATTTTTAGGTAATGATCTTGCCATGCGCCGTGCCGAAGTCAATGGACATCGGCCTGATGCCGAGCCTTCGATCAGGCTCGACGGTCTTGGCGGTCTCGCCCACCGGCGTCATCGTCCATGACCTTGTGCTCATATTGCGCAGCACAAGCTCGCCTGGCTTGACTGGATGGTTTTCCACCATCGCGACAACAGAGTCGTAATCACGGTTACGGCTCAGGTGATGGGCGGTGAGCGTGGCCCCCTGGGACAGCACCACGGTTGATCCCGGCAATTCGAGCAGCGGCGGCCGAGGTGGTACCTGGTTGCAGTTCCAGCAGCGCAGCCCAGGGTCATCGGGGTCGAAGAAGACCGATGCCTGGCACACGCACACCGAGACGCAGTCGGCCAGCCTGATCAGCGCACGCCGCCACACACCTTCGGCCACGCGGCCAAGGCCGGATGGGTCGCGCAGCCCCGAGCTGAACGCGCGCTCGAAGACTGTGCGGAAGAACTTCGGATACAGCCGCCACCAGATAGCCACAGGATCGCCTGGACGGGGCGGGTTCGAATGGTCATCAGGATCGAAGATGAACACCGGTTCGGTGCCGAAGTGGCGCAGCGCCAGATCGGTTTCTGAATGGTGATTGGACGGAGCCCATGAGTACGACGAATCCGTGCGAACACCTTCAAGCGGATGACCATGCATGAATAGGTAGAACAAGAACACGGCAAGTGAGTGCAGGTCGGTAAGGCTTGATGGCGCCGCTTCACGACGCACCACCTCTGGCGCCATGAACCGCAAGGTCCCCCAGACGAAGACCTCGCCGCCGTCCAGCCCGACGTTGTCGTTGTCGATGATCGCCACGTCGGCGTGGTCGGGGTCTACGTACAGGTTGCCGAAGCTGATGTCCCGGTAGCAGAGCCCGGCCGAATGCAGCGCCTCGAACGCCGTGATCAGGTGCCTGCCGATGCTGATCACCACGCGGAACGGCGGTTGCTCGGGCCTGGACACGAGCTGCGCGAACGAGGAGAAGCGCGGCTCGAGCCTCGGCATCACGTACCCGAAGCCGGCGATCTCGTCGCTTACCACGAGATCAATCGGCCAGATGAATGCTCGATGCGGCCTGCCCCGCTCGACGAGCGCCGCGATCGATCGGCGCAGCTCGCCGGATGGCGCGTACCTGTACCACTTCGCCGCGTAAGGCGCGCCGCCGATCGTGACCGCGTGCACCACGCCCTGGCCGCCTTCGCCGAGCCTGTCGCCGACGGCCACGGCGGTGCCGGCCCGCACCATCCGCAGCGTCCTGCCCTGCAGGGATATCTGCCCGCTCATCGAGTGGTCCTTATGTCAGCGGGAATCGTGATCTCGTCCGTACCGGGGTCGGGCTCTGACGCTGTCGTTCCTGCCGTTCCGCCCGGCACCGTAATCTCGTGCGCGGTCTGCCCGGCCGGTGATATCAGCAGAGCAACCGTGGTGTCGTCGGCGCTGCCGTTTGCCGAGGCGCAGCGCGCTGCCCACGCCGGAAGCTGGCTGGCCAGCCACCGCATGTCACGCTCCCTGAGCAGCCAGGCCAGATCTTTGCTGAACGAATCCGGCCACTCCTCGACCACCTGCGCGTTGCCATATCCGTCGGTAGCCAGCAAGGCGGCAAGCAACGGCGTCCGCGTCGTGTTGACGATCGCGACGCGGAAGTCGGAGATCGCATGCGGGCCGCACAGGCTGGTCGTGACCAGCCCGTCGAGCTGTGGATCGGCCGGAACCGGCAGCGTCGCAGTACCGTCGGCACACACACCGACAACGTCCCCATCACCGATCTGCGCCAGCACCAGCCAGTTGCCGACCGCCACGCAGAGCAGCAGCGTCGACCCGTACGCGATCGTGGGGTCATCGCCGCGCCGTCGCTTGCCCTGCTCGGCTTCGGTAAACGGATCGGCCTCGACGTCGGCGAGCACGGCCTCGCGCCACCGGTCCACGACCGTCGGCACGAGAAAGCCCGTGGCCAGATCGACGATCCGCTCGGCCCGCGCCTCGGTCTCCGCCGTCGCGATCGCCGGCTCGTCGAGGCGGTCGGCCGTGAGCTTATCAGCGAATTCCTGGCCAACCTGGCAGCCGATGGTGACCGCGTACCGCGACCCCTTGCCGCTGCGCAGGTGGCGCGAATGCCCATGCCCGTCGGCCACGGCGGTCACGACACCGCTGGCGCCGGCCCGCTCGACCGCCACAGAATCTTGGTTGGGCGTCTTCACCGCGACGTGGGCCGCGCCGCGCTCAGAAGCTGTCAGCACGAGCCATCCGGCAGGCCGGCCGGGCCCGGAATTGCCCGAGGCTGCTGGCATGATCATCGCAAGTCACAAGATGGTGTCGTCGAAGCGAACAGCGCCCCGCTCAGGTTGCGCCGCCGGATCTGACCCGCGGTTCTGCCCGGACTGGAGCAGTTGCGCGGCGAGTGCTTCGCGATTAACGCCGATCTCCGACATCCTTGACACCGCGATCGAGGCAGTGACCAGCCGGTCAGCGATCTCGTCCGTGCCGTCGGCGACGAGCACAGGGACGTCCTGGCTGCGGAACCGGTCGAGCGGCTCAGAACTAGCGTCCCGCCCGATCGCGACAGCCAGCCGGAGCGCGGACCTGCCCGCCGCCGTGCCGAGCAGTTCGGCCAGGCCTTGCTCGAACCCGCCTGGTGGATCCGTCGGCAGGCCGTCGGTGATCAGCAAGATGGCCGGGCGCAGCGCGCGGCGCTCGAGCCGGTCAGGAGAAAGTGCCTCGGCCACTGCGCGAAAGGCTGGACCCATGTTGGTCCTGCCCATCGGCACGTACTCAAGATTTCGCCACCGGGCGCTGAGCTCGGCTACCGGCACCGGGTCGGCGACATACCAGTTCGGCGCGGAAGCGAACGCCAGGATCCTGATCAGCAGCTGAGCCTGAAGCTGGTCTCGTTCCCAGTCCACCAGATGCGGGAGCA
>Ga0126373_10003669_pt1 | contig 11568 bp, 9 predicted proteins | sample PanSoiMetPlot_11_FD_92545 | JGI IMG/M metagenome (GOLD analysis project Ga0126373, IMG submission 92545) | Tropical forest soil microbial communities from Panama - MetaG Plot_11 | ecosystem: Environmental > Terrestrial > Soil > Tropical forest > Bulk soil | place: Panama | collected 2016-02-17
CCAGGACGACGATCAGCGCCGCCAGCGCCGCGTGGACGATGCCGAGCTGGTCGGCCGGGTTGGCCACCACGGCCACGTCAAGCCTGTTGCCCGACGCCCGCAGCAGCCGCGCGGCGGCCGCGGCGGGCCGGACGCCAGGACGCAAGACCACGCTGTAGAAGCCGATCGGCGCGGGCGCTCCCTCGTAGGTCAGGGTGTCACGCCCGTAGGCAAGCACCTCGCCGCCGTACTGCGAATCGATGATCCGGCCGACGATGTGGAAGATCACCGGGACGCCGCCAAAGTACATCCGGACGAACTGACCAACCTTCACCCGGAACGCGTTCAGTAGTGCTTGGGTCGCCACCGCTTCCTCGGGTGCGTGATACAGGTGTCCCTGCACGACCGGGAACGGATAGGGCCGGTCCGACGTCCCCATTCCCAGCGTCGTGATCGTGCTGCCAGGTCCTGGCGCGAGCGCGACCGCTTTGACACCGCTGTAGGCGGCCCGCACGTCCGGGTCGTCGCTGATCAGCTGGTCGACCTGGCTCAGGGGCAGCGTGCCGGGAGCAACGGTCAGGCTAGCTGCGAGGCCTATGTCCGCCGGGTGCTGCTGGACATCGTCCAGCGTGGCCCAGAAGCCGAGACCAATCGTGATCATCAGCATGGGTATCGCCAGCCCGCCGATGGTCAGCGCCGCCGTTATCCGGCGGACGAATGCGGCTCTGGCCCCGAGCACCATGGCGGGCGGCATGCGGGCCGCCATCGCCGTTGTCGCCAGGCGGGACAGATGGCCACGCGGCGGGACGGCGCGGACCGCGGCGACCGGCCACATCCGGCCTGCCCGCCAGGCAGGCACCGCCGTGGCCAGCACCACCGCAGCCAGCGTCCCGCCGAGTATCACCAGCGCCCAGCCGCCTGGCACGGTGGCGGCCGCGGCGCTCACTCCCGGCACGCGCCCGAGCAGGAGCGGAGTCAGCAGCCGGGCGGCAACGAGCCCGACAACGACCCCGGCACCGGTCAAGATGGCATGCTCGGCCGTCAGCATGACCATGACCTGCGTAGGGGTAAACCCCAGCGTCTGCAGCATGCCGAGCTCGGCGTGCTGCACAAGCACCCGGCCGCTGGTCACGTTCACGATGGCCAGGATTGCAGCCCCGAGCGCGACCAGCCCGAACAGCGCGAGCAGGAGCCCAAGCAGCGGGTCACGGCGCGCCATCGACTGCTCGACCTGCTGCCAGGTGGACACGGTGCCTACCGCGCTGCTGCCGAGCTGCGCCACAACTTCCTGGACGGCGGGAACTGTGGCGTCCGGGTTCGCGATCCGCAGGCCGACCAGCTGCTCGGTGTGTCCGAGGTCCGGCTCGATCCGATGCAGCAGTGACGGCAGCACCCAGATGAGGCCAGGCGTCTGATCCGGATAAAAGCCCTGCTCAGAAGTCTCGGCCAGGCCGATCACCCGGACCCGCAACCGGACAGTGCCGTCCACGTTGTACAGCGGCAGCGTCTCGCCGACAGTCGCGTGCACAGCCTGCGCGAATGTAGATTCCAGCACCACGCCCATTACGTCACCGGACTCCAGCCAGCGGCCTGATGTCCGTAGCGGCCGGTAATCGCTGGGCGGCACGACCGGCGGCATGGCCTGCAGCTCGACCCTGGTGCGCTGACCCGGCTGGATGAGCGTCGCGGCAGTCGCGCGGTAGGGCCCGGCGACGGTCTGGATTCCTGCCACTTCCGAGCGCAGGCCGGAGGCACCTGCGCCGGGGGTCAGGTGCATCCAGATCTGCGCACCCTTCGTGGCGGTGAAGAGCCCTTGCCATGGATTGGTGGCACCCTGCAGCAGCCCGGCTGACAGCAGCAGCGCAGTGACGACGCCCGCCACGACCGCCACTACGGCAAGTGCCTGCCCCGTGCTCACGCGCAGGTCAGCACGGATCCAGCGGGCAATGGCTCGCACTGGCTAGCCCCGCAGCTTCAGCACATCAGGCAATGGCAGGTGCGGATGCGCGGGCGGCATGGTCGCATCGTCGACAATGGTGCCGTCGAACAGGCTGATGACCCTGTCGGCAGAGCTGGCGACCCTCGCGTCGTGCGTGACGAGCAGGATTGCCTGCCCCTCTGCGTGCGCGCGGCTGAGCAGCCGGAGTACGGCCCCGCTCGATGCGCTGTCGAGGTTGCCGGTCGGCTCGTCGGCTAGCAGCAGGCTGGGCCGGTTCGCCATCGCCCTGGCCAGCGCCACCCGCTGCTGCTCCCCGCCAGACAGCCGCGACGGCGCCGCGTCGGCTTTGCCGGTCAGGCCCAGCTCGGAAAGCAGCTCGGTCCGCCGGGCCCTGGCTTGCTTCCTGGTAGCTCCTCCCATCAGGGCCGCCAGCTCGACGTTGTCCGCCACTGTCATGTTCGAGACAAGGTTAAAGAACTGGAAGACGAAGCCGATGTGACGGCGCCGAAGTACCGCCCAGCGCGCCTGGCTCAGGCCATCCACGCGGCGGCCGTCTAGCCAGATCTCGCCGCTCGTGGGCGGCTCGAGCCCGCCCAGCATATGCAGCAGTGTCGACTTACCTGAGCCGGACGGTCCGGTGACCGCGACAAACTCTCCGGGCAGCAGCGCAAGGTCCACGCTGCGTACCGCTGGCACTGGGACGCCGTCGCCCCGGAAAACCTTGGTCAGGCTCGCGGCACGCAGCAGCAGCCGCTCGCCGCCTGTGATCACACCAGCTCCTCCTGGCAACGCTGGAGCCAATCAAGGTCTGCTTGCAAGTGCAGCATCGCGCCCTCGATGAGCAGGCGCGGGATGCGCCGGTCCGTGGCGGTCGCCAGCGCCGATAGGTTACGCATCTGCCCAAGGTAGTGCCGACGCTGCCGGTTGATCAGCCCGAGCCGGTCAGAGGTCCCGGTCAGCTGGCTCAGCACGAGCTTCATGAAGAAGTCGTCCCGCACTCGCGGGCCCTCGCTGGGCTTATCCATCCAGCGCAGCAACGCTTCGCGACCGGGCTCAGTGAGCTCGTAGACGCGCTTGTTAGGCCGGGTCGTCTGCACGACGTCCTGGCTGCAGACCAGCCCGTCCCGCTCGAGGCGCTGCAGGGTCACGTAGATCTGGCCAATATTTGGTGAGGGGTACGCCTCGCCGAAGATCTGCTCCAGCTGAACCTTGAGCTCGTACCCGTGCGCGGGTTCTTTGGCTAGCAGCGCCAGCAACGGCATGCGCACAGCGCCCCGCCCTCTCTAGCCCCCTGCCGCAGCGCACGCCGCCAGGAGGGCTCTCACCAGCAAGCCAGCCTTGCTCTAGGGGCAATGGTCGCATACCGGGGCCGGAGATAACATGCATCTGCTATGCCGTCCCCCTGGCGTTATCTCTTTGTCATAGCTGTCGGCGCGGCGCTTGCGCTGACGGCCTGCTCAGTACCCTCAAAGACGACCACCGAGGCGGCGCAGGTCGATAACGGCAGCGGGCCGATCACGTTCGCGACCGGGAAAGTCGATACGGGGTACCTGCAGCCGCTCATCAGTCAGTGGAACGAGCGGTTTCCGGCGCAGCGGGTCACTCCGATTTACCTGCCCGACGACGCCGATGATCAGTACGCCCAGCTGGTAACCAACCTGCAGGCTCACAGCGGGGTGTACGACGTCATGAGTCTGGACGTGATCTGGACAGCCGAGTTCGCTTCCAACGGCTGGATCACGCCAATCGACAGCTCCGCCGTGCCTACCGGCCAGTTCCTTCGGCCAGCCGTAGATACCGCGATGTACCAGGGGCACCTGTACGCGGTCCCGTTTACCAGCAACGCAGGCCTCCTCTACTACCGCGCGGACGTCCTCGCCGCCGCGAAGGCCAGGCCGCCCACGACCTGGGCGCAGCTGGAGTACCTCTCGCGCACGCTTGCGCCCCGCTATCACATGGCCGGTTACGGTGGTCAGTTTCAGGCCTACGAGGGCTTGACAGTGAACTTCGCCGAGGCAGTGCAATCAGCGGGCGGATCACTCCCCGAGGCCGGCAATTCGGCAGCTGCCATCGCGTCACCGCAGGCACGCCAAGCTTTGCAGTTCCTGGTCAGCGGGTTCCGGCAGGGCTGGATTCCGCAGGCAGCGCTGGGCTGGAACGAGGAGGCGTCGCGGCGGGCGTTTGAGGCCGGGAAGCTACTGTTCTTGCGCAACTGGCCCTACGTGTACGGCGAGGCGAGCATACCCGGGCCAGGAAACACGGTCGCAGGCAAGTTCGCTGTCACCACGCTACCCGGGCTGCACGGCCGAGGCTCGAGCACGCTCGGTGGCGCGAACCTCGCGATCAGTGCCTACTCCGAGCATCAGAGCACCGCGCTGGCGTTCATCAAGTTCCTGACCAGCGAGGCCAGCGAACGCTACATCCTGATCCATTCGGCGCTGCCGCCAGTGTGGATAACTCTGTACTCGCAGCCAGCGCTGGTTCAGCAGTTCCCGTTCCTGCCAGTGCTCAAGCAGGCGATCCTCACCGCCAAACCGCGTCCCGCTCTGGTCGACTACAACCAGTTCAGCCTCGCGATCTCCGGCTCCGTGCACCAGGCCCTGGCACAGCGCGCTTCTATCGCTGTGACACTCTCGCAACTCTCTGTAGAACTTCGGCAGATACTGCGCGCTGGGTAACTGCGACCATTCGCGCTGACCCTTGACCACTCCTACCTAACGGCGGTATATAACACGCATGTAGGCGGCCGGGGTTTCGCGTACTCGTGGTGTTCACCCGGTGGCCACCTCAGCCGAGTAGAGCGCCCGGGCATTGCTGCACCGACCTAGTTCGACGGACAACGAATGGTTCGGAAGGACCGGGGCAGCTGGAAGAAAAGGAGGTGGCCACGTTGAGAAAGTGGCCAAGCACTATGAACAGAGCCTCGATTATTCGACGGCCGGCGGTGCCGGGTGGCCGAGTCGTGGTGCTGGCAGCCGCCGCCAGCGCCGCCGTGGCACTAACCGCGGCCGGCTGCGGCAGCTCCGGCTCCAGCACGGGCAAGCAGGTCGCCGCGAGCGCCAACCAGACGATTGTGTTCGCCACTCAGGGCCTGGGCTCCGAGGGCACGGCGACCACAGCCGCAGTGAAGGCGTTCGAGAAGCTGCACCCGAACATCAAGGTGCAGATCCTCAACCTGTCACCGACCTCCGACGTCGCGTTCGAGCAGCTCACGCAGCGGTTCACGGCCGGGTCAAGCACGCCTGACGTGATCACGTCGGACGTGATCTGGCCCGCTCAGTTCGCGCAGTCGAACTGGCTCGCCAACCTGTCGAAGTTCAAGCCAGACACGAGCGCGTACTTCCCTGGCCAGATGGCCACCGGTCAGTACAAGGGCGGTATCTACGCGATCCCCTGGTTCATCAACGCTGAGGGGCTGTACTACCGCACCGACCTGATCAAGACTCCGCCAACCACGACAGCTCAGCTGTTCAGCGACGCCGCGGCCGCGATGAAGCACGACCCGTCGCTGAAGGAGGGGCTGGCGTTCGAGGGCGACAAGTACGAGGGCGGTGTGACGGCGTTCCAGAGCATGGGCGGCCAGATCTCGCTCCAGGACTTGAGCAACATCAACACGTCGGCAAACACGACGGTGCTGACGATGATGCGCGACGCGATCACCAAGCACATTGCCCCGACCGCGGTCTCCACGTGGGAGGAGTCCCAGGTGCAGGATGCCTGGCTGTCCGGCCAGACACCCTTCGCGCTGAACTGGCCGTACATATTCGCGCTGTCCGATGGCAAGGGCTGCCAGCCCAGCTGCAATGCGGTCTTTAACAAGACCGGATGGGTGCCGTTCCCCAACCCGTCCGGGACGCCGCAGGCGTCTCTCGGCGGGGATGACCTCGCAGTGAACGCGAAGAGCACGCACCAGGCTGCCGCATGGGAGTTCATCCAGTACCTGTCCAGCAACTCGGCCCAGATCGCACGTGCTATCGCCGCGGGCGACCCGCCATCGGTGAAGGCGGCTTATGGCCCGCAGCTTTACGCGGCCGCGCCGTACTTCAAGCAAGAGCAGGCGGTCTATGCTGCGGCGACCCCGCGCCCGGTCACTCCTGTCTACACGCAGGTCTCCAGCCAACTGCAGACGATGATTAGTTCCGTGCTGACCGGCGGGTCCACGGCGCAGTCTGCACTGTCGTCGACCGCCCCGACGGTCAAGCAGCTGCTGTCGACCGTGCCTGGCGGGTGAGCACGGCGTGACCTCACGCCAAGAACCCGCGCTTCCGGCGGGGCCCCAGTCGGCCCCGCCGGCAGGCGCGGCCGCTGCCATCGCAGTACCAGCACGCGGGCCGCGCCGCCACGGCAGCTACAGCCTAGCCGCACGCGACCGCCGTTTCGGATACGGGCTGGTGGCGCCCGCAGTCATTGTGCTGCTGGCGATCACCGCGTTCCCGCTGGTCTACAACCTCTGGAACTCCTTCCATAGCGTCGACTACCTGCTGCCTGCGACCTTCGGCAATTTCAACGGGGTCACCAACTACAAGCAGATGTTCAGTGGCGGCTTGTTCTTGCCGTCGCTGTATCGCACGCTCGGCTTCACAGCTGTCTCAGTGACAATCGAGCTGATCATCGGTCTGGCACTGGCACTGGCGCTGAGCCGGAAGTTCCACGGCCGTGGGATCGTGCGCGCCGCGATCCTAATCCCGTGGGCCGTCCCCACCGTGGTCTCCGGTCTGCTGTGGAAGTCGATGTTCGATCCGCAGAACGGATTCGTGAACTACATCCTGACGGCGCTGCATCTGCCGGGAGCCCACACGACCTGGCTGGCACAGCCCTGGACCGCGTGGGCAGCGATCCTGGTCGCCGATGCGTGGCGCAACGTTCCGTTTATGGCGCTGCTGCTGCTCGCCGGACTGCAAGTTATTCCTAACGACGTCTACGAGGCCGCGAAGATCGACGGCGCGAGCATGCTGCAGACGTTCCGGCGGATCACGCTGCCGATGCTCAAGCCTGCGCTTATGGTCGCCCTGATCTTCCGGACGCTGTCATCGTTCCTGATCTTCGACGTCATCTACGCGATGACAAACGGCGGACCCGGCGACTCCACCCAGGTCCTGGCCTACCTGAACTGGTTCTCCATGTTCAGCGAGTCCAACTACGGTCTCGGCGCGGCGATCTCGGTAGCGCTCATGGTGATGTCCTTGATCATCGCTGCTATCTACGTCACGTCGTTCCGCACAGAACAGGTGGTGTAGCAGATGGCTGCAGTGAGCACCGCGATCACCCAGGGAAGTGCGGCCAGGCGGCGGCCGACTAGGCGTAAGGCCGCCGGCTGGTCGGGCTTTTACGTGATGGTGGCGGTATTCGTCGTCGTCAGCCTTTTCCCCTTCTACTGGATCGTTGTCACCGCGCTCAAGACACAGCCTGAGATCAATGCGGGCACCACCGGCCTCTTTCCCGCTCACATCACCTGGAGCAGCTTCTCCACGATCCTCCACCAGGGAACATTCGCCCGGTCACTGCTGAACAGCGTGATCGTGTGCGGCTGCACCACGATCCTGACGGTCATCATCGCCTCGCTAGCTGGCTACGGGCTCTCCCGCACCAACATCCGCGGCAAGCCGCTTATCATGGGATTCCTGCTCGTGGCCGGGTTCTTCCCCGTCATCGCGATGGTCGGGCCAATCTTCGTCACTTATCGCAGCATCGGGCTGCTCGACAACCTGGCCGGCCTGGTGATCGTTTACTTCATTTACACGATGCCACTAGCAACCTGGTTCCTGACCGGCTTCTTCGGCCAGATCCCGCGCGAGCTGGAGGAGGCCGCGATCGTCGACGGCGCGACCCGGCTGCAGGCGCTGCGGCGGGTCATCGTCCCAGTCGCCATACCCGGCATCTTCACCGTCGCAATTCTCGGTTTCATCTTCTGCTGGAACGACTTCCTGCTAGCACTGATGTTCATGACCGACCCGTCGAGGTACACAGCCCCGCTGGCGATCATGAATCTGGGCCAGAGCCAGTACCAGACGTATTACAACCTCATCGACGCCATGGTCGTGATCATCACGTTGCCCATCGCGCTGATCGTGCTGTTCGCCCAGCGGCGGATCATCTCTGGACTCACCGCGGGCTCGTTCAGGTGACGCGGGCGCATGGCTGATAGTCCGTGGTGGCAGGGCGCTGCGCTCTATCAGCTCTACGTCAGGTCTTGGCACGATAGTGACGGCGACGGTTACGGCGACATCAGGGGCATTCTCGAACGGCTGGATTATCTGTCCTGGCTCGGCATCGATGGCGTCTGGCTGTCGCCGACGATGCCGTCGCCGGACGAGGACTGGGGATACGACGTCAGCGACTACACCAGCGTGCATCCCGAACTCGGGACGCTGGCCGATCTCGATGCACTTATCGCGGCCGGTACCGAACGAGGCATCCGCGTGCTTCTCGATCTGGTGCCCAACCACACCAGTTCTGCGCACCCGTGGTTTGTTGACGCCCGGACGGCACGCGACTCGGCTCACCGGGACTACTACGTCTGGGCCGACCCTGCACCAGACGGCGGGCCACCCAATAACTGGCTCGACGCCACCGGGCAGCCGGCCTGGCAGTGGGAGCCAGCCACCGGCCAGTACTACCTGCACAACTTCCTGGCCGGCCAGCCAGACCTGAACTGGTGGGAGCCGGCCGTCCACGCGGAGTTCCGGCGCATCCTGGACTTCTGGTTCGACCGCGGTGTGGCTGGCTTCCGCATCGACGTCGCGCACGGGCTCTACAAGGACGCGGAACTGCGTGACAACCCACCGCTGCAGGCCAATCATGGCGAGCTTGACGGCCGATACGGTCTGCAGCCGGTGTATAACGCCAACCGGCCGCAGACCCATGACATCTATCGCGACTGGCGGCAGATCGCCGGCAGTTACGCGCCGCCAAGGCTGCTCCTCGGCGAGACTTGGGTGCCGGATGCGGGCCGCCTGGCGTCTTACTACGGCAGTAACGACGAGCTACAGCTGGCGTTCAACTTTCCGTTCGCTTTCGCCGAGTTCAGCGAGGCGGGGCTGCGTGATGTGATCAGCAAGACGCTGGCAGCGCTGCCGTTCGGCGCGTGCCCGGTATGGATGGCCTCCAACCACGACATCGGCCGGTTCCCGAGCCGCTGGTGTGCGGAGGACAAGCCCCGAATAAGGCTCGCACTCCTGCTGCTGCTGACCTTGCCGGGCACGACAGTGCTCTACTACGGCGATGAGATCGGAATGGCCGATGTGCTGGTCCTGCCGGACCTGCAACGGGACGCCATGACCAAGGGGGCGGCCGGTAAGCGCGGTAACCGCGACCGGGCCAGGACGCCGATGCGGTGGGACGGGTCGGCCAGCGCTGGTTTCACCGCGGCCGGCGTCGTGCCCTGGCTGCCGCTACCGGACGTATCCGAGCCCGACGTAGCTGAACAGCGCGGTGACACCAGCTCCACGCTCTGGTTCTGCAAGCAGCTCATCGACCTGCGGCATACCGAGCTTGGAGGTGGGGTGGCTGACTTCGAGTTGCTGCCCGGCCCAGCGGGTCTGCTCGCCTACCGGGTAGGCGACATCGTGGTAGGGCTGAACCTGTCCGCTGAGCAGCAGCGGATGCCGACCGGCGCAGGTCGGCAGCTGCTCGCTACTACCGGGGCCGCGTCAGCGGACCCAGCGGCGCTCGGCCCCTCGCACGGCAAGATCGCTAGGTGGCTACCTGCACTCGGCTAGTGCGCCGGATCTATTCGGCCGACCGGGCGAGCTGACGCCCGATTACTAGCCGCTGAATCTGATTCGTGCCCTCCACGATCTGCAGCACCTTGGCCTCGCGCATGAGCCGCTCGGCCGGGAAGTCCTCGACGTAGCCGTAGCCGCCCAGTACCTGCACGGCGTCGGTCGCTACTCGCATGGCGGTATCGGTCGCCAGTAGCTTGGCCATCGCGGCCTGCTGACCATACGGCAGGCCGGCATCCTTCCGCCTGGCGGCTGACAGATACAGGGCCCGTGCAGCAGCAACTCCCGTCGCCATATCGGCGAGCATGAACTGCAGGCCCTGAAAGTCGATGATCGCCCGGCCGAATTGCTGGCGCTGCCGTGCATAGCGCACGGCGACATCGAGCGCCGCCTGCGCGACTCCCGTGGCGCAGGCCGCGATGCCGAGGCGTCCGGCGTCCAGCGCCGCCAGCGCGATCCGGAAACCGCGGTCCGGCTCACCCACGAGATTGCCAGCAGGCACTCTGGCCGACTCGAAGATCATCTGGGCAGTGACCGATGCGCGCATGCCCATCTTGTGCTCGGGAGTACCGGCGCTCACCCCTGGCGTCTGCGCCGGGACGTGCAGGCAGCTGATACCACTGGCGCGGTCTGGCGCATCGTGCTCCCCCGATGTCCTCGCGAACAAGGTGTAGAAGTCTGCCTGCCCGGCATGGGAGGTCCACGCCTTGACCCCGTCGATCACGAACTCGTCGCCGTCGGCGACAGCCCTGGTCCGCAGCGCTGCGGCATCCGAGCCGCTGCCCGGCTCGGACAAGCAGTACGCGCCAAGCTGATCGCCGCCAAGCATGTCGGGCAGCCAGCGCTGCTGCTGCGCCGGTGTCCCGGCCGTCGCGAGCGGGAAGCAAGTCAGGGTATGCACGCTGACTCCGAGGCCCACTGCGAGCCAGGCTGTCGCCAGTTCCTCAACGACCTGCAGGTAGGTCTCGTACGACTGGCCACCGCCGCCAAGCTCTTCCGGATAGGCCAGGCCGAGCAGGCCGGACTTGCCGATCAGCCGGAAAATCTCCCGCGGGAACCGTGCTTCCTGCTCACCTCGATCTGCCTGCGGCCTGACCTCGGCGTCGGCAAGCTCTCTTGTCAGCGCGAAGAGTGCGGCTGTCGTGTCGTCCCTGGCCTCGCGTTCGACTGCGGTACTCATGCCGGCACCACGACTAGGTCGCGGGTTACCTTGTTCAGCCGCTGGCAGCCGTCCTCGGCGCAGACCACGATGTCCTCGATCCTGGCACCGTGCGGCCCTGGGTAGATACCCGGCTCGATGGAGAACGCGTATCCCGGCTGTAGAAGTTCAGTATTGCCGGACACGATGTAGGGATCCTCGTGCGTCTCCAGGCCGATGCCATGTCCGGTCCGGTGCACGAAGTGCTCGCCATAGCCGGCCGCGGTAATCGGCTCACGGGCTGCGGCGTCCACCGACTCAGCACTGACCCCAGGCCGGACCGCGGCGCACGCCGCGTCCTGCGCATTCTGCAGCACCCGGTAGTACGCAGCGAAGTCGGCCGGCGGTTCGCCGATCGCGTATGTCCGAGTGCAGTCTGAGCAGTAGCCGCTCGGCATCGTCCCGCCGATATCGACCACCACCGCGTCGCCTGCCTGGAGCACCCGGTCGGCTGCGGTGTGATGCGGGCTCGCGCCGTTCGGGCCGGACGCGACGATCGCGAAGTCCGCCTGGGCGTGACCAGCGGCCACAATAGCCTCCCTGATGTCGGCGGCTACCTGCTTCTCAGTGCGGCCAGCGCGCAGCCAGCCCGGCACCTGCTGATGCACGCTGTCAATGGCCTCGCCCGCCGCCAGCAACGCGGCCACCTCGGCCGGAGGGAGCACCGAAAGAGCCATCGATTCGGTTTTTCCAAAATCTTCAATCAATATTGGACCAGATGCGATTTAAGA
>Ga0126373_10003670_pt1 | contig 11567 bp, 8 predicted proteins | sample PanSoiMetPlot_11_FD_92545 | JGI IMG/M metagenome (GOLD analysis project Ga0126373, IMG submission 92545) | Tropical forest soil microbial communities from Panama - MetaG Plot_11 | ecosystem: Environmental > Terrestrial > Soil > Tropical forest > Bulk soil | place: Panama | collected 2016-02-17
CGCCGCGAACGCCCGCTGATAGGCGGGCCGCGCTTCACCGCGGGCCACGTAGGCGGCGAGCATCGGGAATTCGTCCAGGATGCCCGAGGCGCGGAGCCGGAGCAGCACTGACACCATCATCAGGTCGCCCGCGCTGAAGGCGCCGTCGAGCCACTCGGCATCGCCCAGGCGGGGGGAAAGCTGCTTCAGCCGGTCGCGGACCCGCTCCTGGATCAGGGGCAGGCGTTCCTTGGCCCAGAGCTTGTCGTGCTCCAGGAGCCTGGCATTGGCGAGTTCGAGGATGGGCGGCTCGACGGTGTTGAGCGCGGCGAACATCCAGGCGATGGCGCGGGCCCGGGCATCGGCATCCTCCGGCAGCAGGCCCGGATGGTGCTCGGCGATATGCAACACGATTGCCCCCGACTCGAACAAGGCAAGCCCGCCTTCCTCATAAGTGGGGATCTTGCCGAAGGGATTGAGCTTGAGGTGCGCGGCTTCCTTCAGCGCCTTGAACGACACGAGGCGCACCTCATAGGGCTGGCGCACTTCTTCCAGCGCCCAGCGCACGCGCGTGTCCCGCGCCAGCCCCTTGCCGCCGTCGGGTGAGCGTTCGAAAGCGGTGATGGTGATGGTCATCCTTAAAGCTCCTCCTTCGAGAGAGGACAGCGGAAGGGGGCGCTTCCCTTATTTCTGCCGCGCCCTGGGCCGGTCCAGGACCAGGAGCACGGTGTGGTACAACATAACCCATAGGCTGGGATCGGACGCGCTGACGAGGAAAGGCAGCCAGAAGGGAAACCAGGGACCAGCGGCGGCATGGAGGCACAAGGCCGAAAGCGCCATCACCAACTGCGGTACGACGGTGATATAGCTCAGGTGCTTGTCGAGGCCGCGGCGGCGGTTCCGCAGGTTCTTGAATGCCGCCATGCCGTTCGCAAGGATCAGCAAGCAGCCGATCAGCAACAGCACCAGCCCGCAGAGATTCGCGACCATGCTTAATTATCCACGACGACGGGACTGGTGCGCCGATAATCGGGACAAAAAGTGTGGTTACAAACCACGGTTTCCCGTTAACTGCGGGGGATCCCGGCCATGACGTCTTTCGGCGGTTTGGGACGCTCATCTCTCTGTCTTATGTCACCGCAACCGTAGAACATAATTCCTCGGCAAATCCTGATTCGTCGAGATTATTTCTGATGGATTCCGAACTCATTTCTGATAGGGACCGAAACTGAGGCGTGGTTCACAAAGAAGCCCGGCGCGGCGCGCCATGTTCACAGCGCGCGCGACGAGCGCGTGACTGAAGAGAGGGCTTCCTATGAACAGCTATGTATCGAAGAATGTGTCGCATCGCGTCCTGGCGGCCGTACTGGCCTTAGGCTTCGGGCTCGGCCTTGGCACACCGAGTATTGCCGCCGCCGGCACCAGCGACAACGAAGTCACCGGCCGGGTGAAGGAGCAGCTGGCTGGAGTGAACAGCCTCAAGGGCGCCGACATCGGCGTGAAGAGCGTGGACGGCGTGGTCACCCTGTCCGGCACGGTGCGCGACTCCGCAGCGAAGTCCATGGCCGTCGCCTCAGCCGTCAACGTGGAAGGCGTCAGGGTCGTGGATGATGAGCTGAAGACAGCACCGGTCCAGAAGAAGGCCGCCGACCCCGTGCCCGGGAAGTCCATCCCGAGGCACTCAGACCGCGACGACAAGATCACCTCGGAAGTGCGGGTGCTCTTGGCCGAGAGCCTGCCCGGCCATTACAAGGTGGATGTGAAGACCACGGCAGGCGTGGTCCATCTCCGCGGTGAACTCAAGGACCGGGATGCCATCGAGCGCATCCGCGGCCTGGTCGCGCAGATGGACGGGGTGAAGAACGTGGATACGCGCGAACTGGACGCCCCGTACGTCACGATAGCGTATTGACGGACTTATATCCCCGCCGCAGGGCGGGGCGGCTCAAGGCCGCTCCGCCGCTGCACTATTGTCAGGCGAATGTCTGTTTGCCGATGACAGAGGGGCCACGCGAAGCCTTCTTATAAGAACGAACGAGTTCCATCGCCGGTAATTTGTGTCCAGTCTCCATCTTCAGCCGTCGGAATATTTCTTCCGTCCGACGAATAAACATTCTTCATCGACAGATACGCGCTACGGCGCGTTTTTTCGATAGCAACTCCTTCGACCCTGCTACAGAATCGTAATCACCAGCTTCACGTGTTGTGTCACACACAACACCAGGCTGCAGGTTTCGACAAACACCGGATTCCGCGCCCACGCAGATGTTGTTTGGGGACAACGCGTAATCCGGCGGTAAAAAACAAGCAACCGCGTGGAGGCGAGTGACCATGAATAGCAGCGAGATCAGCAAGGCGGTGCATTACGCCCTGGCGGCGGGCGCGGTCTCAGCGTTGGCGGCGCCCTCGGCGTTCGCTGACACTACGACCACGACGACGACCGACCAGACCGCGAACGCGAATCAGACGAGCACCGCCCAACTGGGCAAGATCGAAGTGACGGGCACGCGCATCAAGCGCACCGACGTCGAAACCGCCCAGCCGGTGACCATCATCAGCACCCAGCAGATCAAGGCCACGGGTCTGACCAGCATCGGCGACATCCTCGCCAACCTGCCGCAGATACGCTCGGTGTTGAACAGCCAGGTGAACAACGGCAACGGCGGCAGCAACAACATCGATCTGCGCAACCTGGGCTTCACCCGGGTGCTGGTCCTCGTCAACGGCCGCCGCTGGGTCGGCGGTATCGGCGGCATCGTGGATTTCAACACCATCCCGGCCGCGGCCATCGACCACATCGAAGTGCTGCAGGACGGCGCGTCCGCCATTTACGGTTCAGACGCCATCTCCGGCGTGGTCAACATCATCACCGTCAAGAACTACAGCGGCGCCGAGGCCAATGCCTACAATGCTTGGTACCACGGCGACGGCCACACCGACGGCAGGGACCAGGCTTACGACTTCACCATGGGCACCTCCGGCGACAAGAGCGCGGTGCTCCTGAGCGTCTCTTATACCGACCAAACGGGCTTGTTGGCGGGTGATCGCGATATCAGCAAGGAACCCTATGTCGGCACCGGCAGCGACTTCGGCAGCAGCCGCTCACCCGCCGGGCGTTTCCGCCTCGTCCCGCTTGCAAATAACAATGGTAACGTCGCCGGGCAGTGCCCGAATGGCCTCTCGGTGAACTCCAGCGGCTACTGCGACATGACGCTGAAGAGTTTCCCGGCCGCCCCGTCCCTGGCCAATTTCCGCAAGTGGGTGGCGTCGGATCATTACAACTACGCGCCCTTGAACTGGTTGGTGACGCCGGGCGAGGACACCAATGTGTTCGTGCAGGGGCACTATGACCTGGCGGACAACCTGACTTTCACCAGCGAGGTCCTGTTCAGCAACCGTCAGTCGAACACCCAGTTGGCCCAGCCGATCATGGACGTGGGTGCGGCCACCAACCCGCCGGCGCTGTATGACATCGACAAGACCAACCCCTACAACCCGTTCGGCGTGACCCTGACGAGCAACTCCAATGCTCCGTGTATCGCGGCCCAGACCTGCGACCTCCTGCTTGATCTCGGACGCCGTTACGTGGAGGCGGGCCCGCGCATCGTGGACACCTTCCAAGACACCTTCCACTTCGCCGGCGATTTCAAGGGCTTCTTCAACGCCGGCGGCAACGAGTGGGACTGGGATGCCGGCTATAACTACAATTTCCAGCAAGCGAACAACACCGAAAAGAACATCGTGAACCTCCTCGGCTTGCAACGCGGGCTCGGTCCTGCCTTCAATGCCGGCACGGCGGCGAATCCCGACTATAAGTGCGGCACGCCTACTAATGTGATTGCGAACTGCGTGCCCCTCAATCTCTTCGGCGGCGCTGGCAGCATCACGCCGGCCATGCTGCAGGACACCACCTTCACCCAGAAGGATGAGCAGGCCAACTCGCAGCGGGACTACACGGCGAACATGACCGGCAATCTCGCCGATCTCCCAGCCGGTCCGCTGGGCATGGCCTTCGGTGGCGAGTATCTCGAGGCGAACGGCTATGATCATCCGGATTCGCTGAGCGTCCTCAAATTCAACGCCGAAGGCTCCGCCAATCCCACCCAGGGCCGTGAGAGCACCCGAGCGGAATATGTGGAGTTCAGCATTCCGATCGTCGCGGATCAGTCCTTCGCCAAGGACATGGACCTGGACCTGGCCGAGCGCTGGTCGCAGTTCAAATGGCTGGGAGGCCCCGACGGTGACCCGGCGTCGTCGCTTCTGCACAGCACCAGCGCCAGTACCGGCCGGGCGGCCTTGAAGTGGCAGGTCTCCGACTCGTTCCTGCTGCGCATGAGTTGGTCCCAGGGTTTCCGTCTGCCGAACGTCTCCGAGTTTTTTGCGGGGACGACGGACTCCGCGGTGACCACACAAGATCCCTGCACCAGCGCGAGCTTCGCGGCGGCCCACTTGCTCTGCGGCGGCCAGCATACCCAACCCAATACCCAGATCAATACAGAGACCTCCGGCAACCCGAACCTGCAGCCGGAGCATTCCATCTCCCGCACCATCGGCTTCGTATCCAATCCCGACTGGCTGCCAGGCTTCGACTTCAGTGCCGACTACTTCAAGATAGACGTGGAGCAGTACGTCACTTCGCTGAACGACGCCACGATCATGAGCCAGTGCTACAACTCCGGTGACAAGGCGTCGTGCGCCCTGATCACGGTGAAGGCTGGGGTGATCACCAATATCGTCAACGACGAAACCAACATCGGGTCGATCCTGACGGAAGGCGTGGACGTCAGCACCCACTACAAGTTCCCTAGCACGAGCTCGGGCGACTTCAAGCTGGGATTCGACATGACCTTCAACAAGGTATTCAACCGGACGGTGCCGGACTCCCAGAGCCCCAGCGGTTTCGCCACTAGCAACCTCGCCGGGTGGGCTACCCAGTCGGGTACCCGGGCGTTCGCCTATTGGAAGCAGAAGGGTGACGTGACCTTGGACTGGAACCTCGGCCCCTGGTCTGCTCAATACACGCTGCGCTACATGGGAGCCATGTGGGAGGCCTGCAACGTGCTGGACTCGCCGGATACGAGCGCGCCAATCCTGTGTTCGAACCCACAGGACTTCGTGTTCAACGAGCCGGCCATCCAGGGCTTCCCGCCCCTGCCGCAAACGGCGTCGGTGGGCCGCAATCACATCGGGGCCACCACTTACCACGACGTGAGCGTGAGCTACCACTTCGACAGCATCAATTCGGACTTCACTTTCGGTGTCCGCAACCTGTTCGGCAAGAACCCACCGATTTCGCAGCAGGCCTTCGCCAACAGCTTCCTGCCCATGTACGACACGCCCGGGCAGTTCTTCTACGGCCGTCTGGGAGTGAAGTTCTAAAGCTGATTCATGGAGTAGCACCCCGAGTGGCAAGCTTGGCGGCCCCGGAAACGGGGCCGCTCTTTATTCGGGGGCTGATGTGTTGTTACGGGCTTTCGGCTTCACGGTTCTGCTCCCCCGTAAGCCCGGGGATGGCGTCCCTGGCATCCCGTTCGCCGCTTACGCCGCTCACCCGATGCGCTGGTCGCCGGCCTTTCTCCAGGCGGTGAGCAGGGCGTGGATGTCGCGCTTGTAGGTGCAGCCGGAGGTCACCTGGACCTCGCCCGTGAGCTGGAAGTCATAGCAGGTGCCGGCGGAACGCACTTCCCGCACCTGTTCCAGGTTGACGATGGCCGAGCGGTGCACCCGCAGGAAGGGCAGGCCGGTGAGCTTCTCCTCCATCTGCGAGATGCGGTCGCTGGTGTGGATGATCTCGCCGGTGGTCATGTGGATGTTCACGTAGTCCCGGTCGGCGCGGATGCAGCGCATGTGTCCGGCGTCCAGGAAGCGTATCCGCCTTCCAATCTTGACCGGCACCCGCGCGGGCTGGGTGCGGGGCGCCTGAACCGGGGCCGCGCCCAGGCGTTTCAGCATCAGGTCCACATCGATGCGTCCGGCGGAGCGGAAATCCTTCTCCAGGTGGCCGCGGATGCGCGAAAGAGCGGCGTCGAAGCGCGCTGCGTCGAAAGGTTTCAAGAGATAGTCCAGGGCATTGAGCTCGTAAGCCTTGACGGCGTGGCTGTCGTAGGCGGTGGTCATGACCGTATAAGGATGGGCACCGGCACCGACCTGGTTCAAGAGTTCCATGCCGCCCAATTCCGGCATCTCCACGTCCAGGAACACCGCGTCCGGAGTGAATTCCTTCAGTTTCTTCAGGCCGTCCCGGCCGTCGCCGCTTTCGGCCACCACCTGGAAATCCGGATGCGATCCCAGTAGGGCGCGGATCTTGCCGCGCGCCAGGGGTTCGTCGTCCACGATGAGCACACGGATCATATCGGTCTCCGGCGAATGAGGTACGAGCCTTGAGATTGCCCCATGGGATTCCCCGGGCCAAGGTCTCGGAACGCGGCCGAACACTGCTGTTCGCGGGCCGTATGAGCCCCGGCGCGTGGCGAAGCCGGCCATTGGCGGGATGAAAGCAGCCGGAAAGCTCAGCCGGGGCGGCCGCGCTGCTCCAAGAGGCGTTTCACGTTGGCGCGGTAAGTGGGGCCAGAGACGAAGCGCGTGCCGTCGCTCATCAGGAATTCGTAGTCGCCGTGCTTCTTGGGCTTCATCTCCCGCACGTGGTCCAGGTTCACCAGCACCGAGCGGTGGATGCGCACCATGCCCGCGTCCGCGAGCTGCTGCTCGATGTCCTTCATGCGCTCGCGGATGCGCAGCTCCTCGCCCGCCACGCGGAGTTTCAGGTAATCGCCTTCCGCCTCCACGTACAGGATCGCCGCGACGTCTAACGGCCGGATACCGGTGCCGACCTTCACCATCAGCCGCGACTTGCCGAGCCGCCGATCCAGGAGGGCAGCGAACTGCTCGGCCACGCCGCCGGCCGGCGCCGTCTTGGGCGGGCCTTCGCCCAGCAGGCGCCGGGCCCGGGCGACGGCGCGTTCGAAGCGCGTGGCGTCGAAGGGCTTCAACAGGTAGTCCACCGCTTCCACTTCGAAGGCACGGGCGGCGTATTCGCTGTAGGCCGTGGTGAAGATGATGTAGGGGAGCCGGTCCCGCCCGAGCCGCTCCAGGGCCTCGAAGCCGCCGAGCTCCGGCATCTGGATGTCCAGGAACACCAGGTCGGGACTCTCGCGGCGCACCATCTCCACGGCCTCGCGGCCGTTCTGGCAGGCGCCAATGAGAGCCAGGTCCGGCATCGCCTCGATGAACTTCACCAGCTTCTGCCGCGCGTGGGGCTCGTCGTCCACCACGAGGACGCGGATCACGCCTCACCCGCCGAGGTATAGGGGATGCAGATGCGGGAGGACCAGCGCTGCCCGGATACGGGTTCGGAGGTGAGGATGAAGTCAGCGCCGTAGATGGCGCTGAGCCGTTCACGCACGTTTCGGAGGCCAATGCCCATCTTACGATCCGGGCTCACCGCCGCTTCGTTGCGGAAATCGTTGCATATCTCCAGTACCAGGGTGTCGCCGCCGCACCGGGCGGTGATCGTCACGTGATTGCGTCCGCTCGAGCTCGAGATGCCGTATTTGATGGCGTTCTCGATCAGCGGCTGCAGGATCAGGCTCGGCACCCGCGCCCCCAGGCTCGCTTCCTCGGTCTCGAATTGGGTGCTCAGGCGGTCCTCGAAGCGCGTCTCCTCGATGGACAAGTAGCGCCGGGCATAATCCAGTTCCTCGCGCACCGAGGCGAACTCACGCTGCCCATCGCGCAGGGTGATGCGCAGCACGTCGCTGAAGTCCGCCAACAGCTTGTCGGCGCGGCGGGTGTCGGTGAACAAGAGCGAGGAGATGGTGTGCAGGCTGTTGAACAGGAAATGCGGGTTGAGCTGGCTGCGCAGGGTATCGAGCCGGGCGTTGAGCCATAGGGTGTAGAGGTCGGAGGAACGGATACGCTCGTTTTCCAGGTCCAGGCGCGCATTCACCCCGAGGATCATGAATAGTCCCAAGGAATACACCAGGATGTTAGCCAGCGCATAGTCCAGCCACGCGGGGAGCGAGAAGCCCGCGTCCAGCAGCCCGTGATAATGGGTGCCGAGCGCGTTGACGTCGCCGGCGGCCAGGTAGACGCCGAACATCGTGTACAGTCGCCCGAGCGAAGCATACGCAAAGCCGATCAGTACGTGCGTCAGGAATGCGGCCCATCGATTGCTCAGCATGCGCGCGAGGGAGATTGCGCCGAAATAGCAAAGCAGCAGCGTCGGCAAGGACATCGCGTGACTAAGCACGTGAGCCTCGAGCTCGACGGGAAGCGGGTGGGTTCCCTGCGCCGGATACAAGACTACATATACCAGGTCCCAGACGAGATCGAAGGACCAGGTCAGGATCGCGAGCGCCACCAACAACAGATTGCGGTTCCAAGCGCGCGGCGATGGAAGACGATTGAATAGCGTGAACAAGGCTTGCCCGTTTCCAGGAGGTGTTGATTCGGCGGGAAAATAGCAGACTTCGACGTGCACCGACAGGTGCCGCATGTACGTGGCCATCCAGACGATGAAACGGTCCTTTTATAAGGTGAACCCGCGCGCAGTTTTACAGAATCTCCGCGAGACTCGGTCTCACAACAAGCGTCATCCCAGGCTGGGCGACATCGGCAGGGATACCCACCGGAGGATTCCTAATTTAAGCCTTGAGACCCGAGGTGGATTGGTCTGGATTTTCATCACATTCATGGCATGAATAGCGCCATCCATGGATCGTTTTCATCGTTCGAATGAGATGACGCAGGGTGACGCCGCGAAATTTTTCCAGAGATCCGCACGAATGGAACTAATGTCGCGGGCCTTCGTCCTACAATTACGACGATAACCGAAGACTCTGAGGAGATAGACCATGTGTACGGTGATACAGACGACTGGCAAGTCGGTCATGCGTATCAAGGGCGTACTGAAGCGGGATACGCAGGGCTCCGTTGCGGCCTTTCGATCCAACCTGCTCCTTGCGGTTGTTTCAGTGATTGGGATCGTCCCGCTCCAGGCGCATGCCACCGATTCTCCCGATAATCCTACGAGCATGGCGCCGGTGGCGCAGTACATGATGGACAAGACAGCCGAGATCGCCTTGGCCCGCAGCGCGGCGCCCAAGGAGATCTCCGACAATGCCACCATCATGACGCTCGGCAAGGATGGCTACGAGACCACGGTGAAGGGCGGCAACGGATTTACCTGCCTCGTGTTCAGGTCCTGGGGCAACGATTTCGATGCCCCCGACTTCTGGGATCCCAGAGACCTCACACCCCAATGCTGGAACGCGGCGGCTGTGAGTTGGCTACCGGAGTTCGTCGAACGCACCAAGTGGGTGCTCGCCGGGGTCTCCAAGGATGAGATGGTGGCCCGCACCAAGCAGGCCTGGGCCTCCCACGAGTACTCGCTACCCAGAACGGGGTCGGTGGCTTACATGATGTCGAAGGACCAGTGCATACATGCCCCGCCGCCGTGCAATTGGTATCCACATATCATGTGGTTCTTGGCCACCGCCGATCCGCGGCAGCAATGGGGACAGGATCTCCATGGCGTGCCGGTTTACTCAGGCGTGAGCAAGACGGATCCGGTCACCACCCTCATGGTGGTGGTGCCCAAATGGTCGGATGGGACCGCCGGGCCCTATGCTCCTCCTGCTGAGCACAAGCACTGAGGCTAAGTAGCGGCTGGTATTCGCGGACGCCCGCGCCGATGCTTCGGCGGCAGACCGGGGCTCTCGCCCTTGCCGGCGTTCTGCGTTAGCCTGTGCGGCGTTGCAGCCGGATAAGGAAGCGCCGTGAAATCTGCCAAGCAGCGCAAGCCGAAGTCGTCAAGCAAGAAGCCCGCCGTCGGGAAGAAGCGCACGGGGTTCACCGCGGAAGAGAAGGCCGCTATGAAAGAGCGGGTCCGGGAGCTGAAGGCGGGCAAGGGGGGCGGGGAGAGCGAGGTGCTGGCGAAGATCGCTAAACTCCCTCCAACCGATCGCGCCCTGGCGCAGCAGGTCCACGCCCTCATCAAGGCCCACGCGCCTAGCCTCGAGCCCAAGACCTGGTACGGCATGCCGGCCTACGCGAAGGACGGTAAGACCATCTGCTTCTTCCAGGACGCCCATAAGTTCAAGTCCCGCTACGCCATGCTGGGCTTCAGCGACAAGGCCATGCTGGACGACGGCAATATGTGGCCGGCCTATTACGCCCTGAAACAGCTCACTCCGGCCGAAGAGGCCCGCATCGTGGCGCTCCTGAAGAAGGCGCTGGACTGAAACCTCCGTGGCTTGGTGTGTCCCAGCTCGATTTGCCAGCATGCGGCATGGCTCTCGCCCTGAACGCGGACACAAAGCCGTATTTTCGCTTTGTCTGGGATTCAAGCATCCAATGCATTCCAGACATAACCTCGCGCTCGTGACCTTCCCTTTCGCAACATAATTTTCATCGCGTCCTTATGTTTAACGCGCAAGGCTCTTGCAGCGCAAGGGCTGCGCGAGAGTTTGGGAATTTGTTGCCCGAATGCACTTGAAACCCTAAGCATCTCTGCTATACCGAAACTTGCGCGTTAACGCCGGGTGATTCCCCGGGGCATTGTCAAAAGGGAGTGACGCGCCGCCACGTCGGATTAAAGCTCGTTTTATCAGCGTTGGGATCCGTTGAATACCCGGTTGCGCTGACCCGACGTCAGGCGTATTTCCGCGAGCGCTCCCGACAGCAGTCGCGCCGCGGCTCAACAAACAAAAGAGGTGCTCTTATGAAACGCGTTTTGCAGTGTATGTCAGGATTTTCATTGGCGCTTTTGGCGATGGCGGTCGGCGCACAGCCGCCCATGGTGTACGAAGGCACGCCCGGAGGCGTGCGCTACCTGGAAGAAGGCCAAAGACCGGCCGTGGTCCATGCCACGGTCGAGGAAGCGCAGAAGTTCCGCGAGGCCAACCGCGGGGAGGCGAGAGCCACCACGTCCGGCGGCAACCTGAGCTACCACGGCGGCGTGGGCGGCATCGGCGTCGAAACCGCTCCAAAAATCTACCTGGTCTTCTGGGGTTCCCAGTGGAACAACAACGACCCCAGCGGCGAGGCGAGCATCCTGCAGAACTTCATCGGCAGTGTCGGCGGCAGTTCCTGGTTCAATGACAATACCCAGTACTGTCAGGGCGTGGCCACCGGCACGGTGTTCTGCAATGGCGCCGGCACCCCCGCGGGCAACCAGGCGAACATGCTGGCTGGGGTCTGGTTCGACAATGGCGCCTCCGCGCCGAGCAAGCCGCGGCAGTCGCAGTTGGCGGCGGAGGCGGTGCGTGCCGCCCAGCACTTCGGCAACAACAGTTCCGCTAGCAACGCCAGCGTGCAGTACGTGATCGCCACCGCGACCCACAACAGTTCCCGCGGTTTCGGTACATCGTACTGCGCCTACCACAGCTCCACGAGCTCCACGGTGGGGGATGTGGCCTACACCAACCTGCCGTATATCACCGACGCGGGCGCGAGCTGCGGGGCCAACTTCAACGGCTTGGGTCCCAACGCCGGCGTCACCATCGTGGAGGCTCACGAGGCCGGCGAGACCGTCACCGACGGCTTCCCCAACGGCGCCGCCCTGGACGGGGGCGGCGCCCAGACCGGCG